>Ga0335397_10002420_pt1 | contig 25448 bp, 27 predicted proteins | sample MAT04_FD_205740 | JGI IMG/M metagenome (GOLD analysis project Ga0335397, IMG submission 205740) | Freshwater microbial communities from Lake Fryxell liftoff mats and glacier meltwater in Antarctica - MAT-04 (spades assembly) (version 2) ... | reverse complement strand
GATGTGCGGGACGCTCTGCACGTCGCCCATGTTCATGCCGCTCGCGAGCAGCTCGCGGAGCGCGTCGTCCGGGATGTCGAGCGCCGTCTTCTCCGGCTTCATGAGAAAATCGAGCATCAGGCTCGTCGCGTCGCCCTCGGCGAGGCACGCGAGCGCCATCGACTCGTCGCCGCGCCCGGGCTTGTAGTCGGAGCGCTTTCGCAGATCCCACTTCTGGTCCTGGAGCGCGTGGACGAGCTCGTGCGCGAGCGTCGCCTGCGCCTGCGGGCCCTTGAGGTCGGACGCGAGGTACATCGTCCCGTTCTTGGGCTCGTAGAAGCCCTCGAGCTGCGCCTCGAGCAGCTTCATCATCTGGCCGAGGTAGTCGAACGTCGGCGGCGCGAAGCCCACGATCTGGAGGAGCAGCCCCTCGCGGCGGAGCGCCTCCGGCGGATACTCGCGGAGCGCCTTGTCCTTCACGCGCGCGACGAGCTGATCGCGATCGAGCTTTACGCCCGGCACGGCCTTCGTCGAGGCGATCCCTCGCATCTCGCTGACGAGCGCGAGGGTGCGGGCGACCTGCTTCGAGTCCTTCGAGGCGAGCGAGCCCTCGGGGGTCGGCGAAGCGACGACAGCCGGCGCGCCGCCGGCGTCTCCCACGATCGTCTCCGTCGCGAGCGGGCGCGGCGCGGGCGGCACGCTCGAGCACGAGGCGAGCGAGAGGGCGAGGAGCGACGCGGCGAAGCAGGCTTTCATTTCGTTCCTCGTAGCGCGGCGATGGCCGCGGCGTAGCCGGCCTCGCCGCCGTTGAACACGGCACTCCCTGCGACGAGCACCCGCGCGCCCGCAGCGATGGCCGCGGGCGCGGTCTCCTTCGTGATGCCGCCGTCGATCTCGAGGTCCACGTCGCGACCGCTCGCATCGATCATCGAACGGATGGCCGCGACCTTCGGCAGGACCTCGCGGATGAAGGACTGCCCGCCGAAGCCGGGGTTCACGCTCATCACGAGAACGAGGTCGGCCACGTCCATCACGTAGCGGAGGGTGCTCTCGTGCGTCGACGGGTTCAGGACGACCCCCGCGCGCTTGCCGAGCGACTTGATGTGGCAGAGCGTGCGATGGAGGTGCGTGCACGCCTCGACGTGGATCGTGATCGTGTCGGCGCCGGCCTCGGCGAACGCGTCGACGTAACGCTCGGGCTCGACGATCATGAGATGAACGTCGAGCGGGAGCTTGGTGACCTTGCGCACGGCCTTCACGATCGGCGGCCCGAGCGTGATGTTCGGCACGAAGCGCCCGTCCATGACGTCGACGTGCAGCCAGTCGGCTCCGGCCTTCTCGACGGCGGCGACCTCTTCTCCGAGGCGCGCGAAGTCGGCCGAGAGGATGGACGGGGCTACGAGGATGCGGTCATCCGGCGAAGGGCTCATCGAAGATGTGCTTACCATGCGGGGTTGTTCGGGGGCTTGCGCTCGGCGGGCAGGTGCGGAAGTCTGCGGCTCGATGCAGACGCGCAAGATCACCAAAGGCGACTTCGACCAGATCGTCGAGGTCATCGACCGTTGGTGGGGCGGACCCATGGCGAATTTCGCCCATCCGATGTTCTTTTACGAGCTGGGCGACAACGCCCTCATCGTCGAAGAGGACGGGCGTCTCGTCGGCTTCCTGCTCGGCTTCATCGTCCTCAAGGCGCCGAAGACCGGTTACGTCCACCTCGTCGGTATCCACCCGGACTTCCGCCGCAAGGGCGTGGGCCGCATCCTCTACCAGACGTTCACCGAGCGCTGCCGTGGCCTCGGCTGCCAGCGCATGAAGGCCATCACGACGCCCGGCAACGAGGGGTCCATCGCCTTCCACCAGGCGCTCGACTGGACCTCGTCCGAGGTCGACGACTACGCGGGCGCGGACCGCCGCCGCATCGTCTTCACGAAGGACCTCGTCCCCGTCAACTAGCGGGGCTCCCGCCCTCGCTTCGCTCCCCATTTCGCGACCGCCCTGCGTGATTCGCCTTCGGCAAACGGCGCTCCGCGCCGAGGAACACACCTGGGCGTTGGGGGAAGAGGAGCAGCAACGAGGTAGGTCGGTGTGGCTTCTATCGACGTCCCACGAGGGTCTCGTAGGTCGTGCATCCGCTCGTGAATGCTAGAAATTACGCGGTGCGGATGACCTCACTCTCGCTCGCGTTCACGTTGGGCGGCGTCCTCGTGGCTACCGCAAGCATTGCGCTCGCGGCCTGCTCCTCGAGCTCCGAGCGCGCGCCGTACACCGAGGACTCGCCGACGACCCAGGCGGAGACGCCCGAGCAGAACGGCACGCCCGTCCGGACGCCCCAGACTGCGCCGGTCACCAACGAGACGGACGCCGGCACGCAGCCGGACGCGCCCGACACCTGCAAGCGCACCGCGCCCAGCAACAAGTGCGGTCTCGTCCCCCAGTGCGGATGCACGCTCGCGGAGACGTGTGACGTCGAGGACTCGAGCGGCAACGTCGGGTGCATCACGGCCGGCAAGGCCGCGATGGGAGCGCCGTGTGTCGCGACCGCCGGCTGCGCGCTCGGGCTGTCGTGCGTCTTCGGGACGTGTCACGCGTTCTGCGACAATCCCGGGAGCGCGTGCACGGCACCAAAGACGGGCGCGTGCATCCAGGTCAAGAGCGCGGCCTCCGCGCCGATCCCCAATTTCACGGTCTGCCGGGTGGCCTGCGACCTCCGCGACGTCAGCGCCTGCGGTGGCACGACGGCCGCGGGCACGGGCGTCTGCATGGTCGACGACAGCGGAGCGACGGACTGCTCGATGGGCGGCACGCGCACGGTGAACCAGTCGTGCACCCCGACCGACGAGTGCGGTCCGGGCCTCGTCTGCACGCTCACGGGCACCGCCACCACCGGCTCGTGCAAGAAATGGTGCCGCGTCGGCAAGACCGACTGCGGCGGGACGACCGTGTGCAGCGGCTTCCAGACGAAGGTCATGGTCGCGGGAGTGGAGCACGGCGTCTGTCCCTGATCGGCCGGCGTTGCCTCTGCCGCGCTTTACACGGCCCGCTTATCGCGCGATGACTGGGGCATGTCGTCGGTGAAGCCTCCGCGCCGCTCCGAGCCTCCCGTCACCACCGCGCAGCTGCGTGACGTGGGCCTCTTCGGCGCCCTCTCGGACGAGTTCCTCGAGCACCTCATCGCGACGCTCGAGGTCCGGCGGCTCCTGCCCGGCGACACGATCTTCCGCGAGGGCGACCCGGCGCGCGAGATGTACGTCGTGCTCGAAGGCGAGATCGAGGTCTTGAAGAAGAGCCGCCGCGGTCGCGAGACCCGCGTGGCGATCCTCGGCCCGAACGACTGCTTCGGCGAGATGTCGATCATCGACATGCAGCCTCGCTCGGCGACGGTCCGCACGCTCGGCCCCGCGACCCTCCTCAAGATCTCGACCGAGGAGATGGACGCGCTCTACCGCCACGACCTCAAGTCGTACACGCTCATCGTGCTCAACATCGCCCGCGATCTCTCGCGGCGCCTGCGCGTGACCGACGGTCTCCTCGCCGACTTCACCGCGACGGTCATCGAGGAGTACGTGCAGACTCCCTCGAGTTCGAAGCGCTGAGCTCGGAGCGCTGAATCAGCGCGGGTGTGCTTGCGCGCGGGGCGATTCAGCCGCCGTCGCCGCCGTCACCCGCGTCACCACCGCCGTCACCCGCGTCACCGCCGCCGTCACCGCCGCCGTCACCGCCGTCACCGTCGGTGGGGACCGTCCCTGCGTCCGCGTTGGGAGGGGTCTCGGGGTCGAACGAACCGCCGTCGGAGCGCGCCACGCTCGCATCGTCGCCGAAGTTGGAGGCCTCGTTGTCGCTCGGGGGCAGCGGCTGAGGGTTGAGCGTGCAAGCCGCGAATGCGCCCGCCGTGGCGAGCGCCGCGAGCAGCGCGAGCTTCCGGGGTTGCATCAATGGTCCCCGGCGTCCCCGGCGTCCCCGGCGTCGGTCGGACCGGCATCGGCGTCCGCCGCGGCATCTCCCACGGACGTGGGGGTGCCGCTGCTCCCCCCGTTGCCACTGCTGCCGCTCGACATGTCGCCCGTCTTCTCCCCGGGCTCTGGCGCGGGATCTCCGGCGCCGGTCTGCGGAGGCAGCGGCTGCGGATTGAGCTCGGTCTCCGACGCGCATGCCTGGAGGCCGTGGAGCGCGAGAACGCCCACCCCAACGAACAGCAGCTTTCGGATCGGACTCATGGCTGACGAACCTATGGAAGCATCGCTGATGCCAGCACGGAACTCCACGGGATTTGGCAACGACGGCACGCCTGCCCACGACAAAGGCACCGAATTTCGGCGCGGCGCTGGCCCAGCTTGGCACACCGTCGGTTCGCGCGCACAATCGCCGCCGAGATGCCCGAACCCGAGGAGACCGCGAGCGCGGCGACGCCGAGCGTGCCCTCGGCAAGCGTTCGCAACGTCGTGAAGCGGATCTGGGACGGCCGCGAGCGCCGGACCGTCCTCGACGACGTCTCGTTCGAGCTGGCGCGGCGCGAGCTCGTCGTCGTGCGCGGGCCGAGCGGCAGCGGCAAGACGACGCTCCTCGCGATCGTCGGGGCCATGCTTTCTCCGTCGAGCGGTGAGGTGCATCTCGACGGCGAGCCGACCTCGCGCCTCCGCGAGAGCCACCGCGCCGAGGTGCGCCGCCGGAAGGTCGGCTTCGTGTTCCAGGATCTCCAGCTCGTCGACGGCCTCACGTCGCGCGAGAACGTCCTCCTGCCGCGCATCCCCGACGGGGTGCGCCCGCAGGACGAGGAGCGCGCCACGATGCTCCTGGAGCGCTTCGGGCTCACGCGGGTGGCCGGGGTCGACGCGAAGAGCCTCTCCGGCGGTGAGCGGCAACGCGTCGCGCTCGCGCGAGCGCTGATCAACGATCCGCCGCTCCTCGTCCTCGACGAGCCGACCGCCCACCTCGACGACGCCCGCGCGACGTCGATCGCCGAGGAGCTCGCCGCGGTCGCCGCCGACAACCGCGCGGTCCTGGTCGCCACCCACGATCCGCGCCTCGCCCAGAGCCCGGGCGTGAGCCGCATCCTCGACCTCATCGCGGGCAAGCTCGACGTGTCCTAGTCCGTGTGGAGTCTCGCGTACCCTACACGCTCCGGCAATCGCGCTAGAGTCGAGCCGCGGGCATGAACCTCCTCGAGCCCTGGGTCCTCCTCCGTCTCGTCGCCGGCCTCGTCGCCTGCTTGCTGTTCGCACGCGGTGCGCTCACCGCGCAAAAGGTGCTGCGCCACTTCGACGTCCAGCGCGCGACCGAGGGGCAGCTCGCGCTCGAGAAGCAGATCGAGCTCGGCGCCACGTTCGTGCGCATCGCCGCGGTCGTGCAGGTCCTGGCGCTCGTCCTCTCGGCCCTGGGCGCCGACCGCATGAGCCGTGGAGTGCGTGGCGCGATGTGCGCGTACGGCGTGTTCGGGGCGAACGAATGGGGCTTCCGTTCGCTGGCGGTGACGGGCGCCGTCGCGCTGTGCGCGGGCGTGCTGGCGCAGGTCTACGCGTTCGATGCGCGCGTTCGTGCCCTCGAGCTCGCCCGCCCTCTCGCCGTGATGACGCTCGCGATGTTTCCCCTCTCGGTCTTCGATCTCGCGTGCGCGACGGAGTTCCTCGGCAAGCTCGATCTCACCGTCGTGTCCTCGTGTTGCTCGGTCCAGCTCGACCCGGTCGCCGCGGCCGGTGAGGGCTTCGCCTCGGGGCCGCGCGTGCTCGCGACGGTCCTGGCCGTGATCGGAACGGTCGCGTCGATCGGCGCCGCTCTCCTCGCCGCGCGCTCACCGACCAAGGCGCGCATCACCGCGGCCGGTGTCGTGACGCTCCTCTCGCTACCGGCGGCCATCGCAGCCTCGGTCCTCGAGGTCGCACCGCACGCCTTCGAAGTGCCCCATCACGTCTGTCCGTTCTGCCTCCTCCGCAGCGACGTGCTCGCGATCGGCTACCCGCTCTACGGCGCGCTCTTCCTCGCGACGACATGGGCCGTCGGTGCGGGCGTGAGCGCTGTCCTCGCGCGAGGCACCGCCGCTCGCGAGGCGCTCGCGCCCTTCGCCCGCGGCCTTCTCCGCAGGGGCGCGCTCGCGTGGGCGCTCGCGCTTCTCATCGCCGTCCTCCCGATCGCACGGTTCGCCGTGGTCAGCGGCGGCGCATCGTTGTTTCATGGCCCGTGACATGAATCGCCGACAGCTCCTGACCGCCGTCCTCGCGTCGGTGCTCGTGGTGGCCATGTCGAGCGGCTGCAACGGCAAGAAGGAGGCACGCTGCAAGCACTGCGGCATGCGCATCGATCCGACGAGCGCGTGGCACGCCGAGCTGGTCGGTGAAGACGGCAAGGTCACGGCCTTCGATACGCCGCGCTGCGCCCTCACGTCCTGGCGGTCGGGAACGACGCCTGCGAAGGCGATCCGCGTGCAGGAGTACTACGACCGGCAGGCCCGCGACGGGAGGGAGGTGCTCTTCGTGCTCGGCGGTGATGTCGTGGGTCCGATGGGCCCCGATCTCGTGCCGGTCGACCCCCCGCGCAGCTCGAAGTTCATCCAGGATCACGGTGCGGACCGCGCGCTGAAGCTCGAGGAGATCACGCCGCAGGTGCTCGCGAGCGTGGGCGCGAAGTAGCCTTGAACATTGCTTGCTCCGCGTTAGGCTCACGAGACCCGAATGGACGACGCCCCCGCGCCCGCGCCTCCCGCTCCGCCAGCCTCCGCCCCGCCGGCGACGCCCGCGGCCACGCCGCTCCCGCCGAGGATTCGTCGGACGCTCGAACTCGTCTACGGCGTCGAGGGCGTGACCGCAGCGCGCGTGTGGCACTGGCCCGGTCGCGTGTCGGTCGGCGTTCGCCCGACGATGCTCTCGGCTCAGTCGGAGCTGCTTCGACGCGTCGAGCACGCCGTGTCGGGCCTGCGCGAGCCTGAAGAGACGTGGGACTTCGGTCTCCTCGATGGGGACTGAGCGCGCGCGACTGAGCGCGCGCGACTGAGCGCGCGCGACTGAGCGCGCGCGACTGAAGCGAGCGCGCTGAGCGCGCGCGACTGAAGCGAGCGCGCTGCGCGTGCGCGCCGAGCGCACGAACAAAAGCGAAACGCGCGCGCCCTGCTCCTTCGAGCCGAGGCGCGCGCCTTCGCGTACGTGTCGTTACGAGAGACTAGTTGCTGACGAAGATCGACTCGATCTCGGTCTTCACGTTCTCTTCGGTCTGGGCGCGCGCAATCGCGATCTCCTTCACGATGAGGCCACGTGCGGTGTCGAGCATGCGGCGTTCGCCGAACGAGAGCTGCTTGTCGGTCTTCAGACGGTAGAGGTCGCGAAGGACCTCGGCCACGTCGTAGATCGAGCCCGTCTTGATCTTGTCCATGAAGCCGCGGTAGCGCCGGTTCCAGGTCTGGTTGTCGAAGGCGATCGTGCGCTCTTTGAGGATGTCGAAGATCTCGTTGATCTCCTGGTCATTGATGACGCAGCGAAGCCCAACGGCGCTCGCATTGGCAACCGGAACCATGATCTTGCGGTCGGTATCCATGATGCGCAGGACGTAGAACTTCTGGCGGTTGCCGCCGATGTCCTTTTCCTCGATCTTGATGACCTCGGCCACACCCTGAGCGGGGTAGACGGCCTTGTCGCCAACCTTGAACGTCACGTCGGTTCCAGCCTGCATCGCGTCTCCTTCGTCCCAATCTGTCCTGGACTCGGTAGGAGCCCGGACCGTTTCACTCCGCGAGTCCTGACAGACCGCAGAAGTGAACCGTTTCAACAGTCACTCAAGCTTGTGCTCTGACCCGCCGCTTGGGGGTCGGGCGTCGTCACTGCAGCAGACCTAATCAGGCGAGCATCCAGCGCTTCGATGCGCTTTTTTCGTCACCCGCGGCCACAACTTCAGGCGGGCGTACTGTAGCTTCAAGACCCCACATCTGTCAAACTATTTGTCCAAAAGCGGACAAAACGGCCGCGCCGTGTGGGGGGGCCTGCCGCTCGAATTGGATGCTTCACGCTCATTGCCGGTTGTCGAACAGCTGACCGTTCCCTTTCCTTCCGGGCGTTTGGGTGAGGACACCATTCTTGGAGTAGGAGTGTGTAAGGAAAGGGGGGCGCGCGCAAGGCGGATTCGGCCCCTCTCTATAGAGACGCGTTTGCAAGCTCCTCCGCGAGGCCCCAGCGGACCCCGCGATCGGAGACGACCACGGAGGGCGCGCCCACGTGTCTGAGGAACGCGAGGGCGACGAGACCTCCGGCGATGATCACGTCTGCGCGCTTCGGCTCGAGCCCCGCGATCGCCTTGCGCTGCTCGAGCGGTACGCGCGCGAGCATGTCGACGACGCGCTCGAGCTCGGAGAGCGCCATGACGTGACCGTGCACACGCGAGCCGTCGTACGTGCTCATGCCGAGCGACACCGCCGCGAGCGTGGTGACCGTGCCCGCGATGCCGACCACCGGCGCCCCGCGAACCGACGCAGGCACCGATGCGAACGCGTCGGTCGCGGTGTGGGAGACCGCGGCGCGCTCCTCGTCCGTCGGCGGGTCGCTCTTCACGTGGCGCTCGGTGAGGCGCACGCTGCCGACGTCGTAGCTATGGGCGAACGCGATCGCGCGCGTCGTCTGGTCGCCGTCGACGACCTCGGTGCTCCCGCCGCCGATGTCGAAGACGACGACGCGACCGTCGGGGAGCGAGAGCCCGCTCAGCGCGCCGCCGAACGTGAGCCGCGCCTCCTCGTCGCCCGAGATGGTCCGCGCTTCGACGCCGAAGCGCGCCTTCACGTGGGCGCGTACCGCCTCGCCTCCGCCCGCGTCGCGCATCGCGCTCGTCCCGACGACGTCCGTCCTGGTCACGCCGAGGCGTCGGACGATCTCCGCGTACTGGTCGAGGCAAGCGTGGGTCCGCTCGACGGCCTCGGGGGCGAGAGTGCGCGTCTTGTCGACACCCTGGCCCAGCCTCGTGATGGTCGCATGCTCCTCGACCGCGACGAGCTTCCCGTCGCGCTTCTCGGCGACGAGGAGCAGCACCGTGTTGGTCCCGATATCGATTGCCGCAACGCGCATGGCCACCTCCACAAAACGGCGAAGGCCCCGCGGCGCTAACCGCGAGGCCTCCTGCCGTCGACTGCGGGTCCGCTCAGCTCAGCGGATGTTGCTCAGATTCAGCATTTCCTCGACGTTCGGCTGAACGACGAGCTCGACGCGGCGGTTCTTCTTGCGGTCCTCCTCGGACTGCTGCGCCACCGTGCCGGCGACCGGGTCGGTCTCGCCGTAGCCAGCCGCGGCCCAGCGCGCCGGGTTGAGCCCGCCGCCCGTGGTCGCCTTGGGGTTCTTCGGGTCCGCGGCCTTCGCCTCGCCGATCAGGAAGAGAAGGACCTGACGAGCGCGCGAGAGCGAGAGGAGCCAGTTGTCCTTGAACACGCCGCCGGGCGGGTACTTCACGTTGTCCGTGTGACCGGCGACGAGGAAGTAACGGTTCATCAGATCCTTGTCGCCGCGGATGACCTCCGCGACCTGACCGAGGACTTCCTTGCCGCTCGCCTTCAACTCGTCCTTGCCCGAGTCGAAGAGGATGTCGCCCGGGAGCTGGATGACCAGCCGGTTGTTCCGGGGTACGACCTTGACGCCAATCGAGTTCAGCTTGTCGAGCTTCGAGCGAAGCTCGCGGAAGCGCTGCTCGATGACGGCGAGCTGGTCGGCGCGCTGCTTGTACTCGGCGAGCGCCTGCGCGAGCCGCGCGGCGTCCTCCTTCGACTTCTCGAGACCAAGGCCGGCAGCCTTCAGCTGCTCCTTCATCTTGTCGATCGAGTTCGACGCCTCGCTGAACTTCGCCTGATCATCGGCGATCTGCGCCTTCGCCGCCTTCAGGTCGGCAGAGAGCTTGTCGATCTCGCGCTGCTTCGTCGCCATCTCCTCGTCGGTGTGTCCACACCCTCCGAGAGCCACTGCGAGCATCGTGACGCACAACCAGACCCAGAGATTCCTCATCATGTCCTCCTCGTTCGCCGTCGCGACGGTATCGGGGGCGCGAACACGTCGTCAAGGCAGGGCGCGTGAGGACGCTCCCGGGGGATCACGGAGCTCGCGACCGAGTTCGCGGTGACGAGATCGCGGCGAGCGTTTTCGATCGTGTCGCGGAGGTCGCGATCGCAAAAAAAAAATAATTTCGCGCGCCCCCCACGATCTCAGGGGCCTCATCAACGAATGTGTACTCGCCAGGTTTGTGTCGAAAACAGGAATTCGCTTCTTTGTGGCCGCTTCGCCTTGAATATAGATGTGATCTGCGCTCGCGCGAGGCGGCTCACCCGTCGATCGCCCCGAACACCCCCAGGTGGTCCTGACCCCGCTACGCCCGCTCACCCTGCGCGCCCGTCAAGTTTTTTTGTTTGACAGGTAACGTAGGTGACCATATACGTGGGGTACATCACCTCTGCAGGAGGATACTCATATGGCTGCTAAGAAGAAGTCCGCGAAGAAGACCACGAAGACCGCCAAGAAGCCCGCCGCGAAGACGGCGAAGAAGAAGGCGGCGAAGAAGCGCACTGCCAAGAAGGCCGCAAAAAAGGCCCCAGCTAGACGAGCCGCGCCCAAGGCTGCAAAAACTGGGCGGTCTGCGGCAAAGAAGTCGTCTGGCAAGCGTGGCGCAAGCCGCGGCGCCAAGGCGGCCCCGCCGGCCGGTGTTCCGTCGATGTTGGGCGGTGCTCCGACCTCCAGCGCTGGGCTGGATGCGGGCGAGGAGTAACAACTCCGCCGCAAAACCGTTAGGTTTTGCCGCCTAACTCGATCTACTCCGGTGGTTCGAGTGGGCATTGGACGAGAGGGCGTACCCCGCAAGGGGGCGCCCTCTCGTCTTTTGTCGTTTGTTCTCCTCGGGTCGCTGCGCTCCCCTCGGAGAATGCCGGCGTGATTTGAGCTCGAGGCCTTTGTTATCGGGCTCCCCTCGGGAAATTCCGGCGCGGTTTGAGCTCGAGGCCTTTGTTGCGCGTGTCTTCACGTGCCCGTGCCCGTGCCGCTCTCCTCTCGGATCCTCACATTAAGGATGAGCTCACCACTCCTCCTTAGAGGTAGTGCCGGAGGCGGTCGGCCGTTCAGGGGCGCTCAGGCGAGTAGCTTTACGTACGAACAGGTGAGCTACTGTCGGGTAGTGTGTGCTTGCTGGTCGCCGAGATAAAGCTTCAGTGACTCTGCGGCGGCGCGGCGATCGAACGGGACGTCCTTCAGCTCGTCGCGCTGCCCGATCTGCTCGAACAGCTCTGTGAGGAACGTGTGGAAGCGCTCGGCCTCTGCGACGGCGGGCTCGAGGCGCGCCGGATCGAGCAGGTCGGTCTCCTCGAGCGCCGTGAGCGCCCCGATGAACGCGTCGAAGCGCGGATAGTCGGCTGCACGCAGGAGCGGATAGCCCATCGCGCGGAAGTACATGAGGAACTCGCGCACGAACTGAAGCGACGAGGGGCCGCTCCAGCGATCCTCACGGCTCGGAGCCGAGCGCGCCTTCGCGCCGAACGCGCGGACGATCTGCGCGAACATCCACACGTCGCGTCGCAGGCGGCTCGACAGCGAGCGCCGTGCGGCGGCGTCGTCGAACACGCCATGCTCGTCGAGCCGAGCGCCGAGCGCCTTGCCAAGCATGAGCACGCCGTTCTGCAGCGCCGGACGGAGGTTCGCCGTCGCCGAGGCGACCGCCGCGCGCAGCCGCTCGCTCGTCGCGGTGCCGTCGGCAGGCGGCAGGTCGTGCTCGAACGTGCGACGGAGCTCGAGCCGGACGTTCGCCGAGATGCCCCCGAGCGTTGCCTTGATGGTGAGGAGGCGATGCGCCTCCGCCATCATCTCCTCGTATTTACCGGCGATTTGCGACGCCGGGATCTTGAAGAGCTCGCGTTCGTAGCTGTCGGCGAGCTGCTCGCCGGCCTGCTTGCGCAGGTAGTCGGTGAGCGCGCGAGCGTCCGAGCGGAGCACGCTGAGGATCAGGTACACGACGCCCGCGGGGCGCGGCTCGCGGACCGAGTGCTCGAGCAGCGCGACGTACCGAAGCATGCGGAACAGCGAGAGGAACGTCAGCGCGACGAGGCGGCGTGCCTGCTCGCCCGGCACCTGCCGCATCAGCTCGAGGACGCGGAGGTTCGTGATCCGGTCGAACTCGGGGCGGAACTCGAGCGCCGCGAGCGGATTGAAGAACGCGGACTGCGAGACCTCGCGATGAGCGACGGAGAGCGTCGCGTAGAAGAGGCGGAAGGGGACGCGCGGGAGCCTGGTCACTCCGCCGGTCACCTCGAGGAGGTTCGTGAGGGCGTGGCGCAGGAGGAACAGCGACTCCTCGGGCGTGTCCTGCGTCATCGTTCCGCGGACGAGGCGTGAGCGCGCGCTGTCGTCGGGAAGGAGCATCTCGAGGTAGCGCTGGAACACGAACGCGCGCTCCTGCTCGCCGAGGAGGAGCCGACAGAGGGCCACCACGCGGGTCATGCCGTCCCGGGCGATCGCGAGGGCCTCGCGGTAGTCCTGCGCGACGATCGCGGCTCGCTTCGGTGGCCCCGGGTGATTGCGCGGGTTTGCGAAGCACGCGAGGCCCTTCAGGAGGACCTCGAGCTCGAAGAGCGCCTCGTTGTGACGGTTCTCGGGGAGCCGCGCGAGCCACTGATCGCGGGCATGCGACTGCTCGCGCCGAAGGCCACGCGTGTCGCGCAGGAGGTCGGAGTAGGCGTCGCCCGGCCCTGGCGGGATCGACCTCGGCGAAATCGACCCGAGCGGAGCGATCGATTTCGGAGGCATCGACGCCGGAGACCCCGCGTCGCCGCGCACCGAGCGGCTCACGGGGACGCCTTCGCCCGCGGTCCGCGGCCTCCGGCGCCGGCGTCGGCGCCCTTCGACGCCCGGCCCTCGTCCCGCTTCGTGAGCAGGGTATCGAGGCGCCCGACGCGCGGACCGAGCATCTTCGCCATCACACCCTCGATGTCGCGACCCGTGCGCTGCGTGAGCAGCGTGATGTCGAGCGCGACCTGGCTCGTGACGATCTCGGCGATCGCGGTCGTCTCGCTGATCACGGCCGCGTCGAGGTCGCCCATCTCGGTGGCGCCGATGAGCGAACGCTTGTCGTCCGCGACGACCACGAGCCGGTGCTTCCAGAACTCCTCGAGGCCCTTTTCCTCGAGCCCGTAGCTGAAGACCTCGCCCGGCAGCGGTGGCAGCTCGGCGTGCGAGAAGACGACGATGTAGACCTTCCGCTTCGCAGCCCGCTTGAGCTCCGCGGAGATCTGCTCGATCTCCCGCGGCCAGCCGCTCAGCACGAGGCGCTGCTGCGCGCCGCGGATGAGACGCTCGGCCTCCTCGAGGATTCGCTGGTAGCCGCGGACGCTGAAGGCGTCCGGGGCGGGCGGAGACGTGTCGATGCTGCGGATGGCCGTCTCGAGCTGCTCGGTCGACGAGTCGAAGCGCTTCCGCAGGAGCACGAGCAGGTCCTCGGCGGCGGCCGGAGCGAAGCGCTCCGGTGTGCCCGCGATCGACCGCGCGGCGCCGGCCTTCACGAGGCGACGAAGCACGCCGTAGACGGCGGACCGAGGGATCTGCGCGCGGACGCCGACCTCGTAGCCCGTTGCAGGGCTGTCCTGAAGGAGCGCCGCGTAGGCGCGCGACTCGTTCAGGCTGAAGCCCAGGGCCACGAGGGCGGGCACGACGTCGGGTTCAGCCATGCGCTCTTTTTCCCACGAAACGAGCCGCTTGACCATTCTGCGCTAGCCTTCCTCGTCATGAAGCTCGGCAAGGTTCTGGCGACGACCGCGGTCTCGGGGATGCTGGCGGCCCTCTCGGGCTGCGCAGGCAGCGCGGATGCGGCGCCTCCGGCCAAGGCTCCATCGACAGATGTGCCCTCGATCGGCGAGAAGAACTGCTGCAAGGGCCGCAACGCCTGCAAGGGAAAGAGCGGCTGCAAGGGCGAGACGAACGCGGCCTGCGCGGGTCAGAACGACTGCAAGGGCAAGGGCACCTCCTGTCCGAGGGGCTGAGCCCCGGCGTCCCGCCGGCGATGCGGCTCTCATGAGCTATCGAGCGCGTCACGCCATCCCTGATCTCGGCGTCGGGGTCGGCTTCCGCGTGCCGCACTACGAGCAGGTCCTGGACGAGCGCCCCCCGATGGACTGGTTCGAGGTCATCAGCGAGAATTTCATGGTCGCGGGCGGCCGTCCGCTCGACAATCTTGCCCGGCTCGGCGAGGCCTATCGCGTCGTCCCGCACGGTGTGTCACTCGCGATCGGGTCCGTCGAGCCGCTCGACGCGGGCTACCTCTCCCGCCTCCGCGAGCTCGTCGACCGCCTCGACCCGCCCTGGGTGTCGGATCACCTCTGCTGGGGTCGGGCCGCGGGCCTTCATCTCCACGACCTCCTGCCGCTCCCCTACACGCCCGAGGCCGTGGAGCTCGTCGTCGAGCGCGTGAAGCGCGTGCAGGGCACCCTGGAGCGCCCCTTCGCGCTCGAGAACGTGTCGAGCTACATGACCTACCGCGCGAGCTCGATGACCGAATGGGAGTTCGTCAGCGAGGTCGCCGAGCGCGCCGATTGCGGCCTCTTGCTCGACTGCAACAACGTCTACGTGTCGGCGCGGAACCACGGGGTCGACGCGGAGCGCTACATCGACGCCGTCCCGGCGGACCGCGTCGTCCAGATGCACCTCGCCGGGCACACCGACAAGGGAACCTACGTGCTCGACACGCACTCCGACCACGTGTGCGATGAGGTGTGGTCGCTCTACCGCCGCGCGATCGCGCGCTGCGGTCCAGTCGCGACGCTCGTCGAATGGGACGACGAGATCCCCGCGTGGGAGGTCCTCGCCGCCGAGGCCGACCGCGCGCGCCGGATGCGCGCCGAGGTCCTCGCCGGGGAGAGCGCATGAGCCTCGCGTCGATGCAGCGTGCTCTCGCCGACCTCCTGCGGTCCCCCGACTCGATCGTGGCCGATGCCGGTCGCGCGGCGCTCGCGGAGGGGCTCGCCTCGGCGAGCGACCGGCTCACACCGGCGATGCAGCTGGACATCTACCGCGAGCAGTTCTTCCTCCGTCACCTCGACGTCCTGCACGAGGACTTCCGCTCGCTCGCCCACCGGCTCGGCGACGACGCGTTCGAAGCGCTCGCAAAGGCCTATTTAAACGCCTTTCCGCCGCGTTCGTTCACCCTGCGAGATCTCGGGGCGGAGCTCCCCGCGTTCGTCGCGAGCACGGCTCCTTGGAGCACCGACACGCTCCTCGCCGACCTCGCTCGCGTCGAGTGGGCCTTCGTCGAGGCCTTCGACGCGGCCTCCGAGCCGGCGCTCGATCTCGCCGCCGTGGTGAGCATTCCCGAGGAGGCGTGGCCCTCGGCGCGGCTCGTCCTCCAGCCATCCGTCCGGCGCTTGTCGCTCCGCCACCCGGCGCACGACTACCGCCACTCGATCCGGAACGGCGAGCCCGTCGCCGGGCCTCCCGAGGCGCGGGCATCGTTCGTCGTCGTCTTCCGCGGCCGCCTCGCGCTCGAGCACATCGAGCTCGAGGCCGAGGCCTTCGCGCTGCTGGGCGAGCTCGCAGGCGGGACGCCGCTCGGCGAGGCGTGCGAGCGTGTGGCCGCGTCGTCCGGCGCGACGGAGGAAGCCTTCCAGGAGAAGGTCGGAGCGTGGTTCCAGCGGTGGACCGCGCTCGGCTTCCTCAGCCGCGTCGAGCTGGCGCGCTGACTACTTCGCGCCGGCGTCGGCCTTGCCGAACGTCTTCGGGTGGAAGTTGAACGGGTAGTTCGCGCGCGTCTCGAAGCCGCCCTTGCTCGGGGCGAACTTGATCTTCTTGATGATGTCGACGATGCACGCGCCCACGGTGGGCTCGTTGATCGACGACTTCGACGAGTCGACCGAGGCGTCGCTGACGGCGCCCTGCGGGTCGATGACGAACTTGATCGTGAGGTCGCCCTCGATGCCCGGATGGTCCTTGAGGCCCTTGTCGTAACAAGCGCGCGCCTCGTCGCGGCGCGCCATCACGATCGTCTGGATGTCCTCGCGCTTGCGGCCGGGCTCCTGCGAGTGTCCCGGTCCGGCCTTCGGGCCTGCGTCGCCCTTCGTCTCCACCTCGGTATGGGTCGAGCTGCCGAGCTTCGCGCCCTGGAGCTCGCCGCCGTCGGGGAGCGCCGTCGTCGTGGTCATCCCGCCGCTCGCTCCGCCCGAGCTCACGCCGCTCGCTCCGCCCGAGCTCACGGCACCCGAGCTCGCGCCGGGGGCGTTGCTGCCGGCGCTCGAGGTGCCGTCGGCGGCTGCCGTTCCCTCGCCCGGAGACTTCACGTCACCGCCGGGCTTGGCTCCGCCGCCACACGCGACGGTCAGGTAGAGCGAGGCCGTGAGGACCGAGAGGGCGAGGAAGATGCTTTTTTTCCGGCTCTGGAAGGGGCGCATGACCAGAGACGCTACCCGATTTGGCCGGGATTTGTAGCCTCGGTGAAGTACCATCGGATTCGTTCACGCCTACCGTAACGTCGGCAGGCGGCGAGATCGCCCCAGCGCGTGGCGCGCTGCTGGATCCGTGCTTCGTTTCCCCTTGGAGTGTGCTCGTAAGTGTCTGGCGACGACCATCCCAGCCCGACGGCCGGTAGCGCGCATGCGAGCCTCGGTCGATGTGGCAGCTACGAGCTGCTCGTCGAGCTCGCGTCCGGCGGCATGGCCACGGTCTACCTCGCGCGGAAGGCCGAGGGACGCGATGCGCCGCTGATCGCGGTCAAGCGTCCGCATCGTCACCTCGCCTCCGACAAGGCGTTCCTCACGATGCTCGTCGACGAGGCGCGGCTCGCCTCGGCGATCCAGCACGACAACGTCGTGAAGGTCCGCGAGCTCGGCTTCGACAACGGCGAGCCGTTCATCGTCATGGACTACGTCGAGGGCGCCTCGCTGGCCGACGTGCGCAAGGAGCTCTCGACCGTCGGTCGCGCGATCGACCCGCGCTTCGCGGTGCGCATCGCCCTCGACTCGCTGGCCGGCCTCCAGGCCGCGCACGTGCTCCACGACGACAAGGGCAAGCCGCTCGGCATCGTCCATCGCGACGTGTCGCCCCACAACATCCTCGTCGGCTGCGACGGCAGCGCGCGGCTCACCGATTTCGGCATCGCCAAGGCCGCCGATCGCGTGCAGACTACACGCACGCACGAGGTGAAGGGCAAGCTCGCCTATCTCGCGCCGGAGCGCATCGACAAGCGTCGCATCTGCACCGCGCAGAGCGACGTCTTCTCGATGGCGGTGGTGCTCTGGGAATGCATCGCCGGCCGCCGCCTCTTCCGCGGCGACGAGGCGATCGAGACGCTGCAGGAGGTGGTCTCCGCACCGATCCCCTCGCTCCGTCGCATCGGCGCGCCCATCCCGCAGGCGCTCGACGACACGATCCTGCGCGGCCTCTCGCGCGACCTCGACATTCGCTACAAGACCGCGGCGGAGTTCGCCGACGCGCTCCAGCATGCGTCGGGCGGAAGGCCCAACATCGCGACCCCCGCGGAGGTCGCATGCCTCGTCGAGGCGCTCTTCGGCGAGCGGCTCCGCGTGCGTCACGCCAACATCCGCGACGCGCTCGACGACGGCAGCGACGTCGAGCACGTCCTCGAGGTCTCAGGGCTGAACCGGCGTCCCGAGCCGACGCCGGAGATGCGCGAGCGCGACAAGCTCGCGATCCAGAACATCGCTCCGCCCGCACCGAGCGCGCGGTACACGTTCGGCAATGCGTCCGAGAACCTGCTCCAGCGTCGCTTCGCGTCGCCGCGCGTGCGCATCGCCGCGCTGGCGACGGTCGGCCTGTTGGGCGCGATCGTGCTCGTCGGGGTGCTCGCGCGCAAGGACAAGAGCGACGCATCGCACGACGGGACGACGTCCTCCGGCGCGCCTGTTTTCCGGCGTGTCGTCGTCCCCCTTCCGTTCGTGGCCAAGCGCGTGACGTTCGACGAGCAGTCGCGCGAGCTCGCTCCGCCCACGGACGTGGCAGCGTTCGACGTGCCGCGTGAGAGCGGCGCCCGCCATCGCATCACCGCGCTCGCGGTCGACGGCTCGAAGGCCGAGGCCTACGTGCGCGAGTCCGAGGGGGTGGCTCGCCCCGAGGGCCCGGGCTTCACCATCGAGCCGCTCGAGACCTACGCCGACGAAGCGCAGGGCACGCCGACCGCCAACGGCAATCTCATCGAGCTGCCGCCGACGCCCAACGGCGTGAAGCGTGTGGTCAAGCCGCGCCCTACCGGAGCGCGCGTTGCGAAGGACGCAGGCGCGGCGGCCGCGAGCGCGTCGGCGCAGGCACCCAAACCGATCGGCACCGTGAAGGACGGGTTCACGAAGCTCCGATGAAATCTCGTCGCCCCACCGTCACCCTCGGTCTCCTCGCTTCGCTGCTCGTGGTCGGTGCCGGCGTCGCCTCGTGCCGCGACGCGGCGACGGTCGAGGAGTGCACCAGCATTCCCGCCGGCGGCTGCCCGCTCTCGCACGGCATCGCATGCCAGGACCCGACCTGCGAGGCGCTCTACGCGTGCCGCACCGGAAACGTCTGGGAGCTCGAACGCACGTGCCCTCCGCGCGAGGCGGGGGTGCCACGCGAGGCGTCCACGGACGCCGGGCAAGTCGAGGCCTCGCGTCCGTTCGACGCGAGCGTGGACGCTCCGCCGGGCGCGAACGGCGGTCCCGGGTGTGGTGCGCTCCAGACGCCGGACTGCTCGCTCGGGTTCGCGCTCTCGTGCCCGCAGGGTTGCTGCGACTGCGAGGACCTCTTCGTCTGCGACAACGGCGGCTGGAGCTACTGGGCGACCTGCAAGCCGTGAAGAGCCCTCAGGCCGAAGGGCCCTCGCTAGCTCGCCTTCAGGAACGGCTCCCACTCGCGGTACTTCGTGGCGGTACCGAGGAGGATCTGCGCCGTCATCGACCACTTCGGCCGGAACGGGCGGCGCGCGAGGCGCATGTTCGCCTCTTCGGGCGTCTTCCAGCCCTTGCGCAGGTTGCAGACGCGACACGCGGTCACGAGGTTCTCCCACGTATCGGCGCCGCCGCGCGATCGAGGCATCACGTGATCGATGTTGAGCTCGCGGAGCGGCGGCTGCTTCCCGCAGTACTGACACTGGTGCTGATCGCGGAACATGAGGTTCCGGCGCGTGAGGCGGACGGCGACACGGGGCGTGCGGTCGTAGCGATCGAGATGCAGCACGCGCGGTACACGGAGCGCACCGCCCACGATCGGCAGCGCGTCGTCGGCGGCACGTACGGGGAGCATGCGCCAGAGATCGAAGTCGTACTCCTCGCCTGCCTCGTCGAGCGCTCGTGCCGAGCCGCCGTACAGCAAGACGAAGGCGCGCTTCGCCGTCGTCAATTGGACGGGCGCAAACACGCGATTGAGGATCAGAACCGGCTTGGAGAGGACTTCGCTCATCAGGCTGTCCGCGGCCTCGCCGCGGCCTCCTGTCAGTGTAGCACCGGGTCCAGGAACGTGTGGATCCCCCTGGATCCAAGGGAAATGCGCGGGCCCCCCCCCGGGGAACGAAAGGGCTTCGTCGCAGGTTCTCCCCAAGGATGAGCAAGGATGACGTTGATTCCCCCTCCATCGGGGCTACCCTTCCCGAGCAGATGACCGAGCCCAACGATGACGAGCCCAAGGGCGTCCCCGACGCCTCCCCGAGTGAAGGCGCGCTCGCAGTGCCCGTCACGGGGCGCCGCCGCGACCAGGGTGAAGAGGAGGACGATCCCGAGGCCTCGCGCAAGCGGCTCCTCTTGCTCGTCCCGCTCGTCATGGCTGCCGCGGCGATCGTCGCGCTCGTCCTCGTCGGGATGCAGGACAAGGGCACTTACTCGAAGGACGTCGACGTCCTCATCGCCGAGAAGGCGAAGTTCATCGGCAAGCCCGTCCGTGTCGAAGGCAGCCTCGTCCACGGCTCGCTGGTGAAACGCGAGACGCCCTGCGAGTACCGCTTCACGATCGAGAAGAACGGCGTCGAGGTCCCGGTCCGCTACGCGAAGTGCATCGTGCCGGACACGTTCCGCGACATGCCCGGCGTCGACGTCGGTGTCACCGTCGAGGGCGAGCTCCGCGCCGACAGCTCCCTCGAGGCAAGCGCAGTTCTTGCGAAGTGCCCGAGCAAGTACGAGATGAAAGACAAGGCCTCCAAGGGCGAATCGGCTCCGCACGCCAACGTCGGCCCGGGGACGGCTCCCACGTCTCTCTGATACGCTCTCGCGCGTGAGCGGGGCCGTCTACTGGATCGAAGCGTTCGCTGCGCAGCGTGGGCTGCGTTACGAGGCCGATGCCGACGAGCGTTGGCTGCGTGCCTGGGAGCCTTACACGACGCTCAAGGTGCCCATCCGCTACGAGCACGCGCTGCTCGCGACCGGAGGCACCGGGAGCCTCAGCATCGCGCGCGCCGTGGTCGAGCTGTCGCCTGCCCCACCGCCCGCGCTCCAGGTGCCGACCGAGGTGGGAACGTGGATCGCGATCGTGCAGGACGTTCGCATGACCGCGAAGGCCGCGACGACGAGCGACTTCGGCGGCGTCTTCGGCGATCCGCTAGAGCTGGCCTCGATGGTCCGGCGTCCCAGCGGCGACCCCGCGTTCGACCACGTTTTCGCGTCGTTCGCGGAGAGCGAGGAGGAGCTCGCGCGCGCGCTCACGCCGAGCATTCGCAAGCTCCTGCTCGGATGGCGAGTGCCCGTGCACGCGGAGTTCCGCCCGGGGGGCTTCGTGCTCGCTCCGGTGTCGGTGTCGGCAGACGAGAAGGGCCTCGCGTGGATGCTGAACGCGGTGCACCTGTTCGGCGAGAAGGCTACGAAGCTGGCAACGTAGCGCGTCGATCCCGTATGCTACGGGCCGTCCGTGTCGGCCCTGCCGACCCTTTCGGGATTCAACATGCGCGCACGCCAGCTTGCCATCGCCTCCGGTCTCCTCGTTGCAACCTTCGCCGCGGCTCCCGCTCGCGAGGCTCACGCGCAGTCCTCGAGCGGAGCGGCGTACCCGCCCGCTTGCAGCGCCGCCACCGTCCCGCAGAGCGAGAGCGAGCGCGCGCACACGATCTACCAGGCCGGCAAGGTCCAGTACGACGACAAGAACTACGACGCCGCGATCGTGCAGTTCCGTGACGCGTACAAGCGTGACTGCTCGAAGCACGAGCTGCTCATCATCATCTCCCGCGCGTACGAGCTGAAGGGCGACAAGGTCGAGGCGCTCAGGGCCCTCGAGACCTACGTAGAGCGCGTCCCGAGCTCGCCGGACATCACGACGCACAGGAACGGCATCGACTCGCTGAAGAAGCAGATCGCGGCGCAGCCCGCGACTCCGCCGCCGTCCGCGGGCGCTGGTCCGACCCCGCCGCCGGCGGAGGTCCGCGAGCACACCATCCCGCCGTGGATCGTGGTGGGCGTCGGTGGAGCTACCGCGGTCGCGGGCATCGTTCTCCTCGCCGCCAAGCCCAACACGGGCTGCAACCTCGACACGCAGGAGTGCCCCGAGGGCGCCTCGACGAAGACGAGGAACGACGCCGGCACCGAGCGCGCGTGGGGCATCGCAGGTCCGATCCTCATCGGCGGTGGTCTCGCGATCGCCGCGGGCGGTCTGCTCTGGCACTTCCTCGAGCCGACCGGTCCCGTCGAGAAGACGGGCAAGCTGAAGCCCTCGGTCTCGCCCCAGGTCGCCCCGGGCTACGCCGGCATGTCGCTCGGCGGCTCCTTCTAGGCTCCTCGCGAGCGCGCCTCTGATGGCCTCCGCGATCCTGTCGGTGCGGCACGACGCGGGCGGTGAGCTGCTCCTCGTCTCGCTCGACGTGAGCGCGGAGGTCGCGCGCGCGTACACGACGCCCGGGCAGTACATCGAGGTGAGGACGGCGAGCGGCAAGGGCTACTTCGTCCTCGCGAGCGAGGTCGGCGCCGCGCCGTGGCAGCTCCTCGTCAAGAATGCCGGAGGCGCGGCCGACGCGCTGGCGACGCTTCCGCTCGGCAGCACGCTCGAGATCGTCGGCCCGCTCGGTGCCGGGTTCTCGGCGCCACGGATGGAATCGCGTCATGTCGCGATCGCCGTCGTCGGGAGCGCCCTCGGCGTCGCGCGCCCGGTCCTTGCTCGCCGCATCCGCGGCGGCGTGGCCGGGAGCACGCATCTCTTTCTCGGCGTCCGCGCACCGACCGACGTGCCGATCCTGCAAGAGGTCGAGGCGTGGACCGCGCAAGGGGTGCACGTGGTGCTCTGTCTCTCGCGCGGCGAGGTCCACCATCATCCGGAGATCGTGCCGCGCGCGCGTCGCGTCGCGGGATACGTCCAGCGCGCGCTGGCTCGGGCGCTCCAGGCTGGCGACGTCCCTCACGGGACGCTCGTCATCGCCGCCGGCCCCGACGCGATGCTCGCCGACATGCGAGCGCTCGGCACCGGGACGAGCCCATCCGAAGGCGCCGTCCTCGCCGGTCCGAGCATCGAGGTCCTCACGAACGTCTGATGTGTGCAGGCGTTCCATCTTCTCGGGCGTAGCGGCGTCGGGTAGCCTCTGGTCCGATGGATAGCGGTTCCGAGCTGCCGAAGGGCGGAGTGCGCCAGGGCGGGAAAGAGGAGCTGCGTGCGTCGCTGCTGAAGACCTACCTGCTCCGGATCCGTTCGGAGAAGGGCGAGCGAGAGGTCCGTACGATCCTCGCCTCCGCGGGCATCGACCCGGCGATGATCGACAACGAGACGGGCTGGATCAGCACGCTCGCGGCAAAGAAGGCCCTCCGCGGCATCGCCGAGCTCCTCGGGATGGACGCGCTACGTCAGCGCGGCGATTGGGTCACGAACGCCGAGGCGCTCGGCGCCCTCGTGCGCATGCTCCGCTCCGCCGAGGAGCCCATCGACGCCTACGAGTACCTCGCCGAGAACGCGCGCGAGGTCACGCGCGTCGGAACGTGGGAGCTCGCGGTCCTCTCCGAGGACGCCGGCGACGACGCGCCCGAGAAGGAGAGCGCGGAAGGCTCGAGCGTCAAGAGCGGGCCCGCGTCGATCGCGCCGCCCTCGCGTGACATCGAGGGCAAGTCGAAGCGGACCCGGGCGGAGAAGGCGAAGGTCCGCGCCGTTCGCCTCGTGTACCGACCGCGCACCGACGGCTACGACGAGCCGGAGAAGGTCGACGTCCCGACCGAGGTCCTCTTCTGCGCGGCCCGCGAGGGCGAGCTCGCCGGCCTCCCGCGCATCTGGGGCCTCCCCGATGCTCGCGTGAAGCACGAGACCTGTCTCGCGAAGGGCGAGGAGGCGTGCACCTATCTCGTCGAGTGGGACCTCCCTGCGACGAAGAGCATGACCGCGATGGCGGCGGGCTCGGCCGCGCTCGTCACCGGCCTCGCGGTCGGCGTTCCCGGCGGCCCGATCGCCGGCGTCCTCGGCGCCGTCCTCGCCGGCGCCCTCGGCGCGGGCATCGCGCGCATGTGGGAGACGGGCAAGCGTGACGGCGCCTCGCGCACGTTCGAGAAGAACCGCATCGCAGCGCTCGAACGCGGCCTCGACCTCAAGGGCGAGGCGACGAGCACCGCGATCCCGGGGGAGCTCACGGGCACCGTCCTCGGCGGCAAGTACCGCATCGGGAAGAAGATCGGCTCGGGCGGCATCGGCGTCGTCTACGCGGCCGAGCACACCACGCTCGGCCACGAGGTCGCCGTGAAGGTGCTTCGCGGCGCCGCGGCGAAGGACGGCGGCGAGATCGCTCGCCTCCGACGCGAGGCCTACATCCAGGTCCACATCGATCATCCGAACGTCGCGCGCGTGCACGACCTCGACCAGATGCCCGACGGCTCGATGTACGTCGTCATGGAGCGCCTCCACGGCCGTTCGCTGGCCGACAAGCTGTCGCGCGAGCACATCATCGCGCCCGGGTTCGCGATCCCCGTGTTCATCGGCGTGTGTCGCGCGCTCGGCGCCGCCCACAAGAAGGGCGTCGTCCATCGCGACCTGAAGCCTGGCAACGTCTTTCTCTGCGATGACGCGCCGCCCAAGGTCCTCGACTTCGGGATGAGCAAGCTCACGAGCGCCGAGTCGCTCACACAGGCCGGGTACACGCTGGGCACGCCCGAGTACATGGCGCCCGAGCAGTGCATCGGCGCCAACGTCGTCGCGCAGACGGACCTCTACGCGTTCGGTGTCCTCATGTACGAAGCGCTTACCGGCGAGCTGCCGATCATCGCGCAGAGCCGTCGCGAGCTGCTCGATCTCCATCAGCGCCAGATCCCGGTGCCGATGAGGCAGCGCCGCGCCGACCTCGACATCCCCGAGGCGCTCGATCAGGTCGTCATGAAGTGCCTGAAAAAGCGCATCAACGACCGTCCGAAGAGCGCCGAGGAGCTCGAGGCGATGCTCGCGGCGATCCCGCTCGAAGGCCTGCCGACGACCTACGGCTCACGCCCGAAGCGATCCGCGCCGCCGATCAATCAGGACTCGGGCACGATCCCGGCGCTCAGCAGCGAGCCGCCGCCGAAGCCGCCGGCACCGTAGGCGCGCCGAGCGGCGAAGGGCTCGCGGACCCTCAGTTGGGCGCGAACTTCACGCAGCGCAGGCCGAGCTTGCCGTACTTGTTGAGGAGCATCGACGTGCCCGTGTAGCCGCGGTTGTAGCCGTGCACCTCCCACGAGCCGTTGCCGGTCCAGCGATGGCGCGCCGCGAAGACGCCGGAGTTGCGGTTGGCGGGGTCGCCTGCTGCCCACGTGACGCTCGACGTGAGCTCGAACCCGGCGCCGAGGAGATCGGAGTGGCCGAGCGGTCCGCGGCCCTTCGTCCTTCCGGGCGCCGTGAGAAAGACGATGTAGTCGACGCTTCCGAGCTTCGGGTACTCGTAGCTGTACTGGTAGTCCGCGAGCTCGTTCGAGCGGTTGTCGACAGCCGGGCCCCACTTCGTGGCGCACCCGTTCTGGTCGGCGTCGGTCGCCCACGGGAACCGGCAACCCCAGTACGAGGCGCTGCCGATCGAGACGGGCGTGCGGGTGTCGGCCGGGGCCCACGGCGTGGCTCCCGCCCCGTACGCCGTCTGCCACTCCTGGAACGTCTCGAGGCGGCCGCCGTCCCAGACGCAGAAGGCCTGCGCGACGAGGTAGTCGACGCACTGGAGCGTCTTCGTGTCGTAGACGTCCTGCGATTGCTCGGGAGCCGCGCCGTCCTGGGCACCCGCGGGGAATCGGAAGGAGTGAGTGCCCGGCGAGCCCACGTAGCAGCCGGTGCTCGTCTGAGAGTTGTTCCGGAAGATCGTGCCGCCGAGGTGGGAGCTGATGCCCGTGTAGACACCGGGCTGCACGGGCCCTTCCGCACACGGCGGCCCGCCGTTGGGGCCCGTGCAGTTCTGCGTGCCTTCGCTCAGCTCACCCGCGTTCTGGTTGCCTGCGAAGCTCACGGGCAGGTAGGCGTCCCAGGTCGCGTCGAGGACGGGGTGGACACCGTCGATCGCGGGCGTCGCCGTGTTCGCGTTGATCGGGATGACCGGGATTTTCCCGGCTTCGCGGGCCCCCTGCACGTACCCGCGGACGTCGTATCCGACGCTCTCGAGGAAGACGCGCATGCGTCCCGCCG
>Ga0335397_10002416_pt1 | contig 25459 bp, 22 predicted proteins | sample MAT04_FD_205740 | JGI IMG/M metagenome (GOLD analysis project Ga0335397, IMG submission 205740) | Freshwater microbial communities from Lake Fryxell liftoff mats and glacier meltwater in Antarctica - MAT-04 (spades assembly) (version 2) ... | reverse complement strand
CCGCCGCGCACCAGGTAGCGCCCGCCGTGGGCGGCGATCACGGCCGGCACCCGGGCGCGGTACTGTTCGTAAAGCACCGGGTCGGTGATCTCGATGTTGCCGTAGAGGTAGGCGGCCATGGGGGGGGCTCCGGTTGTATCCAGGGGCCGCGGCAGAGGTCCGCGGGGCGCCGGACAATGTAGGGGATGAAGCCCACATCCGCACCCGCACCCGCACCCGCACCCGCACCCTCGCCGTCGCCGTCGCCCGTGTCCCCGGCCATCGATCTGTCGATGCTGCCCTTCAGCCCCGCCGCCGAACGCAACGCGCCGCACATCGCGGCGGCGCTGGCCGGCTGGCTGCCGCCGCGTGCCCGTGTGCTGGAAGTGGCCAGCGGCACAGGGCAGCACGCCGCGTTTTTCTCCCAGGCCCGGCCGGGCTGGACCTGGCAGGCCACCGAAGCCGAGACGCACGCCCTGCCGGCGCTGGCCGCGCGCTGCGCCGGGCTGCCGCAGGTGCTGCCGCCGCTGCAGCTGGACGTGCTGGCGCCGCCCTGGTCGGTGGCCGAGGCGGGCTTCGACGCTGTCTACTGCGCCAACCTGCTGCACATCGCACCCTGGCCGGTCACGCCCGCCTTCTTCTCGGGTGCTGCGCGTGTCCTGGCGCAGGGTGGCACCGTCGCCGTCTACGGCCCCTTCGTCGTCGACGGCGAGCCGCTGGCGCCGAGCAACGCCGCCTTCGACGCCGACCTGCGCGCCCGCGACGCGGAATGGGGCCTGCGTCGGCTGGCCGACGTGGTGCACGCCGCCGCGCAGGTCGGCTTCGTGCTGGAAGAGCGCCTGGCGCTGCCCGCCAACAACCTGCTGCTGCGCTTCGGTCGCGCAGCCGCCTGAGACCCACTGCCGCATGGACACGCCCAAAGCGCCGCGCCTGAACCCGAAGAAGCTGCTGCTCGGCAAGTGGACGGCGGTGGCGCCGCGCGACAAGGAAAAGCACTTCATCGTCACGCAGCTGGTGCTGCCCGCGACGACCACCGTGCCGCCGCCACCCGTCGTCGACATCGTCATCGAGGCCGTGCACTCCGGCCGCAGCCGCACCATCGCCTGGCGTGAACTCACCGACACCACACGCTGGCTGCAAGGCTGGCGCTGAGCACACCGCAGTACTGAACCGGAGCCCCCGACCATGAGCACCATGATGAAGGCCGCCTTCTACGACCGCACCGGCCCGGCGCGCGACGTGCTGCAGCTCGGTGAGGTGCCCATGCCCGAGCCCGCGGCCGGCGAGCTGCGTGTGCGGCTGCGCTGGTCGGGCGTGAATCCTTCCGACGTGAAGGCGCGCGCCGGTCTGCGCAGCAGCGTGCTGCCTTTCGAGCGCGTGGTACCGCACAGCGACGGCATGGGCGTGGTCGACGCCGTGGGCGCCGGTGTCGACCCGCTGCGGATCGGCCAACGGGTGTGGGTGTGGAACGCTGCCTGGTGCCGGGCCTTCGGCACCGCGGCGCAGTGCGTCGTGCTGCCGCAGTGCCAGGCCGTAGCCTTGGGCGACGACGTGCCCGACGACGCGGCGGCCTGCTTCGGCATTCCGGCGCTGACGGCGCTGCACGCCGTGCTCACCGACGGCGGCGTGGCCGGCAAGCGGGTGCTGGTGGCCGGCGGCGCGGGTGCGGTGGGGCACTACGCGGTGCAGTTTGCGCGCCTGCTGGGCGCGGCGCAGGTCCTCAGCACGGTCAGCAATGCCGCCAAGGCCGGGCTGGCGCTGGCCGCGGGTGCCGATACGGTGATCGACTACAAGGCCGAAGACGTGGCCGCCCGCGTGCGCGAGGCCACGCAGGGCCAGGGCATCGACCGCATCGTCGAGGTCGACATCGCCGCCAACGCCACGCTCGACATCGAGCTGCTGCGCCCCGGCGGTGAGATCGTGGCCTATGGCAGCGGCGCAGGCCAGTTCCAGCTGCCCTTCTTCCCGCTGATCCTGAAGAACCTGGGGCTGCGCTTTTTCATCGAATACAACCTGGACGACGACGACCGGGCGCGAGCCGAGACGCTGCTGACGCGTTTCCTCGCCCGCGGCGCGCTGCAGCACCAGATCGCGGCGCGGCTGCCGCTGGCGCAGATCGCCGACGCGCATGAACTGATCGAGCAGGGCCGTGTGGTTGGCAACGTGGTGCTGCAGATCGACTGACGGGGGCCTTGCGCCAGTGCAGCTTCTCCCTTGCTCAGCGGTTGGCGGCGGCGGCGTGCGGGCCTAAGCTGTGCGCCCTTGCCACAGCCGGAGAACACGATGTTCAGCCCCGCACGCCGCCTGCCACACGCAGCGGCCGCCTTCAGGTTCGCCCCCGCGGCCATGGCCTTCACCGGCACGCTGGTGCTGTCTGGCGCCGCGCTCGCGCAGACGATGCAGCAGGTTGTGAAGCCGCCGGTGGCGCAGGCCTGGATCGACGTCGCCACCGGCGCCGGCTTCGGCATGCCGGGCATGGGCGGCATGGGCGGTGGTGGCGCCGGCGCGATGTCGATGATCGGCGGCATGTTCGGCCGCGCCATCGGCGGTGGCGGTGGCAACCGCTTCGGGCAGACGCAGACCGCGCCCGGCGGCCGCTGGGTCGACGTCACGCTCACCACGCGCAACAACGCGCAGCTGGGTGAAGCCGAACAGCAGGTGCCGGCCGGCTTCCTGGCGCCGGCGCTGAGACTCCAGTCGCCGAAAGAGAGCAAGGGCAGCGCGCCCGAGCCCGGCGACGACAAGGTGGTCGAAGGCGAATACGAGCGTCCCAAGGGCAAGCTGCTGCTGTACTGGGGCTGCGGCGAGGCGGTGCGCGCCGGGCAGCCGCGGGTGGTCGACTTCGCCACCGCCACGCCGGCCGACCTGGTGCGCGTCTTCCAGTCGCGGCGCGCCACGCAGCGGGGCACCCACGCTGCCGTCGGCCGGCCGGTGTGGCCCAGCCCCGATGACGCGCGCATGGTGCCCGAGGGCGCCTCGCTGGCCGGCGAACACACCTTCAGCGGCGCTGGCGTGCCCGAGGGCTTTCGCTTCCGCGTCCCGGCGGTGCAAGACCTGATGCCGCCCATCAGCCTGAAACAGCAGGACCAGGGCGGCAGCACGAAGCTGGAATGGGAGGCGCTGCCCACCGCGCGTGCCTACTTCATCGCCGGCATGGGTGCTGGCGGCGGCGAAAACGAGATGGTGATCTGGACCAGCAGCGAACAGCCCGACACCGGCTTCGGTCTCATGGACTACCAGACCAACGCCGCGGTCGACCGCTGGCTTAAAGAGCAGGTGCTGCTGGCGCCGAAGACGACGGCCTGCGCCGTGCCCAAGGGTGTGTTCACCGGCCAGGGCGCGATGCTGCGCATGATCGCCTACGGCAACGAGCTGAACCTGGCCCACCCGCCGCGGCCCACCGACGTCAAGCTGCCCTGGGAGCCGCAGTGGGCCGTGAAGGTGCGCGTGAAGTCGCAGACCATGGCGATGCTCGGCATGGAGATGCCCGGCATGCCGGGGCAGGGCGCCGACCGCGAACCCGCGCCCGAGAAGAAGGAACCCGCCATGCCCGGCGTGAAGGACCTGCTGAAGGGCATCTTCGGGCGCTGAGCGGCGGTGGAGTTCGCTCGGCGGCCCAGAGCCTTCGTCTCGAACGAAGGCTTGATTGATAATTGACGCAACAAATCTATGGACGCGAAGGCTATGGTTCAGGTCTCTGCGCGCCGCCGGCCGCCGTCATGCGCTTCGACCTCACCACGCTCAACCTCGTGCTCGCCATTGCCGACACCCGCAGCATCACCCGCGGCGCCGAGCGCGAGCACATCGCGCTGGCTGCGGCCAGCAAGCGCCTGAGCGACCTCGAAGCACGCTTCGGCGTGCCGCTGTTCGAGCGCCGCGCGCGCGGTGTCGAGCCCACCGAAGCCGGCCGCGCCCTGGTGCGCCACGTGCGTGGCCTGCGCAGCAGCCTGCACGCGCTGGAAAGCGAGGTTGTCGAGTTCTCGCGCGGCATCCAGGGCCACCTGCGCATCGTGGCCAACGCCGGTGCCATCAGTGAATGCCTGCCGCCCGACCTGGCGGCCTTTTCGCAGGCCCATCCGCAGATCCGCATCAGTCTCGAAGACCAGACGAGCGCCGAGGTGCAGGCCGCGGTGGCCGAGGGCCGCGCCGACGTCGGTATCTTCGTGCCGCCGCTGCTCGACAACCGGCTGGCCATGCGCACCTACCGCCACGGCGCGCTGGCCGCCATGGTGCCGGCCGGCCACGTGCTCGCCGGCCGCGCGAGCGTGTGCTTCGATGACCTGCTCGACCACGACATCGTCGGCCTGCACCACGGCGCCGCCGTGCACGAACTGATGCGCGCCGAGGCCGAGGGCCAGGGCCGGCCGCTGAAGGCGCGGCTGCAGGTGCGCGGTTTCGACGCCATCGCGCAGCTGGTGGAAGCCGGTCTCGGCGTGGCCGTGATGCCAGCGGCCGTGGCGCAGCGCTTCGCGATGCTCTTCCGCGTCCAGGTGCTGCCCATGACCGACGCCTGGGCCGAGCGCGACTACCTGCTGGCCGTGCGCCGCCAGGAGGTGCTGCCCACCGTGGTGCAGCGTTTCGTCGACGCCCTGTGCCCGCCCGAACCCGCCGCCGCCCCCACTCCCGGACAATCCGCCGCTTCAGACTGAGACGCCATGACCGCAAGAACGCTCTACGACAAGCTGTGGGACGAACACGTCGTCCACACCGAGGACGACGGCACCGCCGTGCTCTACATCGACCGCCACCTGGTGCACGAAGTGACCAGCCCGCAGGCCTTCGAGGGCCTGCGTCTGGCCGGGCGCAAGGTCTGGCGCGTGAGTTCCATCGTCGCCACCGCCGACCACAACACGCCCACCACTGGCTGGGCCGACGGTTACGACGGCATCACCGACCCCATCAGCAAGCTGCAGATCACCACGCTGGACGCCAACATCAAGGCCAGCGGTGCGGCGGCCTACTTCCCCTTCCTGGACCAGCGCCAGGGCATCGTGCACGTCATCGGGCCCGAGAACGGCGCCGTGCTGCCGGGCATGACGGTGGTCTGTGGTGACAGCCACACCAGCACCCACGGTGCCTTCGGCGCGCTGGCGCACGGCATCGGCACCAGCGAGGTCGAGCACGTGATGGCCACGCAGACGCTGCTGGCCAGGAAGGCGAAAAACCTGCTCGTCAAGGTAGAAGGCACGCTGGGCCGCGGCGTCACCGCCAAGGACGTGGTGCTGGCCATCATCGGCAAGATCGGCACCGCCGGCGGCACCGGCACCACCATCGAGTTCGGCGGCAACGCCATCCGTTCGCTGAGCATGGAAGGCCGCATGACGGTGTGCAACATGGCCATCGAGGCCGGGGCACGCGCGGGCCTGGTGGCGGTGGATGAAAAGACCATCGCCTACTGCAAGGGCCGGCTGTTTTCGCCCAAGGGCGTGGAGTGGGAGCCCGCCGTGGCGCACTGGCGCACGCTGCAGTCCGACCCCGGCGCGCACTTCGACGCCGTGGTGGAACTCGACGCCGCGGCCATCCAGCCGCAGGTCACCTGGGGCACCAGCCCCGAGATGGTGGTGGGCGTGGACGGGCGCGTGCCCGACCCCGACAAGGAGAAGGACGCCACCAGGCGCGGCGCCATCGAGCGCGCGCTGGTCTACATGGGCCTGGAGCCGAACAAGGCCATCACCGACATCCGCATCGACAAGGTGTTCATCGGCAGCTGCACCAACAGCCGCATCGAAGACCTGCGCGAGGCGGCGGCCGTCGTCAAGCGCGCAGGCCAGCGCGTGGCGGCGAACGTGAAGGTGGCGATGGTCGTGCCGGGCTCGGGCCAGGTGAAGGCCCAGGCCGAGGCCGAGGGCCTGCATACGATCTTCATCGCGGCCGGCTTCGAGTGGCGTGAACCCGGCTGCAGCATGTGCCTGGCGATGAACGCCGACCGCCTGGAGCCCGGCGAACGCTGCGCCAGTACCAGCAACCGCAATTTCGAGGGCCGTCAGGGTGCAGGGGGGCGCACCCACCTCGTCAGCCCCGCGATGGCGGCCGCCGCCGCGCTGAACGGGCATTTTGTCGACGTCCGACGCGTCGGCTGAACCTGTCAGGAGCCCACGTCATGACCAAGCACATCCTCGCCGCGCTCATTGCAGCCTTTGCCCTTTCCGCCTGCAACACCATGGAGGGCCTGGGCAAGGACCTCTCGAAGGCCGGCGAGAAGATCGAAGCAGCCGCGACGAAGAAGTAGGACACCGCCATGCAAGCCTTCACCGTGCACCAGGGGCTCGTCGCCCCGATGGACCGCGACAACGTCGACACCGACGCCATCATCCCCAAGCAGTTCCTGAAGTCGATCGCGCGCAGCGGCTTCGGCCCCAACCTGTTTGACGCCTGGCGCTACCTCGACCCCGGTGAACCGGGGCAGGACCCGGCGTCACGCAAGCCCAACCCCGACTTCGTGCTGAACCAGCCGCGTTATGCCGGCGCTTCGGTGCTGCTGGCGCGCAGCAACTTCGGTTGCGGTTCCAGCCGCGAGCACGCGCCGTGGGCGCTGGACCAGTACGGCTTCCGTGCCGTCATCGCACCCAGCTTCGCCGACATCTTCTTCAACAACTGCTACAAGAACGGGCTGCTGCCCATCGTGCTGCCCGAAGCGCAGGTAGCCAAGCTCTTCGACGAGGTGTTTGCCTTCCCCGGCTACCGGCTGATGGTGGACCTGCCGCGCCAGGTAGTGGTCAAGCCCGACGGCAGCGAGCTGCCCTTCGAAGTGCAGGCCTTCCGCAAGTACTGCCTCGTCAACGGCTTCGACGACATCGGCCTGACGCTGCGGCACCAGGACAAGATCAAGGCCTTCGAGGCCGAGCGCCTGGCGAAGATGCCCTGGCTGGGGGATGTGAGCCCCCAAGCTCGCTAGCGCTCGCTGCCCCCCGTGGGGGTCGTCCGCCAACGGCCCGGCGGAGCCGGCGCCGTGGCGGGAAGCTTGATCAAGACGAACAACACACTTCAAAGGCAACAAGCAACATGAAGATCGCCATCCTGCCGGGCGACGGCATCGGCACCGAGATCATGGCCCAGGCCGTGAAGGTGATGCAGGTGCTGGACCTGTCCTTCGAGACCGAGACCGCGCTCGTCGGCGGCGCCGCCTACGAGGCCCACGGCCACCCGCTGCCCGAAGCGACGCTGCAACTCGCGAAGGACGCCGACGCCATCCTCTTCGGCGCCGTGGGCGACTGGAAGTTCGACAAACTCGAACGTGCGCTGCGCCCCGAGCAAGCCATCCTGGGCCTGCGCAAGCACCTCGGCCTGTTCGCGAACCTGCGCCCGGCGCTGTGCTACCCGCAGCTGACGCACGCCTCGTCGCTGAAGCCCGAACTCGTCGCGGGCCTCGACATCCTGATCATCCGCGAGCTGACGGGCGACATCTACTTCGGCCAGCCGCGCGGCCGCCGCACCGCCGTCGACGGCCACTTCCCTGGCGCCGAAGAAGCCTTCGACACGATGCGCTACAGCCGGCCCGAGATCGAGCGCATCGCCCACGTCGCCTTCCAGGCCGCGCGCAAGCGCAGCGGGCGCGTGACCAGCGTCGACAAGGCCAACGTGCTCGAGACCTTCCAGTTCTGGAAGGACGTGGTCACCGAAGTGCATGCAGAGCATTACCCCGACGTCGAGCTGCAGCACATGTACGTCGACAACGCAGCCATGCAGCTCGTGAAGGCGCCCAAGGCCTTCGACGTGGTGTTCACCGGCAACATGTTCGGCGACATCCTCAGCGACGAGGCCGCCATGCTCACAGGCTCCATCGGCATGCTGCCGAGCGCCTCGCTCGACGTGAACAACAAGGGCCTGTACGAGCCCAGCCACGGCAGCGCGCCCGACATCGCCGGTAAGGATCTTGCAAACCCGCTGGCTACAATCCTGAGCCTTGCCATGATGCTGCGCTACACCCTCCAGCAAACCGCCGCGGCCGACCGCATCGAGTCCGCGGTGCAGGCCGTGCTGACGGCCGGGCTGCGCACGGGCGACATCTGGAGCGAAGGCACGACCCAGGTCGGCACACGCGAGATGGGTGATGCGGTCGTCGCCGCAGTCGGTGGCAACTTCACCGGCAAAACCATGACCACCAAGACCTAGCGTCTCGGACCGTCTCGCCCCACCTCTGGACCCCGGCGATACGAGCCGGGGGCGAACCGGGGTCCAGACATACTGGAAAGGCAGGACAAAAATGGCACTCGTAGGATTGGTTGGCTGGCGCGGCATGGTCGGCAGCGTGCTGATGGACCGCATGCAGGCCGAAGGCGACTTCGCGCTCATCGAACCGCTGTTCTTCAGCACCAGCAACGCCGGCGGTACCGCACCGTCGCAGGCGAAGAACGAAACGAAGTTGCAGGACGCGCACGACATCGCGGCGCTCAAGCGCTGCGACATCGTCATCACCTGCCAGGGTGGCGACTACACCAGCGAGGTCTACCCGAAACTGCGCGCCGCGGGCTGGAACGGCCACTGGATCGACGCCGCGTCGACGCTGCGCATGGCCGACGACGCGGTCATCGTCCTCGACCCGGTGAACATGCCGGTGATCAAGGACGCGCTGTCGCGGGGTGGCCGCAACTGGATAGGCGGCAACTGCACCGTCAGCTGCATGCTGATGGGCGTGGGTGCGCTCTACAAGGCCGGCCTGGTCGAGTGGATGAGCACCCAGACTTACCAGGCCGCCAGCGGCGGCGGCGCGCAGCACATGCGCGAACTGCTGACGCAGTACGGCACGCTCAACGCCGCGGTCAAGCCGCTGCTCGACGACCCGAAGAGCGCCATCCTCGAGATCGACCGCCAGGTCATCGCGAAGCAGCGTTCACTCTCGGCGGCAGAGACCGCCAACTTCGGCGTGCCGCTGGGTGGCTCGCTCATCCCCTGGATCGACAAGGACCTCGGTATCGGAAAGAGCCGGGACGAGCCCGGCTGGGGCATGTCGAAGGAAGAGTGGAAGGGCATGGCCGAGACCAACAAGATCCTCGGCCAGGGCGAAGGATGCGGATCGGCGGCGGTCCCGGTGGACGGTTTTTGCGTGCGCGTGGGCGCCATGCGCTGCCACAGCCAGGCGTTGACCTTCAAGCTGAAGAAGGACGTGCCCGTGGCCGACATCGAGGCCATGATCGCCGCCGACAACGCCTGGGTGAAGGTGGTGCCCAACACGCGCGCGGCGACGCTGCACGACCTGACGCCAGTGGCCGTCACCGGCACGATGACGATTCCGGTCGGCCGCATCCGCAAGCTGGCGATGGGCCCCGAATATGTCGGCGCCTTCACCATCGGCGACCAACTGCTGTGGGGCGCGGCCGAACCGCTGCGCCGCATGCTGCGCATCCTGCTGGCCGCCTAGAGACCTGGCGCCCGCGACCGGCATCTGCCGCCGCGGGCTGGTATCAAGACGTTGCCGCTGGGCAACACGGTACAGCGGCCGCCGAAACAAAGCATTTCGCCTGCGATCGTCAGCTTCTGCGTGAGCTTGCGGTCCTATATGCTTGATGTTGTTGCAATTTCTGCCGCTCGCCGGGCTTGGTCATGGGCCGCTCGTGGGTGGTGTGAAGATAAAAGGGCCGGCTTCTCCCGAAGCCGCTACCGACCGGCGTGGGGGAACTGCCTTGAATCATCGACCGAGTGACGCTGCGCGGTTCGCGCTGACCGGGGTGGCCTTCGCCGCCGCCTGCCTGTGGGCCTCGCAAGCTTGGGCCTTGGGGCTGGGCCGGCTGACAGTGAACTCCTCGCTGGGTGAGACGCTGCGTGCCGAGATCGAAGTCACCAGCATCACGCCCGAGGAAGCCTCGTCGCTGCAGCTGCGCGTCGCCCCGGCCGAGGCCTTCCGTGCCGCAGGCGTCGAGTACAACGCCGCACTGCCTTCGGCGCGTGCCGAGATCGTGAAGCGCCCCGACGGCCGCTCGGTGGTGCGCATCACCGGCGAACGTGCGGTGCTCGAACCCTTCGTCGACGTCATCATCGAGGCCACCTGGTCCAGCGGACGCCTGGTGCGCGAGTACACGATGCTGTTCGACCCGCCCGGTTCGCGCACCGCGCAGGCGCCGGCGCCGACCACCGGGCCGGTCATGACACCGGCGCCGACCCCGGCACCCACTGCGGCCGCGCCTGCGCCCGCGCCAGTGGCCGCCGCCCCGGCGCCGGCCCGCCCGGCCGCCCGGCCCGCGCCGATCGAACCGCCCCGCGTGCCGGTGGCCGGTGCGGCACCGGCCGGTAGTGGCGGCGGTGGCGAGGTCCGAGTCAAGCCCGGTGATTCGCTCAGCCGCATCGCCCAGCGCACGCTGCAGCCCGGTCTGTCGCTCGACCAGATGCTGGTCTCGCTGTTCCGCGGCAACCCGCAGGCTTTCGCCGGCGACAACATGAACCGCCTGAAGTCGGGTGCCGTGCTTTCGATGCCCTCGGCGGACGAGGCCGCCAAGCTGTCGCCGCGCGAGACGCGCGAGATCATCGTTGCGCAGAGTGCCGACTTCGCGGCCTACCGCCAGCGGCTGGCCACCGGCACCACGACCGAAGCCGACGCCGCTGCCACGCGCCAGGCGCGCGGCCAGGTGCAGACCCAGGTCGACGACCGCAAGCAGGCCGCCGCGACCACACCCGACCGCCTGCGCCTGTCGCAGGGCGGCGTGCAGGCCTCGGCAGCCGAGGCGCGCACCTCGCGTGAAACGCAGACGCGCGCCGACAGCGCCCGGCTGGCCGAGCTGGCACGCAACGTCGAGGAACTGAAGAAGCTGCAGGGCGCCACCGCGCCGGCCGGCCCGGCGCCGGCTGCTCCAGCCGCCCCGGCCGCGGCGCAGGCCCCGGCGATGCCCGCGCCGACCGTGGTGGCTGCTGCGCCGCCCCCGGCACCGGCACCCGCGACCACCGCGGCACCGGCACCCGCGCCCACTGCGGCACCGGCACCCGCGCCCACTGCGGCGCCCGCCCCCGCCCCCACTGCGGCGCCCGCCCCGGACGCCAAGCCCGCCGCCAAACCGGCGGCGCCGGCGGCCGAAGAGCCGGGCCTGCTGGATTCGCTGCTCGACAACTCGCTGCTGCTGCCCGGCGCCGGTGTGCTGGTGGCCCTGCTGGCCGGCCTGGGGCTGTACCGCCTGCGCGGCCGGCGCAAGCAGGCCGGCGAGACCTCCTTCCTGGAAAGCCGCCTGCAGCCCGATTCCTTCTTCGGCGCCAGCGGCGGCCAGCGCATCGATACCCGCGACGCGCCGGCGAGTGCGAACTCGTCGTCGATGAACTACTCGCTGTCGCAGCTGGACGCCATCGGCGATGTCGACCCGGTGGCCGAAGCCGACGTCTACCTGGCCTACGGCCGCGACCTGCAGGCCGAGGAAATCCTGAAGGAGGCGATGCGCGCAACACCCGAGCGCATGGCCATCCGCACCAAGCTGCTCGAGGTGTATGCCAAGCGGCGCGACAACAAGGCCTTCGAACTGCTGGCCACCCAGCTCTTCAACCTGACGCATGGCGAGGGCGAGGACTGGAAGAAGGCGCAGGAACTCGGCCAGGGCATCGACCCCACCAACGAGCTCTACCGGCCCGGCGGCCAGCCCGAGGACGTGCGTGCAGCCGGCGGGGTGATGATGCCCGACGCGCTGGGCGCGTCGACTCAGCCCTACACTGCGCCGGTGCAGCCGCCGGCTTTCCAGCCCGCGGCCGACGCCACGCTCGACGCACGCAACGACGGCTCACTTGACCTCGACCTCGAACTCGAGATGCCCGCCCGCGGCTCGCTGCCGGTGTCGGCGCCGATGCCCTTCGCCGAGTCGACCCAGGCCATGGGCACCAACGTGCAGATGGGCTCGGACGAGACGCTGGACCTCACGCTCGAGACCCCGGGCGATCCGAAGACCATCCCCGTCGCGCGCCCGGCCGAACCGGCCGACGACCACTCGCTCGACTTCGACCTCGGCGCCTTGGCCAACGAACCGCCCACCATCGCCATCAAGACGCCGGCGCACGCGCCGGCCGTGGCCTCGGGCTTCGACTTCGGCGAGTTCTCGATCGGCGGCGAACCGCTGACCGCGCAGCCCGCGGCAGACGACGCCAACGACCCGCTGTCGCGCAAGCTGGAACTGGCCGAGGAGTTCCGCCAGATCGGCGACCTCGAAGGCGCGCGCGACCTGCTCGAAGAAGTCGTGGCCAAGGGCAGCGGCCCACTGCAGGCCAAGGCGCAGGGCATGCTAGACAAGCTGGCGTGATCCACCCACCCCCGTAGCGGTTGCGCCGCTCCCCCTCGAGGGGGCGACGCCAGCGGCCCGGCAGAGCGGTTCCGCGGCGTCGGCTGGGAAAACTCCCTTACCTCCGATGCGCCTCGCACTGGGCCTGAGCTACCGCGGCCAGGCCTACCACGGCTGGCAGTCGCAGCCCGACGGCCGCACCGTGCAGGACGAGTTCGAGATCGCGCTCAGCGCCTTCGTGACGCGGCCGATGGCCGCCGTCTGTGCCGGCCGCACCGACGCCGGCGTGCATGCACTGAACCAGGTCGTGCACGTCGACTCGCCGTTCGAGCGCGAGCTGTACTCGTGGGTGCGCGGCACCAACCGCTACCTGCCGCGCGACATCGCCGTGCAGTGGGCGCGCCAGGTGCCCGACACCTTCCACGCCCGCAACAGCGCCTGGGGGCGGCGCTACCGCTTCGTGGTCCTGGAATCCGCCGTGCGCCCGGCGCTGGAAGTGGGACTCGTGGGCTGGGTCTTCCGGCCGATCGACGGCGACGCGATGCGCGCCGCCGCTGCACTGCTGTTGGGCGAACACGACTTCACCAGCTTTCGCGCTGCGAACTGCCAGTCGCCGACGCCGGTGAAGACGCTGCGCAGCGTGGCCATCACGCGGCGGGGCGCCTACTGGTGTTTCGAGTTCGACGCCAACGCCTTCCTGTACCACATGGTGCGCAACATCATGGGCTGCCTGGTGGCGGTGGGGCAGGGGCGCCACCGCCCTGGCTGGATCGCCGAGGTGCTGGCCGCGCGCAGCCGCGACGCCGCGGCACCGACCTTCCCTCCCGATGGCCTGTACTTCGTGGGGCCGTACTACGATGCCATCTACGACATCCCGGCGCACACGCCCGCGATGGACTGGATGCTCTGATCCCCCTCATGTCCCGCACACGCATCAAGATCTGCGGCCTGACGCGCGAGGCCGATATCGACGAGGCCATCGACGCCGGCGCCGACGCGCTGGGTTTCGTGCTTTACGCCAAGAGCCCGCGTCACGTCACGCCGCAGCGTGCGGCGGAGCTGGTGGCGCGCATGCCACCCTTCGTCACGCCGGTGCTGCTGTTCGTGAATGCGTCGCCGGCCGAAGTGCGGCTGGCCACCGATCTGCTGCCGCAGGCGCTTTTGCAGTTCCACGGCGACGAAACCGCGGCGATGTGCGACGCCGCCGGAAGGCCCTACATCCGGGCCGCCCGCATGGGGTCTCCCGACGCCACCGTTGCCGGCGGGGGGGGCCTCGATTTGATAGACTTCGCGACTCGTTTTCCAGGCGCACAAGCCCTGCTGCTCGACGCCCATGTCGAGGCTTACGGCGGGGCCGGGAAGGTCTTCGATTGGTCACTGATTCCACCAAGCGTGCCCCTTCCGGTCGTTTTGTCTGGTGGGTTGAATCCTGCCAACGTGACCGATGGGGTGCTTCGCGTCCGGCCCTGGGCCGTTGACGTGAGCTCCGGCGTGGAAATCAGCAAGGGCGTCAAGAGCGGCCCGCTGATGCGCCGGTTCTGCAAGGCGGTGTACGAAGCCGATCACCGGCTCGGCACATGAACGCGGCGGCGGCCCGGTCCGCCGGTCCGCGTCGCAAGAGGAATCAACGAGATGCTGGAATACCACCAACCCGACGCCCGCGGGCACTTCGGGCCTTACGGCGGCACGTTCGTCGCCGAGACGCTGGTGCATGCGCTGCACGAACTGGAAGACGCCTACGCGAAGTACCGCAACGACCCCGAATTCGTCGCTGAGTTCAACCACGAGCTCAAGCACTTCGTGGGCCGTCCGAGCCCGATCTACCACGCCGCGCGCCTGAGCCGCGAGATCGGCGGCGCGCAGATCCACCTCAAGCGCGAAGACTTGAACCACACCGGCGCGCACAAGGTCAACAACACCATCGGGCAGGCGCTGCTGGCGCGGCGCATGGGCAAACCGCGGGTCATCGCCGAGACCGGCGCCGGCCAGCACGGCGTGGCCACCGCCACCATCTGCGCGCGCTACGGCATGGAATGCGTGGTCTACATGGGCAGCGAGGACATCAAGCGTCAGAGCCCCAACGTCTACCGCATGCACCTGCTGGGCGCGAAGGTGGTGCCCGTCGAATCGGGCAGCAAGACGCTGAAGGATGCGCTGAACGAGGCGCTGCGCGACTGGGTGACGAATGTGGAGAACACGTTCTACATCATCGGCACCGTGGCCGGCCCGCACCCCTATCCGATGATGGTGCGCGACTTCCAGCGTGTCATCGGCGACGAGTGCCTGTGGCAGATGCCCGAGCAAATCGGTGTAGCCGGAAAACAGCCCGACGCCGTGATCGCCTGTGTCGGCGGCGGTAGCAACGCGATGGGCATTTTCTACCCCTACATCCCGCACGAGAGCACACGTCTCATCGGCGTCGAGGCGGCGGGCGAGGGCCTGGACAGCGGCAAGCACTCGGCCAGCCTGAACCGCGGCAGCCCCGGCGTGCTGCACGGCAACCGCACCTACCTGCTGCAGGACGACAACGGCCAGATCACCGAGACACACAGCATCAGTGCCGGCCTGGACTACCCGGGCGTCGGCCCCGAGCATGCGTACCTGAAGGACATCGGCCGTGCCGAGTACGTGGCCATCGAGGACGGCGAGGCGCTCGCCGCCTTCCACCGCCTGTGCCGAACCGAAGGCATCATCCCGGCGCTGGAAAGCAGCCACGCCGTGGCCTACGCGATGAAGCTGGCGGCGACGATGAAACCCGAGCAGCACCTGCTGGTGAACCTGAGCGGGCGCGGCGACAAGGACATCGGCACCGTCGCCGACCTGACCGGGACCGAGTTCTACTGCCGGCCTTCGTGCCGAGGCCAGAGCGTGAAGGGCGGCGGCGTCGTCGGGGGCCCGCCATGAGCCGCATTCCCGCCACGCTGGCCGCGCTGAAGGCCCGGGGCCGAAAGGCGCTGATCCCCTACATCACCGCCGGCGACCCCTTCGTCGATGCCACGCCGCAGATCATGCAGGCGCTGGCCGACGGTGGCGCCGACATCATCGAGCTCGGTGTGCCCTTCTCCGACCCGATGGCCGATGGCCCCGTGATCCAGAAGGCCAGTGAACGTGCGCTGGCGCGCGGCATCGGCGCCGTGCAGGTGCTGGACATGGTGCGTGTCTTCCGCAAGACCAACACCACCACGCCGGTGGTGCTGATGGGTTACGCCAACCCGGTGGAGCGCTACGACCAGATACACGGCGCCGGCCGCTTCGTCGTCGACGCGGCCGAAGCCGGTGTCGACGGCCTGCTGGTCGTCGACTACCCGCCCGAGGAATGCGAGGCCTTCGCCGCGCAGCTGAAGGCGGCCGGCCTGGACCTCATCTTCCTGCTGGCGCCCACCTCGACCGAGCAGCGCATGCAGGAAGTGGGACGCATCGCCAGCGGCTACGTCTACTACGTGTCGCTGAAGGGGGTCACCGGCGCGGGCAACCTCGACACCGACGCGGTGGCCGCGATGCTGCCGCGCATCCGCAAGCATGTCAGCGTGCCCGTGGGCGTGGGGTTCGGCATCCGCGACGCCGCCACGGCGCGTGCCGTGGGTGCGGTGGCCGATGCGGTGGTCATCGGCTCGCGGCTGATCCAGATCCTGGAATCCCAGACGCGCGACAATGCACCCGCCGCCGAGAACCGGCAACGCGCCGCCGATGCGGCGCGGGCCTTCATGGTCGAGATCCGCACCGCGCTGGATGCATGATCCAGGCTCCGGGGCCCGCCGCCCCGCCTGACGCCCCGTTTGACGCTTCACCCACCCTGGAGGTGTTTGCATGAGTTGGCTCGAAAAACTGCTGCCGCCCAAGATCCAGCCCACCGACCCGGCCGAACGCCGTGTTGTGCCCGAGGGCCTGTGGATCAAGTGCCCGGCCTGCGAGACCGTGCTCTACAAGACCGACCTCGAGCAGAACCTCAACGTCTGCCCCAAGTGCGACCACCACCACCGCATCGGTGCCCGCGCCCGGCTCGACGCCTTCCTCGACCCCGAAGGCCGCTGGGAGATCGGGCAGGAGGTGATGCCCGTCGACGCGCTGAAGTTCAAGGACAGCAAGAAGTACCCGCAGCGCCTGAAGGCCGCGCTGGAAGCCACCGGCGAGACCGACGCCATGGTGGTGGTGGGCGGTGCGGTGATGAGCGTGCCGGTGGTCGCCGCCTGCTTCGAGTTCGAGTTCATGGGCGGCAGCATGGGCAGCGTGGTCGGCGAGCGTTTCGTACGCGGCGTCGAGGCCGCCATCGAACAGAAGGTGCCCTTCGTCAGCTTCACCGCCACCGGCGGCGCGCGCATGCAGGAAGGTCTGCTGAGCCTGCTGCAGATGGCCAAGACGAATGCCTCGCTGACACGGCTGAGCAAAGCCAGGCTGCCCTTCATCAGCGTGCTCACCGACCCCACGATGGGCGGCGTCTCTGCCAGCTTCGCGTTTGTCGGCGACGTGGTGATCGCCGAGCCCAAGGCGCTGATCGGCTTTGCCGGGCCGCGCGTGATCGAGAACACCGTGCGCGAGAAGCTGCCCGAAGGTTTCCAGCGCAGCGAGTTCCTCATCGGCACCGGCGCGCTGGACATGATCTGCGACCGGCGTCGGCTGCGGCCGAACATCGCGCGGCTGCTGGCGATGCTGCAGCGGCAGTCCGCGGACGCGGTGGCGTAGCTGGCCCCAAGCTTCCTGCGCTCGCTGCCCCCCGAGGGGGCTCCTGCAGCGGACCGGCGGAGCCGGATCCGCGCAGGTTCTTGATCCACTGACATTGCCTTGAATACCTTAGACGACTGGCTGGCCCATTGCGCCGCCATGCACCCCAAGACCATGGACCTGTCGCTGGAGCGCACGGCCGAGGTCGCGCGCCGCCTGGACATCCGCTTCACGATGCCGGTGATCACGGTGGCCGGCACCAACGGCAAGGGCAGCACCTGCGCCATGCTGGAGAGCATCGTCCGCCACGCCGGCTACCGCACGGGGCTGTACCAGAAGCCCGAGCTCGTTCACTTCGAGGAACGCTGTCGCGTCGACGGCGCGCCGGTGAAAGCGGAAGAGCTGGTGCCGCACTTCGCGGCGGTGGAGCAAGCCCGCGGCGACATCACGCTGACGCAGTTCGAGTTCAGCACCCTGGCCATCGTGCGCCTGTTGTCGCTGCTGCCGCTGGACCTGCTGATCCTCGAAGTAGGCCTGGGTGGCCGCTACGACAGCGTCAACGCCTTCGACACCGACTGCGCCGTCATCACCAGCATCGCGCTCGACCACATGGAGTGGCTGGGCCCCGACCGCGAAAGCATCGGCCTGGAGAAGGCGCAGATCATGCGGGCCGGCAAGCCGGCCATCGTCAGCGACCCGCTGCCGCCGGCGAGCGTGGTCCGACACGCCGAAGCCATCGGTGCCGACCTGTGGCTGGTGGGCCGCGACTTCAACCACACCGGCGACCGCCAGCAATGGGGTTGGGCGGGGCGCGGGCGGCGCTACAGCGGCATGTCCTACCCGGCGTTGCGCGGCGCCAACCAGCTGCTGAACGCGGCCGGTGCCATCGCAGCGCTGGAAGCGCTGCGCAGCCGCCTGCCCGTCACCGCGCAGGCCATCCGCAGCGGGCTGGCGCTGGTGGAGCTGCCGGGCCGTTTCCAGATCGTGCCCGGCCAGCCGGCACTGGTGCTGGACGTGGCGCACAACCCGCAGGCCGTGGCGGCGCTGGCGCTGAACCTCGACGCGATGGGCTACTTTCCGCGCACCCACGCCGTGTTCGGCGCCATGCGCGACAAGGACATCCCCGGCTTGCTGGAGAAGATGGTGCCGCTGGTGGACGTCTGGCACTGCTGCACGCTGCCCACCGCACGCGCCGCCAGCGCCGACGAACTGGCCGCGCTGTTGCACGCAGCGGTGGTCGGGCGCATCGGCGAGCCCGTCGTCGTGCACACCCGCGCAAGCCCGGCCGAAGGCCTGCGCGCCGCGGCGGCCGCAGCCGACCCCGCCGATAGAATCGTGGTCTTCGGGTCTTTCTACACCGTGGGCGGTGTGCTCAAGGAAGGCCTGCCCCGGCTGACGGCCGCCCATGTCGCCTGAGAGTGTGAGAGTCTCTCGCCCATGCCCGCCCGGCACGCCCAAAGACGCCCGTTCGTCGTTGCAAATGCTCGCCAGAGCCCGAGCCATGACTGTGCTTTGCGCCTAGACCGGATACCTTTGGACGCGCCGCTTGGGCACGTTTGAAAGACTTCACACTCTGAGCCCTGGCACCGGGGCCTCGCCAGCCTGCCGACCACGCCCACCCACCCGCATGCGATTGCCCTTCCTGCGCCCCAAGCCCGCGTCTGAGACCGTCCGCCCGGCTGCCACACGGGCCAACCGTGCGCGGCAGGCTCCCGTCGAGTCGACCGGCGACGTCGCGGTGGCGCGCGCGCGCGCCCGCCGCCGGCTGGTGGGCGCGCTGGTGCTGCTGCTCGTCGGCGTGATCGGCTTCCCGGTGCTCTTCGAGACGCAACCGCGCCCGCTGCCGCTGGACATTCCCATCCAGCTGCCCGCCGGCGAGGGCCATAGCGGCGCGCCGGCCGCGCCGCCAGCGCCCGGCCGCCCTTTGCCGGTCTTGAGCGTGCCGGCCGATGACGGTGCCGAGGGCAACGGCGCCGCGCCGGCTGCGCCGCTGCCAGCGACGCCGCCGGCTGCGCTGGCGGCCAAACCTGCGGTGGCAGCCGCCGCGTCGGTGCCGGCCGAGACGGTTCTCGAAGCGCGCAAAGCGCCGCCGGCAGCCGCTGTGGCGCCGGCTTCGGTACTGGCCAAGGCGCCCGCCGCGAAGGCCTCGGCGACGCCAGTGGCCGCCCCGGCCGCGCCGCGCCCGCAGCCGGCGGCGTCGCGCCCGGCGGACGGCGCCCGCGCTGCGGCCCTGCTGGCAGGCACGGCCTCGGCACCGGCCGCAGCGGCCGAAGGGCGCTTCGTGGTGCAGGTCGGGGCCTATACCGACGCCACGACGCTGCGCGCCGCGCGTGCCAAGGTCGAGAAGCTCGGCCTCAAGACCTACACCCAGATCATCGAGGGCGATGCCGGCAAACGCACGCGGGTGCGCCTGGGGCCCTACGCCACGCGGGCCGAGGCCGACGCGGCGGCCGCCAAGCTCAAGGCCGCCGGTCTGCCGGGCAACGTGCTGACGCTGTGATGGACACGCTGCGCGACCTCGCCCTCGGCCTGTCGTGGGTGGACGGGTCGCTGTTGGCCGTGCTGGCGGTTTCGGTGGTCATCGGACTGGTGCGCGGCTTCGTCTTTGAATGCCTCGCGCTCGCCGGCTGGGTCGTGGCCTGGTTCGCGGCGCAATGGGCCGCACCGGTGCTGGCGCCGCACATTCCGGTGGGCGTGGCCGGCTCGGGCCTGAACCTGGGGGTGGCCTTCGCGCTGGCCTTCCTGGCCGCCGTCGTCGTCTGGACCCTGCTGGCGCGGCTGATCCGCATGCTGATCCACGCCACGCCGCTGTCGATACCCGACCGCTTGCTCGGCGCCGGCTTCGGGGTTCTGCGCGGTGGCGTGCTGCTGCTGGCGCTGGCCAGCGTCGTCACGCTGACGCCGGCCGCACAATCGACGCCTTGGCGCAGCTCGCACGGCGCGCGCTGGCTCGGGCAGGCGCTGCAGGCGCTCAAGCCGCTGCTGCCAGGCAAGGCCGCAGGCTTGTTGCCGAACTGAAAACCTGAAGAGGACACCCCAACACATGTGCGGCATCGTCGGCGTGATCTCCAGGGCGCCTGTCAACCAGCTCATCTACGACGCGCTGCTGCTGCTGCAGCACCGCGGTCAGGACGCCGCGGGCATCGTCACCATGCTCGGCACCAAGTGCTTCATGCACAAGGCGCGCGGCATGGTGCGCGACGTCTTCCGCACGCGCAACATGCGCGGCCTGCCCGGCATGGTGGGCCTGGGCCAGGTGCGCTACCCGACGGCAGGCAGCGCCTACAGCGAGGAAGAGGCGCAGCCCTTCTACGTCAACGCGCCCTACGGCATCGTGCTCGTGCACAACGGCAACCTGACCAACGCGCCGGCGCTGAAGGCCGAGCTCTTCGATGTCGACCGCCGCCACATCAACACCGAGAGTGACACCGAGGTGCTCATCAACGTGCTGGCGCACGAGCTGGAACAGGTGGCGCGTGATCTGCCGTTGACGCCGGAACATGTCTTCAAGGCGGTCGGCGCGGTGCACAAGCGCATCCGGGGCAGCTACGCGGTGATTGCACTGATCGCCGGGCACGGCCTGCTGGCCTTCCGCGACCCCCACGGCATCCGCCCGCTGTGTTTCGGCGAAGGCAACACACCCGAGAGCAGCCGCGACGTGATGGTGGCCAGCGAGTCGGTGGCGCTGGAAGGCACGGGCCACAAGCTGACGCGCGACGTCGCGCCGGGCGAGGCCATCTTCATCGACCTCGAAGGCCGCATCCACGCCCGCCAGTGCGCCGAACACCCGACGCTGAACCCCTGCATCTTCGAGTTCGTCTACCTCGCGCGGCCCGATTCGGTGATGGACGGCATCTCGGTCTACCACGCGCGCCTGAACCTGGGCGAGACGCTGGCCCAGCGCGTCATCAGCACACTGCCGCCGAACGAGATCGACGTCGTGATCCCGATTCCCGAAAGCAGTCGCCCGAGCGCGATGCAGCTCGCGCACCGCATCGGCAAGCCCTACCGCGAGGGCTTCGTGAAAAACCGCTACGTCGGCCGCACCTTCATCATGCCGGGGCAGGGCGTGCGCAAGAAGAGCGTGCGCCAGAAGCTCAACGCCATCGGCATGGAATTCAAGGGCCGCAACGTGCTGCTGGTGGACGACAGCATCGTGCGCGGTACCACCAGCAAGGAGATCGTGCAGATGGCGCGCGAGGCCGGCGCACGCAAGGTCTACATGGCCAGCGCCGCGCCGCCGGTGCGCTATCCGAACGTCTACGGCATCGACATGCCGACCAGCGAGGAGCTGATCGCGCACGAGCGCAACAACGAGGAGATCCGCGCCTACATCGGCGCCGATGCGCTGATCTACCAGGACGTCGACGCGATGAAACGCGTCGTCGGCGCGTTGAACCCGAAGATCGTCACCTTCGAGGCCAGCTGCTTCGACGGCCGCTACATCACGGGCGACGTTTCCGCCGAAGACTTCGCGACCATGCAGGCGCAACGCAAGCTGCAGTTCGACGAAGAAGACAACAACAACCGCTCGCGGCTGGCGCTGCAGGGTGCGGAGCAGGGCTGATGGCCATACCGAGAGTGAAGCTGCCGGCCGACGCCCGGCCCGACACCCTGGCCGTGCGCGAGGGGCTGCCGCCCTCGGCCTACGGCGAGAACAGCGAGGCGCTGTACCTCACCAGCAGCTTCGTGCACCCCGATGCCGCCACCGCGGCGCGCCGTTTCGCGAACGAGGAAGAGGCCTTCGTCTACAGCCGCTTCAGCAACCCCACCGTCACGATGATGGAGCGGCGGCTGGCGGCGATGGAAGGCACTGGCGGCTGCATCGGCACGGCCAGCGGCATGGCGTCCATCCTGCTGGTCATCATGGGCCTGCTCAAGGCCGGCGACCACGTGGTGTGCTCGCAGAGTGTTTTCGGCAGCACGCTCAAGCTGTTCCAGGACTTCGCCAAGTTCGGCATCGAAACGAGTTTTGTCTCGCAGACCGACGTCGCGCAGTGGCGCGCCGCGATGCGGCCGAACACCAGGCTGCTGTTCGCCGAGACGCCGAGCAACCCGCTCACCGAAGTCTGCGACGTGCGCGCACTGGCGGACATCGCGCATGGCGGTGGTGCGCTGCTCGCGGTCGACAACTGCTTCTGTTCACCCGCGCTGCAGCAGCCGGTGAAGCTGGGCGCCGACCTGATCATCCACAGCGGCACCAAGTACCTCGACGGGCAGGGCCGCGTGATCGCCGGCGCGGTGTGCGGGCCGGAAGCGCTGATCGAGACGAAGTTCGTGCCCGTGATGCGCAGCGCCGGCATGGCGCTGTCGCCCTTCAACGCCTGGGTGGTGCTGAAGGGGCTGGAGACGCTGTCCATCCGCATGGCGGCACAGAGCGCGCGTGCGCTGGCGCTGGCGCAGTGGCTGGAGGCTCAGCCCGCGGTGGAACGTGTGTACCACCCCGGCCTGGCTTCGCACCCGCAGCACGCGTTGGCGATGGCGCAGCAAAGCGGCAGTGGCGGCGCGGTGGTCAGCTTCATCGTCAAGGGTGGCCGCGAAGGCGCCTTCGCGACCATCGACGCCACGCGCATCTGCAGCATCACCGCCAACCTGGGCGACACCAAGACCACCATCACCCACCCCGCCAGCACCTCGCACGGCCGCCTGAGCGAGCCGCAGCGCCAGGCCGCCGGCATCGTGCAGGGCATGATCCGCGTTGCGGTGGGGCTGGACGATGTTGAAGACCTGAAGGCCGACCTGCTGAACGGCCTGTCGCAACGCGCATGACGAACACCGTACGCACCCGCATCGCCCCTTCGCCCACCGGCTTCCTGCACCTGGGCACTGCGCGCACCGCGCTCTACTCATGGGCCTACGCGCGGCATCATGGTGGCCAGTTCGTGCTGCGTATCGAGGACACCGACGTCGCCCGTTCCACGCAGGACAGCGTGCAGCAAATCCTGGACAGCATGCACTGGCTGGGCCTGACCTATGACGAAGGTCCGATCCACCAGATGCAGCGCCTGGCGCGCTACCACGCGGTGGCCGAGCTGATGATCGCCGCCGGCACGGCCTACCGCTGCTACGCCACGCCCGAGGAACTGGACGTGATGCGCGAAGCCCAACGCGCGCGCGGCGAGAAGACCCATTACGACGGCCGCTGGCGGCCCGCGCCCGGCAAGCAGTTGCCGCCGGTGCCTGCAGGCGTGCAGCCGGTGGTGCGCTTTGCCAACCCCGAACATGGCCAGGTGCATTGGGAAGACCTCGTCAAGGGCCCCATCACCATCAGCAACGACGAGATCGACGACCTCATCATCCTGCGCCCGGCTCCAGAAGGTGCGCCCGAGGGCGCTGCCGCGCTGGGCATTCCCACCTACAACTTCGCCGTCGTCGTCGACGACTGGGACATGGGCATCACGCACGTCTTCCGCGGCGACGAGCACATCAACAACACGCCCTGGCAGATCAACATCTTCCGTGCGCTGAAGGTGCCGCTGCCGCAGTTCGGCCACTGCCCCATCATCCTGGGCGAAGACGGCCAAAAGCTCAGCAAGCGCCGCGGCGCGGTCAGCGTCACCGCCTACCAGGACGCCGGCTACCTGCCCGAGGCCATGCTGAACTACCTGGCGCGCCTGGGCTGGAGCCACGGCGACGACGAGCTCTTCTCTATCGAGCAGATGGTGCAATGGTTCGACGGCAGCCACATGGCCAAGAGCCCCGCGCAATGGGACCCGGCCAAGCTGGCCTGGGTCAACGCGCACTACATCAAGGCCGCGGCCGACAGCCGCCTGTCACTGCTGGTGCAAGGCCAGCTCGCCACGCGTGGCGTGGTGGTCGACGACCTGCCGTTGCTGGAGCGTGCCAGCGCGCTGTTCAAGGAGCGCTGCAGCACGGTGGTCGAGCTGGCCGACTGGACCGAGATGCTCTTTGTGCCGGTTCAGGCCAGCGCCGACGACCTGGCCGCGCATGTCACCGACGCCGTGAAGTCTGCGCTGCTGGCGCTGCGCGACAAGCTGACCACGGTGGCCTGGGACAAGGGGTCCATAGCCGCGGCGCTGAAGGAGACCCTGGCCGCGCACCAGATGAAGATGCCGCAACTGGCCCCGGCGGTGCGCGTGCTCGTCTGCGGCCGTGCGCAAACACCGTCGATCGACGCCGTGCTGACGCTGTTTGCACGCCAGACCGTGCTTGAGCGTTTGCAGGGTGTCTGAAAAGTGTTTTAGAATCTAAGGCTCGCTTGAACAGCGCTGAACGCGAAGGTCACCAGGCAACTGAAGATCGACGCAATCGGGGGTATAGCTCAGCTGGGAGAGCGCTTGCATGGCATGCAAGAGGTCAGCGGTTCGATCCCGCTTACCTCCACCAAACAAGCGCTGTTCAAGGGAATCGTTAGTGAAGTGCCAAGTTCAAAGTCCCCTTCGTCTAGAGGCCTAGGACACCACCCTTTCACGGTGATTACAGGGGTTCGAATCCCCTAGGGGACGCCAACTCAGTTGGCAACACAGTCAGCCAAGCCTGGCGGTGCTTGAGGCAGCAATGCTTGTAAGCCGCTTACCGCGTGGAGTGGTAGTTCAGTTGGTTAGAATACCGGCCTGTCACGCCGGGGGTCGCGGGTTCGAGTCCCGTCCACTCCGCCAACCATCAAGCAAACACGGGGCCTAGCGCCCCGTGTTTCGTTTCGACCCCCGTTCCGATACCCGTCCGTGAACGGAATGTTGTGGCGCCAAAGGCTTGACAACCGTGCTCATTCGCACCAATGCCGCCTCGATTAGTGAACTGACAGCCTCGCTCGGATTGCTTCACTTGCGACGCCGACCGTGACGGCGCTGGCAGTGATGATCATCCCTCGGCAGGTCGTGGTCCCTCGCCCACGGTTAGATGCAGCGATGGCACTGACCAACTCTTGAGCCATATCGCGACCGACAGGCCCGATGGGCCGCCAAGCATTCGCACCTCACTGCGAAGGCGCTTTCTCCGCCGATCGCGATGCGTGCGCTGCATCGATGAATCAATTTCAGCTAAAATTGCATGGAATTTCAATGAAAATTCAGCCATGCTTGCCACAGCTTCCGATCCAGTCGAGTCATTGCGGGGTGCGGCCGCGCATCTTGCGGAAGGACTGCGTCCCGGGCATGTCTACCGGCGTGAGGATCTGGCTCGCATGTCGAATGCGGTCGACCGGCACCTGCGTGAACTGGTTGCGTCGGGGAGGCTGAAGAAGCTGGCGCAGGGGCTTTACCACGCGCCGCGGCAGTCCAGCTTCGGCCCGTTACCGCCAGAAGACGCGGACGTGGTCGGCGGTTTCCTGCGCGACAAGGATTTCCTGGTGTTTTCTCCCTCGGCCTACAACGCAGTCGGCCTTGGAACCACCCAGCTGTACAACCGCACGCTGGTCTACAACCATAAGCGCCACGGCGTCTTCAAGCTCGGCAACCGCCAGTTCGACTTTCGGATGAAGCCGCGCTTCCCGAAGAAGTTGACGTCGGAGTTCCTGTACGTCGACCTGCTGAACAACCTTGATGATCTGGCCGAAGACCGCGACGCGGTGCTGCGCCAGGCACGGGGCAAGCTGCCGTCATTCGACCACGCACGCCTGCAGCGCGCTGTAGACAGCTTCGGCACGGTGGCGACGCGCAAGCGTGTGCGGGAGTGGGCCG
>Ga0335397_10002412_pt1 | contig 25489 bp, 21 predicted proteins | sample MAT04_FD_205740 | JGI IMG/M metagenome (GOLD analysis project Ga0335397, IMG submission 205740) | Freshwater microbial communities from Lake Fryxell liftoff mats and glacier meltwater in Antarctica - MAT-04 (spades assembly) (version 2) ... | reverse complement strand
TCGATGCGCAGCTTCGCGGGGCGCCCCGGACGCGTCGCGGCAAAGAGGTCCTTCATCTGCGGCAAGCCCATCATCGACGGCTTGACGAACTTGATCGCAGAGTCCTGACGACCACCGCGCTGTCGAGCTTACGCATGAGGCTGCTTTCTTGGTGGAGACGACGCGAGGTCAGCGATGGCCGCAGCGACCGCCGAAGGCGTAGTAACGACGCCACGTGTCGACGCTGCCGCCGGCACCGTTGGTCGGGACGTGGCGCTCCCACGAGCCGCTGTTCATGACGCCACCCATGGTGGTGCCGCCTCCATTGCGTGCGTACTCGAAGACGTTGCCGGCCATGTCGAGGTTGCCGAACGGCCCGGCGCCGAGGGGCCGCCGTCCAGGCGCGGCGATGCTGTAGCTGGAGTCCGGCGCGTTGTAACCGGGGCTCATGTAGTTGTATCGGGCAACGATGTAGGCGCTCGCCTCAAAGTCTACCCTCGGTATGTCGGGAGAATTGCCCCACGGGAACACGTGGTTCGCAGCGTCGCCCGCAGTATACGCGTATTGCAGCTCGCTGCGGAGCGGCAGGTCCTTGCCGTCCCAGAGACAGAAGGCGAGCATCAGCGGAACGTTGACGCACTGGATGGCTTTTTCGTCGAGCGCGTCCTTCGGGTAGTAGTTCTTCTCGTTCGCGCTGATGGGAGGCTGCCAGAACGTGCGGGCGCCACCGCCGGCGATCTGACAACCACGCGCCTGCAGGCCGTTCGCGTCCGCCCAGTCCCACGGAAGCGGTACGGGGCCGACGTTCGCGAGCGCCTCCGTCATGTTCGACGGCATGTTGTCGACCCACGCCTGCGGGAACTCGGGATGATTCGTGACGAAGGTCTTCACGTCACCACCGGTACGCTCGAAGAACTGCCGAAAGCGGCCCGCGGTGACGAGGTACTTGTCGAGGTAGTAGGGAGCGGCGGGCTTCGGCGACCCTGCGACGGGATCGATGAAGCGTCGGGCACATCCCGAGGAGCGCGTCGTAATGAGCCGCCTCGACGGCGAGATCGCGCTTCAAGCGTACGAGGCCGCCTTCGCTGCCGATCATGATCTCCGCGGGCGGCTGCCCGGGCCGCAGCGCCGGGCCGACCGCTCCCCCTGGGACGACACGCACGCGCGCGCGGAGCCCGCTTCCTGCGCGGAACAGCTGGACGCGCAGCCGCGCGTCGGCGACGCCTCCGTCGCGCGCGACCGATCGCGCCGCATCGACCTTGAGCCCGGTGCCGAGCGCGACGAGCGCGGCGCTCATTCGTGGGAGGCCCTGGGCGGGGACGTGCAGCTCGGCGCCGCCGAGGATCTTCTGGACGCGCGCCGCGACTCCCGTGCGCTCGTAGATCACGATGCGATCGGCCTCCGGCCTCTCCACCGCCATGCCGTCGTGGTCGTAGGTCGATGGCGAGAGGCGGAGGGTCGCGCCGTCGCGGCGCTCGACGACGTGAAGCGTGGGCTCGCCGCGCTCGACGCGCACGTGCCTGCCCTGCGTGTCGCGCACGCGCGGATGACCGACCAGCGCGGGCAGCACCGAGAGCGCCCTTCCCGTCGAGTAAGAGTCCGACGCGGCCAAGTAGCTCGCGACGACGCGCCGGTCCTGATCGTCGAGGGGGAACGTAGGATCGCCGGCGGCCTTCCCGATCGACATGCGCTTGCCCTTCGCGGCCCGCTTGGTGACGAGATGCGCTTCGAGGTCCATCCAGAGCATCGTCGCGGAGTGGAGCTTGAGGTCGACCGTCCACCACACCACCTGTGCGTCGCCGCTCGCGGCTCCGGGTGACTCCCCGCGCGTGACCTCCTCGGCGCCGGCGGTCACGAGCGCATCCAGCGCGAGCTCCCATCCTTCCTTGCGCTCGAAGAGGGAGAGGAGCGACCCTCGCGCGTCGCGCGCTTGGATCCGTTCGATCTGAGACGTGAGCCACGCGTAGCCGCTCGCTCGCGCCCGCGAGAGATGCTTCGCCAGGAGCTCGTGCGCGCGACCGTCTCGTCCCGTCCAGGCATCGCGCAGCGCGCAGACCATGGCGTCGATCCACGTGTACGCGTTGACGAGGACCTCTCCCGCCCGCCCGGTCTGACGAAAGCTCGCGAGATCGCGCAGCGCACACTGCGCCTCGAAGACCTCTCCGAGCTGCCGCTTCGCGCGCTCGATGCGCCGTGGCACGTCGGCCGCTTCGCTCGCGACGTCGGAGGTCACGGTGAGGAGGAGGTCGAAGACCGCGAGGTAGTCCGGCAGCTCGACGCGCTGCTTCCGGCTACCAACGGCCGCCTCGCGAAAGAGGTCACGCGCTTCGACGACGCGACCTTCGGTCAGCGCCGCGAAGGCGCGAGCGCCTCGCTCCCACTGCGACGAGCCGCACGACGCGAGCGCCTTGCGGGCGAGCTCGAAGTCTCCGCGGAGCGAGAGAAGCGTGATCGCGCGCGCGCGCACCTCCGGGTCGTCCGACACGAGCGCCGCGTCTTGCAGGCCTCCGCCGATGGGCGCGGCCTTCAGGAACGTGCGGTGACACGCGACCTTCAGGTATTCGGGGCGGAGCGACGGAGCGAGCCGCGCGATCCACGTGCTCGGCACGTCGAGGCCGAGCGCGTCGACGAGCAGCCCCGCACGCTCGCTCATCGGACGGTAAGGCGAGAGGGCACGACGTCGCGCCCGCCGAGCGCGTAGCTGTTCGTGTGCGTCGCGGGCAGGAGCGTGGGCGTCCGCGCAGGAAAGAGCTGGAGGGAGCTCGAAATCTCGCGCGGACGCTTCACTCGACCACCGTGGAGACGCTCAGACGCGTTCGATGATCATCGCGAGCGCTTCGCCGCCGCCGATGCAGATCGACGCCATGCCGCGCTTCTTGTTCGCGTGCGTGAGGGCGTGGAGCAGCGTCGTGACGATGCGCGCGCCGCTCGCGCCGATCGGGTGACCGAGCGCGACCGCGCCGCCGCGGACGTTCACCTTGTTGATGTCGAGCTTCGAGAGCTGCGCCGACACCATCGCGACGACGCCGAAGGCCTCGTTGATCTCGATGAGGTCGATGTCGTCGACCTTGAGGCCGGTCTTCGCGAGGACGCCGTCCATCGCCTTGGCCGGGGCCGTGGTGAACCACTCGGGCGCCTGCGCCGCGCCGTCGTAGCCGACGATGCGTGCGAGCGGCGTGAGGCCGTGCTTCTTCACGGCGGCTTCGCTCGCGAGCACGAGGGCAGACGCGCCGTCGTTGATCGACGAGGCGTTCGCGGCCGTGATCGTTCCCTCCTTGCCGAAGGCCGGGCGGAGCGAGGCGAACTTCGTCGGGTCGCCCTTCGAGGGCCCCTCGTCGTCGTTCACCATGACCGGGTCGCCCTTGCGCTGCGGGACGGCGACCGGCGCGATCTCCGCGGCGAAGAGGCCCTCCTTCTGCGCGGCGAGCGCCTTCCTGAAGCTACCGGTCGCGTACTCGTCCTGCGCCTCGCGCGAGATCTTGTACTCGGCGGCGCACTTGTCGCCGCACGTTCCCATGTGGACGTTCGCGTACGGATCCCAGAGGCCGTCGTGGATCATGCCGTCGATGAGCGTGGCGTTGCCCATGCGGTAACCCTGACGCGCCTTGTCCATGTAGTAGGGCACGTTCGACATCGACTCCATGCCGCCGGCGACGACGACGTCGCGGTCGCCGAGGGCGATCGCCTGGGTGCCGAAGATGAGCGCCTGCATGCCGGAGCCGCAGACCTTGCTGACCGTCGTGGCCTGCACGCTGTCGGGGATGCCCGCGCCGCGGAGCGCCTGGCGAGCCGGTGCCTGGCCGATGCCAGCCGTGAGGACGTTGCCCATGAAGAGCTCGCCGACGAGCTCCGGCGCGACCTTCGCGCGCTCGAGCGCCGCCTTGATGGCGGTCGTTCCGAGCTGCGGCGCGGTGAGCGCAGACAGCGAACCGAGGTAGGCCCCGATGGGGGTACGCGTAGCGGAGACGATATAAACGGGGGGTAGCGCGCCAACAGACATGGTCGGACTCCTTTGAAAGGCGGACTTAGCACGCTTGCGACAACCGCTCTATTCTCGCCGTGTGTCGCCCTCCTCGCGCTCCCCTCGCGGCTCGTCGCGCACGCCGCACGCGCGGGTGCTGGCGCAGCTCGCCGTGTTGCTCGTCGTCGGATCGGCCTCCGCCGCGCTCGCTGGCGCTTGCACCGACGCGAGCACGACGCCGACCACCACGCCCGACGGCGGCGAGGAGAGCGGCTCCGTCCAGCCGGCCGATTGCCCGACGGCAGAGCCCGAGAACGGCTCGCAGTGCCTCCTTCCGGAGGGCACCACGTGCGATTTCGGCCAGTGCGGAACCCGCCTCGCGCGGTGCTCCCAGGGCGCCTGGAGGGTGGCCGGCAACGCCCCTCCGAGCCCTCCGTGCCCGGCCGATCCCCCCACGGAAAGCGAGAAATGCCCGGCTTGTTGGCCGAAAGCCGTCTCGTGCATCTACGGGAGCACGGACTGCTCGGCAGCCGATGCGAGCCCGAATACGGCCCTCGCCACGTGCCCGTCCGGGACGTGGGTCCTCGACATCCGGCCCTGCCGCGACGGGGGCGGAGCGGATGTTCAGCGTGACGGCGAGCCCGACGCAGACTAGAACATTCGCGATTAACCCATGGCTGACACGAACAAGCTCTCCACCTTCCTCGACTCCAACAAGCTGAACCCGAAGCGCGTGCTCGCTGTCTCGCACAAGCTCGAGACGCTGCAGCGCGAAGACCGCGCCATCAAGCTCGGCAAGCGCCAGGGCAAGAAGGCCGTCGCCGCGGGCACCGTGAAGGAAGGCGACAAGACGGAGACGGGCAAGCCCCGCTCGGGTCGTCCCGTGACCGAGCGCGCGCTCAGCGCCGCACTCAAGGGCGGAGCGACCGCGGTGAGCGGTCCGACGAAGCAGCGCATCCTGCGCGCCGTCAACTACCTGCTCGAGCAGAAGAAGAAGGACAAGGTCGAGCTGAAGACTCTCTTCTGAGAGAGACCGCTCAGCCGATCCGAGGCCTTCGGACGGACGTAGACGAATCGAGAGGGGTCAGTGCCGACGCGCGCGCCGGTTGATGAACTCGTGCGCGTCGAACAGGACGACCCCCAACATGACCGTGAGCGCGACGATCGCCATGGCGCGAACGTGCACGGAGCTGCGCCCAACGGCCTAGTTTCCGGCACCGTTTTGTCCCACTCGCCCTCTGTTTCGAGCGTCTCCGTGAATCCCGACGAGGCGTCAGGCATCGAACCAGAAGTGACCGCTTCTGCCGGAGTCCTGCCGTTCGCGAGTGCGGCCAGCGCAATGAGTGCGACGCGCCCGCACACGACGGATGACGCCGACAGGCTGGTTCGCCAGGCGGCGGCCGGCGATCCCGCGGCGTTTCGCGCCCTCTTCGCGCGGCATAAGAGCGACGTTGCTCGGCTCGTCTACCGGATGTTGAACGCGCCTGCGGACCTCGAGGACGTCGTCCAGGAGGTCTTCGTGCAGGTGTTCCGCAGCCTGAAGGACTTCCGCGGGCAGTCGAAGTTCTCGACGTGGCTCCACCGCGTGACGGTCAACGTCGTGCTCATGCACCGGCGCTCGGCGCGCAGCCGGCCCGTGCTCACCGACGAGCTGCCCGGGGAGCTCGTCGCCGACGACACGCAGACGCTCCCCGACGAGGACGTCGATCGCCTCGAGCGCATGCGCGCGTTCCAGCGCCTGCTCGGCAAGCTCGCCGACAAGAAGCGCGTCGTCTTCGTCCTGCACGAGCTCGAAGGCATGTCGCCCGCGGAGATCGCCGACGTCGTCGGCGCGCCCGTGCTCACGGTGCGAACGCGCCTCTTCTACGCACGCCGCGAGCTCGAGGCGATGCTCTCCGAGGAGCCGACCCTCGCGCCTCTCGCGACCTCCAAGGACGGCATGCGATGAGCGATCAGGATCCCAAGAAGACCGCGCTCGACGCGCTCGTTCGCGAGGCGAAGGCGCCGCGCCGCGCCGGAGGCCTAGAGCCGCGCCTGAGCGACGAGCGCTGGTCGGCCACGGAAGACCGCATCCTCGCGCGCATGGCGAACGAGGAGCGCTCGTCGCTCGTTCGCGAGGTGAACGCACCTTCCTCGCGCGTTCGGTTCCTGCGGATCGGCGCGGCCGTCCTCGCGGCGGCTGCCGCGATCGCGCTCGTCGTGAAGAACGAGCCCGGCACCTCGCCGGCGACGTCGGAGAGCGCGCCCTCCTCGACCGCGGAGCTCAGCGCGAGCTCGCTGCGCGAGTCGGTCGGTTCCGGCGTCGTTCGGGTCGGCGGTCAGCTCGCGTCGGCAGGCCACGTGCTCCGCGCGGGCGACCTGCTCGAAGTCGAGGGGGCGCGGGCTGTGCTCGAGCGTCCTCGCAAGGTGACGTGGCTCCTCGAGGCCGGAAACACCGAGGCCGCAGCGCCCGCGCGTGCCCGCGTGAAGTCGGCGGGCGAGTCGCTCGTCCTCGGCCTCGACGACGGCGCGATCGAAGCGCAGGTCACGCCGGTGCCCTCGGGCGAGGCGTTCGCGGTCGACATCGCGAGCGGCTCCTCTCTCGTGCGCGTCGCCGTTCACGGGACGCACCTCCGCGTGTCCCGCTCGGGCTCGCGCGTCGTGGTCGATCTCACCGAGGGCGTCGTGTCGATCGGCACTCCGCCTCGCAGCGGCTCCACCTACGGCGCGCTGGTGACGGCGCCCTCGCACGTCGAGTTCGACGCGGCCGATCTCGAGCACACGCTCCGCATCGATCACACCCCCGCGGCGATTCGCACGCCGGTCACGCTCGTCCCGCACGACGGCTTCGCGGTCGCGAACGGTGCAGCGGCCCGCGCAGAGTCGCCTCCGGCTGCGACGGCCGACACGGCCGCTCCCGTCGCCCTCGCGACCGTGCCGCGTCCGGCCGCCGTTCAACGTCCTCCGGTCGACCCGTCGCGTGTCGAGCCGGCCCCCAAGAGCGACGTGAAGCCCGCGCTCCCGGCGCGCGAGGCCATCGCCGCGGCCGTGCGCGCATGCGCCGCGCAGCGCAGTCGCCCCGAGAACGTCCGCGTGACGGTCTCGAGCTCTCTCAAGCTGAAGATCGCCGGCGGCGGTGACGTCGAGACGGCGCAGTTCGACCCGCCGCTCCTCCCCGAGATCCAGACCTGCGCGGCCAACGCCATCTACAAGGCGAAGCTCGAGGACGCGGCGGGCAGCACCGTCACGATCCCGATCGACTTTTCCTACTAGTCCCGCGACACAGGGGAATCGACCGATTGCGCTTGCAGGCGCGGAAGGTGAGACCTGAGTGCGGTCCGCGGAAGTCGAACGCTTTCTCGAGCGTGTGGTTGAACCCGTGGCGTCGTGGCGACCGGAAACCTTGCCCTCATCCCCGTCCCTTCTCCCGGAGGGAGAAGGGGGCCGGCAAGCGTGTGCGGGGCATCGCGCATGGGACCGTAAATGAAGCACGGTAGTGGACTCCGAAACGGCGCGTTCTCTCGAGAGAGAGTGACGGGCGCGACCGAAATTGATCGCGTCAACGTTGTGGGCGGATCTCGAACCGCCACCAACGCCCCGATGACCGCCGGCACCCTTCTCCTTCGGGAGAAGGGATGGGGGTGAGGGCAGGTCTTCTGGTTGCGGCGCCTGTTGGATGTCGACGGACCAGAGCCCCAATCGGTCACTTCCTCTGTGTCGGCGTTCTAGGAGACCTGCGGTCCCCCTCACTCGCTCCGCTCGTGAGCGTCCCCCAGGGAGAATCGGCGCTGCGCGCCGACCGGCGTGCGCAACGCACGCCGTTTCTCGTGATCAGCCTCCGAGCAAGCGACCTCGAGACCTCACGAGTGGATGCTCACAGCCTCGCGCAACCCAGGCGTGAAATCGGCGCCGCCGCGGCGCCGTTCGCCGAAGGCGAATCACGCCGGGCCGGTTGCATGATGGGGAGGCTCGCGAAGCGAGGGGCGAAGCCCTACAAGGGGGGCGTGCCTGACGACGTCCTCGTCCTCGACGCGCTGGGAAAGGACTTCGGCGCGACCGTCGCCCTCGATTCCCTGAGCTGCCGCGTCGGCCGCGGGGAGATCGTCGGGCTGCTCGGCCCGAACGGCGCGGGCAAGACGACGACGATGAAGCTCGTGCTCGGCATGCTGCGCCCCACGCGCGGCAGCGCGCGCTTCCTCGGGCTCGATTGCACGCGCGACGCACACGAGGTGAAGCGCGCGCTCGGGTACTCGCCCGACGAGCCCGTGTTCTACGATTTCCTCAGCGGCAAGGAGACCATCGACTTCGTGCTCAACGTGCGCGGAGTGCCGCGCGAGGCCGCGTGGAGCTCGCTCCAGCCGATCATCGATCGCCTCGAGCTCGGCGAGACCCTGCAGCTCGCGGCGGGCGGCTACTCGCACGGCACGAAGAAGAAGCTCGCGCTCGCGCTTGCGCTCGCGCACGAGCCGACGCTCCTCCTCCTCGACGAGCCGACCAACGGCCTCGACCCGCCGACCGCGGCGCGTGTTCGTGCGCTCCTTCGCGAACGCGCGAGCGCGGGGGTCGCCGTCGTGGTCTCTACGCACCTCCTCGACATGGCCGATCAGCTCTGCGATCGCGTCCTCGTGGTCGATCACGGCCGGCTCATCGCCGAGGGCACCACGGCCGCGGTCCGCGCTCAGGCCGGTGTTCCACCCGCCGCCTCGCTCGAGGCGGCGTTCCTCGCCCTGATCGGCTGACCGAAGGCGATGCCGCTCGCGCTTCGTCAGACGTGGGCCCTCGCCGTCCTCGTGCTGCGCTTCTGGGCCCGCGCGGGCCTGCGAAACCGGGCGAACAAGGACCAGGGCCGCCGCGTGTCGGCCGTGCTCCTCCGGGGGACGTTCCTCCTCCTCATGGCGAACTGGGGCTACCGGATCGGCGCGGCCTGCGTGCGGGTCGTTCCTGATGCGAGGCCGGCCGCGGTCGCATGGCTGCTCATCGGTCTGTTCGCGCTATCGGTCACCTGGGGAGCGATGGGTCGCGGTCCGGGCATGCGCGGTCCGCAGTCGGCGCTCACGTCGCCGCTCCTCGATGCGCTGCCGCTCACCGAGGCGAGCCGGGTCTTCATCGGTCTCTTCGAGCGCGTGATGCTCTACGCCCTCGTGGGTGCAGCGCTGTTCGCCGCCGCGCCCGAGCTGCGCGTCGACGTCGTCCTCCTTGCCAGCTTCTTGCCCACCGCGGGGCTCGTGGTGGGCGACTCCCTGCTTCGTTCGATGCGCACCGTCGTCTCGCCGCTGCGCATGGCGCGCGTGGCGGTCGTGCCCGTGGTGCTGCAGTTCCCGTCGTTCATGGTGGTGGGCGGAGCGCCGGTGCTCGCCAAGCTTCCCTTCGCGGCGCGGGCCGTGCGCTACCTGCTGCCGACCGCCGCGGCGCTGATCGAGGGGGAGAGCATCCTCCCGCTGCTCGGGGTGATGGTGCTCCTGGGCAGCGCCGGCGCCGCCGGCATCCGGCTCGCGGAGCGCATCGGCTACGACCGGATCGACATCGTCCCCACGCAGAAGCTCGACGCGGCGCTGGCGAGCGATCTCGATCTCGTACGGATCGAGCACGTGCTCGGCAAGCGAGAGCCGGGCGGGCGCTGGCTCGCGAGGGGCGCGTTCCTCTACACGCTCGCGACGTCGGCCGGTCTGCTTGCCATCGCGCATTTCTCGAAGAGCTTCGAGCGCGAGGCCTCGGTCGCGTTCGTGCGCTCGGTCGGCTTCGTCGCGATCTTCTCGGGCTTCGCGGTCGTGCAGGCGCGCGCGACCCGCATGGTCGTTCGCGACGCGAGCGCGCGCGCGATGCTCGCCCCGCTCCCCATCGCGCCGCGCGATCTTCTCCAGGGCAAGACGCGCGCGCTCGTCGTCCAGGCGCTCCTCGTCGCCGCCCCGTACTTCCTGCTCCTCGCGCTTCCCGGGCCCACGGCGCTGCGGCTCGAGGTCCTCTGGCGAGGGGGAGCCGCCGTCACCGCGCTCGTGCTCGCGGCGAGCGCCACCGTTGCCGTCGCGTTCCTCACGCAGGGCCTCGGCGGCATGAAGCTCCTCGGCGGCAACGTCGGCATCGAGACGACGCTCGTCGCGATGCCGCTCCTGGCCGTCGCGGCGGCTCCCTTTCTGTGGAGCGCGGTCGTCTCGCTCATGTGCCTCGCGCTGCTCGCGTTCGAGGCGCGCCGCTCGGCCCTCCGCTGCGTGCGATGGATCGACGACGCCGACGACTTCGAGCGCGAGACGCCGGTGTGGCGCGCGCTGCTCGTCTACGCCTCGTTCCAGGCCGTCCAGACCCTGGGGCGACGTGCGCTCGCCCTCGCGCCCATCGACGTGCACGTCCAGGCGGCGCTGGCGTACGCGATCGCAGCGCTGGCATTGCTCGCGCTCACCCTCCACGGGCGGCGCGGGCTTCCCCGGATGCGCGCGCTGCCCGAGCGTCGTTCACTGCTGTGGCTCGGTGGCGGCGCCTTGCTCGGGATCGTCTCGGGCGCGCTCGCCGTCGGCTTCCGGCAGCTGCTCCGCTCGCGAGGCGTCGACGTGCCGGCGGGCGCATCGGACGACGACGTGCGTCTCGTCATCGCGGCCGTGACCATCGTCCTGGCGCCGCTCGCCGAGGAGATCTTCTTCCGAGGATGGTTGCAGAATGCAATCGAAGGAGAGCTCTCTGATCGACGCCGCTGGCTCGCGCCGCTCCTGACGGCGTTCGCGTTCGCATCGCTGCGGACACCGATGTCATTCGTGCCCGTGCTCGTGCTCGGCGTCGTGACCGGCCTGCTCTACGCGCGATCGCGCTCCGTCGCGCCCGGCATCGCCGCGCACGCCGTTCACGTCGCGGTCTCGCTCGCCGCCCGCTACGCCCTCGGCCACTGAGCCCGAGGGCTACGTGGCGCCGTGCTTGCGGCTGATCTCGGTGATGATGTGGGTCTCGACCGCTCCGAGGAGGCCGAACTGGACGCCCATGCCGCCGTCGCGGACCCAGCGAACGACGCCGGGGAGCGAGACGGGGCCGTCGGAGCCGGGGAGCTCGACGTGGACGATGACGTCCGCCCCGAATTTCGCGGGTGCCGGTGTCTCGATGAACATGCCGCCCACGGCGATGTCCTTACCGATGCCCTCTCGCGTCCCGCCTTCCCCCTTGATGGAGAACGATGCGGGCTTTTCGAGAGGGGCTCGTGCGTAGCGGCGCTTCTCGATCAATGGGGCCTCCTCGGTCCGAGCTCGCGCTCGAACAGCGAAACGAACCCGATGCTAGCATCCTGCCGTGGACACCGACGACAACGAAAGCGAAGCGAAGGAGCCGCGCCCCTCCGAAGGACCTCTTCCGGAGAGCGTGGTGCGTGCTCTCGCCGAGGCTCGCGCGACCGCAGCGAGCGCCGGCAGCCGGCGCGCCGTACCGGGAACGAGGAGCGCCCGCTGGCTGGCCGCGATTCCGCTGAGCGCCGCGCTGCTCACGGTCAGCTTGCTGATGCCCCGTGCCACGCCGCCTGACGACGTTCCGATGCCGCAGATCGACGCGAGGGCCCTCGAGGCCGTCCGCAAGGACGACACCGAGCGCGCGGCCGCAGCTCGTGCATCGCGCCTCCCGGGGGACGTGCTGACCGTCGGCACGGCGCTTCGCGAGCTCAATCGGGCGCAGGTGCGCGGCGCGACCGAGGACGAGATCGGCCTCGCCCACACGGCTCTCGAGCACGCGTTCGAGGTCGTCGCCGCCGACCGCGCGACCCGCGTCCACTCCCTGCGCACCCTCCGGGCCGTCCAGCTGGAGGCCTTCCTCGGGGAGGCGGAGCGCTTCGACGCGACGGGCAAGCCCACCGAGGAGCTCGAGCTCCTCGCCGGCCCGTTCATCGACCACATGGCCCTCGCGGGGTGGATCGACCACGGCAAGATCCTGATGGACGACGCGGCCCGCCGGTCCGCCTACAAGCTCGTCTGGAACACGCTGCTCGGCGCCGATCGCCTCCCCGAGCTCGCGCTCACGCTCGACGAGAACCGTGCACTATACACGTTCTACTTCAAGTACCCGCATGCCGCCGAGGCGCAGCGCCTCTCCTACGCGAACATGCGCCGGCTCGCCCCCACGGACGCCGACTGCAGGAAGGCGATCGCCCTCGAGAAGATCGACATGGAGCAGTGGCGCATCGACAAGATCCGCCGGTTCGGCGTGCTCGATCCCAGCTACCCGACCGGGTATGCGCTCGGTGTCGCGTACTACCGCGAGGCGCGCTACGACCTCGCGATGGACGCGTTCCGCAACTGGATCGCCGCGCACCCCGACGGTCCACTGTCGCTTCGCGCGCGCAACCACATGATGGCGGCCGTCGCGGCGTTCGGGCCCACCTGACGCCATGATCCGAGCGCTGCTCGTCGACGACGATCGGGACCTCGCGCGCCTTCTCTCGGACTACCTGGGGGGGCACGACGTGGCGATCACGCATGTCGAGAACGGCGCGCGTGGGCTCGAGGCTCTCGCCTCGCAGACCTTCGACGTCGTGCTCCTCGACGTGATGCTCCCAGGGATCGACGGCTTCGAGGTCTGCCGGCGCATTCGCGCCTCGTACGACGTGCCGGTCGTCATGCTCACCGCGCGCGGTGACGACGCCGACCGGATCGTGGGTCTCGAGATCGGTGCGGACGACTACGTTCCGAAGCCGTTCAATCCGCGCGAGCTCCTGGCCCGCGTCCGTGCGGTCCTGCGCCGTGCGCGGCCGGCCCCGGCCACCGACGACGCGCCGAAGCCTGCCGCACGCGAGATCGTCGTCGTCGGCCCGCTCGAGATCGATCACGCGGCGCGCGTCGTGAAGAAGGACGGCGCGGAGATCCCGCTCACCTCGTTCGAGTATCGCATTCTGCTGGTGCTCGCGCGCCGGGCCGGCGAGACGGTGACGCGCGAGGAGCTCGCGACCGAGGTTCGCGAGCCGGCGCAAGCGAAGGGCAAGGAGCACGCGTACGACCCCAGCGTCGACCGCTCTCTCGACGTCCACGTCAGTCGCCTCCGGCAGAAGCTCGAGGAGGACCCGAAGGAGCCTCGGCTCATCAAGACGATACGCGGCGTCGGCTACGTCCTTTCGAGGCCGGCGTGACCACGGAGCCGAGCGGTCCGCGCGAGCGGCCGCGATGGCGCCCGCGTCCGCGCGGCCGGCGCCTGAGGCGGCTCCAGGCCCGTCTCCTCCTCTGGTTCCTAGGTGCGATCGTGCTCGCGATCGGGGCGAGCGTCCTCACCACCGTGCTCACGGCGAGCGACAACGAGACGCCCACGCGCGTGGTCTCGCGACACGTGCAGCACCGCCTCGCGCGCACCTGGGACGATCCCGTCGCCACCGACCGATACGTCGCCGAGCTCCGCGAGACGACCGGCCTCGACATGCGCGTGCGCCGCGATCCGTCGCTGTTCGCGGGCCGGCCGGCGCGCGGAGCGAACGGGATGATCTTCGAGGACGGCGTCGCGTACGTCCCGGTGGTGAAGGGAGGCACCATCGTCGGCGCTCTCGAGCTGCGGACCGGGTCGCCTGCGCCGCAGCTCTGGCGCGTCGGCGTTGCGCTCGGCGCGGCGCTGCTCGTGCTCGGAGCAGCCGCCAGGCGCGTGTCGAAGCGGCTCGCGCGTCCTCTCGAGCACCTCGCACAGACGGCGGAGCGCTTCGGCTCCGGTGACCTCACCGCGCGTACCGGAATCGAGGGCCTCCCGAGGCGCTGGGTCGCCGAGGAGGTGCGCGACGTCGGTCGCGCCTTCGACGGCATGGCCGATCGCATCGCGCGCGTGGTGCTCGAGCAGCGCGAGCTCCTGGCCGCCATCAGCCACGAGCTCCGCTCGCCCCTCGGCCGTGCGCGCATCGCCGTGGAGATCGCGCGAGAGCGACCCGACCCGAGCGCAGCCCTCGACGACGTCGAGCGCCAGCTCGTGGAGATCGACGCGATCCTCGGGGATTTGCTGGCCTCCGCGCGCGCGGGCCTCGCGGACGTCCACCTCGAGGAGCTCGAGCTCGTCCCCTGGTTGCGGGCGCGCATCGCGGCCGAGAACCTCGGCCCGATCGAGCTGGTCGTCCTTCCCCGGGCCGAGAGCGTGCGGGTGACCATCGACGCCGCTCTCCTCGGTCGCGCGCTCCACAACCTCTTCGCCAACGCGTGGAATCACGGCCACCCGAAGGAGGTGCCTCTCGAGGTGACCGCGTCGATCGAGGGGGATCGCGCGGTAGTCGTGGTTCGCGATCGGGGCCCCGGGTTCAGCGCGGCGGTCCTCCCGCGAGCCTTCGAGCCCTTCGTGATGGGCGCCGACTCGGCCCGCTCACCCGGCGCTCACGGGATGGGGCTCGGCCTCTCCCTCGTCCGTCGGATCGTCGAGGCGCACGGCGGGGCGGCCTCAGCCGTGAACGTGACCGAGGGCGACGCCACGAAGGGGGCCGAGGTGCGGATCGACCTGCCCGTGGCCCCGGCGCGCGGAGCGAGCTGATCCGGGCCCGAATTGGCGCTCCCGGGCCCGGGTCGATACGATCCGGGGGTGGAATCCTCGTTCGGCCGCAACTTGCTCTGGCTGGTCGCGATCGTGGGGTCGATCCTGCTCCTTCTCTACCTCTTCGTCTTCGATACCTGGGTCGTCCCGGGTGACGATCCGCTGTTCACGGCCTCGATCCTGCCCACCCTGAGCCCCCAGGACCGCATCCTGACCCGGCGAGGCTCCCAGCCGGTCGTCGGCGAGCTCGCGCGCTGCATCCTCCCCGATGGGAGCGGCAAGTACACGATCGGCCGGGTCTTCGGCGGTCCGGGCGACTCGGTCGAGATCAGCAACGAGCGGGTGGCCGTCAACGGAAAGGCCCCGAAAACCCGGTTTTCCTGCGGGATCGTCAACGTCGTCCACCCCGTGTCGGGGGACGCGGTACCCCTCACCTGCAGCATGGAGGACAACGGGTCCTTCACCTACGGGGTCCTGGCTCATCCGGAATACCGGGAGTCGCCCCGCAACGCCAAGGTCGAGGCGGGCCAGCTTTACCTGGTCAGCGACGACCGGCACATCCACAAGGACTCGCGCGACTTCGGCGCCGTCGACCTGTCGACCTGCGAGCACGTGGTCTTCCGCCTCTGGGGGGAGAGTTTCGGCGACGGGTCCCATCGGTTCAACGTCCTCTGGTAATGGTTTTTTTTTGGTAAGCTCGGGCCGCCCGATGGACCTCGAGATCGGCATTGTCTGTGGTCGGTGCGAAACCTACGCGGTGATCGGCACGGCCACGTGCGTCTCCTGCGGGCACGCGCTCGCCCTGGAGACGGTCACGGCGCCGGTCGCGAGCTTCGTTCCGGCCACGACGCCCGACGCGTTCGAGCCCCGGGAGCCCGTCGTCCGGGAGGAGCCGGCACCGCGGAGCGCTAGCCCCGCGAAGGCCGACGTCCTGCCTTCGTCGCGTCCCGAGGCGTCTCCCAAGCCGCCGCCTGCGTCCGCGTCCGGCGCCTCGGACGCCGCGCGTCGCTCGGAGCCGCGCCTCGATCCGCGCGCCGAGCCCTCGTATTCCGACCCGCCGCCCCGCTTGTCGCGTGCGGGCATGGCGTCGAGTCCGTCCCCTGGTTACCCCACGCCCGCGAAGTCGCCCAAAGGGAAGTCCGTCGAGGAGCTCATGGATCAAGCGAAGAACTTCGTGTGCCGTTCGTGCTCGACCGCCGTACCGCTCGGACACAAGTTCTGCGGGAGGTGCGGCGCGGCGGTGCCTCCGGAGATCCTCCAGGCGCGTACGCAGTTCTTCGGGCAGCTCCAGGCGCCCGGCAAGGCGAAGTTGATCCTGATCCGCGGCGAGGGCGTCGAGGGCCTCAGCTATCAGCTCAACGCCGAGCACCACACCGTCGGCCGCAGCGGCCAGCTCGTCTTCCCCGACGACCCGTTCGTCTCGCCGTCGCACGCGGACTTCTTCTACCGGAACGGCAAGCTCGTCGTGAAGGACGAGGGCTCGCTCAACGGCGTCTATCTCCGCGTGAAGGGCTCCGTCGACGTCCAGCCCGACGACTTCTTCCTCGCCGGCGAGCAGGTGTTCCGCATCGACGCGACCCCGAAGCCGAGCGATCAGCCCGGCCCGGACGGCACGTACTTCTACTCGTCGCCGAAGCACCAGAGCCCCTTCCGCATCACGCAGATGCTCCAGGGCGGCTCCGCCGGCATGACGGTCTGCGCACGTGGCTCGAGCCTGCAGATCGGCCGCGAGGGCGGCGACCTCAACTTCCCGAGCGACCTCTACATGAGCGCCGCGCACTGCAAGATCGAGGAAGCCGGCGGCAAGTTCATGCTCACCGACATGAGCAGCCGCAACGGTAGCTACGTGCGCCTGAAGGCGGAGCGCGAGCTCTCGCACGGTGACTACGTGTTCATCGGCCGGAAGCTCCTGCGCGTCGAGATCACCGCCGCCTGAGCGGCGACTAGCTCTTTCGAGCGACGACCTTCTTGTCCAGCGCGCGGCGGTCGCTGGGAGCGAGGCCGAGCGCCCGTCGCGCCATCGACGAGAACACGCCCATCATCGCCGACGGGATGTTGTCGATGAGGTCCTCGAGATCGACGGGGCCCTCGGCGACGGGGATGATCTCGGCGAAGACGGTCGCGAAGCGCTCGTACTTGCGCTGGAGCGACGTGAGCTTGTCGCGGAGGGCGTCGGCCTCGGGGCCCTCTGCGTCGCCGAGCTGACCGAGCGCGCGGTTGCAGAGGTTCACCTTGTCGAGCACGACGCGACGAAGGCGCGTGAGGTAGGCGCCGACGACGACGTCCGGGTACTTCCCGCGGAGCGCGAACGTGTCGTGCCGCGTGCCGGAGGCGCGATGACGCTCGACGATGCCCGCGCCCTCGAGGCCGCGGAGGTTCGCGAAGATGTTGCTCTTCGATCGGCCGAGCTCCTCGCTCAGCTCGTCCATCGAGAGCGGGCGATCGCCCAGGTAGAGCGCCGCGACGATCTGTCCGCCGAGACGGGTGATGCCGGGGAAGCTGGCAGCGATCTCTCGTCCCACTCCGTCGAGCACGGTGGCCCGCGCAGCAGCTACGGGATCCGTCTTTCGGTCCTGATTCGCAGGGACTTTTGCCATTCCGTGATTGCAGAACTCATAGCACGCCCGTTCATCCGGTGGAATCACCCCTGCCCCGCGCTATGACGCCCACGTGAGCGCTACCCACGAACGGACGGACCGGAAGCCGAACCGCCTCGCGAAGGAGGCGTCGCCGTACTTGTTGCAGCATGCACACAATCCGGTCGAGTGGTTCCCGTGGGGGGAGGAGGCGCTCGCGGAGTCCAGGCGCCGTGACGCGCCGATCCTCCTCTCGATCGGCTACTCCGCGTGCCACTGGTGCCACGTCATGGAGCGCGAGAGCTTCGAGGACGCCGCGATCGCGAAGCTGATGAACGAGCACTTCGTGTGCATCAAGGTCGATCGCGAGGAGCGTCCCGACCTCGATCAGATCTACCAGCTCGTCGTGCAGCTCATGGGGCGCAGCGGTGGCTGGCCGCTCACCGTGTTCCTCACTCCCTCGCGACAGCCGTTCTTCGCGGGCACCTACTTTCCTCCCGTGGATCGCTACGGGATGCCCGGCTTCCCCAAGATCCTCGCCGCCCTCGCCGAGGCGTATCGCGAGCGCCGCGGCGAGATCGACGAGCAAGCGGGCGAGCTCACGAAGGCGCTCGCCGAGGTCGGGCGCGGCGACTCGGACGGCACGACCGCCTACGCGCCGAGCCCCGAGCTCCTCGAGCGCGTCTCGGCCGCGCTGATGAAGCGCTTCGACGACGTGCACGGAGGCTTCGGCAGCAAGCCGAAGTTCCCGAACACGATGCCGCTCGAGGTGCTCCTCCGGCGCGGTGTGCTGGAGGAGGACGGCGTGGCGCGTGATGCGGTTCGCCTCGCGCTCGAGTCGATGCGCCAGGGCGGCATCTGGGACCACCTCGGCGGTGGCTTCCATCGCTACTCGACCGACGAGCGATGGCTCGTTCCTCACTTCGAGAAGATGCTCTACGACAACGCGCTTCTCCTGCGCGCGTACGTGGACGGCCATCGCGTGTTCGCCGAGCCGCTCTTCGAGAGCACCGCGCGTGACATCGTGCAGTGGGTCACCCGCGAGATGACGGATGCGAGCGGCGGCTACTATGCGAGCCAGGACGCCGACAGCCTGGGTGAGGACGGGGTCGCCGAGGAGGGGAAGTTCTTCGTCTGGAGCCCGAACGGCGTGCGCCAGGCGATGGGGGAGGACGAGCTCGCGGCGAAGGCGTCGCTCCTCTACTTCGGCGTCACGAGGGACGGGAACTTCGACGAGCACGGGCGCGTGACGTTCATGACCGTTCTCCACGAAAATAGGCCGATCACAGCGGTCGCCGCGCAGCTCCTCGATACGCCGGTCGAGGACGTCCGCGAGGCCCTCGCGCGCGCGAAGAAGCGCCTCTTCGAGGTGCGCGAGCAGCGGCCGAAGCCGTTCCGCGACGAGAAGGTGCTCACGAGCTGGGGAGCGCTCATGATCGGCGCGATGGCCGAGGCGAGCGCTGCCCTGCGCGAGCCGAGCATGCTCGCCTCCGCCGAGCACGCCTTCGCGTTCGTCGAGGAGAAGCTCGTCACGTGGAGCCCCGACCGCACGAAGGCTCGCGCGCTGCGTCTCACCAAGGGCGAGGTCGTGAAGGGGCCCGGCTTCCTCGACGACCATGCGTATCTCGCGAACGCCGCGCTCGATCTCTACGAGGTGACGGGCGAGCCTTCGCGCGTCGCACTCGCGCGCGCCCTCGTCGCGGGGATGATCGATGCCTTCTGGGAGGAAGGTGAGGGCTTCTTCTTCACGCCGAAGGACGGCGAGTCGCTCATCACGCGCCCTTTGGACCCGTACGACAACGCGGTGCCGAGCGGCGCGTCGATGGCCTGCCGGGCGCTGCTCCGGCTGGGGGCCCTGGTCGATGTAAAATACACGGAGCTCGCCGAGAAGGAGGTCCTCCGGCTCGCGCCGTCTGCGGTGGCGAACCCGATGGGGTTCGGCCAGGCACTCTGCGAGCTCGATCGGCTGGTGCGAGGCTCTGTCGACGTCGTCCTGGTGGGCCCGCGCGACGACGCGCGCACGAAGGCGCTCGCCGAGGCGGTGTTCGCGCGTTGGCTCCCGAACCGCACGGTGGCGTGGCTCGATCCGTCGAACGAGGCCTCACGCGCGGCGTGCGCGCTGCTCGCCGAGGGCAAGGAGCCGAAGAGCACCCCCGTCGCCTACGTGTGCCGCGGCCGGACCTGCTCGCTGCCGGTCGCCACGCCCGGGGAGCTCGGAGAGCTCCTGGCCTAGCGACGAACGCCGCGCTGGCGCGGGATGCTGCTCGCCGAGCGGCGGGGCTCACGCGTCGGCGGGAGCGGAGGCAGGGCCTCGCGGCGGAGCGTCTCGATGGCCGCGGTGCTCTGTCCGCGCGCCGCGACGACGAGCTCGGCGACGTCGAGGGCGGGCAGATAGAGGTCGGTGCGCGCGAAGCGTCCGATCTTCCCGGCCATGATGCGGGGGACCATGAACATGATCCGGCGGATGGCGTCGGCGATGCGCCGGGGCATCGCGATGCGGTCGATGACCGGGTCGAGGAACTCGTTCACGGCGCCCATGAGGTCGCGCGTGCCTGCCGCGGCCTCCTCGAGCACGTCGTAGAAGAGCGTGGTCATGAGGACGATGTCGTCCATCGCGCCGTCCTCGCGCGTCTTCTTGTCGAGCAGGCCCATCTTCTTGAAGAAGCGGATGCTGCCGCCGTCGGTCGCCTCGTCGTCGTCGAGGAACGCGGAGAGCTCGGGCATCAGGATCGCCATCGCCCCGATTTCCCACATGAGCCACATCGAGCGGTGCGAGCCGCCCATGCGCATGAGCCGCAAGATCTCCTCGAAGATGCGCGGCCGTGCGGCGCGCGCGAGCTCGGCGCGGCTGCCGACCATCGCGTCGTAGACGTGCGGGTCGATCGCGAGATCGAGGCGGGCGGCGAACTTGATCGCGCGGAGGATGCGGACCGGATCCTCGCGGAACCGGACGGCGGGCTCGCCGATCGTGCGGATCGTGCGGCGCAGGATGTCCGGCATGCCGCCGCACCAATCGAGCACCTGGCGCCGATCGAGGTCGTAGAAGAGCGCGTTGATCGTGAAGTCGCGGCGGAGCGCGTCCTCGTGGGCCTCACCGAAGACGTTGTCGCTTCGGATGAGGAGGTCGTCCTCCTCGTCGGAGTCGCCCTCGCCCAGCACGTTGGTGGGGTTGCGCCGGAACGTCGCGACCTCGACGACCTTGCCGCCGCCGAAGAGGACGTGTGCGAGCCGGAAGCGTCGGCCGATGATGCGGCAGTTGCGGAAGAGCGAGCGGACGTCGTCCGGGCGAGCGCTCGTGGCGACGTCGAAGTCCTTGGGGCGCCCGTTCAGGAGAAGGTCCCGAACGCAGCCGCCGACGAGATACGCCTGGAAACCGGCTCGTTCGAGCCTCCGGACGACCTTCGCGGCGTCCGGGTCGATGCCGTCCTCGTCGAGCGGCGCGTCATGACGCTGGAGGCCGGTCGACTCGTGGCGCAGGGCCGCGGTCTCGTTTCCGCCGCGGCGATCGCCTCGGCGATCGCCTCGATCCGAGCCCGAAGTGCCCGAAGGGGAGCCCTCTGGAGAGCCAGCCGGGTCCGCGCGAGTTTCGGGTTCAGCCTCGACGGTGAACGACGGGAGCTCGGGAGGGGGGGGTAGGTCGGTGTTGGTCCGACGGCGCATGCGAGTCGATGCCGTTCGTAAAAGCTTGAAATAACGAAGAAATTTGAGCGCACGAGTCGGGGTGCGGGCGTCGGGGACTGTACCAGCACGGCCGATCGCCCGCAACGTGAGGGTGATAGGCTTTGTGAGATGCCTCCAATGGGCTTCTCAGGCTCGCGCTCGCCGCCACCGCAGGGAGCCCCGCCGCCGCTGCAGCCCGCCAAGCTGGCGGACTTCAAGCTGGCGGGCGCCCTGGGCTCGGGAACGACCGCCAAGGTCTACGAGGCCGTCCACACCACGACGGGCCGCTCGGTCGCCATCAAGATCCTCGAGCCCTCTCAGTCCGGGACCGAGATGCGCGAGCGCTTCGCGCGCGAGGCCATCCTGCTCGCGGGGGTGGCGAGCAAGCACGTCGGCAACATCGTGGGCTTCGGCTTCGAGCGCGGGCAGCCGTTCCTCGTTCTCGAGCGGCTCAACGGCGAGACGCTCGACGCGAAGCTCCGCCGCGACGGAGCCGTCCCGCCGGCGGTCGCCGTTCGCTGGATCGAGCAGCTCCTCGTCGGCATCCGGGACTGCCACGACCAGCAGATCATCCACCGCGACATCAAGCCGTCGAACATCTTCATCCACCAGGAGGGCTTCGACGAGACGGTGAAGCTCATCGACTTCGGAGTGGCCCGGCTCCGGGAAATCACGGGCGATACAGGCGGTCTCACGTCGACCAATCACCTCATTGGAAGCATGGGGTACATGGCGCCGGAGCAGTTCCGGAACGCGAAGACCGTCGGGTTCACGGCAGACCTCTACGCGATCGGCGTCGTCATCTTCCGGACGCTCACCGGGCGCCTTCCCTTCGTGAGCCGCTCGCTCGAGGCCGTCATCCGGATGAAGGCAGAGCAGGTCGCGCCGCCGATCACGAGCATGCCGGGAATGCCCAAGAACGTGCTGCTCGACTGGTTCGTCACGAAGACGATGGCGCGTGATCCCGCGGAGCGCTTCCAGAGCGCGCGCGAGATGCTCGAGCACTGGTGGAACGTGATGGATGGCCTCGACGAGCAGGAAACGACCGACGTGACGGCTGGGATCGGCCGCGTCGACGAGTCGTACGCGGGCCCGCTCCGCCGGAGCATGCGTGACCCCGAGATCCACGCGCCGCCCATCCAGACCTTCGAGATGGAGGAGGACCGCACGCTTCGCCGGATCTCTCCCCAGGCCGCCGCTGCGGCGAGCGCGGGGCGGCCCACGACGGCCACGCTCGTCGCGTCCGTCCCGTTGCCGTCGACCTCGCCTTCGCCTGGGCTCGCGCCGCCGTCCGAGCCCACGACCCACGATTCGACGCCTCCGAACACCGAGCCCTCGCCGAACCTCGCCGCGAAGCACGAGGGCGATCCCTACGACTTCGACATGCCGACGAAGAACGACCCCAACCTTCGGAAGCTCGTCGAGCAAGAGCTCGCCCTGCAACGAAAGAACCGCGAACCGCAGCGCTGAGGCCTGCCGCAAGCCCTGCATGCGGGCTCGGGCGACGTTCTCGCGCAAGGATCCCACGCATTCGTCGGCGTTCCGCAGCGCCACGATGACGCTTCGAAAAAACAAGTGGAAAGTGGTCGAGCGTGCGCTTCCGCCCTCGACTGACAAGTTCCATGCCGCAGCCCGTTGACGCCCAGTCTCGTGTGATTAGCTTGGCCGCAACCAACTCGGAGCACTCGTTGGCGGCGCGGCAACTCGCGCTTCCAAACACGCGAGTGACTCGAATGCGTGTGAGGCTGCGGAGGCAAGACGGCCATGGGCAAGATCATCGGTATCGACCTCGGAACGACGAACAGCTGCGTTGCGATCATGGAGGGACGCGAGTCCAAGGTGATCGTCAACGAAGAGGGCTCGCGCATCACGCCCAGCGTGGTGGCGTACGACGACAAGGGTGAGGTCCTGGTCGGTCAGATCGCGAAGCGCCAGGCCGTCACGAACCCGGAGAACACGATCTACAGCGCCAAGCGCTTCATCGGTCGTCGCTTCGAAGAGGTCGGCGAAGAGACGAAGCGGATGCCGTATCACATCGCCAAGGCCGAGAACGGCGACACCGCCTTCGACATCCGCGGCAAGATGGTGAGCCCGCAGGAGGTCAGCGCGAAGATCCTCCAGAAGCTGAAGAAGGCCGCCGAGGACTTCCTCGGAGAGAAGATCACCGAGGCGGTCATCACCGTCCCCGCGTACTTCAACGACGCGCAGCGCCAGGCCACCAAGGACGCCGGCAAGATCGCCGGTCTCGAGGTGAAGCGCATCGTCAACGAGCCCACCGCGGCGGCGCTCGCGTACGGCCTCGACAAGAAGAAGGACGAGATCATCGCCGTCTACGACTTTGGCGGCGGCACGTTCGACATCTCGATCCTCGAGGTCGGTGACAACGTCGTGCAGGTCATCTCGACCAACGGCGACACGCACCTCGGTGGTGACGACGTCGACAACCTGATCATCGATTGGCTCGCCGCCGAGTTCAAGAAGGCCCAGGGCATCGACCTCCAGAAGGACAAGATGGCCCTCCAGCGCCTCAAGGAGGCCGGCGAGAAGGCGAAGATCGAGCTCTCCTCCACGCAGGAGACGTCGATCAACCTTCCGTTCATCACGGTCGGCCCCGGCGGCCCGGTCCACCTCGACATGAAGCTCTCGCGCGCGAAGCTCGAGCAGATGATGGCGCCGCTCATCGAGCGCTCGATGGAGCCCGTGAAGAAGGCGCTCCAGGACGCGAAGAAGACCGCGAAGGACATCGCCGAGGTCATCCTCGTCGGCGGCTCGACGCGCATCCCGCTCGTCAAGGACACGGTCAAGAAGTTCTTCGGCAAGGATCCGCACCAGGGCGTGAACCCGGACGAGGTCGTCGCGATCGGCGCCGCGGTCCAGGCCGGCGTTCTCTCCGGCGACGTGAAGGACATGGTCCTCCTCGACGTCACGCCGCTCTCGCTCGGCATCGAGACGCTCGGTGGCGTCATGACGACGATGATCGGTCGCAACACGACGATCCCGACGCAGAAGAAGGAGATCTTCTCGACGGCGACCGACAACCAGCCGTCCGTCGAGGTGCACGTCCTCCAGGGCGAGCGCACCGAGGCGCGCTACAACCGCACGCTCGGCAAGTTCCACCTCGAGGGAATCATGCCGGCGGCGCGCGGCGTGCCGAAGGTCGAGGTCGCGTTCGACATCGACGCGAACGGCATCCTCTCCGTCCACGCCAAGGACATGGCGACGGGCAAGGACCAGAAGATCACCATCACGTCGAACACCGGCCTCAACGAGTCGGACATCCAGCGCATGGTGAAGGAAGCGTCCGAGCACGAGGCCGAGGACAAGGAGCGTCGCGAGCAGATCGAGCGCCGCAACAAGCTCGATAGCCTCTGCTACACGCTCGAGAAGATGATCTCCGAGAACAAGGAGAAGCTCCAGGCGGCGGACATCACGACGCTCGAGACGCTCATCAAGGACGGCCGCGCCGCCATCGAGAAGCAGGACGACGCGCAGGTGAAGGACATCCTCGAGAAGCTCGAGAAGGAAGCTCACCGCCTCGCCGGCGCGATGTACCAGAACGCGGCTCCGGGCGCGGAAGGTGGCGACGGCAACGGCGGCGGCCCGAGCGCCGACGGCGGCGGCGCGTCGGCGGGCGCCGGCGAGGGCAAGAAGAAGGACGGCGGCGTGATCGACGCCGAGTTCGAAGAGACCTCGACCTGACCTTCTGAATCGAGTGTGACGCGAAGAAGCGGAATCGCCGGTGACGGCGGTTCCGCTTTTCTTCGTTCCGCCTACGAAGCGCTCTCGCCGTCGTCTTCGTCGGGCACGGCGTCCGCGTCGTCGTCTTCGTCAGCGCCTTCGACCTTGTCGTCGAGGTCGTCGGCGCCGACGGCGAGGACGGCGGCCTCGAGCTCCTCGTCACTCGCGTGGAGCTCCACGACCTCGGGCTGCTCGACGATCCAGTCCGCCAGATCGCTCACGTCGTCGTTCTCGGTCAGGCGCGTCGCGAGGCGGGTCGCGAAGGAGTGACGGGCCCGCGACGTCGCGAGCTCGAGCAGCTTCCCGTCGATGAGCATGTCGGTGAGCGAGAGGCAGCGCTCGGTCGTCCAGTCCACGTCGTTCGAAGGGCCGTCCACGATGCGGCAGACTACCCAAACTTCGACGCGAAGCGAGCTTTTGCGGACGAAAGCCCCTGCTAACCAGGCGTTCCAGCAAGCCTCATGCGGCGACGATCTTCGCCGAGGAAGGCGCGGGTGGAGGCATCGTGACGACCCGGCACGGCGCTGTCTTCGCGAGGCGCGCGGCAATGGAGCCGGCCGCGGGACCGATGACGACCATGTCGAACCGCTCGCGCTGCAGGATCGCGAGGATCACACTCGACGGCTCGTCGCCGAACTCGAGCCTTCCCGACACTCGCGCCGCGTGCGTCGACTCCGCCGCGCTCAGACGCTCCTGCATCGCGATGCCCTGCGGCGTGTCCGCGAAGATCGTGCTCTGCGGGCTCGCGGGCTCGCGTGGACACCAGACGTAGAGCACCTCGACCTCTCCGTCGCCCTCGTCGGCGATCGCAAGCGCATGTTCGAGCGCTGCGTCCGAGCAAGCGCTGAAGTCGATCGGTACGAGGATTCGTTTCTTCATCCTGCTTCTTCCCCCATGCTCGCCCTTCGTCGCTCGTGACTCGAGCAAGACAAGAGCGCGCGCGGCAGCACGTTCGCCACACACGCCCGCGCCGGGTCGAGCCCCGGCTGCCGTGCGGCCGATGCACCTCATGAGAACCGCGTGCCAGTCGTGAAACGTGCATGAACGTCGACGCGTCGCTACCGAACGGTGACGCGGCCGCGTGTGGGAGTTACGTCCTCGTGCCGTGCTCCATGGCCCGCGCGGGTGCCAGGGGATCGAGAGCCGC
>Ga0335397_10002407_pt1 | contig 25514 bp, 29 predicted proteins | sample MAT04_FD_205740 | JGI IMG/M metagenome (GOLD analysis project Ga0335397, IMG submission 205740) | Freshwater microbial communities from Lake Fryxell liftoff mats and glacier meltwater in Antarctica - MAT-04 (spades assembly) (version 2) ... | reverse complement strand
AGGCGCTGGTCGGTGCCGACGTCCTGGTCGGGCTGTCCTCCGGCACGATCGCGCCCGAGGCCGTCGCCTCGATGGCCCCGGAGTCGATCGTGTTCGCGATGGCCAACCCGATCCCGGAGGTCCACCCGGACGTCGCCCACGCCAACGGCGCCCGGGTGGTCGCCACCGGCCGCAGCGACTTCCCGAACCAGATCAACAACGTGCTGGCGTTCCCCGGCGTGTTCAGGGGCGCGATGGCCGTCCGGGCGACCCGGATCACCGAGGGGATGAAGCTCGCGGCGTCGCAGGCGCTGGCGGCGGTGGTCGGCGACGACCTGACCGCTGACTGCGTCATCCCGAGCCCGTTCGACCCGCGGGTGGCTCCTGCCGTGGCCGACGCGGTCGCGGCCGCCGCCCGGGAGGAGGGCGTCGCCCGGCTCTGAGCCCGGTCCGGCCCTGGGTGGGTGACGGGGTGGGCGAAGGGGCGGGCGATGGCGTGCCCGGCTCCGCACGTAGGGTCGCGACATGCTCGCTGCCTCCTGCACCGCCCAGTCCGCTGACGACCCGCTGTCCGGCCTGACCGTCGGTCAGCGGCCTGACCCGGAGGTGCCCGCCGGCTGGGCGCGCGTCCATGTCAAGGCCGCGTCGCTGAACCACCACGACCTGTGGAGCCTGAAGGGCGTCGGCCTGCCCCCCGACCGGCTGCCGATGATCCTCGGCTGCGACGCGGCGGGCGTCACCGACGACGGTCGCGAGGTCGTCGTGCACGCGCTGGTCGGCGACCCCGGCTGGTCCGGCGACGAGACGCTCGACCCCAAGCGCAGCATCCTGTCCGAGGTGCACCAGGGGTCGCTGGCCGAGCAGGTCGTCGTGCCTGCCCGCAACCTGCTGCCCAAGCCCGCTGACCTGTCCTTCGCCGAGGCGGCCTGCCTGCCGACGGCCTGGCTCACCGCCTACCGGATGCTGTTCACCAACGCCGCCGTCAAGCCCGGCGACAGGGTGCTGGTCCAGGGCGCCGGCGGTGGCGTCTCGACCGCGGCCATCGCGCTGGGTCGCGCCGCCGGCCTGGTCGTCTGGGTCACCGGGCGCGACGAGGCCAAGCGGTCGCGGGCCCTGGAGCTGGGCGCCCACGAGGTGTTCGAGTCCGGTGCCCGGCTGCCGGCCCGCGTCGACGCCGTCCTCGAGACCGTCGGCAAGGTCACGTGGGGCCACTCGATGAAGAGCCTGCGCCCGGGCGGCACGCTGGTGGTCTCCGGCGCCACCACCGGCGCCGACCCGTCGGCCGACCTGAACCGGCTGTTCTTCCTGCAGCTGCGGGTCATCGGCTCGACGATGGGCACCCGTGACGAGCTCGCCGGCCTGCTGAGCCTGCTGGCCGCGACGGGCGTACGACCGCAGATCGACGCCGAGATCCCGCTCGCGTCCGCAGCGGACGCCTTCGCGCGGATGCACGCCGGGGACGTCGTCGGCAAGCTCGTCCTGACCACCTAGGAGCGGGCCGTGGTCCTGCCCGTCCACGACGTCAACCCGACGCGACGGACGCCGTGGGTCACCCGCGTGCTGCTCATGCTCAACGTGGTGGCCTTTATGCTCAGCCCTCTGGCGCTGACGCCGCTGGTCGGTGAGGGGGACCCGGCGACGGTCTGCCGGACCGTGGCGTTCCTCGACGAGTACGCCGCGAAACCGGCGGAGGTGATCGGCGACGACCCGCCCACCGAGGTGGCCACCGGCGAGGTCGCCGGCGTGTCGAGCACCGCGATCGGCTGCGTGACGTCGGCTCCGCCGTACGACAAGTCACCGGCCCTGTCGGTCCTGACCGCGATGTTCCTGCACGGCGGCTGGCTGCACCTGGCCGGCAACCTGCTGTTCCTGTACGTCTTCGGCAACAACGTCGAGGACCGGCTGGGGCGGGTGCGCTACCTGCTGTTCTACCTCGGGTGCGGGTTCGCGGCGACGTACGGCTTCTCGCTGGCCTTCTCGGGGTCCAGCCAGCCGCTGGTCGGCGCCTCGGGTGCCATCGCGGGCGTCCTGGGCGCCTACCTGGTGCTCTTCCCGAGGGCGCGGGTGTGGTCGCTGCTGACGTTCCTGTTCTTCCTCCCGGTGCGCCTGCCCGCCTGGCTCGTGCTCGGCAGCTGGTTCGTCCTGCAGTACGTCTACGCCCAGGGCGCCGGCTTGGCGGCCAACACCGGCACGGCCTATCTCGCGCACGTGATCGGCTTCGCCGTCGGGGCGGCGCTGGTGTGGCGGTTGCGGGGGACCGGTCGGCCGCGGCCGACTCAGGACCCCCGCTGGGGCCCGTACGCCCGGCCCTGAGCCGGCGCCGCCTACGGTCCGAGCAGGTGGCGCAGGTAGCGGTCGGGTTCGGTGAGGAAGGCCCGCCAGTCGCGGACCAGGTCCAGGTCCTCGTAGGTCGTCTGCCGGATCCCGTGGTCGCCCAGCTCGAGCAGCGTCGCACCCGGCAGCGAGGCGAGCAGCGGCGAGTGCGTGGCGCACAGGACCTGCGCGCCCTCGGTGCGCAGGTCGTCCAGCAACGCCACCAGCGCCAGGCACGACCGGAACGACAGCGCGGACTCCGGCTCGTCGAGGACGAAGAAGCCGTAGCCCGCGAAGCGTGTGCGCAGCACCTCCAGGAACGACTCGCCGTGGCTCATCTCATGGAAGCGGGGCTCTCGCCGCACGTCCGGGGCGGGGTTGGCCTCGAGGTAGGTGTAGAGCCCGTGCATCGTCTCGGCGCGCAGGAAGTACGACGAAACCAGGCGTCCCGGGCTGCGCACCAGGCGGAGCGCGTCCGCCAGGGGTGACTCGGTGGCGCGGGTGCTGTGCCGGGCCCCGCGCGACCCGCCCTCCGGGTTCAGCCCGTACGCCGCGGCGACCGCCTCGACCAGGGTGCTCTTGCCCGAGCCGTTCTCGCCCACGAGGAAGGTCACCCCGGGAGGGAGCTCCAGCCCGTCGTCGAGCAGCTGCCGGACCGCGGGCAGCGTGGCCGGCCAGGCCTCCCGGTCGAGACCGCGGTCCGGGTCGCGCTCCACCCGGCGGACCGGGCGAAGCGCGCCGTCACTCGTCGTCGTCGTCGAGACGGGCCAGCCAGGTCGCCAGCCGCTCGACAGGGACCTCGAACTCAGGGTTGGCGTCGACGAACTGGCGCATCCGCTCGGACAGCCAGAGCAGGCTGACGGTCTCCTCGCCCCGGCGCTCCGCGAGCTCCTCGAGCCCCCGGTCGGTGAAGTACACCGCTCAGCTCGACAGCGCGGCCGCGATGAGCTCGGCCTGCTCCGCCTCGTGCACCTTGCTGGAGCCCGCGGCCGGGGAGGCCCCGGCCTTGCGCGACAGCCGGCGCAGCGACGCGCCCTCGCGCAGGTGGTCCGGCAGCGAGAGCGCGATGTGCGACCAGGCACCCTGGTTGGCCGGCTCCTCCTGGACCCACACGACGTCGGTGGCGCCCGGGTAACCCGCGAGGACGTCCGCGACCTGCTCGCCGGGCAGCGGGTACAGCTGCTCCACGCGGACGAGCGCGACATCGGTCTGCTCGGCCTTGCGGCGTGCCGACAGCAGGTCGTAGAAGACCTTGCCGGCGGTCAGGACGACGCGGCGCACACCGGCCGGGTCGTGCCCGTCCGGGTCGGCGAGGACCGGCTGGAAGGTGCCCGAGGTGAAGTCCTCGACCGCCGACGCCGCCGCCCTCAGACGCAGCATCGACTTCGGCGACATGACCACGAGGGGGCGCTGGTGGCCGGTCAGGGCCTGGCGACGCAGCAGGTGGAAGTAGTTCGCCGGGGTGGTCGGCGCCGCGACCGTGATGTTGTCCTCGGCGCACAGCTGCAGGAAGCGCTCCAGGCGCGCGGACGAGTGGTCCGGCCCCTGGCCCTCGTAACCGTGGGGCAGGAGCAGGGCGAGGCGGCAGCGCTGGCCCCACTTGGCCTCGCCGGAGGCGAGGAACTCGTCGACGACCGTCATCGCGCCGTTGACGAAGTCGCCGAACTGCGCCTCCCACAGCACCAGGGCGTCGGGTCGGGCGACGGAGTAGCCGTACTCGAAGCCCATCGCGGCGTACTCGGACAGCAACGAGTCGTAGACGTAGAACGGCGCCTGGTCCTCGGACAGGTGCGCCAACGGCGTGTGCTCGCCGCCGTTGGCGCGATCGACCAGCACCGCGTGGCGGTGGCCGAAGGTGCCGCGGCGGGAGTCCTGGCCGGCCAGTCGCACCGGGTGGCCCTCCAGCAGCAGCGAGCCGAACGCGAGGGTCTCGCCGAGCGCCCAGTCGATCGTGGCGTCGTCGATCATCTTGGCGCGCTTCTGCAGCTGCGGCAGCAGGCGCGGGTGGACGGTGAAGCCCTCCGGCAGGGTGACCTGGCTGTCGACGACGGTCTTGACGACCTCGAGCGGGATCGCGGTCGGCAGGTCCTCTGCCGGCGACGCCTCCATCGTCGCCTCGACCGCCGGGGACGGGGCCGTCGAGGCGTCGCGGGTGCCCTGGAAGACCTTCTCCAGATGCTCCTGGTAGTTGCGCAGCGCCTCCTCGGCCTCCTCGACGGAGATGTCGCCGCGGCCGATGAGGTTCTCGGTGTAGATCTTGCGCACCGAGCGCTTGACGTCGATCGTGTCGTACATCATCGGCTGGGTGAACGAGGGCTCGTCGACCTCGGAGTGCCCGCGGCGGCGGTAGCAGACCATGTCGATGACGACGTCCTTCTTGAACGCCTGCCGGTAGTCGAAGGACAGCTTCGCGACCCGCACGCACGCCTCGGGGTCGTCGCCGTTCACGTGGAAGATCGGCGCCTGGACCATGCGGGCGACGTCGGTCGCGTAGACCGACGAGCGCGCCGACTTCGGACCCGTCGTGAAGCCGACCTGGTTGTTGATGACGACGTGGATGGTGCCGCCTGTGCGGTAGCCCCGGAGCTGGCCCATCTGCAGGGTCTCGGCCACGACGCCCTGGCCGGCGAAGGCCGCGTCGCCGTGGAGCAGGACCGGCAGGACTGTGAAGCCGGCCTCACCGCGGTTGATCACATCCTGCTTGGCCCGTACGACGCCCTCGAGAACCGGGTTGACGGCCTCGAGGTGGCTCGGGTTCGCCTGCAGGCTGACCGCGATCTCCCCGCCGTCGCTCGAGCGGAAGGTCCCCTCGGCGCCGAGGTGGTACTTCACATCACCTGAGCCGTGTGCGGTGCGGGGGTCGATGTTGCCCTCGAACTCGCGGAAGATCTGGGCGTAGCTCTTGCCCACGATGTTGGCGAGCACGTTGAGCCGGCCGCGGTGCGGCATGCCGATGGCGACCTCGTCAAGGCCCTCCTGGGTCGCGCGGGTCAGCACGCCGTCGAGCAGCGGGATGACCGACTCGCCGCCCTCGAGCGAGAAGCGCTTCTGCCCGACGTACTTGGTCTGCAGGAAGGACTCGAAGGCCTCGCCGGCGTTGAGCCGCTCGAGCACGTGGAGCTGCTCGTCCCGGTCGGGCGCCTCGGCCTTCTTCTCCAGCCGGTCCTGCAGCCAGCGGCGCTCGGCCGGGTCCTGGATGTGCATGTACTCGATGCCGACGGTGCGGCAGTAGGAGTCGCGCAGGACGCCGAGGACGTCGCGGAGCTTCATCATCCGCTGGCCGGCGAAGCCGCCGACCGGGAACGACCGGTCGAGGTCCCACAGCGTGAGGCCGTGGTTGACGACGTCGAGGTCGGGGTGGGTGCGGACCTTGAACTCGAGCGGGTCGGTGTCGGCCATCAGGTGGCCGCGCACGCGGTAGGCGTGGATCAGCTCGTTGACCCGGGTGGCGTGGTCGAGGTCGCCCTCGGCGTTGGGCTGCTTGTCGGCGACCCAGCGGACCGGCTCGTACGGGATGTGCAGGCTGGCGAAGACGTCGTCGTAGAAGCCGTCCTCGCCCAGCAGCAGCTGGTGCATGCGGCGCAGGAACTCACCGGACTGCGCGCCCTGGATGACCCGGTGGTCGTAGGTGCTGGTGAGCGTGATCGTCTTGCTGATCGCGAGGTGGGCCAGCGTCTCCTCGGAGGAGCCGGACCACTCCGCCGGATACTCCATCGCCCCGACGCCGAGGATCGCGCCGGCGCCCTGCATGAGGCGCGGCACGGAGTGGACCGTGCCGATCCCTCCCGGGTTGGTGAGGCTGATGGTGGTGCCCTGGAAGTCGTCCATCGTGAGCTTCCCGCCGCGGGCACGGCGCACGATGTCCTCGTACGCGGCCCAGAACTTCGAGAAGTCCATCGCCTGCGCGCCCCTGATGGCGGCCACCACGAGCGAACGACTGCCGTTGGCGTTCTGCAGATCGATCGCGAGGCCGAGGCCGACGTGGTCGGGGGTGACCAGGACCGGCTTGCCGTCGACCTCGGTGTAGCTGCTGTTCATCACCGGCACGTCGGCGACCGCCCGCACCAGCGCGTAGCCGATGAGGTGGGTGAAGGACACCTTGCCGCCGCGGGCGCGGCGCAGGTGGTTGTTGATGACCGTGCGGTTGTCGGCGAGCAGCTTGGCCGGGACGCTGCGCACGCTGGTCGCGGTCGGGACCGTCAGCGAGCTCTCCATGTTGGAGACCACGCGCGCCGCCGCGCCCTTCAGGGGCGTGGTCGTCGCGCCGGCGGGGGCCGGGGATGCGGGTGCCTTCTCCGCCGGTGCCTTGTCCGCGGGTGCCTTGTCCGCGGGTGCCTTGTCTGCGGGTGCCTTGTCTGCGGGTGCCTTGTCCGCGGGTGACTTGTCGGGGGACTTCGGGGCAGGGGCCTTGGGGGCCTCCGCCTTGCGCGCCTCCGTCTTGGGCGCCTCGGCCTGCTGGGGCTCTGGGGCGTTCGGGGCCTCGGCCACCGCTCCGCCTTGGCCGCCGTCGGTGGGCGCGTAGTCGGAGAGGAACTCCCGCCACGCCTCCGAGACGCTGTCGGGGTCCTTCAAGTACTGCTGGTGGATCTCGTACACCAGCCACTCGTTGGCACCGAAGTCGGTCTGCTGTCCCGGCTGCGTCGACACGCTGCGGTTCGCCTCTTCCCGGTCTGAAAGCTCGCACGTTCCCTGGGGCCGAAGGCTACTCGTCCCGTGACGGCGCACGTGGCCGGGGAGGCCTTGCGGGCTGCCGTGCGCGAGGGTGTTCCCGTGTCAGGACAGCGCAAGCGCAAGGGCGGTGGTGGCAACCCCGTCGGCAAGGGCGGAGGCGGGGCGTCCGGTCAGGACCGGGAGGACCGCATGTGGGTCTGCCGGGGGTGCTGCTGCGGCAGCCGCGCCCAGCACCCGGGCGTGGACCACCGGGCGCTGGAGAAGCTGGCCCGCGGGGGCACCCAGCGGGCCGGGTTGCGCTATGCGACGACCGACTGCCTCGGCCCGTGCGCGCAGGGCAACATCGTGGTGGTGCGGCGCGAGGGCCGGATCCGGTGGTACCGACGGATGAACTCCGAGCAGGCCACGACCGAGCTGCTTGAGCACCTCGAGCACGGCGACGCCCTGCCGGCGGCGTTCGACGGCCACCGCATGCCGGGACGTGACGGGGTCATGCCCGATCCGTAGTCCGCGAGGACGGTCCCGACTAGTTCGACTCCTCGAGCCGGTGGATCTGCTTCACCGTCTCGACGAGCTGCCGCTCGCCCTCGGTCGCCGGCACGTCGTGGGCGTCGTCGCCGCGGCCGGAGGCCGGCTCAGGGGACGGCAGGGCGGGGTCGCGGCCCTCCCCGGTGCCCAGCTCGGTGTGCGCGCCGGGAGCGGCCAGGCCCTGGCCCTCGCCCTCGTCGGCGTGCGTGGTGGTGGCGGCTTCGGCCGCGGAGTCGATGCGCTGCTCGGTCATGGGGGCGGAGTACCCCGTCCCGGGTGGCGGTGCACGTCACAGGTGGACAGGCTCAGGCCATGAGCACCCCAGGAACCACCACCGACCTCGAGGGACGCGTCGCCGCCGTGACGGGGGGCAGCCGCGGCATCGGCCGGGAGGTGGCCGAGGGTCTCGCGCGGGCCGGGGCGACCGTGGTGCTGCTGGCCCGCGATGCCACCCGGCTCGAGCAGGTCGTCGCCGAGCTCGTCGCCGAAGGCCTGGACGTCACCGGCTGCGCCGTCGATGTCGCCGACACCGGGGCGGTACGCGCCCTGCCCGCCGAGCTGGGCGCCCTCGGTGAGGTCGACGTCCTGGTGAACGCCGCCGGCGTCATGAGCGAGCGGACCGCCAAGACGCTGCGGACCAGCGACGAGGAGTGGCGGCGGGTGATGGGCACCAACCTCGACGGGGCCTTCGCCACCACCTCGACGTTCGTGCCCGGCATGGTGGAGCGGCGCTGGGGGCGGGTGGTGAACCTGAGCGCCTGCCTCGGCCGGATGAGCGGGCCCGGCACCGCCGGTGGCCTGGCGCCCTACCGCGTCTCGAAGGCCGCCCTCAACGCGCTGACCAAGAACCTGTCCGCTGAGCTCGGTGACGGCCGGCGCGGGGTGCTCGTCGACGCGGTCTGCCCCGGGCACTGCCGGACGGACATGGGCGGCGAGCAGGCACCACGCAGCGCCGCCGACGGGGCCGAGACGGTGCTCTGGCTGGTCGGGCGCGAGCTGGGGGAGACCGGGCTGCTGTGGGAGGACCGTGAGGTGGTCCCCTGGTAGGAGCGTTCCTGCCCGAGCTGCCGACCGACCTCAGGCCTGTTCGCGCTTGTCCCGCGCATCGTCCAGGGAGTGCAGGGTCCCGGGCTCCGGCGCCTCCCGCGGCAGTGCGCGCTGCGGCAGGAGGGCGGCGACCGACTCGAGGGCGGAGAAGGCCTGCGCCTCCTGGTCGAGCAGCCCGCGGAGGGCCGCCAGGTGGGTGGCCACCTGCTCGCTGGCCGCGGGGCCGTAGCGGGTCAGCCCGGCCATGACCTCGTCGGTCTCACGGCGCACGGCCAGCCAGACGGCCAACCGGTGCAGGCGCTCGCGCTCCCCGTCGTCCACAGGTGGAGCGTGCCGCCCCCGGGCGTCCTGCGCAGCCGAACCCCCAGTCCCGCGCTTGCTCGGGGGAGCTCACCGCCCGGGCCGGCGGGCGTTCCGGCGGACGTGGCAGGTCCCGCTTCGCTACCGCTCAGGAGTGCCCCCGGCAGGATTCGAACCTGCGCCCCTGCCTCCGGAGAACACATCAGGGGAGCCTCACGTGCCGGTCGGATGACCTGATAGCGCCCTGACCTGCGCTGATGCGGCTGGCCAGGTCTGTGCAGGTGCAGGTAGGTCTAGAACGGTCCCGAGTGTTGGAAGACCCCGCGAAGGGCGGTGCACCGCGATGGCGAGTGTGGGCTACCGTCGCGGCGGCTGGGAACTGCGCTGCCGGGACAACGGCGGTCGCCAGCGGGTCGAACGCTTTCCCGCCCCGGAGGGCCGGCGTCGCCCGCCGGAGGCGGCGCTCGACCGCAAGGCCGAGGTCGAGCGTGAGCTCCGTCGAGGAAGCTACGTCGCCCGCGAAGAACGCGAGGTCACCTTCGGCGTCTACTACGAGCGTTGGCTGGCGTCCCGGCAGATCTCGTCGTCCCGCGCCTACCCGGCTGGACCGCGGTGGAACGAAGCGATCGGTGTGCGGCGATGCGACCTCAACCCACTGCGTCAGGAGATCACCTTCGGCAAGGTGGTGGTCAACGGGACCCACCCGCTGCGCGCGAACGTCGGACGGGACGTGCTCCGCAAAGCGGTGCATCGCGCCGGTCTGCAGCGCCACGTCACCTGGCTCACGCTGCGGCACACCGCCGCCTCGCTCATGTTCGACGCCGGCCTGACCTTGTTCGAGGTGCAGCATCGCCTCGGTCACAAGAGCCCGACCATGACCGCGGAGGTGTACACGCACCTCATGCGTGAGCGCTTCGACGAAGGCCGCAAGCGCATGGAGGACGACATGCTGGCCAAGCGCCGAACGGAACCATCGGACGCGACGATCGCCTGGGCCTCGGACCCTAGATGCGACAGAACAGGTCTTCTGGCTCAACGCAGCGTCACCACGCGTGGGGCCCGCCGTGCTCGGGTTGACCTTGACCGGGTCGGCGAGGTTCCGGATCCCGACGCCGCGCTCGGCGAGATCGCGAATGGGGGTGAGGGCGTCGCCGACGGTGCGGCCGAGCCGGTCCGGGGTGCGCACGACGATCACATCGCCATTCCGGTCGTCGGTGAGTCCCGCGTGTAGCAGGGCTGGTCGGTCGCGGCGCCGGACGTCGTGCCCCGGTAGATCCGCTCTGGGGCGATCCCGGCCTGGTGCAGCGCGTCGATGATGCCGGTCCGGTCCTGCTTGACGCTCGAGACCCGCCCCTACCCCAGCTTTGGGCCTGATCTACGGGACGGCTCCCGCGTACGCGGTCGGTCTCCGGCAGCGGGACGCCAGACGTCCCACTTCCTTGAGGAACTGATGGCTGTCAGTCATGCGCCGCATGACGCCCGGCGAGCGGGCACACAACCGGACGGGTCTCACGGGACAAGATCGCCAGCTCCCGCGGGTGACCAGCGACGCGTCCCCTTGATCGTTTGGGTCACCGGGACGGCGAAACGCCTGCCGGAAGCAGCGTTCGGTTCGTGCGCCGTTGGCGCACTCGACCCATTCGCCCGATCGCCAGGCGCAACTACCGGCGTCTTAGCTCAGCTCGAGCAGTCGACCGCGACCGCGAGGGCGTCGCACACCTGGCGCATTCGTGCGTCGCTCAACCGGCCGAGCCGGTCGAGCAGTACGGCGAGCGACACACTCTCGACGGAGTCGAGGTTGACCGCCGAACGACGCGGTACCGGGTCGTCGCCGGGCTCGAGCACCACTTCGCTGACGAGTTCTCGGATCGTTGTCGTGCATGGTGCGATCAGAGCTCGGCGATGCCGCGGTATCACGGCGTCGCGGGAAAGTAAAACGACCGGACGCCGGCCGATCTCGGGCATCTCGCACCACCAGACCTCGCCCCGGGCGGGCAAAGCGCTCACGACGCGGCCGCCGCCCGCCTAAATGACGCCAGGTCGCCCCACTCGTCCGGCTCGTCGAGCGGGTGCTCGTCGTAGGCGGCATAGCTCGCGTCTACATCGGCGGCACGGTGGCGGGCGAGCAGGGCTGCGAGGGCCTCGTCAACCAGGGCAGCGTTGGTGACTCCGGACCGAATACCTCGGGCATGTTCGAGCAGCGTCGCGTCCACCGTCGTGCTCAATCGTATGCGAGTCATGCCATCATCATGCCATGCGCCGGCGGTGCGCCGCGGCGCACCCTGTTCAGTCAAACCGTTGCAAGCACCGGCGTCTACTAGCGGTAGACTCAGCAGATGGCTGACACAACCGCCGTTACGGTCCACATCAGCACTACACGCCATCCCACTGAAGATCGTATCCGGGACGGTGTCCCGTTGGCCCTTCCTCTGTGACAGTCGCCGAGGTGCCGCTACCCCGCGCGCTTGTTCAGTTGCCCGTCGGGACGTAGGCCTGGCCGCCAGCTCAGCGTTCAAGACGGGTAGCCGGCGTTGCTCGTTGTTCCTCTCAGGACAAGCGCACGGCAACATGGAGAGCATGCAGGTCAATAGGGAGGCACGGACGTGGCGCATCGGCACGGCCGCAGAGGTCGCGTGGCTCGCCGGGCGGCCCACCGGCACGTCCATGGCCACCGCCATGCCGCAGATATTCGAGGCCAACGGCACCCTGTAACCTGTACATGCCGGAGGAGGAGGTTCCGGTGGGCGTCCACGAGCGAGCGATCGTTGACACGTTGGCCGCTCACACCGCACCGCAGCCGTGGTGGCTCGGCTTTCTCGACACAGGCGCGCACGACATCGTGTTCCCTGAAGCGCCGCTGGTCAGCCTCTACTTCAACTGGTCGTACGTCCTCGTCGAGGGCGGTCCCTCAGAAGCCATGCGCTGGCGGCTCGGGCACATGCGCAGTGGTGACGGACACCTGCCCGACCTCTACTTCCCGTTCGACCGATCTTGGTTCGTGACGGCGCTGTGGGACGACTCGTTTGCCTGCATCGGCGGGTCAACCGACCTCATCGGCACGCTTGCCAAGCAGCCCCTCGTCGGGCTCCGCCGTGTAGGCCCGGATGACGAGGACATGACGCCTCCCGGCGCACCCCGCGACTGGTGGGTAGATGGCCGTGCCAGGTGGTCCTCCGGCGAAGGATCGGTCTGGAACGGACCGCTGCGTGGGCGACGGGCGTGGTGGTCCGGGGGGACGCGTAAACCGGCTCATCTCAGTTGAGGGTGTAGCGGGCGGGGCGACGGTGCCCGGGTAGCGACGCGCCGCCCGGTGGTCGGGGGGTGCTTGAGGGCTGGGGGCTACAGGCCGTCGGCGATGGCGCGCAGCGCCGCGAGGTGTTGGGTGAATGCCGCCCGTCCGGTGGAAGTGAGGGAGAGCCAGGTGCGCGGTCGTTTGCCGACGTATCCCTTGCGGATCTTCGCGTACCCGACGTCCTCCAGCTGGGCGGCGTGCCGCGACAAGGTGGAGTCGCTGACCTCGATCGAGTCGCGGACGTGGGCGAACTCGGCCTCGTCGACCTGCGCCAGCGCTGCGACCAGGCTCAGGCGCACCGGGGAGGCGATCGCCTCGTCCAGGCGGTGGCGGGCGTGGCGGCCCTCGATGGTGCTCAACGGCGTCGCCCAACGATGACGGCCGCGGCGATCAGGGCCGGCACCGCGGCCACGGCCGAGCCGGCCCAGACCATCGGCCAGGTCGTCGGCGAGGTCTGCGCGGCCAGGTTGAGCCACGGCAGCACCGCCACCAGCCCGAGTACGAAGGACGTGCCGATGCCCAGTCGGGAGATCAGCCTCGAGCGTCGCGGCACCGTGACCGCGGCGCGCTCGACCCACCATCCCTGACCGAGGATCAACGCGAAGAAGGCGACGCTCAACGCCACCTCGCCCACCCCGGAGACAATGGTCTGGGCGGTGGCGTAGACGGCGATGGTCACCCCCACGACCGCGGTGCCAAGCGCGTGGACCCGCCGGTCGCGGGCGGAGCCCAGTGACCGGGTCTGCGTCGCGGCGAGCTGGGCGTGGGCCTGCTGCGGGGTGGGCTCGGGGTGCGTGGTGTTCATCGTGATCCCTCAGGTTGATCGGTGTGTCGGAGGATCAAAGCACGGACTTGTGGCCATCGCACGTGTTCCCGTCCGCAGGAGTACTTGCGCCGCGGTCGCCTGGCGGAGGCGCCGTCCCGGACGGCTCGACGGGTGACGCCCAGCAAGCGGCGCCGTGGTGCTCGCCTCATCGACAAGGCAGGCCGCCGGGGTGGTTGACATGGCCACCTGCTCGCCTGGGCCCGTGACCGGCGCGCTCGCCTCGGAGGCCCGCGGACTCGTCAACGCTTATAGCCGCGAAAGTCGGGCGTCCTTGTCACCCGCCATCAGAGAGGGGCGGCGCCAGCGTGGCGATCTGGCCGGCAGGGTGTCCGGTGGCCGAGCCGCTGCGGGACACACCGGCGCCAAGCTCCCGAGACCCTGCAACGTCGCCGCGGCGGGTTGGTCTACCGGTAGGCGTGATGAGCTGAGCGATGCATCAGGGTTTAGGCGTACCTCCCGTAGCCAACTGCACCCGCCTAGTCTCGGCCGCTGAGCTCAGGTGAAACGGCGGCCCTCGTCCCGCCGATAGGCCCAGCCGGCCATTGAGAACGCCGTGACCGTCCAGCCGGCCAGCACGAACAGTGCGATCAGGCTCACCGGAGCCCCGGTGGTGGCGCCGACGAGCAGATCGCGGCCGGCACGGGTGGGCAGCGCGGTGGAGATCGCGTCGAGCCACGACGGGAACTGCTCCGGTGGCAGGAACAGCCCGCCGCCGAAGGCCAGCGGGAGGAGCAGCGCCTGCGCCACCGCGAGCGCCGCCTTGGTGGACAGCGCGTACCCGATCGTCAGCCCGATCCCCAGCAGCGGCAGGCCGGCCAGCATGATCGCGCCAAGGGCCAGCGCCAGCCGGTCCAGCGGAAGCGACGCGGCCGTCAGGGTGGCCGAGATCAACAGCACCGGCAGCAGTCCCAGCAGCGCGAAGCACAACCCGTTCAGCAGACGGCCGGCGAGCCGCGGTGCAGGGCCCACCGGCAGCGTGCGCAGGTAGCTGTCCCACGGCAGCGCGCGATCCTCGGCCACGCCGACCCCGTAGGTGAACAGGTAGACGCTCATGACCGCGAACAGCGAGATCTGCGCCGTGGCTGCGGTGGCCCCGACCTGCTCCTGGGCAAAGGGCTGCGGGACGACGAAGAACAGCAGCGACAGCGCAGGGAAGGCAACCGTGCCGACGACCGCGATCGGGACGCGCAAGGTCTCGACCAGCTGGGCGCGGGCATGCAGCACCGACAGGCCGAGCGTCGTGGTGCTCACCGGTCCACCTCCGTCGTCAGAGCTAGGAACGCCTGCTCGAGCGACGCGGTCGAGACCTCGAGCTCGCTGAACGCGGCGCCCGAGCGCCCCAGGTCGCGCACCAGCGCGTCGGAGTCCGCCGTCCACAGCTCGTGCCGGTCGCCGTCGGTGACGATGCGGCCTACCCCGGACAGATCGGGCAGCTCGTTCGTCCGGAGCCGGACCAGCCGGGACGGCACCCGCGAGCGGATCTCGGCCAGCGACCCGTCCGCAGCGATCCGTCCGCGATCGACGACGACGACCCGCTCGGCCAGCGCCTCGACCTCCTCCAGGTAGTGGCTGGTGAGCACGACGGTGCCGCCCCCGGCGTGGAAGCGGCGGACGGCGTCCCACAGCGCGTGCCTGGCCTCGACGTCCAGCCCGGTGGTCGGCTCGTCCAGCAGCACCAGTGCCGGCCGACCGACGAAGGCCAGGGCGACCGCGAGGCGCCGCCGCTGTCCGCCGGAGAGCCCTCCCGTCTGCCGGGTCTCCAGACCGGTCAGCCCGAAGTCGGCCAGCAGCTCATCCAGCGGAACTGGCGCGGCGAAGTGGCCGGCGACCAGGGCGACCACCTCGCGCACCCGCAGCGTCGCCGGCAGGCCCGTCTCCTGGGGCGTCGTGCCGAGCCGGCGGCGACTGCCCGCGTCGCGCGGGTCTGCCCCGAACAGCTCGACACTGCCCGAGGTCGGCCGCCGCAGCCCGCTCAGCAGCCGCAGCAGCGTCGTCTTGCCGGCGCCGTTCGGGCCGAGCAGGCCGAGCAGCTGACCGGCCGGCACGTCGAGGTCGACGTCGTGCAGCGCAGTGACGGCGCCGTAGCGGCGCCCGGCCCCGCGCAGCTTGGCCAGGTGCGGCATCAGCTGCCTGCGTGAGAGGTGTCAGCAATGGCGAGCAGGACGCGCAACGACGTCACGTAGTCCTCCAGCGCACGCCTGCCAGAGACCGAGAGCTCGACATGGGTCGACGGCAGCCGCCCTTGGTGGGTCTTGGTGACGACGACGTAGCCGGCGTCCTCGACCTTGCGGAGATGAGTCGAGAGGTTGCCTGCGGTCATGTCGAGCAGGCCCTGCAGTCGGGGGAAGGCGATCTGGTCGCCCGGCGGCAGCGCCGCCAGGGTCGCCATCACCTTTAGCCTGGCGGCGGCGTGGATCACCGGGTCCAGGTCCGGCAGCGTGCTCACCGCGGCCGGCCTGCTCTTCGGGACACGACCGGAATGACGGCCGCGGCGAGCAGGAAGCCGCCGCCGCCGGCCACCGACATCACCAGGTAGACCCCCGGGACACCGGCGAGCGCTCCGGCGCCGCTGCTGAGCAGGATCCCGGCACCCAGCCCGAACTGCACCCGGTCGGACCACATCGCACCGGTGGCCACGTACAGCAAGCCCACGACCAGACCCGAGCCGGTAGGCCAGAGCAGGTCAAGCAGCCTCTCGTCCGCCCCGGCCCGCCCGGCCCCTGCCATCAGCGTGGCGAAGGTCCCGAAGCCGAGCAGCCACGCCCAGCCGAGCATCCTGCCGGCCGAGCTGCTCTGCCCTCGCAGCCCGGACATCGTGCGGCCCAGGTGCACGGCGGTGACGACCACGGCCGCGGCCAGCAGCAGGCCGAAGACGGCTCCGGCGACGCCCAGCGAGACCGCGATCGGCGACGACGGCCAGCGCGCCGCGAACATCAGGCCGAAGCCGACCGACCACGCCGCCCCCCACGTCGCGTAGAGCAGCCCCGCGTCCGGCTCCAGGGCCGCCGCGGCATGCGCTCGGTCGCGCTCGAGCCCTGCCAGGATTCCGGCAACCGCCGCCGGGCTGTTCGGCAGCAGCCGGTCGTCACCTTCGGTAGTCATCCCGGCTCCTAGTTTGTCCCGCAAACTTCTTTGCAGTTCTACCCCCATCCCACCGCCTTCGCAAGGGCACGTGCTGAGCGGCTTCGGGGGACCGCCTGGTCACAGCTGTTGCGGCCGTCGGCGGCCGCGAGGTCGAGGTGTACCCGCCCGGCAACGGCAGCGTCGTGCTCTTCGGGGCCATCAGCCCCTGGCGGTCAGGTGCGCCAGTAGCCGTTCGTCCTGCGGTCACGATGAACTGCGCATGATTGCGCCGAGGTGTCGCGAGGAAGTTCGAGGCGTCTGGGCCCGGGCCGTGGCGGAACAGGTGGGGCTGGCCACTGTTTCCTCCCGACGGGTGGGGGGGGTCCTGTCGCTCGGGATGCGTCAACGTCTGGGCGTTGCTGCGGCCCTGCTGGGCGACCCCGGCGTTGCGATCCTTGACGAGCCTGTCAACGGCCTCGACCCGGACGGCCCGGACCATGGCCGGGCGAGCCCCGCAGACCTCGGCGGAGCCCGCGGCGCTGATCGCAGAGGAGGCCGAGGTGGCCGTCGTCCCGGGCGAGGCGTTCCGGCCGAGCGGTTACCTGCGGCTGTCGTATGCACTCGGTGACGACGACCTGGGCGAGGGCGCCGGCCGGATCCAGCGTCTGCTCGCCGGGAGCTGACCGGTCGGGCCAGCCGGCCCCGGGCACCCTCACGACCCGACGTCCGGGTCCACCGACCGGTGGACCCGGACGTCGGTGCACCGGTGCTCGTGCCGGGCGCCGCCACCGCGGCAGACTCGCGGCATGAGCCCGACGGAGACGAGCACGACCGCGCAGCAGACCGCCGGGCGGAGGACCACCTCGCTGACCAGCGCCGACCCGCTCCTCGGCCCCGACGCGACGCTGCCCGAGGGGAAGGACCTGGTCGTCGGGGTCCGCGGCATGCGCAAGACGTACGCCCTGGGCGGGGGGCGCCGGCGGGCGGCCGTCGAGGGCCTGGACCTGGACGTCGCGCGGGGCGAGGTGCTGGCGCTGCTCGGGCCCAATGGGGCCGGCAAGTCCACGGTGACGGAGGTCCTCGAGGGTTTCCGACACCGGGACTCCGGCGACGTGGTCGTGCTCGGTACGGACCCGTGGCGGGCGCCGCTTACCTGGCGGGCGCGGGTCGGCATTGTGCTGCAGGACACGTCCGAGCCACTCGACCTGACCGTGGCGGAGCTGTTGCGGCACTGGGCGACGCTGTACCCTCACGCCCGCCCGCTGGCGGAGGTCGCCGAGCTGGTCGGCCTGGGCGACTGGTTGCAGATCCGGGTCGCGGCGCTGTCCGGCGGGCAGCGGAGGCGCCTCGACGTGGCGCTGGCGGTCATCGGTCGACCGGAGCTGCTGTTCCTGGACGAGCCCACCACCGGCTTCGACCCGGAGGCCCGACGCCAGTTCTGGGGCGTGCTGGAGGATCTGCGTGACACAGGCACGACGATCCTGCTGACCACGCATTACCTGGACGAGGCGGCCAGGCTCGCCGACCGGGTGGCGGTCGTCGCTGACGGTCGGTTGCTTGCCTGCGCGCCGCCGGCCGAGCTGGGCGGCCCGCTACGCGACGTGGCGGTGGTGCGCTGGCGGACCCCTGACGGACGCGAGCGGCAGGAACGGACCACGCAGCCCTCGGCGCTGCTCCGCAGGGTCTTCGCCGAGCAGCCGCCCGCGGAGGCCGGTCCGGGCACGGGGGAGGTCCCGGGCCTGCTCGTCGAGCGTGTCTCGCTGGAGGACATATATCTGGAGCTGGTCGGTCACGCGGCTGACGACCCGACGGGCGGCACCGGGAGGAGTAGCTTCGCTGGGGAGGCGGCGTGAGCACCCTGACCATCGCGGCCTCCCGCGCCCGGGTCGAGACGCTGCAGTTCCTGCGGCAGCGGGACTCGCTGGTGTTCAGCCTGCTGTTCCCGGTGATCCTCATGGTCATCTTCGGCTCGGTGTTCGACGAGGACATCGCCCCCGGCATCAGCTTCAGCCAGTACTTCATCGCCGGTGTCGCCGCCGCCGGCGTGCTGCTGACCAGCTTCCAGACCATGGCGATCGACATCGCGATCGAGCGCGACAACGGCACCCTAAAGCGGCTGCGCGGCACCCCGATGCCACCGGTCGCGTTCTTCCTGGGCAAGATCGGGCAAGTGCTGCTGACCACAGCGCTGCAGCTGGTCATCCTGCTGACGGTGGCAGCCCTGCTGTTCGACGTCACCCTCCCGGCGACGGCCGAGCTGTGGGGGCGGTTCACCTGGATCGTCGTCCTGGGCGCCGCCGCCGGAACGGTCCTGGGCATTGCGTTCAGCTCTGTGCCGCCCAACGCGCGCTCCGCCAGCGCGATCGTGACGCCACCGATGATCGTGCTGCAGTTCGTCTCCGGCGTGTACTTCGTCATCAGCGAGCTGCCGTCGTGGATGGTCGACGTCGCCTCGTTCTTCCCGCTCAAGTGGATGGCGCAGGGCATGCGCTCGGTGTTCCTGGCAGACACGGGGTGGCTGCAGGTGGAACCCTCGGGCTCGTGGCAGACGACCGAGACGGCGCTGGTGCTCCTCTTGTGGCTGGTCGCCGGGCTCGTGCTGGCGAGGCTCACCTTCCGCTGGCTGCCGCGGCGCCACGGCTGAGGTGGCGGCCGTGATTAGGGCGGCGGCGGTCCGAGCCGCAGCCGAGCGCGACCCCGACGGGCGGGCGGCACCGCACGCGTGGGACCGGGCGGTCGTCGGCTGGCACGCCGCGTTCTGGGTGGTCCTTGGCCTGACGGTGCTGGCACTGTTCCTGGACGGTGGGACCACGGGCGACAGGGCCGCGGTCGGGGTCGGGGTGCTGGTCGTCCTGGCCGCCGCGTACGCCCTGCTGGGCGGGCCGGCCGCACGCAGCCGCTCTCAGCTGCGCGCTGCCGGGTACCTGTCGGTACTGGTGGTGAGCCTGCCGCTGCTGATGTGGGTCGACGGCGGGACGTCGTTCCTGCTCTTCCTGGCCTACCCGCAGGTCTGGATGCTGGTCGAGGGCCGCCTGCGGGCCGCCGCGGTGACCGTGGTGGTGTCGGTGGCCGCCTTTCTCGGTTTCGTCCTGGCCGCCGGGGGTGAGGCCGGTGCCCTGCGCGGGGCGGGGGTCGCGATCCTGATCAGCTTCCTGTTCAGCCTGACGCTCGGACTGTGGATCAGCTCGGTCATCGAGCAGTCGGCCGACCGGGCCGACCTGATCGCCCAGCTGGAAACCACGCGGACCGACCTGGCCGCCGCCGAGCGGCGGCCGGCGCCGCCCAGATGCAGGCGTCGATGGCCCGCGACATCCACGACACCCTGGCCCAAGGGTTCACCAGCGTGGTGATGCTGTCGCAGGTCGCCCGGCGCGAGGCGCATTCCGCCCCGCCGGAGGTGCTCGAGGCCCGCCTGGCGACCATCGAGGACGTGGCCCGCACCAACCTCGCCGAGGCGCGCGCCCTGGTCGCAGCCTTCTCGCCCGTGGACGTGCACGGCGCGGACCTACCGGGGGCGCTGCGACGGCTCGGCGACCGGTTCGCGGCCGAGACCGGAGTCGAGGTCTGGGTCGACGTCGACGACTCCCTCGCGGGGCTGCTCACCCCCGAGACCGCCGTGGTCCTGCTGCGCAGCGCGCAGGAGGGGCTGGCCAACGTCCGCAAGCACGCGGCCGCCCGTCAAGTCAGCCTGCGTCTGCACCGCGAGCCCGACGGGCCGCTACGGCTGGAGGTCAGCGACGACGGTGTCGGCTGCCACCCGGACCGCTGGACGAGCGGCTTCGGCCTGGACGGGCTACGGGCCCGGGTCGGCGACGTTGGTGGGCGGGTCGGCCTCGACCCGCGGGCCGGTGGAGGCACGCGGCTGGCCGTCGAGGTGCCCAGCCGGTGACCATCACCGTGCTGGTCGCCGACGACCACCCGGTCGTGCGGGCCGGGATCGTCGCGCTGCTGGGCCTCGAGTCCGACCTGCAGGTGCTGGGCGAGGCGGACGACGGCCACGAGGCGGTCCGGCTGCACGAGGAGCTGGCCCCGGACGTGCTGCTCACCGACCTGCGCATGCCCGGCCTGGACGGCGCTGACGCCACCGCAGCCATCCTGCGGCGCGACCCGGGGGCCGCCGTCCTGGTGCTCACGACCTACGACACCGACATCGACATCCTACGGGCCGTCGAGGCCGGCGCACGGGGCTACCTGCTCAAGGACTCCGGCGCCGACGTCATCGTCGCCGGGGTGCGGGCCGCAGCCCGCGGTGAGACCGTGCTGGCGCCAGCCGTCGCGGCCAGACTGATGAACCGGGTCCGCGCGCCTGCGGGGCCGCAGTTGACGGCTCGGGAGACCGACGTGCTGCGGGGGGTGGCCGAGGGCTGGAGCAACGCCGAGATCGGGCGGCGATTGTTCATTGGGGAGGCCACGGTCAAGACGCACCTGCTGCGGGTGTTCAGCAAGCTCGACGTGGACGACCGGACCAGGGCCGTCGTCGTCGCCTCCCGCCTTGGCTTCCTCTAGCCCCGACGCCCAGTGCACGTTTCTAGCCGCCGTCCCGACCGCCGGGACCAACGACGCGGGACCGCCAAGTTCACGATCTGCCCGAGCCGCAGCAGCCGCGGGACGACTCCTGGCAGCACGTCCTCCGGCGCCGACCCGGCCTCGCTAGCGTTTGGGCTACCGGGGTGCGTCGAGCGGGTGCGCGCGGCTCCGGCTCGGTTCGCCGTCCTGCTTGACGACTGTGCGGGCACGGAGCGTCTCGTCGACCTGTCCTGGTCCGTGACCGGCTACATGGCCCATGTCGCCGGCAACCTTCGACTATGGGCCGAGCGGGTAGCCGGCGTCCTGCGTGGCGCAGACTCTCGCATCAGCGGCTACGACCCTGATGCCCTCGCCGCCGCCCGACGCTACGACGAGATGTCTGAACAAGCGACCAGAGCCCCCGCCGTGGGAAGTCCGGTGGGTCCGCTGCCTCGGTCGTCACGGGACCGACGGGCCGAGCTAAAACTCGGCTGTCCGTCATTGGCATAGACGAGTCCAAGCGACTCCGTCAACCGACGCCAGGGTGACTTGATCCTCACTCCGTGACAGGAGGCCCCTTCCGACCGCTTGAGGATCGTCTGTGACACAAGATCACAAGCACGTTGCGCAGCCCTCAACCGCTTGTTGGTTGACACCGGGACGGAAGTCGACCGCTGCTGCCGATCCCTCGGGCGGGCACCACCGCTGGGGGAGCACGGCTGGCAGGGTGGGCAGCATGCGTCCGAGTGTCCGCCTCATACACAGCATGATCGGCGGCATCGAGCCGTGGGACGGGCTGGAGGAGGAGCACCAGCTCGACACCTTGCGCTGGCTGGAGTCCACCGACGACGTCTTCCGCAGAGCGAAGCCGGCAACGCCTGATCGGCACCTGGTTTCCTACGTCGTTCAGGGTCGACGTCGACGGCAGCGCCTTGCTGGTCGACCACATCAACGCGGGACTGTGTCTGCCACCCGGCGGGCACGTCGACCCGGACGAGCACCCCGCCGACACGGCGCGGCGGGAGGCCCAGGAGGCGTTGGGCATCATGTCGCTCCTCACCGAGGGCCCGACACGACCGGCCTTCCTCACCGTCACCCGAACGGTCGGGCAGGACCACGGGCATCTTGACGTCAGCCTGTGGTTCGTGTTCTCCGGCCGGCGAGACATGCTGCTCACGCCCGACCCAGCCGAGATCCGCGACGTCCGCTGGTGGAGTCCTGCCGACGTCCTCGCCGAGGATCCCGGCCGCTTTGACCCTCACTACGGCAGGTTCGTCATGAAGACGTCCCGGTAGCCGTTCGGTTTATGGGAGAAGGACAGGCTGGGGAAGTAGCCGCCGATGGTCAGGTACGAGGAGCTCGTCGCAGTTGTCCGACAACGCAGACTGAGCGGCTGCTCCACCACGTCGCCGGATTGGGCGACGTGGTGGAGCAGGTGGCTCAGGTCCGCTGACGGCTCGAGGAGCGGAAGGTCCCCATGCGGGCGGTGCTGCTCTCACCAGGCTCGTCGTCGAAGACCATCGGTCCGATCTGGCTGCCGGCCGACACGGCGGAGTTGCGACCGGTGAAGGAATAGCGGTAGGTGGATGTCCCGTACTCGTCAGTGAAGGTGCCGCTCTCGGTACTGCTGAAGGTCGACCCAACGCCGTTCAGGACGACATCGACGAGCGGACCGGCCGTGCTCGAGCCGTGGCCGTCGCCGACCGACAGCTGGCCCTTGAGCGTGGCGGTGGTCAGCTTGCGGTCGATGGTCAGCGTCAGCTGGCTCGGCGAGGCGTCGAGGAAGCGGATCCCGTTCAGCACGCACCCCGGCGCCTCCTCCGGCGGCGGCGCGTCGAAGCCGTGGCCGCCGCCGGGGTTGTAGGGCACGACGTTGTCGGTGCAGGTGACGTCGAAGACGGTGCCGAACGCCTGGGCGCGGCCGCGGCTGGTCGCCTCGACCCACAGGTCGCCGAAGTGCCAGTTCCCTTGGACGCCGGGGATCGTCCCGGCCTCGAGCCAGGTGGTGCTGACGGTCGTGCCGGAGCTCTTGCTGAAGAACATGTCGCCACCGGCCGAGGCCGGGGCGGCGACCAGGGCCGGGATGGCGACGGCCGCGACAGCGACGGTCGCCAGGCGGAGCGGGAGACGGGACACAGGAGCCTTCTTCCAGTGCAGGAGGGGACGGGCGCGCCGACGGCGGCCCGCAGAAGCGGAGGGGTTTAGCGGCGGGTGCGGACGCGGGCCAGGACGGTCGCGCCGACCTCGCGCCCCTGATCCAGCCCGGCGTCGATGGCGTGCGGGTAGTGGATGCCGCCGTAGAGGCGGGAGACCGCGGCCTCGGCGGCTGCGTCCTCGAAGCTGTCGAACGACCGGGGCCGGTGGCCGCGCACGTCCTGCGAGTGGTCGGTGAAGGCGAACCTGCCCAGCCGCGCGGTGAGCACCGTCGCGGCTGCGGGCGAGGCGACCGAGTGGCCGGAGGTGTGCTCGGGGAACTGCGGCGTGTTGACGTACGTGGTCCACGTCGGGTCGATGTACCGGTGCACGTAGGTGATCGGGCGCAGCAGGTCGAAGCGGTACTTCCAGGTCCAGCAGTTCAGGAACGCCTCGTGCAGCGCGATGCCGGCCAGCGCGAGCGTCTCGACCGCGAGGTCCAGCCGGGCACCGCCCAGCGCCAGGCCCTGCGTCCCGAGCAGCATCCAGTGGCCGGACGGCAGGCCGGTGGGGGTGCCTAGCGGCGGGGTGACCGAGCCCGGGTTGTCGGTCCAGAAACGCGCGATGGCCTTCTGCTCGTCGGTGTTGACCTTCGACTGTGCGTACGGCGCCATCGCCTGCTGCCAGAACGCCGAGCCCGGCTCGGTGGAGAACGGCACGGGCGGCTCAGGCACGACCTCGTCAGCGGCCCGCAGCACCAGCGGCCGGACCTCGGAGAAGTACGGCTCGATGGCCGGCCGAAAGTTAGGCGGTGTCGACTCCCAGGAGGCGCCACCCTGTGTGCTGGGCACGTACGCGCGCCCGACGGTGCCGGCATAGCCGTCGCGCGCGGCCCAGGCAGCGAGGTGCCGGCCCACGGCCCGGCCGTGCTCCACCCCCGCGTCGACCCTGCCCGCCGGGACCTGACGGCGACGGGCGGCGATCGCGGTCGCTTCCGCCTCGTCCAGCGCAGGGCGCGTAGTGGGCGCCGCGAACGACAGGAGCGTGCGCTGCACGTGCGCCGCGGCGGTGACCAGCGCGCTCGGCCAGTCGACGTGCTGCTTGTGGCGCACCGGCCCGCTGGTACGCAGCGCGGTGAGCTGCCCGGCGAGCGGCAGGCGGTCGGGCATGCCCGCAACCAGCGCCTCGTACATCGCGATGGCGGTGTGGGCGTAGACCCGCGCGGCCGCCGGCGGCGAGAGGTTCTCCCGCAGCACAAGGTCGTACGTCGTCTCGACCCACCGCAGCGCCACGTCGGCCGCGTGCTCCGCGACCCGCGTGCCCGCGGCCGCCCACGACATGCCGGGCAGCGCAACGGCACCAGCCGTACCCGCCGCCCCCACCAGGAAAGCCCTCCGACTGAGATCCACGACCCCGCCCCCCGACGCGTCCTATGGTTCCGGCCCTCACCGGAGAAGGTGCGCATCTGACCACACAGACGCGCCCAGGTGCACCAAGGTTGCAACTTCGGCCCACAAGTACTCGCCGTCGGCTCAGGCGGCCGGAGCGTCCAGCTCGTCGGCGGCCGAAGACATGCTGCAGCATCCTCATCTGCTGCGGGTGAAGCGCTCGGCGGCCATCCGAGGCCGTGCACATGGTGTCCCGGGGGAGCGATCCCGCGCAACTGCCGCGAGCCCCCCCCGCCCCACAACGTCGTTCAGCAGTCTCCTCGGCGCTTGCGGGCTCGGTCGTACCGCATGGTGGTCCGTGAGTGCGCGTGCTGAGCCGCGATCTGGACGTCGCGCGCGTCGACCGCGGCGGCGACCACCGTGGTGACGAAGGCGTGCCGCAGCGTCGCGGGTGCATCCGCGGCAGTCGGACGCCGGCGTCGGCGGCCAGGTGACGCGGCCGTCGAGTCGCGGCGCCGCTGACCCCGATCGACCGATCGGCGGCATGAGTAGCCCTCACCGACTGAGCGAGTGACGGGCGGGCCCCGCCGTCAGTAGGTGTAAGACACTGGGCGTTCCGACGATTGAATTGGCGGTCGACGACTGTGCCCAAGAGCTGCGGCCGTCGGGAGCGGTGCATTGTCGTTGGCGGGTGCTGTAGTGGCTCACGTAACCCTTAAGCAGGCGGTGGAAAACCCGCGCAGTCCGCTCAGCCAGCTTCTGGACGCTCGGCTGCCCCACGAAAATCGCCCGCGCCGCCTGGCAGAACCCTGTGCGTCAGGCTGACGTGGCGGCAACTGCCGACATCACGCCACTCGCCGTGATCGCGACGGCTGGCGGCGCGACACGTAAGTACGCGTAGGACGAGGGTGGCCACGCAGCTTCATTGCGTCTCACGCTGCCGTTCAGCGCGGACATCCTGACACCCGCCACGCCTCCCGCCTGGCATTCGGTGACGCGGCGGCGGTGGCCAGCCGCCGAGGAGGCGTACAGCGAACTGATGGCGCAGCTGGCCGCTGCGATCGGGTTGCACCACTTCCGGACGCTCAGGAGCGCCGGCTGGTGCAGCTGGCGTACTTGCCGGGCTGTTCGATCAATTCTTCCGGATCGGCGCGTACCCAGGGCTCCCGCTGCTTGAAGTTCCGGCCGACGCACCGCTCGACGTCCTGCTCGACACACTCGTCCACCCCGCCTGCGTCGAGGACATCGTCGCGCTCGCGAAGGTCGCCGCAGGAGCCTGCGCAACTTGTCGCCCGGGGTGCCCCCGTCGCGGTCGGCCCAGCCTTCGCCGGCTCAGGCGACATCGGCGGCGCCGACCTGCTCGTCGGGGGCCCCTTGGTCGACTTCAAGACCCGCGGCAAGCTCGAACTGCAGCAACGCCACCTGCACCAGCTCGTCGCCTACGCGCTGCTCGACTATGACGATGAGT
>Ga0335397_10002406_pt1 | contig 25519 bp, 25 predicted proteins | sample MAT04_FD_205740 | JGI IMG/M metagenome (GOLD analysis project Ga0335397, IMG submission 205740) | Freshwater microbial communities from Lake Fryxell liftoff mats and glacier meltwater in Antarctica - MAT-04 (spades assembly) (version 2) ... | reverse complement strand
AAGTCGAATCGCTCATCACGTTTCCGATCGAAACCTCACTCAACGGAGCAAACGGTGTCGAGGCCGTACGGAGTTCCTCTGGTGTCGGAATCTCTGTGATTTATGTGGAGTTTGGTTTCAACACCAATATATACAACGATCGTCAGGTGGTCACCGAACGTTTGCAGTTGCTGCAGGGTCGTTTACCGGACGGTGTGACACCGCAGTTGGCTCCGATCTCATCGATCATGGGCCAGATTCTGATGCTGGGCATGTTCAGTCAGGATGACCAAACGGAACCGCTGGAACTCAGAACACTCGCTGACTGGGTCGTTCGGCAGAGACTACTCACGATCCCCGGCGTCGCTCAGGTCTTCACGATGGGTGGCGGTCGCAAGCAGTTTCAGATCCTTGTCGATCCGGAAAAGCTGCTGCGTTTCGGTGTGTCGCTCCAACAGGTTGAAGATGCCGTCGTCAAGAGTAACGAAAATGCCACCGGCGGATATCTCGACCAACAGGGGCCGAACGAATTGCTCGTCAGGGCACTCGGACGAATTCAAACAGTTGAAGACATTGAGCAAATTGTCGTCACGATTCGTGACGGGCGCCCCGTCACGCTTGCACAGGTAGCGAAAGTCGCCGCCGGGGCACAGACAAAGCGAGGTGACAGCGCGGCCTATGAACGCCTGACGGCCGACGATGGCACCGAGGAATGGATTGGTGGCCCCTGCGTTGTGCTGACAATCAACAAACAACCCGGAGCCGACACACGCGCCGTGACAGATAACGTGTTCAAGGCGATTGAGGAACTCAGCGCTTCTCTGCCGAAGGACATCACTGTCATACCACTGTATTCGCAAAAGTCGTTTATTGATCGAGCCATCGAAAACGTTGTTGTCGCTCTTCGTGACGGCGTAATTCTGGTGATCATTATTCTGGTACTCTTCCTGATGAATGTTCGAACCACATTTATCACACTGACCGCAATTCCTCTGTCGCTGGTGATCACGGCCCTCGTGTTCGCAATCACAGGCATGTCCATCAATACCATGACACTGGGCGGTCTGGCTGTGGCACTGGGTGAACTGGTCGATGATGCCATCGTTGATGTGGAAAATATTTTCCGGCGACTGAATGAGAATCGCAATGCGAAAAATCCGAAACACTCGCTTCTGGTCGTGTATCAGGCAAGTACGGAAGTAAGAAACTCAATCGTCTTCAGCACGATCATCGTCTGCATCGTCTTCGTTCCTCTATTTGCTCTGACAGGTATGGAAGGACGGCTGTTCGCCCCACTCGGTATAGCCTACATCGTGTCCATCGCCGCGTCGCTTTTGGTATCACTCACCGTGACACCAGTTTTGTCGTATCTGTTGTTGGGGAAATCAAAAACATTTGAACACGCATCCGACGGGTTCGTGCTGCGATTTTTGAAGGCGGTCGCCACCCGAGTCATTCGTTTCAGTCTGACATTTCCTCGACTGAATCTGACTGTCGTCTGTGTCTGTGTTCTGATTTCCGCCATGTTCGTGTTCAATCTGGAACGCGACTTCCTGCCGCCATTTAACGAAGGTTCGATCCAGTTGAACGTCGTGCTTCCGCCCGGAACATCGCTGACGGTTTCCAACAGTATTGCTGCAAAATGTGAACGCCGCTTAATGGAGGTACAGGATGTTGTACGCGTGGGACGACGAACGGGACGAGCGGAACTCGATGAACATGCCGAAGGTGTGAATACAAGCGAATTGATCATCGATCTGAACCCCAGCTCCCATCGAACGCGAGAAGAACAGATCAATGAGATACGCGAAGCGATGGCCGATATACCGGGTGTTGTATCAGCGGTGGAACAACCTATTTCGCATCTGATATCGCACATGCTCTCGGGGGTGAAAGCGCAAATCGGAATTAAGATTTACGGCGATGATCTCGATCTGCTTCGCCGCAAGGCTCAAGAAATGGAACAGGCAGTCAAGGCCGTTCCTGGTGTTGCCGACCTGATGCTTGAACCCCAAGTCCTGATTCCGCAGTTGCGAGTGGAATTGCGACGCGACAAGCTGGTGCTGAACGGACTGACGGCTCGGGACGTCAACAGGGTGATTGAAACAGCGCTCAATGGTGTCGTTGTGTCCGAGGTACTTGAGGGCCAGCGAACCTTTGATCTGGTGGTACGATTCGATAAACAGGATCGCGAAAACCTGGACGTACTGCGTCGTTTGTCCATCGAATTGCCCGAAGGTGGCTCTGTTCCACTGGAATCCGTCGCCAATATCTATGAAGCCGGTGGCCCCAACACGATTAACCGTGAAAACGTGCGGCGGCGAATCGTCTTGCAGTGCAACGTCAGCGAGCGAGGTGTGGTGGATGTAGTGTCCGAAATTCAAAAGAAACTGGCCCCGATTACGGCAACATTGCCGCCGGGCTACTTTGTCGAATATGGAGGACAGTTTCAGAGTCAGCAGGAAGCCAGCCGTATTCTGGGCGCGTTGTTCATTGTGTCGCTGATCGGCGTGTTCCTGACTCTATTTGTGATGTTTCGTTCAGTGAACCTGAGTCTACAGGTCATGGCAGCACTCCCGATGGCGTTCATCGGCAGCGTGGCGGCTTTGGTGATTACTGGCCAGACGCTGACGATCGCGGCAATGGTGGGATTCATTTCCCTTGCCGGGATCGCGTCACGTAACGGAATTCTGTTGCTAAACCACTATCTGCATTTGGTGAAATTTGAAGGCGAAACATGGTCGCATTCCATGATTATCCGCGCAGGTCTGGAGCGACTGGCTCCTGTGCTGATGACAGCACTGACAGCGGGCATCGGCCTGGTTCCGCTCGTGCTTGCGGCCGGCGAACCGGGCAAAGAGATTCTCTACCCTGTCGCGACTGTGATACTAGGTGGTGTCATAAGTTCGACACTTCTGGACTTCTTCGTGCATCCGGCACTGTTCTGGTTATTCGGTCTCAAAGAAGCCCAGCGAGTTGTCAATGAATCAATGGAAGAGATTTCTCTGGTTGAACCGCACGAAGAGATTCTGCATTCCCAGCATACTCACGCTACACCACAAGGAGGAACCTTGTCTTAGCGTGCCTTGCATTTGTTTTCTGCGAGCGGCACATGATGTGCGATGAAGCAGAGTGTCGCTTGTTCAATGTGAACGAGCGACGACTGAGAAGTCTCCATCATCGGCGATCTTAATGATTGCCAATCGCCTCTACTTAGAAAGTTACTGTCATGTTGTTCCAAATTACAATGTCTGCGATTGCACTTCTTTCAATTGTGACTTCGTCTTTGACGGCCGCTGAATCCGGTGAATCGGTTGCCTATCGAGCGAAGGACTGGAAAAGTATGGTTGTCGAAAAGGAAGCAGACATTCAGCGTACGATTGATATTCTCAAGAAGCTTGGCTGTGCAACCAAAGTTGATCAGCACAACGGTCATACGGACGTCAGTTTCCGTTCCCTCGAATGGAAAGAAGTAACTCTGGATTCACACGAAAATGCGGATCAATGGGAACAATGGTTGACGCGAAATGGATTTCAAACACTGCATGGCCACGATCATGTCACAAGCAGCGATTCCATCGTTGTCCAGTATGGCCAGAGCGAATGGCAGGCACAGCATTTTGAAGACGATCGCCAGGCTGGTGAATTTATGGCGATGTGCAAAGGTCTGGGATGTGAAGTCCGCAAAGACGCACATGCTGGTCATATTGATGTCAATTATCGTTGCACAACACGTCGCAATCTGGCGTGCGTGGACCATGAAGATGCCCACTCCCTGCAGGCATGGCTGGAGAAGAAAGGGTTTCAAACTGAACATGCTCACTAACTGAAGAGGCTGAAGCCAGAGAAGATAAGTCTGGTTTACCGGGTCGTCGATGATTGCTGGCCGGACGACGATAACAAATTCGATAATGAAGTCATCAAAGCTGAGGGAAGTATGATCCGCACATTGACAATTCTGATTTTGTCGATCACACAAGTTCTAACCGGACCTGGGTGTGGCGGATACTATTGCTTCCATAAAGATGGCACGTATTGCGGTGTGGATTTAGGCGCAGAACACTGCGATTGCTGCGATGACTCAGCAGAATCTGCCGATTCAACTTCCGAGAGGAAATGCTGCGGCCATGCACATGACCGCCGGTGTTGTGCGGTTGCAGTAAGTGTCGAGGAAGATTTGGACGGGCATTCTGACATTAATGGCGTCGTTTCCCACGAATCTCTCCCTTGCAGTTGCATTCACATCCCAGTCAGTGCGCCAGCCGTTAAAATTGAACGCGACTCTGAGAGCGGTCCGCTGAAATCCTGCGGAAAACCTGTCTCGCACTTCAGCGATACTGAGCCTGCGCGAATTGTGGATTCGGGACATTGTGACATAGAGATTCTTGCGCCACAGACACCACATTTCAGTGTGCTGCTGCACCGCTGTGTCGTGATTCGCTGTTAGGCGAGCCGTAAATGATGATTTGCCACCGATGCTGGAAACATCGTCTACATGGCGGACGCTGCCAACGTCCTCGACGGTAGATTCATTTCTGCTGCTCGCCTAAAGACCGCTCGATCAATCACTGTCGTAGCGGAACTCGCCAAGAGTTTCGATCATGCTGGATTCCGAAAGTCGTTGCGACTTCCGCTCCCTATAGTTCAGGCGGTCAAGAGTGATAGGATTGGCGAGCGGCATGCGTCAGCTTGCCGGTACAAGAACGAGGTACCGGAGGGCTTACGCCGCTCCGCTCACCGGTCTCATTTCTGGCCGCGCGAAGTATATTGATCGAGCGATCCAAAATAAGTAAGCCATACTCAACTGATTTTAAATCTGATTCTGAAAGGATCCGTTATGAAAACATCGACCGTCATTGCGTTGTTTGGTGTCGTGGGTGGGTTAACCGTGCTGGAGACAACCACGCAAGGGCAGCCTCCCGCTGCGGTGGAAAGGATACAGACTGGCAGCAAAACTCAGCAGGCACTCGATAAGAATGCAAAAGAGAACACTTTTACATTCATTGTCTTCTACAAAGTAGACTCTGCTGCGACTCGTGAAATGCTCAACATCACTCGCGAGAGTACCGCGAATCGAGCTGAATGTTCAGTTGTCGTTACAGCCAATGCCAATGACCCGGCAGAACGGGAACTTGTCGAACGATTCGGCATTGGGCGTGCCCCGATGCCGTTGACCGTGGCTGTCGCTTCGAACGGTGCCATTACGGGAGTGTTTTCGAAGTCGCTGACAGCTCAGCATATCGAAGCCGCCATCGTGACTCCGACGATGGCCAGATGTATGAAGTCGCTCCAGAGTCAGAAACTGGTCTTCGTGGTGGCATCACACGATGATAAACCCCAAGTGCCACCGGGCGTGCGAGCCTTGCAGAAAGATCCGTTGTTCAAGGAACGGATTGAATTGACCGGTCTGCGTCTGGATGATCCAGCGGAGACGCGGTTCATCAATCAGATGAAGATCGACGCAGCGAAGGTGAATGGACCCTACGCCGTATTGATTGCACCGCCAGGAGTTCTGGTCGGGCATTTCGATGCAACGGCGACTGACACGAGTATTGCCGCTGCGATCCACAAATCAGGCCAGTGCTGCGATGACCCAAACTGCAAACACAGCGGTGGTCACGCTCAGCAAACGACACAACCCTCCAATTCAAGGAAGAACTGATAATGAATCTTCGATCACTCGTCTGGAATGAATTGCGGGAACGTCCGTGGTCGGTCGTTTCCAGCAGTATTGCGATTTTGCTCGGCGTCGCTGCGCTGGTCGCCATTCGTCATGTCACGGTGCATTCGGAACAGGAAGTCTCAAGACAGCTCACAAGTCTTGGTGCCAACATCCTGATTCTTCCGAGAGATGCATCACTTCAGAATTACTACGCCGCAGATCGGAACGGTTTGACATTGCCGGAGGAACACGTTTTCGAAGTGCTGATGGCCGGATTGCCGGGAGTCGAAAAGGTCACTCCAAAACTCAGCATGCCCGCAAATCTTGGCGGCCTCGACGTCACCTTGACGGGCATCCTGCCGCAGAGTGAATTTACCGCTCAGGCAGCATGGCAGACGGCGGCAATGTTCACCCCGAAGAAGCATGAAGGCTGTAAGAAAGCCAGTCATGTCTCTTCTGGTGCCGACAATACGCCCGAGTCGCTCAACACATCACGCTCAATCGATAACCTTGAGAAGGACCAGGTCATTCTTGGTGCCGACGTTGCTGACCGATCAGCGTTTTCCACTGGTGACACAGTGGATATCCTCGGAGGGAAGTTTACCGTTTTGGGGACGTTGTCCCGCACTGGTACCGTTGATGACTCACGAGTCTTTGCGCATCTGCACACGGTTCAGGAACTGGCAAAAACAGGCGAGGTCGTCAGTGCGATCGAGGTCATCGGATGCTGTGAAGATGCCGCCGGAGACCTGGTTCCCGAATTGAGCAAGCTGCTGCCCCACGCCAAAGTCGTGACGGTTTCGCAGGTGGTACAGACTCAGGTTGGCGTCAACCGCCTGATGTCCGGAACATCCTGGTTTGTGCTGGGGATTCTTGTCGTCGTCGGGGGTGCCAGCCTGGCCAGTGCGATCGCCGCAAACGTCCGAGAACGTCGGCGTGAGATTGGAACGCTGATGGCCATTGGAGCAACTCCTGGATTTGTCCGGCGTCTGTTTCTGATGAAGGCATTGATCCTCGGACTTGTCGCCGGAACCGTCGGTTGCCTGATCGGTGTGCTGACGGCCGTGCTCGTGGGGCCGCAATGGGCTGGAGTTGCCGTAACGCCAATGCCAGGGCTGGCACTGCTTGCAGTCGGGGCGGCCACACTGGTGGCAGTCATTGCTGCGTACTGGCCCGCGTGGAAGGCTTCGAAACTTGACCCTTGTCTCTGTTTTCAGGAGGTGTGACAATGATCCGACTTGAAAATGTCAACCGCACCTATGTTCGTCACGGACAAACAGTGACTGCACTGCAATGTCCGGAGCTTCGAATTGAGGCTGGCGAATACGTGGCGGTTGTTGGCCCCAGTGGCAGTGGCAAGACAACGCTCTTGTCGCTGCTGGGTGGAATGCTGTCTCCGACGTCTGGAAGAATCTGGCTGGACGATACTTCCATCTATGAACAGTCGGTAACCGCTCGATCGGCCATTCGTCGTGAACGGATGGGATTTGTATTTCAGACGTTCAATCTCATTCCTTACCTGACAGCACTGCAGAACGTGCAGGTGCCACTGGGGCTGAATGGAGTGACACCAGATATGCAAGTGGAGCGTGCCACTGCCATGTTGAGTCGATTCGGTTTGAGCGACAGACTGAATCATAAGCCGTCGGAACTGAGTGTCGGCCAGCAACAGCGAGTTGCATTGGCTCGAACTCTCGTGAATGACCCACAAATCATTCTTGCAGATGAGCCAACTGGCAATCTTGATCCAGCGAGCCGTGAAGTGGTGTTAAATGCGTTCGATGCGTGTCACATTGAGGGCCGCACCATTGTCATGGTGACGCACGACCTTGCAGCCGCAACGCGAGCCGATCGACGATTGACACTTCAGGATGGAAAGATCACTGAAGCTAACCAGAAAACTGCAGCCGCGTAGGCTGTCGTCCAGACTTTTTGAGGACTGCGTTCCTTTGGGCGCGGTCAACTTGTGTACTTACGAAAGGGCTCTTGATGAAAACTATTCTCTCGGAAATCCTGCGATCTCAACGATTCGCATCTCCAATTGTTGCTGTCTTCTTTGGTTGTATGGTGGGTTGCAGTGATGCAGACACCAGTTCCACGACGACGATTTCTGGTCCGCCTCCAGCAATGGATCCGCATGAAGGTCACGACCACGCACATCCCACACAAGGCCCCCATCACGGGGATCTGGTAGAACTTGGCAGCGAACAATTTCATGCGGAAGTTGTTCACGGCGAAGGTGGCAGCGTTTCTGTTTATATCCTCGACAGCGCGGCGACAACCGCAGTTCCCATTGATGCCCCGGAACTCACGATCAACATTACTCACGATGGAAAAGCCGAACAATTCAAGTTGCCAGCGGATCGTGACACTGGGGATCCGGAAGGCAAGTCATCAAGATTCTCACTCAAGGACGAAGAACTCGCGTCAGATCTGGACAGTCACGACGCCACCGCCCGACTGGTTGTGATGATCAACGGGACATCGTTCAGCGGCAAGATCGCACACAATCATGACGCCCAACACACGCACGATGACGGACATGAACACAACTAAAAAGATGATCGCTTTCGCAGCGTCGGTCTGGCTTGCCATTGCCGTCGCTTCGGGTGGTGAGAAAGTTCTGTTGAGGCGTATTCGAGTCACGAAGTATGCCTCACATATCACGTCGTTTCCTGGATGCACACACATCGCGTTCGATGGCAAAACCGAGATTGTGACCGATACGGGAAACCATCGACTGATCACATTTCGTGATCCGGCGATCCGCGAATCCAAAATCAGTGTGACATCGCTGGCCAATATCCAGCTCGATCGTCCACACGATATCGTACACGATAGCTCCACCGGCTGGCTGTACGCGCTCAACCCGGACAGCAGTCAGATTTTTCGGTTTCAGACGGCTGGCAAGTCAGCAGCTTTACTGGACCTTTCCCGGCATCTGGGCTATACACGAGCACTGACCGTTGTCGATGGCAGGCTTTACGTCATCGGTTCGAGTGTCCGGGCAGTGGTCGAAATTATCGTAACCGTTCACGCCATCGTTGGCCGTGAAGAAAATCGCAGAACCCACAGCGGTGAGGTTCGCAGGGGATGCACCTTGCGTTGGGAGTGGGTTGATGTCTTTCAGGAGCTGAAAATCGGCGGCCAGCAGGGTTCGCGTTTCCAGCGCTTCCGAAGTCGTCTGGTTCGCTCGCCTGCGGACGAACTGGCGGCGACGACTGGAAACAAACATCTCATTCAGGTCTCGACGAAGTCGGCGAAGGAAACTGGGCATTGGTCAAACTCTCTGAAGGGATGTACCGGAAAAAGATGAGGAACCTGATCACGCAGTCAATTTGGAACCGAAATGATCAAACACGACCGAAACACACTTAACGCGATCAACGTCGATTGGTCCTGGCGAGCGGTGGGTGTTCGCCCACCGAGTTGCACACTCATTACTCGGAGGGCTCACGCCACTCCGCTCGCCGAAGCTCAAAATGAAATACTTACGTTCGTTACCTCTATGTCCTATTCATTTGATTTCAACCTTGTCGGCACATTGGCGGCTGCCGCCGGGACGACCCAAAATTTCTTGCTGGTCACGATCACTGGATGCACCGCCAAACACGGGGTTGAGGTGATTGGGAATCACGTCCACGGCAAAAATCTCTTCCACTCCGCCCATGAACTGAAACTTAGCCACCGATTTCCCGCTGTTCAGATCTACCACCGCCACACCGCAACACAACTCCTCACGCCGCTCTGCGATCGGCAGGCCGCCAAACACATTGGTCTCACGAATGCGGGAAAGTCCCACAAACGCAAACTGACCCTGAAAAGCCAAGCCGCGTGTATATCCCGGGACATGTCTAATACGTTCCAACTGTCCGCTGTTGCGATCGACAGTGGCCAGGCATCCGTGGCCGGAATCGAGCACCCAGAGTTGCCCGTTTCTGATCCGGGGCGAATGTGGCATCGCCAGACCGTGAGTCAAAACCTCCCCGGATTGCACGTCGATCAGGCAGCCGCCCTTTGCCTTATTTGGTCGCCAGCCGCCAGCGGTGTCTGTTTCCGCGAGAGCCGAGACATAACGCGGCATCCCGTTTTCGATGGCCATGCCGTTCAGATGACAGCGGTCTTCATCGGCCAGCCGGCTGATAAACGTTGGTTTCCATCGCGGAACAAAGCTGTGGGCGTCGTCCAGGGTGCACAGACACGAAAACAGAGTGTTGACAACCCACAGCCCCTCGCGTCCCCATCCCAGATCATGTCCCATGATCCGACCGGTATGGCGACTGGTGTGAGCCACAAAGCAGCCGTCAAAGGACCCCTTCGGAGCGACCGTCGCCGCAGCCCGATGATTGGCTCTGAGAAACTGAATCTCAGCCTTCGACCCAACGGCAATCCGATCGCCACCAACGGCAATTCCCATCGGCTGCTCGAAATCCAGAAAGGAAATCTGCAACTGGTTGTCGTGAACTCCAATCACCAGCACCTTACCGGCCTGATATGTGGAGACGACAAGAGAGGCATTCAAATGTGCCAGAATCTCGGGCAGTGCCGGAGAATACTGAAACGGCACTTTGAGGGTTCGGGAATTCTCGGGGTCACAGATTTCGGCGTCGGCAATCATGGTCTCGCTGGTCGTCATGTGTACGTTCCGGAATTTCGCGGGTAGGATCGGGTGAAATGTGATTTTGGCCTGCGCTGCGGTTGTCACGCCCTACGATTTACCGTGTGTCAGAGGTAGGGTGTGCCAAGTGAGGAGACGAGGACTGGTTCTGGCGGTTCAGCTCCGATACTGCACCGGAACAGGCGGGCGTCGAGCAGAAAAATTGAAACCCTGCGTACGACCGAGTGCGTACGAATGGCGCGGAGCCGGCGAGCGGAGAGACGTCAGTCGCCAGATTCCACGCCGGAAGGATCTCGCTGTGTCCAGGGATCGGAGGACTAACGTCCTGCCGCTCGCCTATTGAAACTGAAATGCAAACAACTTTGCAGCCCGCATCTTAACTCTTAACCTGATCTCCTGACCGGCGAGTTCAGCAACGTCCGAGTTTCCACCATTCCATGTTGCCACCAATTTCACTCCGTTGCCATTTAATTCGTCAGCCTCAGCCATCGTAAAGCCGCGAATCGGCGCACCGGATTCAGTGAGAATCTCGACGCGCGCCATACCACCCGCGCCTGTGTTGAGATTCAGCTCCAACCGTGATCCCTGAAACTTTATTGCCGGAGTCATGCAGACCCCGCCCTCGTAGTCGGCCTCCGCCGCGACGAAACCATCCAGCCGCAGGACGGCTCGGGAAATGGCCGTCTCTTCCTTCTCCGCCAGGGGATCCAGTCGGCCTGCATGATCGTGGTTTGTTCCCATGTAATAGATCCAGAGTTCATCCTGCATTCGGACCGGTCGCAGAACCGGATAGATCCATTTTGAATCCCAGGTCCCATCCATGCCTGTTGTCAGAAATGCACGCCTTGGAGCCAGGCGGGTGAAGTGTCGCGCATCCCGGCTGACGGCCAACTTTATGTCTCCGGTGCTCGGCCACGTTCCCGAGGCGGATCCACGCCAATGATGAAAGACGGGCACCAGCGCCAGATAGACACCTTCGTAAGGAAAAACACCCGGACCATAGAAATCCAGGGGAGCCGTCGGAGTCAGTACCTGATCCTCTCCGGCCACCGCACCGACACGTTCCTCACGACGAGGCGTCACGTTTTCGCCCTTCACTGTCAATTGCGTCGGATCCAGAATCATGGCTGGTGCCGCAGTGCCATCACGTTCATCCGGCTCAAAGGCAAATTGCATCGCTGTCCAGTTGACCATGTCATCGGATTCATTGTAGCTGGCCATTCGAGCTCCAAAGCCGTCCTTCTCGCGGACCCATTCTCGTGAGTAACCAATGTACCGGCCAATTCGAGCATCCCAGAACCATGACGGCTGAGTGTCTGCAGCACGCAGGCCTGTCATGGGGCGTTCATCATGAGTCCACTGAAATCCGTCGGGAGATTTCCACAATCGGTGTGGCCCGCGGATCGGACCTCCCGGTTTCTGATACATTTTGCTCCAGCTTTTCACGCAACTGCATCGGCTGCTGCACAGTCAGCGTAATTCCCTCGGATGATTCGATGAATTTATGATCAATAAACAACTGTTTCTGATCGCCAACGTCGATCACTGCGGCAATCAGCAGAAACGCAAACATCACTTTCTCCAGAAAACAGTCTCAAAACCGTCAGCCGCATCATATTGTCTTCGGCAGCTCCAGGTCACCTATGGAACAGTGCTGAATTGAAATCCGCAGGCCGGACCAAGGCAGCCTGTTGCGTAATGATCTGTGGCACGTTTCCTTTCGAATTTCTATTCGACCGTCGCAAACTGTTTCTGGAAGAACTTCCGCATCTCTGCGTTTACGTTGCGGCCTTTTTCGGTCGGCGTGTAGACGTAGACATTCTCGATCTGGAGTTCATCCATTCTGGTTTTCAGGTGCCGGCCGAAGTTTGGATGATGTATTCCCTGGCCCGGTCGGGCGTCCGGAGGCAGCGGGCCGTCAGGTTCGCTATAGACCATGTAGAGCGGCGGATCGTCCTTTGTCAGATGCGTGAAAGCCGAACACTCGTCGTAGAGTTTCCGCGTTTCCGGTGTGGGATGCAGTGCTTCGTCGGCAGTTGTGATGCCATAGATCCTGAAAATTGATGGATGCTCCCACGCTCGGCCACCAATAAGTTCTTTAATCTTGATCGGATCGTAAGTACTTTGGCCTCCAAAGGTGCCAATCGCCTGAATGCGTGTTGATTCACGCAGAACAGGATCATCGCTTGCTGGATCGGCGAGGTCTTCGTGAAAGCCGATCCACATTGAAATTCCAGCGCCGGCCGAACCGCCGTAGCACGCGACTCGTTTGCTGTCGATATTCCACTCCTTCGCTTTGCTGCGCAGAAACTGCACGGCCCGAGCACCGTCATGCTGGGGTGCTGGAAAAATGATCTCCATGCCATCGACAAAGCGATAACGAATCGCAGCAACGCTGATACCAGCGTCCAGAAATTCGTCGAGCTGCTCACGTGGGACGTTTTTATCTCCGCCAACAAATCCACCGCCGTGAATATAGACGACCAACGGAGTGGGTTTGTCGGATTTTGCCTGATAAAAATCCAGTACATTTCTTTCATGCGAACCGTAGTGGACGTTCGCGTGAGTTGGCTCACCCGCCTGGTTGGGCCGTGCGTCAGCCTTCTTCGTTTCCGACTCCACCCGAACCGTGTCGTCTGCCAAAAGTATTGTGGCAGACACAGACATCAGGCAGACGATTAAAAACGAAGAGACTGTTTTCATTTGATGATCCTTTTGAGGATATTTCTGTTACTGAAGAAACCGTAGTTTACACAGTCAACATCGAGTTGTCTCGGCGAGCGGTGGGTGTCAGCCCACCGAGTTACGCGCATGTGGCTCGGAGGGCTAACGCCCAATGGCACTCGATTTGTGACTGACATTGGTTGTCCGGGAGGGCGAAGCTCCTGCTGAGCCGCGAGAATCATTGGACATCGTGCCCCACAAGGCTCGGCAGGTGCCTCGCCCTCCCACAAATCGAGTACCATCGGCCTCACGCCACTCCGTTCGATGGGACGCAGTTCTCGCCGCGTCACCTATCAGCATTCCGAACAGACGTACTCGTGAACGCCATGATTTTCAACGAACGCGAACCTGTCCGCGACCGAACTGATCACCGACAGCAAGAACGTGCCCATTCTGGAAATCTACTTCAAGAAGCTTCTCGCTTTCAACAGCACGCCCGGTTTCGTCGGTCAACGCGGCGATGATCTTATGCGATTTCGAGTCAATGGCCTGTCCTGTCGATGGCCAGCCAATTGTGCCATCGATGCTGAAAGTGATCCAGCCAGGCTGGCCTCGCAACGAAACGCTTTCGGTCAATATTGGTGGCATCACGGAAGCATCAAACATGTGGATTTTTGAATTGAATCCGTCGGAGACCCAGATCTGCTTTTCGTCCGGTGTCATTCCGATCCCGTGGCTCGGGCAACCATGCCGCAGAGGGGCACCGCGCGGTACGCCGGTGATCTCGACGCGATGCAGCTTCTTTCCAGTCTTCAGATCACCGATTTCGAATCCCAGCAGGTCATTGACGTTGGCAAAAACCAGCGAACGATCACCGTTCACGGTGAAAGGCCGAATTGATCCGCTGAATGGTCCAATTGTTCTCGATACCTGATGCGTGTTCGCATCGGCGACCGTCAGCAGCGGACTGCCTAAACCTGCCAGAAACACTTCGCTGCCATCGACTGCGTAGACAGTGTTATGAGACTTAGAGTCTGTCACTATTTCTGTGGTGACCGCACCGTCCGCAGCGTTCAGCACATACCAACGATCGTTTTCCAATGATGGCAGATAGATCGTTGCACCGTCCGGTGAGATGGACATTCGATCGCAGCCCAGCGGATATTCACGCTGCCACAACACCTCATCAGTCAGTAGATCGACGCAAATCAACTGTCGGATGGTACTCACGTACAATCGATGGGTTGCCGCGTTCGCACAGACGCCTTTGACATTGATCGGCTTGCCTTGTTCGTCAACGCCATAACTGTCGAGCGAAATTCGGCGGACGAAGTTGTGCTGATTGTCGATGTCGAACACGAGGATTCCATGTCCGCCGTATTCCAGATAGTCACGAATACCGGGCGAAGCCACATACAACAATCGCTGGATAGCACTGGTCGCCGGGGGTGTGCTTTTCGTCTGTGCCGACGCGGGTGACATGCACAGGCCGATGAACAGGACCAGCATCGCAATTATCAAAACATGACCTGTTGGACTGCGACGATTCATCGAGTAACCTCCCTGATCGTATCGGCTGGAATCACTGTATTCAGCCGCTATCGCGCGTGGACGTGATAGTGGTAGCTGCCATTTCTGCGGATGTTCAATCGGCTGTGGATGCTATGGCCATAGATCGGCGTCGCATAGACTGGCGTTGGGTAGACCGGCGTTGCATAGACTGGCGTTGGGTAGACGGGTAACGCATAAACCGGTGGAGAATAGACGACCGGTGCAACGGCAACAGGAGCGATACCAACCATCGGAACCATTGGTGCGTAGTAGCTGGTCGCATACGAAACTGAAGTGACCGGCACATGTGTGGTGACAGCGTATGTCGCCACGGGCACGACATAGGCAGGCTGGTATGCCACAACCGGAGCAATAAATACCGGCTGTGAATAATGCGGAAAAAGATGACCGGCATTCGCCGTGTTCATAACGCTGACGGTCGCAAGAATACAAAGCGCCACGGATCGGATCATCGTTTTTCGTCCCAAAATGTTTCGCGTTGAATGCTGGTAAGAACTGCTTGAAACACAGTTTCACTGCAGTGTTAATATGGGAAGCATACGCATGATTGAGCGGGATGGAAAGTCTGCGCGTGTGTTCGCGTGTTTATTTTGCTGTACGCGGCTCAGCTTGAGTCTGTGAATCGTGCCATTTTCCCGCTTCCCCTGTCAATCATTGACAGGCGTTTTCTCATGAGCCTGTGTTTTTCAACTCTCGCCATTATTATGACGCCATTAATTTCATAATCGGTGTTACTCGCACAGTTGAGGCATCTATGAACATCATTCGAACCACCATCTGGTTGGCTGTTGTACTTGCCCAACAGAAATTTCTTATCGCGGCTGACCAGGCTGGCGAAATGTCGGAGGTAGTGAAGGACTTCGTTGACCATACCAGGCAGGATTCTCAGGGAACGAAGGCGTTTACGTTTGATATGTCCGCATGGTCGGAAGACATCCGAAATCTTCCGATCGGCGTATTTGATTCGGGCATCGGCGGGCTTACCGTGCAGGAAGCGATACTTTCGCTTGACGCGTTCCACAATGACAACTATTCGCCGGGCCCCGATGGCCGAAGAGATTTTAAACACGAGCGGTTCATTTACTTCGGCGATCAGGCCAATATGCCTTACGGAAATTATCCAACAGCGGGACGGCAGAACTTCCTGAAGGAACTGATTCTGAAGGATGCCGCTTTCTTGTTGGGGCGAAGGTATTGGTCTGACCCTGAAGCCGATGCGCCGCAATTTGATAAGCTGCCAGTCAAAGCCATCGTGATCGCCTGCAACACAGCGACGGCATGGGGCATGGAAGAAATTCGACAGGCCACAGCAGCGTGGAAAGTCCCGGTGTTCGTGATCGGAGTCGTCGAAGCCGGCGCACGTGGCGTTATGGAAGACATCAAATCTGGCGATCTACCGCGAACAGTGGCTGTGCTGGCGACAGTTGGCACTTGTGGCAGCAATGCCTATCCAACAGCGATTGGTCGCGCCACTGGCCTGGCAGGAAAACGTGCCCCGGTCGTCGTGCAGCAAGGTTCCGTCGGTCTTGCTGGCGCGATAGAGGGTGATCCCGCATTTATTCGTCCAGCCGATTCCACAGACAAAAATGCCGGAGCGTATCTCGGGCCGTCGACTGAAAACAAAGCAGGGTTGTTGAACAAGGAGGCTTTAGCTGTTTATGGTTTCAATCCCGCTGGTTTGCTTGGCGATCTGAAGCTGCCAGAATCCATTCGATTGAACTCGGTGATCAACTACGTTCGGTATGATGTTGCAACTCTGGCGTTGAATCACAAGGCGACGGGAAAAGGATCGGCGATCGACACGGTCGTACTGGGATGTACGCATTTCCCGCTTGTAAAACAAGAGATTCTGGACGCTTTCGCGCACGTGCGTGCCTATGAACAAAATGGCGAACGACCGTTTGAATCTGTGATTGCAGAAAACATCACGGTCATCGACCCAGCCGAGATGACTGCCAAAGAATTGTTTCGTGAGATGGCTCGGCGAAAGTTGTTTTGCCAGCCCGGTGCGGAAGGCAAATCCGCTAAAGACCTGTTCTTTATGTCAGTCGCGAACACGAAATGTCCAGAAGTGAAAACTAAGGCAGACGGCTCTCTGGGCGATGACTACAAGTACGGACGGCAACCCGGCGCACTTGGTGTCGAAGATACGATTTGTATACCCATGCAGTTATCGTTACTGCCAGTCTCAACCAGGAATCTCATCCAGTCGCGCCTCCCGGAAGTGTGGACGAGGCTCAATAATACAAACAATTGAGTTTTTCTGACTCGACGGCTTTCTATGTGCTGCGGGCCTGACTGAGAACCAATCCGAAAAGGGGATCTGAAAGTCAGAAAACAGCAGGCAGAGTGTGGGGTGCGCGACAAATAGCAGTTTTGGGGAAATTTGGTCTATCGATTGATTGGGTTTTTGTTCCAAAAATTCGATGACGGGCACCAGTCGATCGGACTGCCGGCTGTCAGGCTGTCGAGATAAGGCGGAGTTTCTGGTTCAACCGAGTCGAAACGTTTCGAAATTTGTGGTGTGACGATGCGAGTTCTTCGTTGGATCAGATTCCGACGCACACCACAGTGGATTTAACCTTGCGCAGAATCCCCCCAGAGCTCGTATAATATTTCAATTTTGCTGTTTTACGTTCTTCGGCGCGCAGTGCGGCCAGCAGGTTCATCAGTTTCTTCAGATTGAACGCGGTGCAGCACCATTGCCATTCCGCCTGGACGCCCGCCAGACCTCGCAAGAGAAAGCGACGCATGTCGAAGCAGACCTTCATCATGGCAAACGGCATCTCGCCGAAGTGCTGCCGCTGTTTGTAGCGATCGGCCGATTCTGGTTCGTTGATGTGTTCGCGGTGGCGTTCCCGAGCCGGTTCATGTTCATCGCGAGTCAGCTTGCGACCGCTTTTCGCATCCGGATTTTTGCGACACGGAGAGGCCCGTTCGCAGCCCTTGCATTCGTCGCCGAAGTAGACCACATGCAGCACCGGGCCGGCTGCGGTTTGCCGAGTCTCCTGACCACCGCGAGACAACGTCTTCCCAGCTGGACAGTGAAAACAATCAGCCTCGGCATCGTACACAAACGCTGACCTGTCGAACTTTTTGGACTGCGGATTGATGCCGTCCGCTTTGCGTCTGCAGTCCATCTCTCGAAGTTGCGCGAAAACTCAGAGAGGTCAAGTGTCTTTGATTGGGACATCGTCTTCTCATTGAAGTTGTTGCCGTTTGCGCGGACGTATGGTTGACTCAAGGTTGAGGCGTGTGGCGATTGGTTCAGCACAGACATCATCTGTCAATGGCTGGCCTTGCTGAGCGGACAGGCGAACTGCGTCGAGGTCCTTCTTTGTGAGCGGATCGTTAACCCGTTCCACCCATTTCGGCAATCGTGCAAGCGGCCACGGTGACAGACGCTTTGGATCAGGCGCGGGGAGGTCTCGGCATGTAATGTCGTTCATTCCGTGATGCCGTAGCGTTCCAGCAGGCGGTAGAGTTTTCGGCGGTGGATACCAAGAATTCGCGCGGTCCGGGCTTTGTTGCCATTTTGCTGGCTGAGAATCGTGACGATGTGAGATTTCTCAAGGTCGTCCAGACGCGGTGAATCCGTCGCAGCATTTCCCGGTACTGCCTGGGAATTCCCTGCAAGTGACTTTGCCGAACTCGGCGAAGTGCAATGATCGGATGAACAAGCGCCGTGATCGAGGATTTCCGTTGGCAGGTCGTCGATGGTAATTCGATTGTCATTTGCAAGGATCTGAGCACGATCAATCGCGTTCTTTAACTGTCGCACATTACCTGGCCATGGATATTTTTCCATTGCGTGCTGAGCTTCATCAGTGATGGACCACCCTTTCCCCAGCATCGAACGAATCAGCAACGGCACATCCCCATCACGTTTGCGAAGCGGAGGAAGTTCCAGCGACATGACGTTGATGCGGTAGTACAAATCTTCGCGAAAACGACCGGCGGCGACTTCGTCAACAAGAGTGCGATTCGTTGCCGCAATCACGCGAACATCCACCTTGCGTTCACGATGCGAACCGACTCGCCGAATCGATCCATCTTCCAGCGCTCTTAGAAGTTTTGGTTGCAGTGCGCCGGGAAGTTCTCCGATTTCGTCGATGAACAGGGTTCCATTGTCGGCGACTTCGAACAGCCCGGCTCGGTCTTCATTGGCACCCGTAAAAGCACCTTTGCGGTGACCAAAAAGTTCACTCTCAACAAGCTGTTCGGGCAAGGCGGCACAGTTGATTGTCACAAATGGCTGATTTGCACGGTCGCTCTTCTGCTGCAACGCTCGCGCGACCAGCTCTTTGCCGGTTCCGCTTTCCCCCTGAATCAGGACCGGCTTGTCGGTCGGTGCAACTCGTTCAATCAAGCGAAAAACTTCCCTCATGCGAAACGATTCACCGATGATGGAAACGGCTGGCTGAGATCTCTCAATAATCGCCCGCAATTGCCGATTTTCCTTGTTCAGTCTTGCACGTTCCCCGGAAATCAGACAGCGTTGTTCAAGTTCATCCAGAGGAAAGGGCTTCGTCAGATAATCCGACGCGCCAAGCTTCATGGCGTTGACCGCTGTTTCGATTGTCCCCTGCCCAGTCAGAATGATCACTTCCGTTTCGATCTGTGTGGACTTCAGACGTTCAAGTAACTCCAGACCCGAAAGTCCCGGCATATTCATATCAACTATGGCGACGTCAAATACCTTGCGGTCGCAGATTTCCAGCGCTTCATGTCCATTGGCGGCAGTCTCGACGCGATGCCCCTTCCGCGTCATCCAGCGTGCGCACGTCTCACGAAAGTCCGCATCGTCTTCCACCACGAGCAGGTTCATAGCAGTGGGGAATGTCATAGTTTGCTCCACATTAAATTGCCATTCCACCGCCATACGTCGCATCGCGAAGCCTGCTGATTGCGTCGTTTAACGAAAACGCATGAAATCAACACTTCGAAATAAGTGTGCTAAAATGCACACTTATGTGCCTTATGCGTCTAAACGCACAGCTTTAGGCTCTCTGTTTGTCAAAAATCACCGACAGAGTGGCTAATAGCGAACGCCATTCCGAAGAGTCGGTCTTCGTGGAATCAGCAGTAGAATCTGTGAACCGCCCTGTTTGAGAGGGCTAGCCTTGATTGAACCACCATGGGAGGTCACGATGCGATGAACGATTGCCATTCCCAGTCCCGTGCCTTTTTGCTTGGTCGTAAAAAATGGCTCGCAGATTTTCTCGGCGACTTCTGCGGTCATTCCGATACCGTTGTCGTTGATAGTGATCATGGCGGCTGGTTCCGTTCCACACTTTGCATTCTGGCAACACACGGTAATCCTGCCTTCGGTGCCACAGGCATAGATAGCGTTTTCCAGCACGTTGCGCATGACTTGTTCGATTCTGTGTACATCGACTTCACAGGTTGTCTGCTTCGCATCGGCGGTATCGACAAGTTCAATGCTCTTGCCTTTGCGGGCGGCCGAGAGGTTCTCCCATTCTTTGCGCCAGATCGTGGCGAGATCGCACTCGCGAAATTCCAGATGAATGGGTGCTGCATAACTTCGCACTTCTTCGTACAGCCGGTGCAGATCCTGCAGTGCCGTCGCTGCGCGGCGTGCCAAATCCAGTTGTTCTTTTTGATCGTTCAGGTCCAGCGACAACATGTCCAGACAGGCCTGAGCTCGCTGCAATGCATTGCGACTTTCATGCGCCAGACCAGTGACCATCTGGCCGATGGCAGCCAGCCGTTCGGACTGAAGCAGTTGCGCCTGGACCCGTTCCAGTTCTGTCAGATCACGGATGATGCCTGTGAAATACAACTGTCCTCGGACCGTGAATTCACTGACGGCAAGGTAAACAGGAAACTCCGATCCGTCTTTGCGACGCCCCGTGACGTGGCGACCGATCCCAATGATTGACGGTTTATGGGTCTGAACATATGCCGCCACATAACCGTCATGTTGACTATGGTACGGTTCCGGCATCAGCAAGTTGATGTTGCTGCCAACCAACTCCTTTGTTGAGTACCCGAACATGCGTTCGGTGGCCGGATTGATTGAACAGATGCGGCACTGAACGTCAATGGTAATGATCGTATCTACGGCGGTATTGAGAACCGCCCGACTTCGGGCAACTTCATCAGGGCCAGAGGAAACCGGTCGAAATCCGGAACACAGCGTGACAAGAAATTTCCCTTCATCGGGGCCAAAATGCAGTGTCATCGCGTGAAGCAGCATCGGTAGCGGCAAACGATCCGCAGCCAGGGTCACATCAACCTGGGCATGAATGCTGAAGCCGCTGTCGACAAGCTCCTGCCACAGGGTCGTTAAATCCACGTGATCAGTGGCCGCAACCAATTCCAGCAATCGGCATCCCTCTGCCAGCGCGAGGCAGCTTCCTTTCATCGTCGCCGAAGAAACGATGCGAGAGTCCGGATCGCAGACGAACGCGAACAGCCTGGGGCCATCAATACCTGTCGTGTTCATTTTTCATCCGCCGGAGACTTCAATCCGCCGTGGCCTTGCCCGAGGAGCACGGGGAAGTTCGACACGCAGGACACCGTTTGTCAGTTTCGCCTGTATCCGGTCATGATCCACTTCATCGCTGAGAATGAACGAACGCAGAAAATCGCCGACTTGATACTCCTGATGCAGCATCTGCGCAGACTCGGATTCTAACGAGGTCACTCGTCCAAAAAGTGTCAGTCGATTGTCCTGAACCTGCAAGTCGAGTCCGCTCGAATCGACCCCGGGGAGATCAGCATACAATACCAAGCCTTCTGGTGTTTCGTAAATGTCGATCGGTGGATTGAAGAGCAACCGCGGTGTTGTCGGTTCCTCGACAGTTGCCGGAATCAAGGCCGACAATTCCGGGAGTTTATTGACGTTCTGATGATCTGTCATTGAGCGTTATCCTGATTCACCTTGATCCTGCGAACTTCTGACGATGGCGCTTTCGGCAGAGTCACACGCAGCACACCATTGCTGTAATCTGCAGTCATGCCATCCTCGTCCACACGATCAGGAAGCTGAATCTTTCTTTGCCACGGCCCGTGAAATCTTTCCTGCCGCCGAAATGTGTCTTCTCGAGCTTCTTCCGGCGGCAGGCGAGTTCCTTTGATTGTGAGGCAGTTGGCAGCAATCGTCACATCCAGTTCACTCACATCATTTCCCGGAATCTCAGCCATCAGAATGTAGCTGTCGGTGGTTTCATGAAGATTGACCTGCGGAAAGCTGCGTCCAAATCGAACACCGTGAAGCGTCATACTGACGCCCTGCAGCAGTCGATCAACTTCACGTTCAAGATTGTGCAAAGGATCCCATGGCTGACCCCAGCGAAATACAGGCATTGAAAACTCCAGGGATGGTGGTCGGGCGTTGTCGCAACGCGACAATGTCACCACGAATGAATTGTCAGCTACGGCAATTGGTAACTGCCAAGTGCTTCAGGCTGCACACAATGTTCCAAATTTTCTTATCGCGTCCAGGAACCGGAATCCTGTTCTTTTTGCCAGACGTAACATATTGCAGAGCAGCAGCTTACCATTTTCTTGTGTTTTGTTCTGGCTGAAGAGAAGGCTTGGGTAACTTCTGCCATTTTGCCAGCACCGCGATCTCTGTGTTTTCCGGATGAGTGCTCGGGTGAGTCGGGAGAAATGCTCCGGAGTTTGTTACTCTATCTACGCCGAGGTGCAGATATTTTACTTCCGGATTGTCAGACCCATGGTTCAAAATCTGAAATCGAATACCGCCGTCTACGTCGGCAGCTTTGACCCTGTTACACTGGGGCACTTGGATATCATTCGTCGCGCATCGAGGGTTTTCGAACACGTGACCGTCGGGATTGGTGTGAATCCGGACAAGAAGATGTTGTTTTCGGCGAGCGAGCGACTGAGCCTTTGTCAGCAGTCCGTTGCTGAGTTGAGTAATGTGGAAGTTCGTACTTTTGAGGGCCTGACTGTCGATTTCGTGCGGCATTGCAACAGTCGAATTCTGCTTCGCGGTGTTCGGACTCTGACGGACATGGAACAGGAATTTACGATGACCCTGGCGAATCGTGTCCTGGATGAAGATATCGAGTCTGTGTTTTTAATGTCCGCTGAGCGATATGCTCATATTTCAAGTTCACTCATAAAGCAGATTGCAAGAATGGCGAAGGACGATGTCAGCAGACGCTTGAAGGATTTTGTTCAGAAACCCATCATCGAGGCTCTTGTCAGAAAACTCCTCGAAGGAAACCAATCATGGTGAAAACAGCATCGACAATGATCAGCCTGGGAACGCGGGCACCTGATTTTCGTCTGGTCAACATCGACGGAAAGTCAGTATCACGAACAGACTTCAACGGTAAACCATTGCTGGTGGTCTTTATGTGCAATCACTGTCCGTTTGTCATTCATATTCGCAAGGCTCTGCAGGAATTCGTGACGGAGTATCAGCAAAAGGGTCTGGCGGTCGTGGGTATCAGCAGTAACGATGCGGTGGTATATCCGCAGGACGGTCCCGACAGGATGAAAGAAGAAGCTCGATCTGCCGGTTACACGTTTCCTTATCTCTTCGATGATTCACAGGACGTTGCCAAGGCGTATCACGCAGCCTGCACGCCGGACATTTTCCTGTTCGATAAGGAACATGGACTGGTGTATCGTGGCCAGTTTGATTCCAGTCGGCCTGGTAACGGTGTGGCTGTGACAGGACGGGACTTGCGAGCTGCTGCGGATGCTGTACTCAGTGGAAATCCGGCTCCCGAAGAGCAGCGGGCAAGCATCGGCTGCAACATTAAATGGAAATCTGGCGAAGAACCAGCTTACTTTACCGGAATCTCAGCGGGATAGTGCAGAATGGCATCGGATCTTTCAAATGCGTTAAGTCACCTTCATAAGCTCCTGATGAAACTCGCCGATGCCGAAGCAGCCGTCGCTGACGGACCTCGTTCCATTGGCGTTTCGGAAAAGCAAGTGGCTCTGGCTGAACAGCGAATCGAAGAGCAAAAAGCGAAAATCAAGCAGGCACGCAAGTCTGCCGACGAACTGAATCTCAAGCTGAAGACGAAGGAATCGGAACTCAGGAAAATTGAAGGGCAACTCAACGCCGCAACGTCCAACAAGGAGTTCGATATCTTCAAGGGGCAGCTTGCCAATATTCGCGGTGAACGTGAAGAACTCGAAGAAACCGCATTGGCAGCGATGGAAGAAATCGATGCGACTCAGGCGACATTGAAGAAGCTTGAGACTGAGCTTGAGAACCGACGCCAGGCGGCTCAAGCGATCAATTCGTCCACAGCAGCCGCACTTCCTGAATTGCAGGCAAATCTGGAGAGCCTGAAAACTCAGATCGCTGTAGCTGAAAAAGTGATTCCGGGGGGAGAAGGTTTGTCTGCGTACAGGCGGTTGCGGATTGCCAACGGCAGCGGTGCTCTTGCAGGAATCGAAGACGATTTCTGCGAGGGCTGCAATTGTCGCGTCACTAATCAGGATCTTGTTCGCATCCGCACTGGAGAATTCCTCCGCTGCCGCGAGTGCAATCGCGGGCTTTATGTGGTTTAGTTATGTCCGATCTTCGAACCTGCCGCCTTGTCACGCTCGGCTGCAAAGTCAATCAGTATGAAACTCAGATCGTTCGCGAGGCCCTGTTGCAGGGCGGTTTTCGCGAAGCGAACGACGATGAACACGCGGACCTATGCGTGGTCAATACGTGTACCGTGACGAATTCCGGCGATTCGAAATCGCGACAGGTTATTCGGCAACTGTCGCGACAGAATCCTGGTACAAAAACCATCGTCATGGGGTGTTATGCGACACGCGATCCAAAGTCGGTTTCGGAGCTGCCGAACGTAATCGAAGTGGTGACCGATAAGCGTGAATTGCCTGACGTGCTGGGACGCTTCGGTATCGTCGATATGCCAAACGGAATCACTGAATTCGAAGGTCATCAGCGTGCCTTTGTAAAAATTCAGGACGGGTGCATTCTGAAATGCTCGTATTGCATTATCCCTACCGTCCGGCCAGGTCTCCACAGCCGACGTCCCGCTGATATCGAAGAAGAAATTCGAGCGCTGATCGAGCATGGCTATCGTGAAATTGTGATCAGCGGCATTCACATGGGGCATTTCGGTGTTGACACAAATAATCTGGCGACAGGCGACAGGCCGGAGCGGCTCTGGGATTTGCTGCGACGTCTGGATCGCATTCCAGGCGATTGGCGGATGCGACTGTCCAGCATCGAAACCGTCGAAGTGAACGATGACTTCATCAAGGCCGCGGGCGACTGCGGACATCTGTGTCCGCAGTTTCACCCGGCTCTGCAAAGTGGCAGTAATGGTGTATTAACTCGGATGCGGCGCAGATATCGCGTCGATCGATTCCTGCAGCGGCTCGATCAGATTCGTGACATGCTGGGCAATGATCCGGCATTCAGCACGGATGTCATTGTGGGATTTCCCGGTGAGACTGATGCCGAATTCGAGGAGACACTCGAAACTTGCCGTCAGGCGCGCTTTATGAAGGTCCACGTGTTTCCGTTCAGCCGTCGCGATGGAACCCCGGCAGCCACGATGCCCGATCAGGTTCCTCCCGAAGTGATCAGGGAACGTGTGCATGTTCTGGCTGAGCTTGAACGTGAACTTGCAGAACAGTTTTATCTCAGCCGCGTCAATGGCTCACAGGATCGAAATCGTCTGGAAGTACTTGCAGAGCGCGAATCAGAATCGCGCCTCGGCTTCGTGCGTGGGACGGATCGCTGGTACATGCCGGTCGAAGTGCCAGGAACGATCCAGGATCTCGGCAAGTTCGTCATGTGTCGCGCGGTATCGGCGAATCGCACTGGCGTGGTGGCTGAGCGAGTCAGTGGAATGCCGCCAGACGCAGGAAACGGTCGCGACGATCGTAGAAAACCACCGGCGGCGAACGCCGTACCGACCATCGGCTTCTCGTCCGAAAATTCCATTGAACTAACGCCGTGTGACGAACCAATGGAACTTGTGCAACTCGGAATGCCCCAGTCTTTCATTCAACATTCGGGAGGCCGCGCATGGCCAGGCTGA
>Ga0335397_10002405_pt1 | contig 25527 bp, 21 predicted proteins | sample MAT04_FD_205740 | JGI IMG/M metagenome (GOLD analysis project Ga0335397, IMG submission 205740) | Freshwater microbial communities from Lake Fryxell liftoff mats and glacier meltwater in Antarctica - MAT-04 (spades assembly) (version 2) ... | reverse complement strand
GGGTGGCGGCGACCTCTCGGAGCACGATGGGTAGGGGTAGACGCCTCCCGCACCACGTCGTGTCCAGGTTCCGTCGGTGAGGTGACGGGTGATCGCCCGGTCGGTCGGCCCGGCATGGATTGCCTGCCGCCGGCTCATCACGCCGTGCTGCCGTTTGGCGATACGCAGAATACGGAATTCCGGAGAATCAGAAAGATAGGGAAAAATACTGAAATGCTCATTGGTGTCAACCAAAACGCAATCGAGTGGTTCGACGAGACACGTTGGGGACGTTTACCTACGCCAGGGTGTGCAAACGTCCCCCAAAGTGCGGCGCCGGCGCTTCGGCGCCCAAAAAGTGAACGCCTGACCTGTGTGGACAGGTCAGGCGCTGGTCGGGGTGGCGGGATTTGAACCCACGGCCTCTTCGTCCCGAACGAAGCGCGCTGCCAAGCTGCGCTACACCCCGGTGGGAGGGTCGCACCGTATCGCAACTCTCCGGTTCTGCGGAAAGTGGTATCGCTGCGAGTCCTGCAACGCGGAAACATCGCCCCTCACGCCGCGCCATGGTTCGCCTCTTGGAAGGACGGGGGATCAAGGCTCACGTGATTCGTTCATCGGGGACGCCGCGAGAGGCGAAGCCGGCTGGCGAGATGCGCGTCCTACCTTCGGGCGGGAGCGCTACGCCTCGATGACCTCGCCCTCGGCGAGGTCGGACTCGGCGTCGACGCCCTCGAAATAGGAGTAGCCGTCGAGGAGCACCTTGGCCGCCTTGCGCAGCCGAAAGGCGTCAAGGGGCTTGATCAGCCAACCGTCGGCGTCGGCGCGATGGGCGAGAAAAACGTCGGGGGCACGGTCGAGCAGCATCATCACGGCGGTGATGGGAAGGCGATCTACGCCCTCATCGTTGCGAATGGCGATGCAGGTGGCCATCCCGCCCATGTTGCCGATCTGCAGGTCGAGGATGACGAGGTCGGGCACCACCGCCTTCATGGCGGGAATCACGTCGGCGCCCCGATGGACGCGATACACGATGGTTTCGTCGTCGGCGAGGGCGGCATCGACTTCGTCGAAGATCCAGTCAGCGTCGGTGGCGAGCAGCACGATCGGCACGGGTGCAACGGTACTCGCAGGCCGCAGGCCTCACCATTTCGCGAGGATTCTTGCTCGCCGATGACCCGCGGCGAGGTTCCGCATCCTCCGGTTCCGGTTCCGTTCCGGAGAGTCGTTGGCTACAGTGCCGCCCGTCGCCAACAAAGGCGACATCACGGGTGATCCGGGAAAGGCCGCAGGAGGGCCACGTGCTGCAGATCCACATCGAGGAACGGCGCGAATACACGATCTGTCGGCCCAACGGGGAGCTTGACGCCTACACCGTCGGCCAGTTCCGCGACGCCCTCACCAACCTTGCGCAAGCCAAACGCCTTCTCATCGATCTCTCCGACGTGCCGTTCATGGACTCGGCCGGTCTGGGCGCCCTCATCGGGGGAATTCGGCGAGCCCGCGAGAACGAAGGCGAGGTGGCCGTGGCCTGCAGTCGCCCCACGCTCACCCGACTGCTCCACACCACGGGTTTCGATCGCATCGTCACGGTCACCGAAACCGTCGACGACGCGGCGCAAGCGCTCATCAACCCGCCGGCAGGGTTCGGCGTCTAGCTCTTCGCCCAGAAACCTTCGAGGTGTCTCGCCCTCCACCCGGGCAAACGTTTCTGGTCGCAGCGTGAACCCACGCCCGACAACAACGAGCAGCGCCGATCCCACGGTCAGCAAGTACCTTGGGCCCATGGTGAAACTGCAGATCGTCGGTGGTGGAAAGATGGGCGAGGCCCTGTTGGCCGGGCTGATCGCCGATGGTTGGGCTGAGCCCGCTGCCGTCCACGTCGTCGAGAAGGTGGAGGCTCGACGAGCAGACCTCGCTGCCCGTTTCCCTGGGATCAGCGTCGGCACCGACCTCGCGCCGGCCGACGGCACGGTGATCGCGGTGAAGCCGGCTGATGTGGCATCGGTGGCGTCAGCGCTCTCTTCGATCGGCGGGGGACGAGTGCTGTCGATCGCTGCCGGCGTCACGTTGGCCTCGCTCGAAGCTGCATGCGGACCGGATGTGGCGGTCATCCGGGCCATGCCCAACACCCCGTCGTTGGTGGGCCAGGGGGCGGCCGCAATCTCGGGCGGCACCGATGTGGCGGAGCCCGACCTGGCCTGGGCCGAAAGCATTCTCCGGGCCGTCGGCACGGTGGTTCGCGTGCCCGAGCCGCTGCTCGATGCAGTCACCGGGCTGTCGGGGTCCGGCCCCGCCTACGTATTTCTCGTGGCCGAAGCCATGGCCGAGGCCGGCGTGCTGGCCGGTCTGCCCCGCGATATCGCCGAGGCCCTCACGGCGCAGACGCTGCTCGGCGCCGCGACCTTGCTCACCGAGAGTGCAGAACCGGCCCCGGTGCTTCGGGCCAACGTCACCTCGCCTGGTGGCACAACGGCGGCCGGGCTCCGGGAACTCGAGCGGGGTGGGGTTCGCGCCGCGTTTCTCGATGCCGTGGCGTCAGCGGCGGCACGCTCACGTGAACTCGGGGCCTGACCCCCATCCGCTCATCGCGTCACATCAGGCCGCGCTCGCAGTCCCCGCCCTACCAGTCATGCCGGCGGTGCTCCCGGCCCAGCGTTTTTGGTGTATGGCCAGTTGGCCGGCGCTCCCGTTTGCGCCCGCCCGCCCCGTTGTCCCCATCAACCACTTTCGTCACACTGTCATCTCGTTGTAACGTGCCCCACTGGAGCGCGGAGCAGGAGACCCTCGTCATGGCCGACCAATCAAACCGATCACGATTCCTCACAGTGGCCGAGGTGGCGTCGCTCATGCGGGTGTCCACCATGACCGTCTACCGGCAGATCAAGGCGGGGGAGTTGGCGTCGGTGCGGGTCGGCAAGTCCTACCGCATCCCCGAAGAAGCGGTCGATGCGTACCTGGCCAGCCGCTACACAGAAGCAGTCTGAGATCCGGCCCCGCATGGCCCTCCGCTATCAAACGGTGACCTTCCTTTCCGACTACGGCCTCGTCGACGAGTTCGTCGGGGTGGTGCACTCGGTGATCCGCACCATCGCCCCCGAAGCCCACGTCATCGATCTCACCCATCAGATCGCCCCCTTCGATACCCGGGCGGCCGGCCTTGCTCTGGCTCGTAGCGCGCAGTACCTGTGCCCCGGTGTGGTGATGGCCGTCGTCGACCCCGGCGTGGGCGGCACTCGCCGATCGATCGCCGTGGAGGTGGGCGACGGTCAGTCCGTCCTGATCGGGCCCGACAACGGGCTGCTCGCACCGGCCGTGGCCATGTGCGGCGGCGCCACCGCGGCCGTCTTGCTCGACAAGCCCGACTACCAACTTCCGGCGCCCGGTGCCACCTTCGCCGGTCGCGACGTGTTCGCGCCGGCGGCTGCCCACCTGTGCAACGGCGTTCCGCTCGGGGAAGTCGGCACCGAGATCGATCCCGCCGGCCTCCTGCCCGGCATCTTGCCCCTCACCCGCGAGGAGGACGATGCCCTTGTGGCCGAAGTGCTGTGGGTCGATTCTTTCGGCAACGCGCAGCTCAACGTCGACCCCGACGAGGTCGAAGGCTGGGGCGACCGCATCGCCCTTCGGTTCGGGGGAACCACCCGGACGGGCGTGATCGTCGATCACTACAGCGCCGTCACGCCCGGCATGGTGGGGCTCGTGGTCGACTCGTACGGACTGCTGTCGATTGCCCTGGATCAGGCCTCCGCGGCGGCCGACTACGGCTTGCGTCCGTCCACCGAGGTGCACCTGGTTCGATTCGACGACGAGCAGGAGATGGGGTCGGGCGGCGGGCTTTCCACCGCAGTGAGCCTTACCTCCAAACGCACGGCGCCGGCGACAGAAGAGTCAGAAAAGTCAGAGGCAAGTTGATGCGCAAGGGCACCACCATCGTTCTCGGTATCTTGCTGCTCCTCATCATGGGCTCGGCGTTCCTTCAGCTGGTTCTGTTCGCTCGCTGAATCGCGCCGGCCCCTCCACCCACCCGAACCGACCCCTCGCGGCTGGCCCCTTCGCCGGTCCGCCCACCGGCGCGCCAGTCGCGGCGCGGACCGTGCCGGTACCCAACTCGGTGAAGTGTCAAGATGGCGAGCATGAGCGACGTCGGCCGGATCAGCGAGTTGTGGACCTACCCCGTAAAATCCTTTCAGGGCGGTCGGGTCGGCTCGCTGGCCGTGCAGACCGCCGGAGTCGATGGCGACCGCCGTTGGGCCTTGATCGATGTTGCATCCGGAAGGTTGCTCAGTGCCAAGCGCCGCAAGGAGTTGCTCGAGGCGACGGTGGCTGACGACGGGGAAAACATCGTGCTGCCCACCGGGGAGGTCGTGGATCTTGCCGACCTTGAAGCGGCGTCCGCCGCCTGCTCCGCGTGGCTCGGTGCCGACGTGGAGATGCGGGCAGTTGGAGGTGACGAACCACTCACCTTCGAGATGACGTTCGATCCCCCGAACGACGACGCCGAGATGTTCGAGATCCCGGTTCCGGTGGGCACATTCCTTGATTGGGCACCGATACACCTTGTGCACCAGGCCACCCTCGACGGCTGTGCCACGGCTCGCCCGGATCTCGACTGGTCGATGCGGCGGTTTCGTCCCAACGTGGTGCTTGACGGCCCGCTCAATGCGCCGTTCGACGAGCAGGGTTGGGTCGGATGTCAGCTTCGGCTCGGCGCCGACCTGGTGCTCAACGTGCAGCAGCCCACCGTGCGATGCGCCATGCCATTGCGGGCGCAACCCGACGGCATCAATCGTGAGCCCGAGATCTTCTCCGCCCTCAACGACCTCAACACGGCGTCCCCGAATCACCTCGGTCTTTACCTTCAGGTGGCGGAGCCCGGCACCGTGAGCGTGGGCGACGGCGTCACCCTGTTGAGCTGACCGCTCCCCGTGCCGGTTCGCCGGCGGCATGGCGTTCGGCGCGGCGCAGAAAGTTTCCGATGAGGTCGTGGCCCTTGGCGGTGAGGATCGATTCCGGGTGGAACTGCACACCTTCCACGTCGTGCTCACGATGCCGAAGCCCCATCACGATGCCGTCGTCGGTCTCGGCCGTGATCTCGAGCACCGACGGAACCGACACGCGGTCGACCACGAGCGAGTGATAACGGGTCGCCTCCAAGGGATTGGGCAGACCCTCGAACACCCCGCCGTTGTGGTGGCGGACGAGTGAAGTCTTGCCGTGCATCACCTCGGGTGCCCGCACGACGTCGCCGCCGTAGACCTGCCCGATGCATTGATGGCCGAGGCATACGCCGAACACGGGCACCGATCCGGCGAAATGGAGAATCAACTCGTTCGAGAGCACGGCATCGGTGGGGTGGCCGGGCCCGGGACTGATGAGCACACCATCAGGCTGCAGAAGGTCGGCTTCGGCGAGCGTGATCGCGTCGGAGCGGTAGACGAGCGGTTCTGCGCCCAGTTCTCCGAGATACTGCACGAGGTTGTAGACGAACGAATCGAAGTTGTCGATCACGAGCACACGCGCAGCCATGGAGCGACGGTAGCCGGTGCTGTTCTCGCAGAAGGAAGCCGTTCCCGCACCGACGAACAGGGCGCCCGTGAGGCGGGGTCGTAGCCCGAATCTCCCCGTCGTTTTGCCAGGGGAGGGCGGGTTGGCCTCGGTCCGTGAGCGGCCGAGCAGATCCCGGGCAGCAATGACTTTCCGGACACCCACTATGGTGTTGCGCCGTGGCCGACGGTAAGAAGGTGCAGAAGAAGAAGGTGACCGCCGGAGGGCGAGTCACCCCCAAGGCGGGCTCGTCCGACGTTCCCTCGGCGGGGAACGGCGCGGCGGTCGATGATGTCGACGACGCCACGGCGGTTGATGTTCCCGACGCTCCAGCCCAAAAAACCTCTGGCCCTGCGGATGCTGCGCCGGCGACCGGCACGAAGGCTCGAAAGGCGGCGGGGGCCAGCGGCACAGGTCCAAAGCTCACCTCGTCTACGGGCGACCAGCACACCGGTGACAAGCCCAAGCGCACCTCCGGCCGGGTTACCGAGAAGGGCACCGACGGCAAGGGCCGGCCGGTGGCGTCCACTCGCTACACCCCGCCCGCTGATCGGGTGATGGAGATGCCGAGCCCGTGGTACGTCCCGGCGGTGATGTTCACCCTGTGGGGTCTCGGGATCCTCATGATCTTCCTGAACTATGTGGAGCTCCTCCCGGGGGCCCAGAGCAACTGGTACCTCCTCGGTGGTCTCGGCGCGATCCTCACCGGCATCATCGTGGCCACGCAGTACCGCTGAACCGAACCGGCTACTCGAACTCCGGCGCTACTCGAACGTCGGGGCGACGAGGTCCATGTCGTCGAGGCAGTGACGAGGCGGTTGCGGATCCTCGTTGGGGGAGATGGTCATGCGCACCTCAGCGCCGCAGATGCTGCAGCGGTACATGATCTTGACCTTGCGCAGCTCTCCGGCGGGCAGTGGCTCGGGAAGCGGGGTGGCCAGAGCGCGAAGCACGGAGAGCCCGACCTTCATGATGAGAAGGAAGGCGCCAAAGGCGATCACGATCCGAAAGGCGGTTCCGAGCATGAGCAATGGTGCGGGCTCGGCGTAACCGCCGGGACCTACGCTCGTCAGCCTACGGCCGCCGGTCCCGATCCACCCAAGGAACGGTCAACCCCACCGCCAACCCCCGGCCCCACCCTGAAGGGAACCCCATGCGCCCCACGTTGCTCCTCCCGCTGAGCCTGGCTGCCTCGATCGCGATCTCGGTTGGTGGGTGTGCGAAGCAGGAGCCCACGTCGGCGGTCGCAACGGCAACCTCGCCGGGCGCCTCGGCGGCACCGGCAACCTCGGGTGCACCGGGCACCTCGGCCCCGAAGGGCGGCCCGAACGCAGAGTTCATCACGAAAGCCGATGCCATCTGCACGGCGTTCAACACCCAGGCGGCGAACGTGGCCGAACCGACCTCGGACGAGGAGTTTGTGGAGTATCACCGCAGCCTGCTCCCCGACGTGAAGCAACAGGTGGCCGACATCGAAGCCCTCGGCGAACCACCAGAGATGGTGCAGGTGTGGGACAGGGCGTTCGGCGCCCAACGGAAGTTCGCCGACCGGCTCGAGGAGTTGCTCGACAGCCCGGACATCACCGCCGACGTCCTTCTGAACGACAGTGAGCTCGATGCCTTCCAGAAGGAAGGGAAGGCGGGAGCGGCGGAGTTCGGTTTGCAGGTCTGTGGCCGCGGCTCGTCGTCCGGTTCGGGATCGGGTTCCGGATCGGGGAGTGCGAACGGGTCCACCTCAACCACGCGTTCCCGCGGCGGCCTCGGTGGCCTCGGTGGCAACACCGGAAGCGGTTCGTCGGGTAGATCGTCCACCACCTCGACCACGGAGGCCGACCCGGGCGACAATTCCTCTGGTGATGGTTCGGGCAGCGTGTTCGACGCGGATACCTGCTTGCAGATCTCGTCGGCCTACCTCGATCTCATCCTCGCCACCACCACCCCGGCCGCGCAGACGGCAGCACAGCAACTCTTGGCCCTCACCCCGCCCACCGAGGTGAAGATGGCCATCGAGGTGCTGGTGGACGGGCCAGGGATCCAGTTCGCCGACAAAGGCAAGACCCAGTCTGCGGCCGACACGGTGAGTGGATGGCAAGACTCGGTCTGCGGCTAGCCCCCGCCCGATCATGAGGTGAGCGATCGGGAGTGGTTCGACGGGCCGGATGAACGAGGGCGCCGATGCCGGATCGGGAAACGTCGCCCAGAGGTGGCACGGTGAGGTTCCCGAGGGCGTCGAGGGGGAAGCCGGGGTTGCATGCGACCTCCCGGACGTGGCCGTCGAGATCGCGGAAGCAGCCTGCGTACCCGCCGTAGAACGTTTCGCGTGTGAAGCGTCCGTCCCCGAACGGACGCTTCGGCGCTTGCACCCGAGGGAAGAGCCCAGTGTATTCGCAGCGCACTCTGGGATCTGTGTGGCGGGGTAGCCCGTAAGGGCTCTCCCTACCGCGACAGCGATCATCGAGGGCTATGTCCATTCGTGGTTGTCGGGGGATCCGAGTGAGAACCGGACGAGATGGTCCTTGACGCTTCCTTGATCTTTTGTCAAACTCTCTTTGTCATCGAGTTTTGGGGGTTCACGAGTGAGGCGTTCATCTGCGGCAGGTCAGACGTGTTTCCGTGTGCGGGCGGGGGTGGTGGCCGTGGTGGTGCTGGCCTCGGGTTTGGGCGGAACTGCGGCAAGCGCGCAGGACCAGGGGGGGCCTGGCCGACGATGGGGGTCGGCCTGAGGTGTTGGCGGGGGTCCAGGGCGACCCGACGCGGCTGCCGCTGTTGAGTTCGGGGGCCGACGTTCCGCCGGAGGTTCCGGTGGGTTCGTTGCCGGCGCCGTCGGGTGATTTTTCGAATCCGCCGGGGTCGCAGGTGTCTCGGTCGAGTGCGTTCGATCCGGAGCGGTCGGTGGTTTTGGAGGATCGGTTGTCGGAGACATCGACGGTGTACCGGAATCCGGATGGCTCCGAGACGGTGAAGACCTCGTTGTATCCGGTTCGGTTCCGTGGCCCGGATGGGGCATGGACGGACGTCGATCTGTCGTTGGTTCCGGCCGATGGGGGCGGGTTCCGGGCGGCGGCGTCGCCGACACCGGTGACGCTGGCCAGCGATGGTGGCGTCGTCGTGGAGTCGCCTGCGGGTGTGGTTCGGTTCGCCGCCCCGGATGTGGTGCCTGCGGGTTCCGCGAAGGCTGAGGGCGGTTGGGTGCGGCTCGCCGGTGACACGGGTGTGGTGTCGGAGGTGGCGTTGACGCCGGCGGGGTTCGAGCAGGTGTTGGTGGTGCCGACCCGGGACGGTCCGTCGTCGTACCGGTTGCCGGTGTCGGTTCCAGCGGGGGTGTCGGCGCGTGACTCGGGGGTCGGGTCGATCGAGCTGGTCAACGGTGCGGGCGTTGTGGTTGGGTCTTTGGGTGGTGCGGTGGTGGAGGACTCGGCGCCTACTCCGGCGCCGGGTGGCGTGACCTTGCGGGTGGTGTCGAGCGACGAGGCGACGGTGGTGGTCGAGGTGGCGGTGGATCGGGCGTGGTGGAACGACCCGGCCCGGGTGTTTCCGGTGCGGATCGATCCGTCGTGGTCGGGTCTTTCGAACGGGTCGAACGGCGCGGACACGTATGTCACGAACGTGTACCCGACGACGGGCTACTCGTCGTCGGTGAACCTGTACGCGGGCACCTATCTGAACTGGGGTGACCAGTACCGGTCGTTGCTGTGGTTCAACTTGCCGTCGTCGAACGCGAACTACGGGGTCACTGCGGCGTCGTTGAATCTTCATACGACGCATGCGTCGACCTGCAATCGGCGTCCGCTTGACGTGTACGCGTTGAGCGGTGCGTTCTCGTCGTCGACGACGTGGAACAACCAACCTGCGGTCGACGACTGGGGGACCGGGTCGACGTGGTGGTTCAACTGGGGGACGACTGGGTGCGCGGCTACGACGGAGAGCGTGGGGGTGCACCAGATCGTGCAACGCTGGCTTGATGGCACGTCGGCGAACCACGGGTTCCTGTTGCGGTCCCGGGACGAGACCTGGGACACCGGGTCGTACAAGCGGTTCAACTCGGGTGACGCGACGGGCAACTACCCGACGTTGTCGGTCGACTATCAGAACGTGCCGCCGGCGCCGGCGATGACGTCGGCCACGCCGGCCGACAAGGCGGTGGTATCGACGTTGCAGCCGACGTTGACGTCGCCGACGGTCACCGATCCCGAAAACGAGCAGGTTCGCTACTGGTTCCGTGTGTGGACGGGGGGTGACAAGGCTGAGCACGGGCAGGTGATCGATTCGGGATGGCAGACCTCGACGTCGTGGCAGGTGCCGGTGCACGCGTTGACCGACGGCGCGTCGTATTCGTGGCGGGTGTACGCAACCGACGCGTCGGGCGCGCATGTGACGTCGCCGGCGTTCAACTCGTTCACGGTGAACCGGTTGGCGGGTCCGTCCGATTCGTTCGGGCCGGTCTCGGTGAAGTTGGCGTCGGGGAACGTGGCGGTGTCGGCGGGTTCGTTGTCGTACAACAGCCTCGAGGGTGATCCGGCGCGCGGGTTGCGGGGCGAGTACTTCACTGATGTGAACAAGAACCGGGCGTTGCCGTCGGACGACGCGCTGGTGCAGTCACGGCTTGATTCGCAGGTGCAGTTCAACTGGGACGGCACGACGCCGATGCCGAACGTGGGGTTGACGGGCTCGAACGATCAGATGCAGGTCCGCTGGACGGGGTATGTGACGGTGCCGACGACGGACACCTACTACTTCGGGGCGACCCATGATGATCGGGTCAAGATCGTGGTGAACGGGCAGACGGCGTACGACAAGTGGGCCGACAACCAGACGGCGTACCTGGCCGGGTTCGGTTCGGGGGTGTCGTTGACGGCGGGCACCGCCTATGAGATCACGGTCGACTACCTCAACGACACGGGTCGGGCGTTCGTTGGGTTGTGGCAGTACCGGTCGGGGAACACGAACCCGACCCTGTTGCCGCCGGACTGGTTGACCCCGAAGGCGTCCGCGGGTCGAGCGTTGCCGAACGGCTGGACGTACGCCGGTCCGCTCGCGGGGATGTCGATGTTCAGCGCGGCAGTCGTCACGAACGACCGGGTGACCTTCACGATGGGTGGTGGGTTCAAGGTCGAGTTCAAACGCCCGGCCCCTGATTCTGAGGAGTGGGTGCCGGTCGACGATGCCGACGATTCGTTCGCGTTGATCCAGGGACCGGACCACAGCCTGGTGTTGACGTCACCGTTTGGGGTCACCACGTTCGCCAAGGACGGCACGCTGGTGAGCCAGACGTCGAACAACGAGGTCGCGAACCCGCAGTCCGGTCAGGCGTACGTTGCGCCGACCTACACGTACAGCACGTTCGCGGTGGGGACTCCGGCGATCGTGTTCAACCGGGTGAGCCAGGTGGCCGACCCCGTGTCGGGCGATGTGGTGTCGTACTTCTACAACGACGGCACGAACTGTCAGGGGGGCAACGTGCCGGCCGGCATGTTGTGCAAGGTCGCGATGGTGCGGTCGGTCACCGACGGGGCGACCACAAACGGCTCGAAGACTCTCACGTCTTCGACGGCGAAGTTCACCCAGGACGACGTGGGCGCCGAGGTGTTCGGGTCTGGCATCGCCTCCGGTGCGACGATCGACTCGGTGACGGGCTCGACGAGCGTGCAGCTCTCGGCCAATGGCACTGCCACGGCGTCGGGTGTGACGGTGGCGGTCCATGCCGGCACCCGGTTCACCTACGACACGGGGAATCGGATCTCGCGGGTGACCGCTCCGGGCAAGGTCGTCTCCGACTTCTCGTATGGCACGAACGGCAAGCTCAGCGAGGTCCGTGACCCGCTGGCGAACGACGCGGTGGCGGCGTCGACCCGGTCGAACAACGACAAGGTGAACTGGAAGATCGACTACGACGGCTCGGTGGGGGCGACGGCGGTGACCGCCCCGGCCCCGGTCGCCGACACCGACGTGCGCCCGTCGCGGAGCTACGGCTACGCGACGGGGTTGAACACGATCAGCCGAGGCGGGTTGAGTCCAGCGTCGGGATTCTACGCCAAGGTCGAGTGGGACACCACGACCCTTCGGGTCACCAAGTCCTACGACGCGACCGGCCGGTACTCGCAGTCCTACTACGACAGCGACGGTCGAGCCGTCGCGGTGGATACCCCGGCGCCGGGGGGTGGGACGCTGCGGTCGTCCACCGTGGTCGACAACCAGGGGAGGGTGGTCGACCAGTGGGGTCCGGCGCCGACATCGCACCTCGACACCGCTGACGGCACGCCGACGTCTGGGCACGGATCGTCGGACACCCCGAACGTGCACACCAACTACGACGAGGGGATCAACGGGTTGACGGCCCGCTGGTGGGAGAACGTCGACATGACCGGCCAGCCAAAGGCGGCCGAGACCGGTGTGGGCACCACCGGCGGGGAGATCGACAAGACCTGGGGGTCGGGTCAACCGGCGGGGATCACCACCGCGAACAACTGGGCGGGCACGCTGTCGGGGTTCATCACGTTCACCTCGACCGGGGACTACACGTTGAAGCTCGACCGCGGCGGCAACGTGGCGATCTTCGTGGACGACCAGCGGCTCTCCACCCAGGCGGTGTGGGACAACTCGTCGGTGAACCCCGTCGAGGTCGCCGTCCCCGGGATCACTTCAGGTGACCGGAAGCGGATCACCATCTGGTACAAGGACACGGGCACCGTCAACGCCAGCCTGAAGTTGTCGTGGAAGGTCGGCGCCGGCAGCTACAGCACCGTGCCGGGGACGAGCCTGTCAGCCGGTTACGGGCTGGTTACCTCGGTGGTCGACACCGCCGGCAACAAGACGGCGCGGTCCTACTCCTCTCCGCACACCGGGAACATGACCGAGTCCAAGGTCGATCCCGACAGCGGCGGCCTGCAGCTGACCACCAAACTCGACAACAACGGCCCCGCGAACCGGTTGACGAAGAAGACGTTGCCGTCGAGCACGAACGCCGCGACTTCCTACACCTACTGGGCCAACAACGACACCCCCAGCGCGTGGTCTGACCCGTGCGGGTCGGCCGGGATCAAGCAGGCGGGGCGACCCAAGACCGCCACGTTCCCGTCGCCGGCGTCGGGCTCCGCGATCACGAAAGACACGGTCTACGACAAGGCGGGCCGGACGTTGGGCACCCGCACCGGATCGGACAGTTGGACCTGCTACACCTACGACGCCCGCGGGCGGGCCACCCAGCGCACCAGTCCCGCCTACGGAGGCGGGTCAGCCCGAACGATCACCTACACCTACGCCGTGTCGAACAACCCGCTCGTCAGCTCCGTGAACGAAACCGTCGGCACGATCACCACCACGGTCGACCTTCTCGGCCGGGTCACCCAGACCACCGACGTGTGGAACAAGACCCGCACCGTGTCCTACGACACCGCCTGCAACTGCCGGCCCTACAAGACCGTCGGCCCCGAAGGAACGATCGAAACTTCCGCCTTCACCGACGACGACCAACCCCGCACCGTCAAGTACGGCACCAACGTGATCGCCGAGGTCACCTACGAGACGATCTCCGGTAGCTCGACCCGAGGGGGCACCCCCGTCAAGTACTCCTACCCGTCCGGAGCCGGGAACGCCGGAAACGGCACCTACAGCCAGGGGTTCACCACCGCTGGGGCCACCACCACCAACCTCACGTTCGACAGCTATGGGCGCCCCACCGGCATCGGCTGGTACCAGCCGAACGGCACACGCATCACCTCCGACTACCTCAAGGTCTCCAACATCGGCGGGCAACTCCGTGACCGTGAGATCGACGGCACCGACCCGAACCCGGGAGCCGCGAACTACAACTACGACAACGCCGGAAGGCTCACCCAAGCCTACGACGGGGCGAACAACACCACCTACGCGTTCGCGGCCAGCGGCGGGTGCGGCGCATCGACCGCCGCAGGGAAAGACACCAACATCACCTCCCGCACCGTCAACGGCAACACCGACACCTACTGCTACGACAACTCATCCAGAATCACCTCATTCACTCCAGCCGGATCCGTAGCGACGAGCTTCAACTATGACAGCCACGGCAACGTGACCACCACCACGCAGAGCGGCTCGACCACGCAGACGTTCACCTACGACGTCGACAATCGGCACCTCACCACCCAGACCGCCGGCCAAGCTGTGATCAGCTACACCCGAGATGCCTCCGACACCATCGTCGAACGCAAAGACGGGACCACCGTCACCGCCCGCTTCAGCGGACCCGCCGTCCTTGACGCCAGCTCCAACTACGTCTCCGCCAGCATCAGCCTCCCCGGTGGGGTCATCTACAACACGGCCACCACCACGTTTTCCTACCCGAACGCCAAAGGACACCACTCCGCCGAAGCGAACAGCAGCGGCACCAAAGTCGGCGCCACCAACAACTACGACCCCTACGGCAACCGCGTCGCCGGTCAAGTCATCACCAACACCAGCACCGACTTCAACATCGGATGGAGCGGCATCCAACCCACCGACAGCGACCCAAGCCTCTACCTCGAACGCATCGAAATGGGAGCCCGCCAATACCTCCCCGCCATCGGCCGGTTCCTCTCGCAAGACCCGATCGACGGCGGCAGTGCCAACTCGCAGGATTATGCTTTGGGTGATCCAGCAAACAACACCGACTACTCCGGCACTTGTGTCTGGTTCATGTGTCCGATCCAATATATGTGGGGATCAATCCTGTTCGCAGTAGGTGGGTTCCACGTAGATTGTCACGCCGGATGGCAGGGAGCATACTGCTCACTAACGTTCAGTCGAGTCTCAACCAAGGGCCTGGGAATGATTCTGACCTCAGGTTGGGCGCGGACGTTCGTAATAGGCCTGATGGGCATTTTGCCATGTAAGGGGGTCGGCGCAACGGTAGCTGCCTTTACACGGCAGCCATGGATTGGCGCAGTTGCGGGCCTTGCATGCGGTAAAGCATGGATGTGGCTATGGGATCGCGCACTGGACGCTGTAATGCCTTACGCCGTTCAAGGATGGAGAACCAACGGATGCCTGTCGTTCGAGTTCCTATTTCCGTGGAACTCGCCTGTTTGGACTCAATTCATTGGTGCAAGTATACGCCACGACTCATCGTGCAAGGATTGGGGATAGGCAACAGATGAAGTCGAAGGCCTTGGGGAAGTGCGGTGTCCGAGCACGACGTGCACTGGCGCTTCAAGCTGCCGCTGTGGTCAGTTCTTGGTTTGCCCTAGCCACGGTCATTTGTATTCTGGAGATGACTCTCGGGCGATCATCTTCCCCTATGCTTTCGATTGGGTCCATGGCCGCTCTTGGTATGGTTTACTGTGGTGGATGGTTTGTCGTTGGATGGGCGCCGAGATGGTCTAAAGACGACAACGGGCTCACCTACAGGACTTGGCTTGGGGTAAGGAGGATGATTCCTTTGTCGGGCATTATTGACGTCGGATCAATACGTGTATTTGGTGTCGTCGGTATGGCCATTCTTCTGGATTCGGGCCGGGTGCTGGCAGTCGGAGGACATCCGGGTGAGGATGTCTGAAAGGAGGCCGCCCCACCTACGCGTTGGGTAGGAGAGCCCGAACCCGGGGGTGCAGGAGCGAATCGATCGTGGGAGGGGGGTATGCGAGTGAACATTCGTGCGCCGGCATGTTGGCTGCGGGACGCGGCAGCCGGTGCGGCCCCGACCCTGACACACGACGAAGGCCCGGCATCGTTGCCGGGCCTCCGTGTGTCGTTCGGTTGAACGAACGTTGCGCGTGCGCGAGGCGTCAGTCGAGACGTTCGATGATGGTGGCGTTGGCCATGCCGCCGCCTTCGCACATCGTCTGAAGGCCGTAGCGGCCTCCGGTGCGCTCGAGCTCGTTGAGGAGCGTGGCCATGAGCTTGGTGCCGGAACAGCCGAGCGGGTGACCGAGGGCGATGGCGCCGCCGTTCACGTTGACCTTGCTCATGTCGGGCTTGATCTCCTTCTCCCAGGAGAGCACCACCGAGGCGAAGGCTTCGTTGATCTCGACGAGGTCGATGTCGTCGATGGTGAGGCCGCTCTTCTCGAGCACTTTCCGGGTGGCCGGGATCGGGCCGGTGAGCATCTCGATGGGGTCGACGCCAGCGAGGGCGAAGGTGTGGAACCGGGCACGGGGCTTGAGACCGAGCTCTTTGGCCTTCTCTTCGCTCATGATGAGCATGGCCGACGCCCCGTCGGTGATCTGGCTGGAGTTGGCGGCCGTGACCTTGCCCTCGGGGGTGAAGGCGGGCTTGAGGTTGGCGAGGATCTCCATCGTGGTGTCGCGGAGGCCCTCATCCTTGGTGACCATCTCGCCACTCTCGATGACCTTGCCGGTGGGCTTGCGGGTGGTGGGATCGATCTCCACGCGCTTCTCCGTGACGGGAATGATCTCGTTGGCGAAGCGGCCTTCGGCGGTGGCAATCGCCGCGCGCTCTTGGCTTTGCAGACCGAAGGCGTCGAGGTCCTCACGGCTGAGGCCCCACTTGTCGGCGATGATCTCCGCGGAGATGCCTTGGCCCACAAGACCCTTGTGGCCCGGGTACTGCTCCTGGTCCATGTAGCGCATGCCCACGCTGGGGCCGAAGGGGGCGCCCACACCGTCGACCATGACCGAGGCACCCATCCACACGAGGCTCATGACCTCGACGCCCGCAGCCACGACGATGTCGTGGGCCCCGGACATGACGGCCTGCGCGGCGAAGTGGGCAGCCTGCTGGCTCGATCCGCACTGCCGATCGATGGTGGTGGACGGGACGCTCTCGGGCCAGCCGGCAGCGAGCACGGCATTTCTGCCCACGTTGAGGCCTTGGGCGCCAACCTGCATGACACAGCCCATGATCACGTCTTCGACGAGGGCAGGATCGAGGTTATTTCGCTCTTGGAGGGCCTTGAGGCACTCCGCCGCGAGGTCGGCTGGATGCCAGCCGGAGAGTTTGCCGTTGCGCTTGCCGCCGGCGGTACGGACGGCATCGACGATGACCGCGTTCCCCATGGGTGCTCCTTGGTGTCTGGCCATCTCCTCGGGCCCGCGGGTGCGGTGTCCGGACGATGGGCCCCGGTGTCGGTCCAATCTTGACCGCTCGGTCAAGATTCTTGCCGAGCCATGAGAAAACCGCAACCCCACCGGTGAGCGGGATCGAAAAATCGCACTACCATGCCGGCGCCGAAGACCCGCCCGGCGGTCTATGCGAGGAGCCACCATGCCCACCAACTCCATCACGTCCGATGAGCTCAGCGAACTTGTCGCTGGCCAAACGATTCCGGGGGAGTTCCTGAAGACGGTTCAAGCCCATCCCAACCAGACGGCGTTGCGGTGGCAGGACGAGGCGACCGGCGAATGGTCTTCGATGAGCTACGCCGCCTACGCCGACTTCGTCGGACGGGCCGCAGGCTGGTACCGGCACCTTGGCGTGCAGCCGGGCGACCGCATCGTGCTCATGATGCGCAACGTCCCGCAGTTCCATGCCTCCGACATGGCCGCCTACTTCTGCGGGGCCACGCCGGTGAGCATCTACAACTCGTCGTCGTCCGAACAGATCGATTACCTGGTGAACCACTCGGGCGCGGTGCTGGCCGTGGTCGAGAACCAAACCTTCCTCGACCGCTTCCTCGCGGTGCGCGATCAGCTCACCACTGTCCGCAACATCATCCTTCTGAACGGCGATGCGCCCGAAGGCGTGCTCGGCATCGAAGACGATCCCGGCGAATCCGTCGACCTCGAGGCATCGGCGGCGCTGTGCACTCCCGATCAGCTCGCCACCATGATCTACACGTCGGGCACCACGGGCCCTCCGAAAGGCGTGATGCTCACGCATGCCAACGTGGCCTGGACGGTGGAGAGCCTCAAGCGCGGCATTCCTTTCGACGACTTCGTCGGCAAACGAGTCATCTCGTACCTGCCGATGGCCCACATCGCCGAACGGATGACCTCCCACTATGCCGGCGCGTTCTTTGGCTACGAGATCACCTGCTGCCCCGATCCATCGGGCATTGCCGGCTACATGAAGGAGGTGCGCCCGAACTTCATGTTCGGCGTGCCCCGGGTGTGGGAGAAGCTCTACGCCGGCATCAACGCTGCCCTCGCCCTCGACCCCGACAAGGCGGCGCAGTTCAACGACGGCGTCGCGGCGGCGATGCCGCTGGCCGAGAAGGTCGACTGGGGAACCGCCACCGAGGAGGAGCAGGCCACCTGGGACTTCCTCCAGTCGGTGTTCGCCGGTGTGCGCGCGTTGATCGGGCTCGACGAGTGTGAGTCCGCAGTCACGGGCGCCGCCCCGATCCCGGCCGAGATGTTGCGTTGGTTCCGGGCGATCGGTATCCCGCTTTCGGAGATCTACGGCATGAGCGAGTCGAGTGGCCCCATGACCTGGACCGCCACGAAGGTGAAGGCCGGCACCGTCGGCCCGGCCATTGCTGGCTGCGAGGTGGAGTTGGCCGAGGATGGCGAGATCATCTGTCGAGGCGGAAACGTGTTCCAGGGGTACCTCAACGACCCCGAGAAGACGGCGGAAGCACTCGACGACGAGGGCTGGCTGCACTCCGGCGATATCGGCGTGGTCGATGAAGACGGCTACGTGAAGATCGTCGACCGCAAGAAGGAACTCATCATCACGGCCGGCGGTAAGAACATCAGCCCGGCCAACCTTGAAGCAGCGCTCAAGATGATTTCGATCGTGGGGCAGGCGTGCGCCATCGGCGATCAGCGTCCGTTCGTGTCGGCGTTGGTCGTGCTCGATCCCGAGGTGGCACCGGCGTGGGCCGCGAGCCAAGGCATCGAATCGCTCTCCCTCGCCGAGCTGGCCACCCACGAACGAGTGCTGGCCGAGATCGAGGCGCAACTCGAAGCGGTGATGGCCGGCTTCAACAACGCTGAGCGGGTGAAGAAGGTGCGAGTGATCGGCGAGGAGTGGCTCCCCGACACCGACCTCCTCACACCGACCGCCAAGTTGAAGCGCCGCGGGGTCCACACCCGGTACACCGTCGAGATCGAATCGCTCTACTCCTGATCCGAGTTGCCGGTTGGATCTGGCACGATGGTGCCCATGGCCTCTGAGCTCATCACCATGCCGGTCGAGACACTCGACCCCCTCGCCGTTCCGGTTACCGACGACGGCGATCATGAACGGTTCGCCCACATCGTCAAGAAGGACGATCAGATGGCGGGGTATGTCATGGGGGCGATGGTCACCGCGTTGTGTGGCAAGAAGTGGATTCCCAGCCGGGACCCAGAGAAGTACCCGGTGTGTCCCACGTGCGTCGAGGTCTGGTCGATGATGAAGCTCGGTGGCGGCGGCTCGGGCGATTCGGGCTCGGGCGATTCGGGCTCGGGCGATTCGGGCTCGGGAGACTGAGATTCCGGCGGATCGTGTGTCTCGGCCCACGAGTTCTCGCCTGCTGGCCGGTCATCTCGTCGCGCGGAGGAGCCGTCGTTCCGAGGCGATTCGATTGCCGGCGAAGTGAATGGCCATTGCCACCCACCCGGTTGTGGCAACGAGGGCGACCCCCGCGAACGTCAGCGAAAGCGAGCCGCGCACGGCGTCGCGCAGCGCCAAGGCGGGCCCCAGGATCGGCACCCACGCGGTGCCAAAGGTTGCCGGTAGGTCCGGGCGGAGGAAGAACACCACCCCCACCAGAATGAACGGGATGGCGAAGAAGTCGCCGAGGCCCACCGCGTCGTCGGTCCCCACGCCCACGCATCCGGCCAGACAGCCGCAACCCGTGGCGAGTGCCCCGAGAACCACCGATGCACCCACGCCCAGCAGGGCCATTCTCGCCACCTCATCAAGCGGCTGTTGCAGGCCTTCCACGGGCAAGGCGGTGGCCAGGAGTACGAGGCCCAGGGCGACGATCAGTTGGAGCACCGCCACCGGAAAGACCCCCACTGCGAGCGCGGCGGCCAGGCGGCGGCGGGGGAGGGGGAGGAGGAGCATCGGCTCGAGGGTGCGTTGCTCTTGACTCCGACCGAACGCGCCGGTGACCGAGCTCACCGTGCCCAGGCACAAGATGCACGCCATGGCGGCGAGCGCAGATGCCAACTGGTTTCGGTTCACGCGCGGGTCCTGTTTGACCTCCCGAACCAGGGTGTCGACCGGACTCGGTAGACGATCGAGCCCCGGAGGTGGGGTGCCTGTTCCGTCAACCGGCGTTGCGAGCTCGATGCTCTGAAACCGGATGAGGAGGAGATTCAGGGCTTCCTGGGAGCCGTTGTTGGCGGCGCGGTAGTACACCCGCACTTCCGTGAGCTCCCCCCGAGCGATACGGCCGTCGAGCCCTTCAGGCAAGGTGAGGCCCGCGGTGGCCCGAGACGATGTGACCCACTCGGAAGCGTCGTCGGCCACGCGGATCACCAGCCGATCGGAGGGAAGGTCTTTCAGGAACTTGGCAGCGCCGGCAAGGTCGCCGTCGGCGGCGATGGCGAACGTGATCCGCTCGGCGCGTTCCTGGGTGTTGCTGGTGGAGATGCCCATACCCGCGAAAAGCACTGCGAACAGGATGCCGGTGAGCAACGTGACCGACCAGGTGCCCGGACGGCGGAGCAAGTCGATCGCTGTCATCCGGGCGACGGCACGAGCGGCGCGCATGGCACCGGCGGGCTCGCGACCGTCGGTCGTGTGGGCCATCGGAGAGTCGGATGCGTCGTTGGTCATGCGACGCGAAGGACCGTGCGTTCGGCGTCGAACACCCGAGCGGCGAGGCGGAGGAACAGTGCCGTGAGGGCCAAGGCACTCAGACACGCAACGAGTAGCGCGATGGGTCCACCCCCGCCGTTGAGGATGTCGCGGAGGGCGGATACCGCACCCACGATCGGCACCACGGCGATTCCCGCTGGTCGGGGGAACTCCCCGAGGGCGGTGACGGCGGCAACGAGCGAGGTCAGGATGAGCGAGATTGCCGTTCCCAACGTGACGTGCTCCTGGCTTCTCGCCGCCGTGCCGATGAACAGGCCGCACGCCACCATGGGGGCGGATAGCACGAGCGCCACGACAGCGGTGGCGCCGGCTGCCACCAAGCCAGCGCCGAGCCCGGCCCGAAGGTTGCCAGCGATGGCGGCGTACCCGATGATCACGGCGAGCACCGGCGATGCTGCCGTGAGACCGAGACCGAGCTCCGCGATTGCCTTGGCACGAGCGAGGTCGGTTCGTCGGAGCGGAAGCAGGAGTTGGGCCATGATGAGCCCGCGGTTGTTGCGGCCGAGAATGCGGGTGGCGGTGCCGTTCACAAGCATGGCGGCCTGCAGGACGATCAGCGCGGGAACGATCTGGGCGGAGAGCTCACGCGTGCCGGCCTGGGTGCGCTGCACGTTGATGCGATCGATGGTGAATCGTTGGAGCGTGGCCGTGCCGTCGACACTGCCGGTTGGGTCAGTGGTCGGCGTTCCCGTTCCCGTTCCCGTTCCCGTTCCCGCTGTCGTTCCGGGCGGGTTCGTTCCCAGTTCGCTGGTCTGGTTCGCGGCGTCACGTGCTTCGATCATCTGGCCCCGATATACCTCGGCGAGTCCGGCCCGCAGATTTGCCGTCGCGGCCCGCGACGATGGTGAAACCGTGGTCTGAATCACTTCGAGCGCCACCGGTTCGCGGGCCTTGATCAACAGGTCCACCCCGTTCGGAACCACGAGACCGATGTCGGCTCCGTTGGCCGTCGCGAGGGCGGCATCTCCGGTCGGCTCGAACGCCAGGTTCTGTTTGTCGAGGCTGGCGATGGTGGTTCGCATACCTTCGAGATCGCCCTGGACGGCCACTCGGTAGGGCGTTTCACGAGTGGGGTCGGCTCCTCGCGTGGCGAGCGACGCGCCGAGCACAACACCGAACAACACGATCGGGGTGAGGGCGCGCACCACCAGTTGGCGACGGCCGCGAAGCCCATCGAGCAGCTCTTGTCGGGCGGTCGCAATGAGCTCGCGTCGGCGCTGGGCACGGTCGATCTCACGCGGTGGGCTATCGGTCATACGGACCCAACCACAGGTTCCTGGGGGACCGGCGTGTCGAATGCCGACGAGGCGAGGATCCGGACGAACGCGTCTCGGAAGTTGGCGGCTCCACTCGCTATCACCAGCTCATCGGGAGTGCTGTCGACCACCACCCGACCGCCCACGATGCCCACCACGCGCGACGCGAGCCGTTCGGCCTCTTCGAGGCGGTGGGTGGAGAGCAGGACGGTCTTGTTGCCGCTGACTTCGTCGAGCCGGAGGAGGTCCTCCAACGCGGACGCAGCGACCACGTCGAGCCCGGAGGTGGGCTCGTCGAGCAGAAGGATCGGAGGATCGTGGACGATGGCCCGGCAGAGTGAAACCTTCTGACGGTTGCCCTTCGACAACGTGCCGGTTCGAGCGTCCAAGTGGCCCGCCACTCCGAGGGCTTCGACCAACATTTCGATCCGTCGGGTGGCCGTAGCCGTTGACGCGCCGTAGGCGCGGGCGGTGAACAGGAGTTGCTCCCGCACCGTGAGACGATCGAGGAGCCCGGGTTCTTCGGTGACGAGCCCGATGATCCGCCGTGCCCCCTCCGGGTCCTTGGCGATGTCGACGCCGTTGACGTGGACCGTGCCTGCATCGGGGCGTAACAAGGTGGAAAGGACCCGCATCGTGGTGGTCTTGCCGGCGCCGTTCGGTCCGAGCAGGCCGGTGACTTGCCCCGCAGGCGCGCGGAAGGTGACGCCGTCGAGAACGGCGCGGCCGCCGAGCGATTTCACGAGACCGTCGACGTCGATCAATGAGACTCCCTGGGAAGGTGCGGGCGGGGCAGCCGGCGTGGGGCTGTTACACCCCCGCCAGTCTGCACCGTGTGCAACCCACTCGGCGTGGGTATGTCCGGTCGGGGAAATGCATTACCGATCGGGCGCGCGTGGCAGAGTTTCGCATTGTCGGACGATGAGGAGCAGCCATGCCGGACACCCCCGATATCAAGGCCCTGCAAGAACAGGTTTTCGAATTGGTGAAGCGCAGCCAGGATGCGGTGCTCGAAGCAGGCCGCACCTTCACCGACAGTGTGAGCCAGCTCACGCCGGGCGATACGAGCGCCGTCGACGAACTCATCGATCGCGCGTTCGACCTCACCGAGCGGGTGCTCAACACCCAGCGTGAACTGGCGAAGTCCGTGCTCCACACCGTCACCAAGCCGCTGTCGGGCGACGACGACGACGACTGATCCCTGCCGCGGCGCTCGTCCACGAGGGGATGATGGGAGCGGAGGTGAGCGGGTCGGTAGTCTTGCGCCGCTATGTCGCAGCCCGGACCCACCGTCTTCAACGAACGTTATGAGCTCCACCGAAAGTTGGCGCGGGGTGGCATGTCTGATGTCTACCTGGCCCGCGACCTTCTGCTTGATCGTCCCGTCGCCGTCAAAGTGCTCTTCTCGGAGTATGCGAAGGACGAGACGTTCGTCGAGCGATTCCGGCGTGAAGCGCAGGCGGCCGCCAACCTGAACCACCCCAACATCGTGGCCATCTACGACTGGGGCCAGCAGGCCGGCACCTATTTCATCGTGATGGAATACGTGGAGGGCCGGAGCCTGGCGGAGATCATTCGGAGCGAGGGTCCCCTGCATCCCCGTCGGTCGGCGGAGATCGCCGCCGACATGGCCGCGGCCCTGGGGTTTGCCCACAAGAACGGTGTGGTGCATCGCGATGTGAAGCCCGGAAACGTGTTGATCTCGTCGAATGGCGTGGTGAAGATGGCCGACTTCGGCATCGCCCAGGCGTTGTCGTCGAGCCAGGCCACCCTCACCCAGGCCGGCTCGGTGATGGGCACGGCGGCCTACTTCTCCCCGGAACAGGCCCAGGGCAAGCCCGTTGATCCGCGGTCCGACCTCTACTCGTTGGGTTGTGTGCTCTACGAGATGCTCACCACTCGCCCGCCGTTCACGGGCGACACCCCGGTGGCCATTGCCTACAAACACGTGCAGGAAGCGCCGGTCCGGCCTTCGGCGCTCGGTGTGTCGGTGCCCCCCGAGCTTGAGGCGATCGACATCAAGCTCCTCCAGAAACCCCCCTCGGCGCGTTACCCCTCTGCGGAGGACGTACGCACCGATCTCCGCCGCTTCCTCGAAGGTCAACCGGTGGCAGCGATGGCCGGTGCTGCGGGGGCTGGTGCGGCAGCGGCAGCGGGAGCGATGGCTGGAACGGCGATGCTGCCGCGAACCACCGTAGGCGCGCCGGCCGGTGCACGCCCGCCCCAGGCCGCGCCCGAGCACTACGCGGTGCCGCCCCGTCGGTCCAGGGCCACCGGATGGATTGCGGCGTTCATGCTGCTCCTGCTCGTGGGATTTGCCATCGGCGTGGTCTATTACGCCCGCAACCTGAGCAAGGAGACGGGCGCTCGTCGGGTGAACGTGGAAGGTGTCGTGAACCTTCCCCTCTCTGATGCGCAGAAGATCCTCGAAGCGCAAGGATTGAAGTTCACCACCCTGAACGAGCAGAACGATGCCGTGGCCCCGGGAACGGTCACCGATCAGGATCCCAAGAGCGGTACCTCGGTCGACACGGGTTCCACCGTGAAGCTCAAAGTGAGCGGGGGGATCGGCCAGGGCGAGGTGCCCGACGTCATCGGCCTCACCGAGGTGAACGCGCGCGCCCGGCTCGACCAAGAAAAGTTCAACGTGAGCGTGCTGCGCCAGAACGACGACACCGTGGCCAAGGACTTGGTGATCAAACAGGATCCGGGCCCCCGTGCCAAGCTCGATCGCGGCGCCAACGTCACGATCGTGGTGAGCGATGGCAAAGCCGAGGTGCTGTTGCCCGACGTTGCCGGCAAGAGCCTCCAAACGGCCAAAAACGAACTGGCGGCGAAGGGGTTCAAGGTCACCACGGGCGACCAATCGTCCGAGACGGTGCCCGCCGGTACCGTCATCGGCACAAACCCGGCGGGCGGTTCGAAGGTGCCACCGGACTCGGCAGTGGTGATCATCGTGTCCAGCGGGCCTCCGCCCACCACCACCGCGAGCACCGAGGCGCCCACCACCCCCCCCACCACGCAAGCGCCCACCACCACCCCCGCGCCCACCACCTCGAAGCCCCCGGTCACGCCCACCACCGGCGGCCCCGGCACCACAAAACCCTAAGAACCCTCACGAACCCCGCGTTTTGGTCTCCCAATCGCATCAGAAGTGAAGCGATTGGGAGACCAAAAACCCGGTACGGGGGGTTAGGCGGGGCGGTAGATCTCGGCGCCGGTGTCGAGGAACTCCTCGGCCTTTTGTTTCATGCCCATATCGATGGCTTGCCAGGCGCCGATATCCTCCGAGCCGTCGAAGCCATTGGCTTCGGCGAAGGCGCGCACGTCCTGGGTGATCCGCATTGAGCAGAACTTGGGGCCGCACATCGAGCAAAAATGCGCCGTCTTGGCCGGCTCGGCAGGGAGGGTCTCGTCGTGGTAGCTGCGAGCGGTGTCGGGGTCCATCGCCAGGTTGAACTGGTCCTCCCAACGGAACTCGAAACGCGCCTTGCTCAACGCGTCGTCCCACGTCTGCGCCCCGGGATGGCCCTTGGCGAGGTCGGCGGCGTGGGCGGCGATCTTGTAGGCGATCACGCCTTCCTTCACGTCCTCGCGGTTGGGGAGACCGAGGTGCTCTTTGGGTGTGACGTAACAAAGCATCGCCGTGCCGAACATGCCGATCATCGCCGCGCCGATAGCCGAGGTGATGTGGTCGTAGCCAGGGGCGGTGTCGGTGGTGAGCGGGCCCAACGTATAGAACGGCGCCTCGTGGCACAGCTCCATCTGGAGGTCGACGTTCTCCTTGATCTTGTGCATCGGCACGTGGCCCGGGCCCTCGATCATCACTTGGACGTCGTGCTCCCAGGCCCGTGAAGTGAGCTCACCGAGGGTGCGAAGTTCGCCGAACTGGGCTTCGTCGTTGGCGTCGGCGATCGATCCCGGACGGAGCCCGTCGCCCAGCGAGAACGCCACGTCGTAGGCGGTCATGATCTCGCAGATGTCGTCGAAGTGCGTGTAGAGGAAGTTCTCCTGGTGGTGGGCGAGGCACCAGGCCGCCATGATCGACCCGCCACGACTCACGATGCCCGTCACCCGC
>Ga0335397_10002402_pt1 | contig 25539 bp, 23 predicted proteins | sample MAT04_FD_205740 | JGI IMG/M metagenome (GOLD analysis project Ga0335397, IMG submission 205740) | Freshwater microbial communities from Lake Fryxell liftoff mats and glacier meltwater in Antarctica - MAT-04 (spades assembly) (version 2) ... | reverse complement strand
GGTCACCGTCTTGCCGAAACCGCTGTTGTGGAAGACCGCGAGAATCACCGAATAGCTGTTGTAATCACGCAGGGCCACCGGCTTGGCACTGCCGCCGATCTCGGCCCGTTCCGATTTATAATGGCCGAGGACATAGGACCTGAGCGTTCGCTCGCGCATGTCTCCGCCCGCCGCCTTATTATAGGCAACGCGCTGGGCCGGAACCAGTAAGGTGGTCACGGCATCGACCAGGGTCGACTTGCCCGAGCCGATATCGCCGGTGAGCAGGCTGTTTTTGCCGCCCAGCTCAAGGGTCCACACCCGCTTGTCGAAGGTGCCCCAGTTCAACACCTCAAGGCGCATCAGGCGGAAACCGGCCAGCCGGTCGTCGCCGACAAAATCAAGCCGCATCGGCTCAGCCATGGACTGCTCCTCCTTTTGCCGCAAGCTCCTGCCGGTACAGGTCCAACCGCTGATCAAACTCGGTCAGCCACTGGGCATCGACAAAGGCTTTGAGGATACGCCGCACTTCAAACATCTGCTTCTGACCATGGAGAGGTCGAAGAAATCCCAGCTTGACGACCTTGCTGAGATGCGTATCCACCTGATCGATCAGTTTCGCCTCATTGCTGCCGGCCGGCAGAAAAACTCGAATCAACTCGGCAATATCACTGGCGGCAAGGATAAGTCGCGTCTCACCGCCGGTCGCATCGAATTCGGCCAGCTTTTTACGCAGCAGTGCCAGCAGAAGACTGACCGGAAAGGAAAGGGGCTGACGCCGCACCAGACGGGGAATGGCGGCTTCGATTTTCTCCTCGTCTTCCGGCCGGGAGCGAAGAAAGGCGTAGCCTTCGGCCTCGTCGAGAATGAGATCCAGACCGAGAACGGCGACATAATCACGGACTGCCGCCTGCAGGTTAAGCAGGCCGTTCCACACCTCGACCTTTTCTTCCTGGTATAATACGCCTCTCAGCAGCGATACCACAACCGCGGAGAGGTCGGTGCTGATGTCGGCTGCCGGTGGGCGAAGTTCCGCTGCATTCATGTCATTTCCTCGTGAAAATAATGCGCGGCAAACGGACGCGGCGATAGCTGCCGTCGGTAAGCTGCCACGTAAGGGACTCGATCGTTCCCTCGTCCACCGCCGTATCGCTGCGGCCGCCGGCGAGCTGCAGATAGACCAGCAGCTCGGATAAGCCCTGGCGCAAAGGATGGAGGGCTACCAGCTCGGCGAGACTTATCTGACCTCGCTCCTGCAGGGCCTGGCGGATGAAGCGCGCGAGTTCCGCCCGGTCTACCACCACTTGGTTGAAGAGCGCTGCGACATCGCCATCCTCCTCGCCGTCGAGAAGCTCAAGATCGACAATTCGCGGCTTAACCTGCGGCCGGTGCAGAGGTCGCTCCATTGGCAGCTCAACGGTGGCAATGGCCTCGGCCAATTCAATGAAATTATCAGTCGGCGCATCCTCGCGTACCGCCAATGCCTGCGCTTCGATACTGTGCAGGATATCCATGATCCGCCGATTTTCCAGCCAGGCTTGATCGTCGAGAAAGCGCCGCAGCTGCTGCGACAGACGGGCGACAGTGCGCTGAGTATGCTCGCCTGCCTCAAGCCAGTCGTAATGGACGCGACGCAGTCGGGATTCCGGCTGCATTTCCACCACCGGCGGCAGGGTGAGAACCTGCTCCAGCAGCCGACTCAGCTCTTCCTGGCGGCTCTGTGACATAAGAAAATCCCAGAAGGCCCGGAAGCTCTTGCCCTGATCGGAATCGGCAATGGTATCACGCTGCCCCATGATCTCCTCAAGCAGCTCACCCTTGGCGCCGTCCCACAGGGCGATCCGCTCACGGACTTGGCGATCAAGGCTGCGGAAGTTATGCTCGACCTCACGAAAGTCGGCGAGCAGGTCTCGTGCCAATTGGAGAAACTGCTGGAAACGGTCCTTTAAGGCGGTGTCGTTTAAAAGGGAAATATCGCCATCGCGGATGCGCTCTATCTCGGCATCGATCTCGCCTCGCCGCCGAATGAGTTCGGCGGTTCTTGCTTCGGGATCGCTTTCGCTGCCCTCGCTCATCTGCCGGAGGAGGGCAAAGAGGGTCAGGAGGCGCGACTCGGTGCCGACAAAGGCACGCTCGGTAAGGCTTGCCAGCCAGGCAATGGCTTTTTCGCTGGCCGAAGTCAGATCAAAATGGGGTTCATCGGAACCGGTTGGATAGTATTTGCGCAGCCAGCCTTTGTCATTATCCGCCCAGTCACCCAGGTATTCGGTAGCGCGCTTCGGGAACAATTCCGCCCCGTATTTTTCCCGGAGGGCAAACAGTTCATCCTCTAAGGCCTCTGCCAGATCGGCCTGCTGCATCTGCCGAACGTTCGGTTCGATAAACACCCGATGGAGAAAGCTCGCCACCAAGGGCGCGTGATCGGAACGTAACAACCGCCAGGCCGGATGCGACCGGCGCAATTGATCAAGGCCGGCGTAATCAAGGCTCACATCGGCACCTTAGCGGAGTCCGGCCTTGTCCAGCCGGGTCACCAGTGCCTTGCGGCGCCTATGTTCGGTCATGAACTGCTGGAATTCCCGGTGAAATGTCTCCGAAGATCCTTGCAATGCATATGCATCGCGCAGATCAACGAGTCGGCTGGAGATATTCCGTAGATGCTGCATCTCACTCGAACCCAGCGGTCTATCGACAGCTCTAAAGCTATAATATTGATATTCACTCATTTTGTGTTTTCCTTGCAAACTTTTATGGCGTTTCCGCAGGCACTCGTGATTGCCGACGAAGATGCACCAAGAGGGAGAACAAGTTGCATTTGCAGTCGAGTATTTTGCTCGCATTGAAAGACCTATTTATAGCTGAACCTCTATGAAAGCGCAATTTGTAGTTGTCTTGTATCGGCAGAACAACCGACTTCAGGGGGGAAGCCGAAACGCTTCACCTCCTTAGAGCCGCAGCGCCATATTTATTGGAGTTGAAAACAGGAGTAAACGATACTATCCTCTTGAAGACATCCACTCCAAGACGGAAACGAAAGGATGGGCAGATTCCGGCAAACTTGAATTTTGATGGATGCAACCAACAAGGAGAATTCCCCATGCCAATTCTCGCCGGTCCCATCCTCATTGTCGAGGACGATCAGAACACCTCGAAGCTTGTGGCAACCTATCTGGAAAGGGAAGGTTTCGCCACCATTGCCGCCTATGACGGCGAGGAGGCACTGCGCCAGGCACGCCTCCGCGAGCCGGGTTTCGTCATCCTTGATGTGATGCTGCCCAAGGTCGACGGCTGGGAAGTCTGCCGACAGCTGCGCAAATTTTCCGACGTGCCGATCCTTATGCTCACCGCCCGCGAGGAAGAGATTGACCGGGTCATGGGGCTTTCTCTCGGGGCCGACGATTATGTGGTCAAACCCTTCAGCCCGCGCGAACTGGTGGAACGGGTCAAGGCGATACTGCGCCGGGTACAGCCCGGACCAGCGCGGGAAAAAAAGGTCATCCTGCACGGCGGCCTGGTCCTCGACCTGGTAAAACACAAGGTGAGCCTCGACGGTGCCCCGGTCAACCTGACCTCTTCGGAATACAAACTGCTCCAGGCCCTCATGTCCTCGCCGGGACGGGTGTTTTCTAGAAACGAGCTGCTGGAGCGCTTTTACCAACATGGCGAGACGGTGATCGACCGGGTCATCGATGTCCATATCGGCAAGCTCCGGTAAAAGATCGAGGACGATCCCGCCAATCCCGAGCGCATCCTCACCGTCCGCGGTTTCGGCTACCGCTTCGCTGAGCCGGGCGAGGAGTGAGAGGATGCGCAACCGTCTACTGTGGAAACTCCTCCTGACCAACATACTGCCGGTGATCGGGGTCATCTTTCTGGTGGTTTGGCTGGCGATCGATAAGCTTGCCGCCCAGTATTTCATGGAGTTGATGAAGATCTACGATGTCTCCCCCAACGACATCCACCAGATGTTTTTAACCTCCATTCATCAGTACCTGGTGTGGGCCAGCCTGGCATCCCTGGGCCTGGCTTTCGTCCTCAGTTTTCTGCTCACCCGCCGGGTTCTCCGCCCTCTTTCGCAGATGACCGCCATCACTAAAGAAGTCGCCGCCGGCAATTTTTCCCTGCGGGCCGAGATCAGCACCAGCGACGAGGTCGGCCAGCTCGGCATTGCCTTCAATAATATGGCCGATCGGCTGGGAAAAATCGAACAGCTGCGCAAGACCATGGTGGCCGACGTCGCCCATGAGCTGCGGACACCGCTGACCAATCTACGTGGCTATCTTGAGGCCTTGAACGATGGGGTGATTCCACCAACGCCCGAGACCCTGCGGATGCTGCAGCAGGAAAACCTCCGCCTGGTGCATCTGGTCGACAACCTGCAGCAGCTGGCGCGAGCCGATGCTGCCAAGGCCTATCTGAAACGCGAGGATATTGTCCTGGCCGACCTCGTTAAGCAGATGGTCGAACTGCACCGTCTCAACTTCCAGAAAAAGGCGATCACGGTCGAAACCAGATGGGAGGACGACCAGGCACAGGTCTCCGCCGACCGCGACAAGCTCCTCCAAGCCATGCAGAATCTGCTCGACAACTGCTGTAAATACACGCCGGAAAAAGGTCGGGTGGAGGTTGCCATAAGCAGGGTGCAGGGAGGGATCAAAGTCGATTTCCACAACAGCGGAGCTGGCATTGCCCCGGGCGACCTGCCTTTTATCTTCGAACGCTTTTTTCGGGTCGACCGGTCCCGGTCGCGCGATGCCGGCGGCGCAGGCATAGGTCTTGCCATCACCAAGGAACTGATCGAGGCGCACGGTGGTTCGATCGGTGCCGAAAGCCGCCCGGACGACACCCATATCTGGTTTATCCTGCCTCTTTGAGCCGCCTCTTTACCCAATCTTTACATTCCCTTCATTGCTCCTTTACACAGGATATTTATTATGTAGGGCAAGAGGAAGAGCCTCTTGATAAACAAAGTCCCGACAAAGGACCAGCAACAATGGAAAATGGGGGTATGGCAATGAAAAAATTTAAATTTATTCTCGCGATACTGCTGCTTGGATGGGGAATAGGGCCAAGTTTATCAACGAATTATGCGTTTGCGGCCTTGCAGAAAGCGACGTTTGTCGTCGCCTGATACGATGTCGGCAAAGACGCCCTGGATGGGCGAAAAGGCATCGTACGGGTAGACAAGGGTATGCGGGACTATGGGGAGACCAACACTGTGCTCTTCGATCCGGGGAAAATACAGATTGGTGAGATGGAAGAAGCCCTGAGAAATGCCCAGACGTATATTCGTACCGTTTCCCCGAAGAACAAGAGTAAAAGTTCAGGCGCAGTGCAATAACATGCAACATAACGAAAGATAACGACAATCCTATCAGAGAGGAAGGCAATGAAAACATTTTTTATCATGGCATGGTTCCTGGCACTGGCAACCATGGCAGGGACAATAGCAGAGCAACTGACCAGGCCGGTGGCAGCCACTGAACAACAGACGAGCGGTGCAACCGCCAAGGCAATGTTCGCCGGTGGCTGTTTTTGGTGTATGGAAAAACCCTTCGAGGCTTTGGATGGGGTAATATCAGTAGTCTCCGGTTATACCGGGGGGACATCGAAAAATCCGACCTATGAAAACTATATGGGCGGCGGCCATATCGAGGTGGTGGAAATTACCTACGACCCCAAAAAAATCAGCTTCCAGCCACTCCTTGACGTATATTGGCATCAGGTAGACCCAACCGATGCCGGCGGCCAGTTCGTCGACCGTGGTCATGCCTATTCGACGGCAATTTTCTACAACAGCGACGAAGAGCGAAGGCTGGCCGAGGTCTCCAAGGCAGAGCTTGCCGGCAGCTCCATTTTTAAAGGCCCGCTCGTCACCCCGATCCTGCCCTACAGCACCTTTTATCCGGCTGAGGAGTATCATCAGGATTACTATAAAAAAAATCCCGTCCGCTACACCTTCTATCGAAGTCACTCGGGAAGGGATTCATTTCTTGAAAGCATTAATTGGAGTAATAAAGCCATGACCAAACAAAGCAGTAAAGAGGATTTGAAAAAACGACTCACCGCCCTGCAATACGAGGTAACTCAGGAAAACGGTACCGAGCCGCCCTTTAAAAACCACTACTGGGATAATAAAGAGGCTGGAATCTACGTGGATATTGTCTCCGGCGAGGTGCTTTTCAGCTCGCTTGACAAATTCGATTCGGGTACCGGCTGGCCGAGTTTTACCCAGCCGCTGGTCAAGGACAATGTCGTGACGAAAGAAGACCGTAAACTCTTCTCGGTGCGGACTGAGGTGCGCAGTAAAAATGGCAATTCCCACCTCGGCCATGTCTTTGACGACGGTCCACCACCGACAAAACTGAGGTATTGCCTCAATTCAGCAGCGTTACGATTTGTACCGGCAGCCGACCTGGAAAAGGAAGGGTTCGGGGAGTTTAGCAAATTGTTCTCCCGTTAGTTGTCATTTTATTAGCGGTTGCCCGGTCCTCCATGCCGAAAAAGACGGACTGGAAAGTATCTACACCCTGGCGAAAGGCCACGGTCTTGCGCCAGGCCAAGCTGTTGAAGTGGTAATCGACTGGCTGCGTCGATATCGATTAATGCGTCTGCATTTCGCAACCGAATTGATTCTTGAGCTGTTTTACCAAACACTGCCAGGAGTTGAAAAGGTTGGCGCCCATATCGCCGAAGAAAAGGCGCGAATAGATTTTGCCTGGCCCGAGAGCATCAACAAGGTAAATATAGGGTTCTCCTGTTTTTCTTTTAATCATTTTTTTGCCTGCCATACAGAAAGACAAAACTAACAACTTGCAATATCTGCGACAACAGATTTATATGCAGTTTTATGGACATAAAGGATCGTTGATGGAGCAAACCCAACTCTAAGCCTCATTTCAATCGAAATCAAGAATCATGGCTACCCCGTCGTGATGGTCGTTGTGCAGATTCCTCACAATTATTGGTTATCCTTCCATCCGGAATGATATGCGAAAAAGCAACAATTCATTCGGGGCCTTCTTTTAAGGTTCATCCGGCCAGGTTGCCGGTACTCCCCTCAAACCACATTCCAAGTGGTAGCCGGGTCGAGATGAAGACTAAATCGTAGGTCTCGCGTATGTTGCTCCATCAAAATGGGAATTGCTGGCACAACAACACAGCAGAAAATGCCATCAGACATCTTGCAGTACAAAGAAAAATCTCCGGGACCTTTTTTAAAAAAGCCATCCCCAACTACCTGCTATTGCTTGGTATAGCGAAAACATGTAGATTCCAGGGAAAATCATTCCTCAAGTTCTTATTATCTAAGGAAATCGATATCGACAAGTTCAAAGCAACAAAGCACATCAAAAAATCATTTATGGTTGGCTCATCGACAGAAAAAGCCGCAGAGGGTTGCTGTCCCCTGACATGAGAAAGTTGACGAGCATGGAATATAAGAGCGCCGAAAGGAGAAAGGGTTATGCCAATAATTGCGAGATTTTACGGGATTCTAATCAAAATGTACTTCAAGGAACATGGAGTCCCTCATTTTCATGCCATCTACGGAGAGTTCAATGGAGTCTATGATATTCAAAGCTGTGAAATAATCGAAGGAGATTTACCCTCCAGAGCTGATCGTATGGTTCTTGAGTGGACGCAACATTACCAAGTCGAGTTACTGGAAATGTGGAAGACACAGCAATTTAAACAACTTCCAGGATTGGAGTGATCTTGCCATGGCTACTTATCCAAAAGTTAAGTCGGTGAAACCGCTTTCAGGAAAACTGCTCTTTGTGATATTTACTACAGGGGAAACAAGAATTTATGACTGCTCCCCTCTCCTCAACGAATCCTCTTTTTACTCGCTTAAAGACGACGCATTTTTTAGGAACGTACATGTTGATCAAACGGGTTATGGCGTTGTTTGGAATGACGACGTTGATCTCAGCGAATCTGAGTTATGGATAAACGGGAAGGCAATTTATGAGCACGAAAATCAAATACACCAATGATCCTGAAGTCCGAAATTCGGGGACATGAAACTTATTTCCAACAATAACATCCTGCGAGCAAGCCGCAGATGTTCACGTTAGACCGCTCACCATGTATGACATTTACTCCAATGCTCAAAATGACCTGTGGTGTTTTACGCTTGGCAAGTCCGGGAGCCGAAATCTCATCACGATTGGGCTAAATCCGAGTACTGCCACGAAGGAAAAGTCTGACTATTTTTACGCTTGAAAAAACACGGCACTTCTTGGCAACAATTTGGCTCGCTAACGCAGTCAGGTCGAGAGAGGCGTAGAATCTCTCGGGTTGCCGTGTAATCATAATGTCAGACATGCCATGGTCTCAGACCCGGGGGGAAGCAGGCATCACCTTGCCAATAACGGTGCTTCCTGTGTTGACTTCCACCATACTCAAAGTGTCGTCCTTCCCATCGCGACAATTACGAGGCTCAATCCCTTTAACCTTTCGGCTTACGGCCTATCTGCTCGCTGTCCGACGCTTAAAGCTGGGTGTTACCACACAGTCTCCAAGGACTCGCTACCCGGTGGCCGGCCAACCTTCCGGAACGGGCTTGCCACCCGCTGGACTACACGACCTTGCCCGGCCGCACGGATATACTGTCCCCTTAATTCATACAACCGACATGAATGTACCGGGCTGGAAGCTGCACCAGCTATCGACCGGACATTGGTCTATATGGGTGAATGGCAATTGGCGAATGACGTTCGATTTTGATGGAGAGGACGCCGTGCTGATTGATTACCCGGACTACCACTAGGAGAAAAAACAATGACCACTATGCACAACCCACCACATCCGGGCGAAACCTTAAGAATTGACATACTACCCGCTCTCGGACTGACAGTTACCGAAGCGGCAAAGCAACTTGGCGTTACTCGTGCCGCTTTGTCCCGAGTGCTTAACGAGCACGCCGCAATCTCTCCAGAGATGGCCTTGCGTTTGGAAGGCTGGCTAGGGGTTGAAAACGGTGGGCGCGCTGATCTATGGATCGGCCAGCAGGCAGCATACGACCTTTGGCAAGCACGCAAAGCCGGCGCACCCAAAGTCCAGCGCGCCGAGTTCGTGGCAGCTTGATGTACGAGGTCCGGAGTCATGTACCACCGGCAGAGCCGGTGGGGTACGACAGGAATCTGGGGACAGGATACTTAATTCCATAAATAAAATACGCCAGGTGCGACCTGAAAGTCGCCTCTTTTGTTGCTGACCGCTGAGTCAGCCTGCCGTTTCGTCGGCAGTTTTCTATCCCGACATGCATAGCTGGTAACGGCTTTGTGTGTATTCCCATCATATTACGCAGAGGGCAATTATCGCCGGGCTGTCTTTGTACCGGGCGAAGACTTTGACAAATTGATAGAAATAGAAACCATTTAACCAGGAGGAAATTATGCCTAATGCCAATGCACCGTTTCACCCGATTATCTATGTCCGCGGTTACGCGATGACCGAACGAGAGCAGGACGAGACCACTGCCGATCCGTTCAATGGTTTCAACCTTGGCTCTACGGTATACCGCGCCACACCGGACAAGAACAAGCCTGCCAAAAAATTTATTTTCGAGTCGCCCCTCTTGCGGCTTATTTCAGACTATCAATACATGGATGTGTATAAAAATGGTTTTGATATCATGGATATTGATGAATGGGAAGGCACACTTCCGCCTCGGTCGATTGTCATTTATCGTTACTATGACGTTGCCTCTGGTTTGCTGGGCGCAGGGAAAACGCCGGAAATTACCGAGTTTGCCAAAGGGTTGAGCAAGTTAATCCTTCGCGTTCGTGATTTGGTCTGTGCTGCCCCGGACAACGGAATTACCGTGGAAGATTTTCGCTGTTACCTGGTTGCCCATTCGATGGGAGGCCTGGTTTGCCGCGCTTTCCTGCAGAATCCTGCTCTTGGTGACGATCAGGCGAGGCGCTGCGTCGATAAGGTGTTCACCTACGCCACACCCCACAACGGCATTGATATGGCCGGTCTCAATGCTCCCAAATGGCTAAGCGCTGCGGATATAAACAATTTCAACCGCGACAATATGGCTCAATACCTCAATCTGGAGGCTCTTTACAAGAAATACCAGCGAGTAGATTACCTGCCCGAAGAAACCTTCCCGTCTGACCGTTTCTTTTGCATGGTGGGTACCAATCGGGCGGATTACCAAGTCGCAATGGGGTTATCAAGGACCTTCGCCGGACACGGCAGCGATGGTTTGGTCAAAATAGAAAATGCCAGAGTCTGGGGTATAAACGCCAAAGGGAAAGTATCAGCCCCGTGTGCCACCGCCTACGCGTTTCGTTCCCACTCTGGTTATTTTGGCATTGTCAATAGTGAGGAGGCGTATCAAAACCTAACGCGCTTCCTGTTCGGAGACATACGAGTCGACCTCTGGGTAGACGTAGATTCCGTGCAGTTGCCGCCGGAGATTCAAGGCAAGGCGGTCAACGCTCTCTATCAGTTCGAATTGAAGGCATCACCCCGTGGTACGCGCTGGTATCTTACGCGCCGACATGCGGAAGAGGACTCGGTTGCCTGTCGTAACTACACGGAACTCACCGACCCAGCGGACAAAAACGCCAGAAGCATCTTTCTGTCTACTGTGTTCCTGGCTAATGATGCCCGCCTCAACGCGGAGAAGGACCCGTCGCTTACCTACGGTTTAACTCTCGGCGTTCCATTCGGTAGCAAGAACGCGCCGGGAATTGCCGGTCAACTACAATTGCTGGTTTCGGCCTGGAATTGCTAGGCCGTTGTAAAAATATCTTGGCCGAAGGCATGCTTGGAACGGCAGCAACTACAATAACCCTTGTTCCTTATACCACTGGGCAGTTTTGTCGAGGCCATCATACAGCCCATATTGCGGGGAATAACCGAGCAGCCTTTTGGCCTTGCTGATATCAAAGGACCGACTCTTGGTGAAAAAATCGACCCGGCGGCGGTAGATGGGCGGTTCGATGCCGAGGGGAATGCAGATTTTTTCGCAGAGTGAGCCGGCCAGCTGAAAGGGCAGGGCCGGAATGTGAATTTTTGTATCCGGGTTGCCGGTTATCTTGGCGATAGTCGAAAGAAGATCGTCAAGGATCATATTCTCATCGCCGCCGACGATAAATACCTGGCCGACCGCCTCCTGCCGTTCCGAGGCGAGAATAAAACCCTGTACCAGGTCGTCGATATAGACCATATGATAGTAGATCTTGCCGGTGCCGATAACCGGAGTAATTTTCTTTACCGCCAGTTTAAAGAGCTTCAGCAGCCGCATATCGCCCGGGCCGTAAATGGCGGTAGGACGAACAACCGACAGGGCCAGACCGTTTTTCGCGGCCAGGTCGCGGGCCAGCAGTTCCCCTTCAAGTTTGGTTCGCTGGTAGATGTCGGCGGGCGCAAAGGGCGACTCCTCGGTGGCCGGCGGTACCTTGACATCGCCGTGCACCCCAACGGTACTGCAATGGACAAAGCGCTTTACCTGGTGTTTGACTGCCGCTTCAACCAGGTTCCGGACACCCTCGACATGGATATCGCGGTAATCCTGGTCCACCGAGGCTGCGGTGCGGAACATCGCGGCGATGTTGAAGACCTTCTGCACGCCTTCAACCGCGCGGTCGACTGCGGCCCGGTCCCGGATATCTCCTTCCTGGATCTCCAAAGCCGGATGTGGCGCCAACATGACACGCTTTTTGCTGCGCACCAATAATCTGACCTGGTGTCGGTCCCGCAGGAGCCTGTTACTAAGATTGTGGCCGGTAAAGCCGGTGCCGCCGGTTACAAGTATCTTCATAAATTTTTCGCTGGTTGATGAGGTGGTGGAGGCAGGGCTGCAAAAATCCTCCTGTAAAAGTCGGTTAATTTGGCCCTGAAGGCCGAACGAGAATAATTTTCCTGAGCAACCCGGTGCCCCTCTGCCCCGAGACTTAAACAAAGCTCCGGGTCGGCCAATAATCTTGCCATGCCGGCGGCCATGCTCTGCCGCTCAGGTGCAACCAGACAGGCAAAATCATCGGACAAAACCTGGGTATGGGTGAGAAGGTTGGTGGCCAGCACGACCTTGCCTGAATCGAGGTAGGAGTAGAGTTTCATTGGGGTATTGTTACCCTGAACCCGCGGCGAAAGGAGGATATCGGCCTGGGCCAGATAATGACCGAGCAGTTCCACCGGCCGGGGGCCACAGAAAAAGGTGTGGTCGGCTACCTGCAGCTCCTCGGCATATTTTTTATAGGCGGCGATGGTCTCAGGCGTGCCGCCGATGATTACCAGGTTGCCGCGACAGCCCTGATGAAGAGCCAGCTGGAAGCTCTGCAGAAGCAGATCGATGCCCTGGTATTTTTCGAGGTTGCCGACATAAAGCATGATCGGCCCGGAGATTTGCAAACGCTGCCGTAGATCCTCATCCGAAGAGACCGAGTCCGCTAGCAGGCTGATATCTTCAAGACGAACTATGAGTTTTTCCGGAGCGTGCGCCAGGGCGATTTCCTCCAGCGCCCGACACACCGCCACCACCCCGCAACTCCTTTTTACCGCAAACCGTTCGCAGAACTGCAGGGCTGGTCCCAGGGGCTTGAGAAAAGAAAACTTCTCGACTATCTGATCGGCCAGTGAGGAATCCATATCATAGATATAAGGCGTGCCGAAAAAGATCCTCAGCAGCATGGCCATAAAGGCCGCTTCTTCGACCGCATGGATGACCGCAATGCGGTGGCGACGCAGCAGTCCAATTGCCTTGAAAAACATGCAGACATCGCAGACGATTTTTTTTAAAGACAGGGACGGCGGGATATTTTTTATGCCCCAGATCGCCGGAATCCTCTGCAGGATAACGCCGGGAATGGTCACCTCCTCGCCTTCATGAAAAACCAGCAGATGCACGTCATGCCCGAGGCGCGCCAACTCCTCGACCAACAGGCGTACGGCTATGGGTGTCCCCCGATTCTGGAAAAACGGTTGCGGGGCGATGACCAGTATTGATCTTGTAGCCTGTGAAGTCTCCGACAAATCAGCTCCTCAGCCGGTCACTGCGGATAATAATCGGCGAACCGAACAGTTGCGTAAGACCGGTCAACCGGCAACAGGCCTCAATGGCGGTTGACAAGGTTTTATTGCCGACCTTGCGGTGGACAACCATGGGCAGGAGAAATTCAGGTTTAAAAAGCGGCTGGGCAAAACCGTTTGCGGCGACGCTCGCGGCGATTTCCGTCCGGGAAAAAAGGGTAAACGGCCTGGTATTGCCTTCCATTTTTTTCTTCATGCTGAAGAGCATTTCGTAGAGGATATTGGTCGAGCGGCGGTCAGGATAATCGACGATGACGCATTTATCGGCTACTCGACACATTTCAGCGACAATTTGCCGCCATTGGCTGACATGGGGCAGGAGTCGGAAGGCCATGACCACATCGAAAGAACGATCGGCAAAGGGCAGGGACAGAGAATCGCAGGTCTGATAGGTAAAGGAACCCGGAGACAGGCGCTGGTCGAGGCGTATGCGGCAACTGTCGGCACTGCCGGTAACCGTCACCGCATAGCCGTTTTTCACCAAGGGTTCGGCCAACTGGGCATGCCCGCCGCCGACGTCAAGGACTCCGGCCCCGGGCAGATGGCGCAGCAGATCAAGGGTTATTGCCGCCTGTTTGGCAAGAAAATATTCCCCTGCAGCACCGCTGAAGCGTGCTGCATAGTCGGCCGTTGCTGTCTCAATATCGGCTGTTTCTAAAAACATTCCTCGCCACCTCAATTCTTCAGTATTGTGAAAACCTGCTCGACTTGGGCAATCTGCCGCTCCTGCTCCTCGGCGCTCCAATGCAATTCTCCGCCCATGAAGCCGGTTATCCGCTGCAGAACCTCTCTTGTCGGGCATTCGGCGGCGGCCAGGTTGGTCCTGCGAAACATCACGTCGGTGAGAGTTACCGCCATTTCCTCATGGATAAAATACCGCACTTCGGCCGCAAGCAGTGGCGGCTCCTCCAACAACCATGGCGACTCGCCTGCATTTGCAGGGGGGTGCTGCACGATAAAGCGGAACACCTCACGCCATCCGCTGCCATAACAGGTCGTCAGATGGTTTCTAACCGCTGCATATTCACCGCCAAGGGCGTTGATGGCTGGACCGAAATCAATATTCCTCGGTGGTAAGGTGAGGTAGCTGCCCGCGGCTCTCTCTCCCAACCACGCATCCGAGGCCAAAATTTTCACCATCTTTTCGGCAATGTCGGGGGCCGTGGTATATTTAACCCCTTTGATGGAAAAAAGACCGTTTCTGCCGTCAAGGGGCCCGTGCTCGATGATCATCGACGACTTGTCGAGCTGCACCGAATCGGCCTTGCCGGCATCCGCCTCCTTGATGGGCAGGAGACCGGCGTGGAAATAGGTCACATCGTCCATGGTAAGACGGCCATGCGGATAGATTTTATTGATATCTTCAAGCACCGCCGCCACCTCTTGCCGGGTCGGGGAAAAGTCATCGGCGACACCCTGGTACGGAGTGTAAGTCGTACCGATCATGGTGTAGCGGTCCTGCCAGGGGACAAAAAAGAACAAGCGTTTGCCCCGCTTGATAAGTGCGTCTTTATCGGTGAAATCAGTGTATCCTTCAAGACCCACCGCATATTTTTCAAAGAGTCGTTTCTTAACCACGATGTTGAGGGCGGTGGCCCACAGCTGATCGCCACTCCCGGCATCATGGCCGGTGAGGTCTTCCAGCCATGGTCCTGCGGCATTGACCACCGCATGGCTGGCAACCCGTATCTCCCGGCCGGTCTGCAGGTCGCGCGCCACTACCGCTGAAACCCAGCCACCAGCCATGTCGACCTGCGTCACCTCGGTATAGTTGGCGACAACGGCCCCGTAGCGTACCGCTTCTTTCAGGTATTCAAGCACCAGCCGTTCTGTGTCCAGGGCAATGGCATCATGCCAGACCGCCCCACCGCTCAAGCCCTCCTCGGCAATACCGGGAACCAGCCACTTGACCTCCTCGCGGGAAATGGCGCCGCCGCAGGGCAAATGGTTCTCAGCGGTCAGGCCCTGGTTGCGATCAAAGGCAATGAGATCATAGATGGCAAAGGCCAGACGCATTGTCTCCCGCCCTTTTATGCCGTGGCCATAGGTGGGCATCAGGCAGCGCAGGGGTTTGACGAGATGGGGGGCCAAGGCCATCATCCGTCGCCTGGAGACAATCGACTCGCGCATTCTTTTAAAATCACCGTGCTGCAGGTAGCGGATGCCACCATGGACGATTTTCAGGCTGTTGGCAGAAGTCGAGCCGGCAAAATCGCCCTTTTCCAGAAGTGCCACCCGGAAGCCGGCACATGCCGCTGCATAGGCGATTACCGCGCCGTGGATGCCGCCTCCGACTAGAGTGAGATCAAACTGTGTGTTATTGAGTTGCTGTAAGTCTTTAATCATTGTGCTCAGAATCAGGTTATAAAGGAATGGGCAAGTGATGCGTAGCCCCGCCACCCCAAGAAGATAGATATTCAGACAGAGATGCGCCTCCTATTTCATGGTTCAGATGCGCAAGAGGCTGCTTATATAGCAGACTTGACGCTGAAAATAAATAACTATATCGGCAAAGATGGCCCTGTTTGGTCGGTTCAAGCCCGACCGGCGACCATATCTTTGCCGAACTGTTCGGCCTTGGCCATCTCCTCGGGAAATCCGAGAACCGCCTTCCTGTTGTCGACGCCTTTCACCAGAAATTCTCCGCCATATTGGACGTCCATGGCATCGAAGATATACCGGGCGGTCAATACACTGCAGTCAAAGATCTTCGGACCTTTGGTGGCCGAGGTGGAAAGGAGGTAGCCTTTTCGGCCCTCGCCCTGACGAAACCTTTCTTTGAGAAGGTATTTCCTCGACCATCGGGCCTGAAACCGATCCCCGCAGCTCTTGCATTGGGCCGACAGGGCGTAAAAATAGACCGGGCTGACCAGGAGGATCCGGTCGGCTGCATCGGCTGCATCGTAAATCTCCGTCATATCGTCCTTGATGACGCAGTTGCCGGTTTTCTCGCAACCGCCGCAACCCTGACAGGGTCGCAGATTCAGGTCGTTGAGCCGCCGGTATTCCACCGTCCCGCCGCTCTGTTCTACCGCCTCGGCAATTTTGCGGGCCAAGGTCTCGCTGTTTCCGCCCTTGCGCGGGCTTCCCAACAGTACCAGCAATTTCATAGCATTTTCTCCCGTTCTTCTTTGTTAATAGATGATGGTTTTTGCGCCCGTTGAGGCCGATGTGACCAACTGTACCATTTCTGCAACTTCTCTGTCAGCTACATTGTTGTTTTCCGGCAAACTCCTGGCGGTATTCATAAACAGATTTCAACTGCCGCTCCAGGTAAAAATCATTGAGCTCTTTCCCCTTTACAAAGCATATAAATAGTATACATTCATGGTATACATTTAACTAAATCATCGTATTCATTGAATTTTCGAGCGGTGCACGGTGGTCGGATTTTTTCTCATCTTGGCGTTTTCTCCTTGCGTGGGAATGAGATTTATTGTTAACTGATAACATGAAAGCCCTTTCTGCCAACATATTTGCCATCAAACGTTATGCCCTGCATGATGGCCCGAACATCAGGATAACAATCTTTTTCAAAGGCTGCCCGCTGGCCTGCCTGTGGTGTCATAACCCTGAGGGCATAGACTTCGTTTCGAAGGTTCTCTTTCTGGCCGACAAATGTGTGGACTGTGGTGAATGTGTGGGCCACTGCCCGGAAAAGGCCCTGCATCCGACCGCTGAAGGTGTCCTTCGCGACGACGACAGATGTACCTCCTGTGCCACCTGTGTTGATGTTTGCCCGGCTCTCGCCCATGAAGCAACCGGGCGAAGTATGAGCATTGCCGAGATCGTCACTGAAATAAAAAAAGAGCTGCCGTTCTTTGATCAAAGCGGCGGCGGTGTAACCTGCTCTGGTGGGGAACCGCTCAGTCAGCCGGAAAGCCTGCTGGCGCTGCTCCAGGCCTGCGGTCAGTTGGGCATCCACCGGGCAGTCGACACCAGCGGCTTTGCGAGGCTTGAAACACTCTTGGAAGTTGCTCGATACTCTGAGCTTTTTCTTTATGATATTAAACATATGGATAGCATTATCCATGAACGATTCACCGGTGTTGCCAATGATCTGATACTCAGCAATCTCAAGGCACTTGGCGACAATGGCCATGCCAGTAGGGTACGTATTCCCCTGATCATGGGTGTCAATGACAATGAAAAAAATATCCGGGCAACGGGCGCCTTTGTCGCAGGGTGCAAGGGGGTGCAGGGCATCGACATACTGCCCTACCATCCTTCAGCCACCGCCAAATACCGCAAGCTCGGCCAGGCTTACAAAGGTGCCTCACTCGCCGCACCGGCTAAGGCACATATAACTGAAATTACCGATATATTAAGAAAATATGTGAATGACGTGAACATCGGAGGATGAGATGAACGATCGGATAAATAAATTACGCACAGAGAGTTTTGAGGCACAGCCATCGATTTCCATCGAACGGGCTCTTCTTGAGACCTCGTTTTATAGGGAAAACAGCGGCAAATATTCACTGCCGGTTCTGCGAGCCATGTGCTTTTTGCATCTCTGCACGCATAAAACCATCTATATAGGCGAGGGCGAGTTGCTGGTCGGCGAGCGCGGCCCGAAACCCAAGGTTGTCCCAACCTTTCCGGAACTGACCTGTCACAGCGCCGACGATCTGCGCATCTTAAACTCCCGGTCCATGGCCAGTTACCGGGTAGCCGATGCGGACATCCGTCGCTATGAAGAGGAGGTCATTCCCTACTGGCAGGGCCGCTCTATGCGTGACCGCATCTTTAGCAACATCCCGAGTGAATGGCGCATTGCCTATGAAGCAGGCCTCTTTACCGAGTTCATGGAACAGCGGGCGCCGGGCCACACTGCCCTTGACGGTACCATCTACACCATGGGCATGGTCGATTTCAAAGAGCGGATTGCCGACCGCATCCGCCGTCTTGATTTCAACAATGACCCGGAGGCGTCGGATAAGGCCGAACAGCTTCGGGCCATGGCCATTACCTGCGATGCCGTCATAGTTTTCGCCGGTCGCCATGCTGACCGGGCCGAGTCCATGGCCGTAGGTGAGATAGACCCGTTGCGCCGGGAAGAACTGCACCAAATAGCGGCAATCTGTAGGCGTGTTCCGGCCGAAAAACCGCGGACCATGCACGAGGCGCTGCAGATGTATTGGTTCGTCCATCTCGGCACCATTACCGAATTGAACGGTTGGGACGCCATGACCCCCGGCCACATCGACCAGCACCTGCTGCCGTTCTACGAGAAAGATCTGGCCGACACCATTCTTGACCGTGAAAAGGCCAAGGAACTCATTAGTTGTCTGTGGATCAAGGTCAACAACCATACCGCGCCACCAAAGGTCGGGGTCACCGCCAAGGAAAGCGGCACCTACAACGATTTCACCCAGATTAATCTCGGTGGGCTGAATGCAGCTGGGGCCGATGCCGTAAACGAGGTGTCCTATATCTGCCTGGAGGTGTCGGACGAACTGCATCTCCTGCAACCGCAACCGAGTGTCCATATCAGCGGTAAGACACCGGACCGCTTCCTCAAAGCAGCCACCAAGGTCATCCGCAAAGGCTATGGTTATCCTTCGGTGTTCAATAGCGAAGCGGTGGTTATGGAACAGGTTCGGGTCGGCAAGAGTGTCGAGGACGCCCGGGAAGGCGGCACCAGCGGCTGTATCGAGACCGGCGCCTTCGGCAAGGAGGCCTATATTCTCACCGGCTACCTCAATGTCCCGAAGATCATGGAAGTTACCTTAAATAACGGCGTTGATCAACTAACCGGCAAAATGGTCACCATCGCCACCGGCGATCCAGCCACCTTCAAGAATTTTGACGAGTTGTACCAGGCCTTCAGCCGGCAGCTGGAATATGTTGTTGATCTGAAGATTCGCGTCAACAACTATATCGAACGGATGTATGCCAAGTATTCGCCGGCTCCCTTCCTGTCGGTTGTCATTCATGACTGCATTGAAAAGGGCAGGGACTATTATGACGGCGGACCGCGCTACAACACCAACTACATCCAGTGCTGCGGCATCGGCACGACCACCGACAGCCTGTCGGCGCTCAAGACCCATGTCTTTGAGGGCGGCACGGTCCCTATGGAGAAGCTGCTTTTTGCCCTGAAGAACAACTTTCAGGGTGAAGAAGCCCTGCGTTTGCGGCTGTGGAATAAAACGCCGTTTTTCGGCAATGATGACGACCGCGCCGATACGATTATGCAACGGGTCTATGATTCGCTTTTCACCGCCATCGACGGTAAACCCAATACCAAAGGAACCATTTACCATCTCAACATGCTGTCCACCACCTGCCATGTCTATTTCGGTAAAATGCTCGGCGCCTCGGCCAACGGCCGCTTCGCCTGCCTGCCGGAATCGGACGGCACCTCGCCTTCGCATGGTGCCGACCGCAACGGCCCGACGGCTGTCATCAAGTCGCTCAGCAAGATGGACCAGTTGAAGTCGGGGGGCACTCTCCTTAATCAGCGCTTTCTGCCCAGCGTTCTCGCCACCGACCAGGATCTTGACAAGCTCGCCGGTCTTATCCGCACCTATTTCACCTTGGGTGGCCACCATATCCAATTCAATGTCGTCGATACCAAGACCCTGCGCACCGCCCAGGAGCATCCGGACGAATACCGCAACCTGCTGGTTCGGGTCGCCGGCTACAGCGATTATTTTGTCGATCTTGACCGCGAGCACCAGGAAGAGATCATCAGTCGAACGGAGCAGGAACTCGCGTAGGCGGGTAAAAACCTTTATCTTTCTGTTGCCTCGGCAATGGCATCGCAAACATAGCCGATATTTGCCTGAGTCAGGCCGGCCAGATTTATCCGGCCGCCGGCCACCACGTAGATACTTTTATTGGCCCGCAGCCATTGCACGACTGCATCCGACAAACCACTGAACGAAAACATGCCGCGCTGGCTGGTAATGGAGGAAAAATCGCCCTTCACACCGCGCGCGGCAAGCCCTTCAACCAGGGCCACCCGCATTGCCTTGATACGGTTGCGCATGGCGGCCAATTCCTGCAGCCACTGCTCGCGCAATTGCGGATTCGACAAGATAGTCGCCACGACCAGCCCGCCATGGGCCGGCGGGTTGGAGTAGATAACCCGAATGGTGGTCTTCAGGTGACTCATCGCCACCGCTGCGTCCGCCGCGGTCGGACTGACAATGGTCAGGGCGCCGGTGCGCTCGTTGTAGAGACCGAAGTTTTTCGAATAGGAGCTGGCAATAAAAAAATCGACTCCGGTTGCCGCAAAGGCTTCAATCCCGGCTCTGTCAGCCTCAAGCCCTTCACCAAAGCCCTGATAGGCAAAATCCAGAAAGGGGATCCAGTTCTTCTCAGCGCCGATGGCAGCTACTTTTTGCCACTGGTCGGCAGTAAGGTCAACCCCGCTCGGGTTATGGCAGCAGGCGTGCAGCAAAACAATGTCTCCGGCCGGAATATTCACTAGATCGGCGACCATGGCCGGAAAATCGAGGGCTCGAGTTGATGCATTATAGTAGGCATATTCCGCCAGGGGAAATCCGGCCGTTGTGAAAACCCCTTTATGGTTGGCCCAGGTCGGTTTACTGATCCATACCTTGGCGCCGGGATAAAACTTTTTCAAGAGATCGCCACCTACCCGCAAAGCTCCAGTGCCACCCGGGGCGTGGGCAGTAGCCGCCCTGCCGCTGGTGATGACCTCGCTGCTATCGCCGAACAGCAGCTTTTGCACCTCGGCGGCATACAACGGGTCGCCGGAAATCGGCAGATAGCTTTTGCTGCTCTCCCCTGCCAGGAGAATCTTTTCGGCCGCCTTGACACAGGCGAGAATCGGCGTTTTACCTGCCTCATCCTTATATACCCCGACGCCCAGATTGACTTTTTGCGGATTCGGATCATTCCTGAAGGCATCGGTCAAACCAAGGATAGAATCGGCGGGTGCTGCTTCAATGTTTTGCCACATAGTAATATTTCCTTTTAAAGTGGTCCACCGGTAGTGAAAATACGAGCTTCAAGAATACAAGCTTTTGCCAAACCATGTCAACAGGAATGAAGAACGACAGAATGGCTTGCGAAAGCACGGCGACGGCATTGTTTACTGCAAAATACCTTGTAATCACCTTGACAAATCGTTGCCTTGCTCGGAAAAGCTCCACATGGTAAACAACGGACTCAACCTTTTGTTTACCATGATCATCTCAAACATTGAAAAAATCAGATGAAAAACGCTTTTGCGGGAATCATTGTTCTAGGCGTCGTTATTTTCACTCTTCTCGCCATCTTCGATCTCGAAATCTCCATCACTCCGAAAAAACCAAGTCCGCAAAAAATCGCTGGTCACTTGCCTGATAACAAACCTGAACAAAACATCGAACCTGTCGGCTCAGCTCAAGATATCGCAGCAGCCCTCTCCCCTGCTGCCACAGCAATCGCCGAGCCGCCGAAAGATGCGGGTATCCCGCAGACTGTCTCCTCGGAACAGTTGACCACGCCGACAAAAGACCCTGGCCCAGGCCCAGATGACAAGCCGCCGCCCCAACCGGCAGCAGCAACAATCATCAAACAGGCAGCTATCCAACCGACCCTGCCAACCAGTAACAAGCCGACACAAAGTCTCGGTCTCCTCACCGACACCGGTGAGACAGAAGATAATGGGATATTTGAACCGCAATCAACACAAGTGCAACCGACACTTCCGAGAAAGGCTGTTAAAAAGGTGGAAAGACCTCCGGCTGAAACCATAATCGAGGAAGCGGCGGGCCTGCAGATAACTATCCTCCCTGAAGGCAACTACCCCTTTTCCATCCTTCTCGACACCTTCGATAAACAGGCCAATGCCCAGCAGGCCGTCGCCCTCTACCGTAAACGGGGTTTCGCCGGCTTCTGGGTGAAGATCGATTTGGGGAACTCGGAGGTGAAATATCGCTTGTTCACCGGGATATTCGCCACCGAGGCTGCGGCGCAAACCTTCCGAGCCCAACACCACCTCAATGCTCAACGTGTTAAAAACGCTTTATATTCATGCCGAATCGGTACCTTCCACGACAAAAAGGAGCTTGTCCTCGCTTTTGCTAAAACCGCGGAGGCGGGTGTCTTTCCCTATGTTCTTGGCAAGGAAAGCGGGCCCTTTTTCCTGTATACCGGGGCATTTTATACCGCTGATGGGGCCGAGAATCAATGCCGCGAGTTGGCGGACAAAGGTCTTTCTTGCAAAGCGGTACTCCGATCAACTCTGCCGCCGAAAAATTAGGGTGGTAATGAAATGCCGGGTCATAGCGTTGCCGCGGCACTAAGGGATAAAGTGTGTTTGGAGAGGTGAAAAGGCTCTCAGCAAATGGATTTCGACATCCGCTGCAATTCTGTTTTTTTGCCGATGGCGACGATAACATCCCCGGCATTAAAGGTTTCGCCCGGTCCCGGGTTGAATACCATCTCTCCGGTTATTCTTTTGATGGCAACGATAATTACCCCAAATTCCTGACGAAGATTGCTGGTGATGAGGGTTTTGCCGGTTATCGGAGAATCTTTTGCGACAACCGCCTCTTCCATCTGCAAACCGAGTTCGGTATGCATCATGGTCTGGTCGAGAAAATCGACAACCGTCGGTTTATGCAGGATCTCGGCCATCCTCCTGCCCCCCATCTGGTAGGGACAGACGACTCTCGTGGCACCGGCCCGAAGGAGTTTGCTCTCATTCTTCACATCCGAGGCTCGGGCGAGAATAAAGATATCAGGGCGCATACCCTTGGCGGACAGGGCAATAAAGACGTTGTCGGCATCGGAGCTGACCGCCGTTACCAGTCCCCTGGCTCTGTCCAGTCCAGCGGCGGTAAGCGCCTCATCGGAAGTTGCATCCATGTTGAGATAAAGTATGCCTTCTGCTTCAAGCACCTCGATGCTCGCCGGATCCTGCTCGATCACCACCAGGGGGTTTTTTGTGGCCGTTAATTCTTTGACGATGATTTGCCCTATCCGACCATAGCCACAGATAATGTAATGATTCTGTAATTCGGCAACCTGTTTCTCCAATTTCCTTCTCCCTAGAACTTTTCTGAGTTCACCCTCCACAAAGATACGCGCAACCTGCCCAAGGGTAAAGGTCATGAGGCTGATGCCCATGACAATTATTACGATGGTGATACCTCTGCCGAGATCGGAGAGGGGCTGGACTTCCATAAAACCGACGCTGCTAATGGTGATGATGGTCATATAGAAGGCATCAAAAGGGGACATGCCTTCAACAACAATGTAACCACTGGTACCAAAAACAATTATAGCAACAAGGAGGAAGAGCGAGAGTTTGAGCTTGATGAAGTCCATGGGTCTGCAGGTCGGTCATCTCGTTGCGGATTCATTTCCGCCACAGTGACAATAACGGACCACATTTACCATGAACACCGACGAGGTGTCATGCCATTTCCACATGATCGAAATGAACTGCTTACTGGTTGTGGTTCCGGGGATGACAAGAGACAGCAAAACTTCAGCTAAAAGCATCTGTTCCGGCCGGATTTACGCAACCAGATCCACCTGCTGCATGGTTACCGGGCGACCACTTTCCATGAGCGCAAGGCCCGTCGCACGCACTTGGCCCAAGAGTTCATTTTCGTTATCCTTCATTGAAAAAAGCGTTTCAATGTTTCCAAGGTACAGCGCACCGACACCTGCCTTGCCGAGGGCTATCAGTTGATCGTTACCTTCACTGTCTTTTGACCAGATACGCAGGTTTTCATACACGGCATCATTTTCGTCAATCCAGTTATTGCCGTCATCGTCGTAGCCACTCAGATCGCGAAAACCGTTACCGGAGGCGGTACCGAAGAGCTCGCTGCCGTCGTTAACCCGTCCGTCGTTATTTTTATCAAGGGCAAGAAATCCGCTTCCCGGAGCGACAAAAGCGATTTGCTCCCTGGTTCCGTCGGCATCGATATCAAAGCTGAAATCCCTCTGCGATAATTGGGCTGCGGCCCCGGAAAAATTTATCACGAGGGGGTCTTTCAAGGCGTCTCCGACGCGGATGTTGATATTTTGTTCACTGTAAAACTCCCGGCTCATGCTGAGGCCTACGGAAAAATCGATGGTCCGGCCATCGGCGGTGCTGATTACCCCACCGGCGGCAAACTCGGTTTTCTCATATTCATAGTGGGATACGTGATAATCATAGACCATTCCGTAACCTTCACTTGCTGGCGCAGGTGCCGGTGCAATGTCATTTCCTTGGCCCACCGGGACACTTTCCTGCGCTGGAGGAGTTGTGAATTTTGCCGGGTCGATAATCTGGAATTTCCGGCCGGTCAACCGTTCAAAAAGGGCCTGAAGGATTCTCATGTTGAGATCGCCGATCATCTCCTGCTCTTCGGAAACCTCGACATCGGCAGGTTGGACATGACGTCTTTTTATTTGCTCCTGGAAGGAAAGAGCTATCTGGTCCGGTATTCGGTTTTTTATCTTGTTTGGCGGATCGAGTTCACGACCTTCTCTGCCGTTTGCTATGGCGCCCTTCGGTTCCATGCCGTTCTGCCAAACAAGCAGTGACTCACGTTTCGTGTGTTGTTCTCTTGCGGTATTTTTGGAATACAGTTGGATCGCAGAATCAGCAATTCGCATGAGATAGCCCTCCCTGGCTGCTGTTGTGGGATTGAAGCGCGGTTAAGTCGTCCTTGACTTAGAAAACCGGAGATCGCTCTTGTCTGTATCGGTTGAAAATGGCGGCAGTTTAGAAAAATGAGTCGCTTAAAATATTTTTTGCCCGGGCGGCGAGAATAATGGCTCAGAAATGAACTGAATCAAGGCACAGTCTTCTTCGCCGGCATTAAATCAGTTGCAGACGAAAAATCTTTGCGATAGGATACGCCACTTTCATGACTCTATTTTTGTATAAGATATTTTTTTCAAATTTCTGAGCTGTTACCAGCAGCTTAACCTGTTTTCAACAATTTCGTTACGGCACCATACACCCCGCATAAGGGTAATACAAAAATCCCGTTGCCGGGGATCGGTGGAAATCAATGATTGAGAAAAGACTTCGGGTAGAAAAAATTGGCGGTACCACCATGTCCCGTTTCGGTGAGGTGCTGCAGAACGTGATCCTCAAGGATAAAAATGATATTTATAATAGAATCTATGTGGTTTCCGCTTATTCAGGGGTAACCAACGAACTTCTGGAACATAAGAAAACCGGCCAACCCGGAATCTACCAGAGTTTTGAACAAAATGAAGAATATGAACCGGCAATGATCAGCCTGCAAAACAGGCTCTGTGAACTGAACCGCAGCTTTGAGGGAATTGGTCTCGACGTGGCCGTTGCCGACCAGTTTATCTGCGAACGGATTACTTTTGCCGTCAACATCCTGAAAAGTATGGACAATGTCATTTCGTCCGGCTATGTCAACCGCAGTGAAGTGCTTCTCGCCGCACGGGAACTGCTGGCCTCCATCGGCGAGATGCACAGTGCCTTCAACAGCGCCAACATCCTGCAAAACTTAGGATACGATGCCACCTATGTCGATTTGAGCGGTTGGCAGGAGCGGCGGGAGC
>Ga0335397_10002400_pt1 | contig 25553 bp, 25 predicted proteins | sample MAT04_FD_205740 | JGI IMG/M metagenome (GOLD analysis project Ga0335397, IMG submission 205740) | Freshwater microbial communities from Lake Fryxell liftoff mats and glacier meltwater in Antarctica - MAT-04 (spades assembly) (version 2) ... | reverse complement strand
TCCCCGATGTCTGGGCACGACGCCGTCAGGCAGCCGTCACCGCCACGGCTGGGGTTGCTGTCGCCTGAGCCATCCACTCAACGCACTTCACTACTGACAGCCCCAACGGCGTTCGCCGGGTATGTACGCACAACCTGACGCCGCAAACGATGCCGCAACTGCTGACGGCACGCCGCTCGCAACATCATCAGCATCACCATCGCCAGCGCCCGACGCCGGAGATGATGCCGCAAATGCTGACGGCACTTCGCCAGCGACACCATCAATGTCGGCGGTACCACCGCCCGATGTCGAAAAGGCTGAAGGCACACCAACGCCAGCAACGGATGCCGGCCCGAGCGAAACAGCGGTGACAGCGCCTGTGGCGCCGCCAACGCTCGCGGAACAACCCACAACAATCGTCGTCACGCCCCTCACGCCGGCGCCGACGATTCCCGCACCAATCGTGCTCGTGCCGAAGTTCGATCTGATACGCACCGTCCTCGCCACGCTGGAGAAAGCTCTGAAGGTTGAGAACCCAATGCCCATCGAGACATTCGTGGGGCCAGGTGGCGAGCTGATGGTTCGTTTCCTCAAGCTGAAGGGCGTTGCACCCGCTTATCCGATCCTCGTGAACGGCAAGCCGAACCCGACAATCATTGCCGTTCTCAGACGCGAAATGGTGCGGTACGAAATCCCAATGACACAGGAGACGATCGCGAAAGTCTTCTGGACACTGTTCGGCGAGGCCATCTACGCGCACGACTACGACCCGTTCGAAAAGTCAATCGTCAAGGTTCTCCACAGTTTTGCCGTTCGGAAGGCTTCGATCCACTGGTGGGAAGGGCAGATGGGCGCACTCCATCAGGAATGCCTCTTCATCGCGGCACAGCAACGGGTCGAGACCAAAGGGTGGAATGGCTCGGGTTGGTTCAGCGCGACACTGAAACTTCACCGTCGCGAACTGGAAGCAGTCGGGGTGCAAATCGAAGGCCCAAGAAACACGAGTCAGGGCGAGATCGTGCGGATCCGCTATCGTGGATCAGTCACCAATCATATTGACAGTGACGCGAGTGACGCAATTTCACCGACACTGCCTGCCGAGGTGATTCACGATCTCCGACGCGTGTGGCCGAACAGCCTGCTACTGAACGGCCAGCCCGACAAAGTGCGTCCGTGCGTCGACCGCCTGACCAAGGGAGTGATGTGCGAGCATCCTTTGATGAGTGGCGAGATGTGCGGTGCCTGTCCTGCGTGCAAGCTGTACGCGTTCGACGACAAGCTCCAGCCCGGCGAAGGGGTGTGGAACACGGAGGCCTGGTCGCTCCACATGAACGCTCAAGGGAAAACCGCCGACGCACTCCTTTCAAAGCTGCTCCAGTACCAACTCGCTCCCCAGTTCGTCGCGGTCATCGAAGACGTTACTGAAGCCGCCGCTGGATTCCAGGAGGCGCTCGCGAACGCGATCCAGAAGGACAATCGCGGACTTTGGATTCTCACCACCCAAAGCGGTGGGCACCTACTGTCAGAACTCGCTCAGGTCGTGAAGCATCACGTCGTTCTGTAAGCTTGCGGAAAACGACAGCAATGATGCCATTTCAGCCCGGCCGCATCACGCGGCCGGGTTCCCTCAACTTGGAGATTCAGTTATGAAGCATGATCTGAAAGAAGTCGTTGATGTTCTCGCGAAGCGCACGGACTACCTGGAAGCCATCCTGAAAGTCGTGGGCGATCGACCGGAGGTCGAGGCCCTGATCGACGAGGTCGTCGATGAGGAGTGGATCTACGAAGTCTACCGCGGCGATGCTCAGGACGAGATCTGTCGCATGCGAGAAGAACGAGAGGAGTAATCGGATCGCACACCGATCAGGGGCAGCCCATCGTGGCTGCCCTTTTCATTTCGTGGCCCACATCGACATCGACACTCCAGATCGACCCAGTCATCCGGAGTCAGTCGGGTGGAGTATCTCCCAGTTGCTGTACGCGGGCACGTGAATAACGCGGATCCTGGATTGCGGCCCAGATCGCCGCAATGAGGCCGACAAGCGGGCTAATCAAATTCGCAAGTCACGTCGCCGTCCTGCTCTGGCCGTGAGACGTTAAACGGGGTGCACCAGTTCCTGCCGCCCAAATGAAAGAGCACCAGGCCGAGGCTCCAGGTTCCCTGCCACCGAAGTACAAGGCAGGGGAGAGGAGGCCCTGACCCGGGACAACTACCAACGCCAGCGAAGTCGAAATAGCTGAACGCGAAGCCGAAGTACGTGAACTAGTAACAGAACCATGCGAAGCGATGATCGAAACAGGAAATGAAGCACGGGTCGAAGGAGATGATTGCACACAGGGAGATTGTCGCCCGGACTTTTCCACCAACCAGCCAACCATGAAGACCAACAAGATCCCCCGGACCAAGCGTGAAGCGATGACGAGGATCAACACCGCATCCCTGGAGCAACTCCTCGAATGGGAGCGAATCGGTAAAAATGTCCAGCCGACCGATGTGAAGTTGGCGAAGCGAAACTCGGCCTGGATCGCTCGCTTCACGGCCGAGATCAAGCGTGAGATCGACCGGCGATACCAAGACGAGTGCTCATCCCTGGACACCAACGACCGCCAATGAACGAACCGGCGTGGGTGATCGATCACGCTCTCGTTGTGAAGATCGTGGAGAACAGAAGCGATCATCCCGATCCTCGTCAACCAACAGCAACTCACCGCCTCGACCAGCGACAGCATCACTGAGATACTGGTGAAACGCACCCCTGCTGGCGAACAACAATTTGTCACGAACCAGAGAGTCAGATGGAGTTTCAAGTAGGGGTGGATGCCTTTGACGAGGCAAGGGGGAGTCTGACTGATCATCAGCCCCCCAGTTCACTCCCTCGTCGAGGGAATCCTCGTCAAAGGAGCCTCAATGCCCTCCTCGTTTACGCCTCCACCGAAATGGGTGGAAGTCACCATCAAGGCCTGTGGTGTTAGTTTCGACGGAGCATTCGAACCAAACACCGATGCAGTTCATGTCCGTTTGAAATCAATCACCGACCATCTGCAACTCGACTATGAAAACCAGTACTGGAAGGTGACCTCCGATCCGTCATACTCACGCGGTGTCCATGTTCACCGTGGGTTGGAACATTTGGGTCCAGGAGAGATAAACGGTCGCGATCGCAGCGAAGCTTGGCGTCGCAAATACCTGTACCTGCCGCTCGATCATGTCAAACAGTACCTATCCGGGTTGCAAGCGTCCCGAATTCGCAAAAGCGAGGGGCGAGCTAAATTGTTGGCGTTTCAATCATCGCTTGTGATCGCAATGGAGCGGGGATACAAGAAGCACTACGAGAATCCAAGATCGGAGGGAAACCCTGAGTTGACCGTGCTGGAAAGCCTCATCCGTCGTCACTTCGACCAAGCGGTAGCGATGGTCGGACGTATCAATGCGGAACGTCGGCGTGATGAAGAACGTGTTCAGAACGAGAAAGAACAGCGGGAACAGCAAGAACGAGAAGAGAAGCGGAAACGTGAAGAAGACGCAAGGAGAAGAGCACACAGCGGTTCAACGCCTGATTGGCGGGAGGTGCTCGGGGTGACGCTCACAACTCCCTGGGCAGAAGTGCAACGCCGTTACCGAAAACTCAGCCTAGATCACCATCCGGATCGTGGAGGTAATCACGCAACAATGGTGAGTATCAACTTGGCGTACGCACGAGCCCGAGCCGAGTTGGAAAACCGCTGACCAGAAGAACCATGATCGCTGCTTCACCGGAATGAACTTTGGTGGTTTCATGAGAGACTGGAAACGCCCAAGAGGTATGAAGTGCAGAGAATCTGGTTGCGGCCAGTCCGGCGGTCCTGGCCGTACACGAGGCTGAAGTTGATCGCCCCTTGGCTCAACTTGCTCGCCTTGCAACAGCCCTACCCCGCTGGGTTTGAATCGAGGAGAAGCCCCACCAAAGGCACATTGAACGGTAGAGTTTTGGTTGGTCAGGAAGACAAACACCGACATTTAATCGGCCCGTTCCATCGGGTGAGCAATTGATATGGTGGGGTATGGAGAAGCACGAAGCACGAAGCACGAAGCGGAAACAGGTTCACCCGGGGCCTTATACTCGGGTCAGCGTCGATTGAGCAGGAGCCAAATCGACGCACAACAACTATTAAGATGAACGAATCAGAACAACTGTAACAAGTTAAAGAGAAAAGCAAACAAAGTAAACGAACAAGTGAAACTGAAACAAACGGACAACACCAAATATCAACATACTTAATAAACGATAAATACATACTAAATAAACAACCACTACATACAAGAAACGAACGATCGAGCAATATTGACACTGATAAAAGCAGATGAAAGCAGAACATTCACGCAGTGAAAGAGTGAGATTGAACCTTCCATGGAAGCCAACCACGGGAGGAACTCATCACCACCCCTGTATGGCAACGCCCACGCCATGCTACCTGTTCACAACACTGTGCCCAACGCGGCAAGCTTAACGCCTCACGGCGATCAGCCAACGCAAAGGGCCAGAAGCAAGCTCACCAGTGCTTGCTCGGAACGCACCCGTCGCTCGGCTCGACTCCGTCAAAGCAAGCGACGGGAAGCACCACGATCCCAACGCTCATCTGGTGTGGGCGAGGGCGAAGCCCAGCAGACTCTTCCGATCGAGTGACGTGATCCCGGTGAATGTTCGAGATCCAACCACACCAATCGGATCCGGCCCACTGGCGAAAAGTCCTGTCCCATCTGTCCCGCTGGTCCGCGAACTCGATCTGCAATCTCACCGACCCAGGATCTCGTTCGCGACACAATCGCACATCATTACTCTCCACCATCCATCAATCATGGAACTCATCCATGCACTCTGAACCAGCCACATCTGGATTGACTCATCACTAAAAGTATCCATATCCAGATAAGCCCCATGAAATCAATTTCAACAACAATGAAATAAATTTACAAGGAGCCAGAGAACGAAGAAGCAACCGGGTATGAATAATGGGAAATAGAAGACCACCGACGATCTGGAGACGACGATGTCCGTGCCAAATGAACCCGCTGTTCACGACCCTGGAAATGCAAACCTGCTGGAAGTAACAACCGACCCCAAAGCCGAGCCACTGCTGGACCCCATCGAAGAAGGGCCTGCAACGCAATCTCCATCCCCGCCCATCCCGACGGGAGGAAACGTGATCCCGGGTTACACCTACCCCAAAGAGAAGGATCTGTCCGCCCGTGCAGCACGAGGACGAAGATACACCGCGTTCGGCCTGATTAAGCCTCTGCAGGCGTGGGCCGGTCTCTTCCGCGTGAGTTACGCCACTCTTTACAACCCCCTCCACTCCGGACCCGGGGCGGCACTCGACAAGAACTTCCTCCTGGAGTGCGTCCTCCGACGGCACTTCCACCAGAAAGCCGTGACCTACAGCGTCGGCTCCGAGCCACACCGCGAGGGCCACCTCCTGGGCGACAAGCACCAGTCCCAGGCGGAGTGGGAGCAGGAACTCGGCCTCCCACCCGACTCCCTCAACGGTCTGGTGTGGCACCGCGACGCCTTCCGCGAGTCCCTCACCAGCCCCCCGATCCCGAAACCTGCGGAATAACCCCACCGCAACCAACCCCAAAGGAGAATCCCATGACCGTGACCACCCTGTCCCCGGCCGACACCCTCCGTGACCTCGTCCGACGCGGCGACGAACTGATCCCGCGCCGAAACGAGGCCCACCGCCGCTGTCTAGAACTCCGCGAACAACACGACCGCCTCGATCTCGATGGTCGCGTCGCGTTCAACAACGGTCCCCTCGGGGAGGCCCACCTCGCTGCCGCCGGTGTCGTTGATGAGTGCAACGTCCAACTCGTTCGGCTCTACGCCGATCAACTCGCTTTCCTCCAATCCCTGGACGCGGCCTCGATCCGCTTCCTCCCGACCACGTAACCAAAACCCCAAACACGGAGGCCCCATGAAACTCGACGTGAACAAGATCCTTGGCATTCGCGAGCCCGATCCGACCTCGGCGGCACGCCGGCCCTTTGGACTCCCACCGTACGGCTACGGGGCCAGCTTCCCCATCACCAGGCCCGAAGATCCCGCCGTCAAGGCCTTCAACCCCACGGAACTCGCCGAAGCGATCGTCGCCCAGGCCGACGTCACCGAGGCCAGAGCCCTACTTGTCGATGACGGCCGGCACGTCGTCGTGTGGTGGAAGGAGATGCCCTCGGGGGTCCTTGAATTCGTGGGTCTCCTCCTCAAGTTGGTCGGCCAACGGGTGCCGCTGTCGGCTTGACCCCGGGGGCAAAACGTAACGTCCTAACCCGTCCTAACCCCACAAGGAGAACCCCGTGTCCAAAGTCCTGAATGACGCCGGGATCGAAGCCCTGGTCGCCGGCGTCCCCCAGCAACCCACACCCCAGCTCGTGAACCCACACCGCCCCATCGCGACACCCCAGTACACCGCGTTCGGCCTGACCCACACGTTGAAGGAGTGGGCGAAGCGGTTCGGGTGCCTCGAGCAGTGGCTCGCCGACCGGCTCAAACGCTACGCCTCGGTCGATCCCGTCCTGCTCCTGGAGGGCACACTCCGCGAGTACATCCGACGGTCCCCGCGAAACGGCTTCGACGATCTCCAAGGCACCACCCGGTATCAGATCATCCGCATGGTCCCGGTTCGCCTCCGGCCGCCGACATCGCCGTCCGAGGCTCAGTTGCTCGCGGACCTGGAAGAAGTGTTCGTCGTGCCGCAGTGCATCAAGAACACCGTCGCCACCCTTGACGAGTGGGAGGTGCTCCTCGGCATCCCACACCAGTCGCTCCGAGGGCCGGTGTGGTACGCCAGAGCGTTTCACCCCACTCTGCCTCAGCGGTAGTCGATACACAACTACGTCCGCCTTCCCAGCCGGCACCTTGATGCCGGCGTTCCATCACCAGACTTTCCCCTGGATCGCCAACATCCAACTCGATCACGACACCTGGAGTGCGAATGAACCACGATGACCTCGAAAGCCTGTTCGATCTGTCAGAACTCTTCCCCGTGGCGGCCGCTGGTATTTCGCAGACGCCACTGCCTTCCGGGCCAGTTCTCACGCGGGCCGAGCGACTCTGCAACTACCTGCACGAAGTCTTCCCCCTTCGGGACGAACGGTGCAAGTTCGCCGCAGCCGGACGCCCGTTCAAGATCGACGACCGCAACCCTTCAGATAGGTGGGAATGGGCTGTCTCGGTCGAGGTGCTCCCTGAGCTACTCGACGAGAAACGGATTTCTCTTGTGCTCTGCTTCGACAGCATCCCCTCCGACGAACATCTCACCAAACACCTTCGCGATTTTGGTATCACATACCGGCTTGCCACCGAACACGCAACGTTCGAGATCCCGATGCAAGTACGGTCCGCCCCGAAAATTCGCAAATTGATCCCAGTGATCCGACGGGTGGCAAAGGAACGCCCAAAGTGGCAATGGTTGTGCAAACGGGTCGGCGATTCCTTGAAGCGTCTCGCTGATCATCTGGCGGAGTTTCAGGCATGAGGATAGGCTTCACATCGCACCAAAAGATAACCAGGTCCGCCGCCCGCCGAGCACAGCGAATCGCCCTCCCTGGTTTCTTCCCAGACGACTCTCCTGCTTCGCTTCCAGGCGGTTTGCTCGCCGCCTGAACAAAGCTGCGCTCGCACCCGAGAACGGCTCTCCACGACCGTCGTATGGCTCAAAAAACCAAGCCAAAGGTTCTGGCGAAGATCAATGCAGCAACTGGATCCCATGAACCAGAGAACGAAGGCAGCTCGAGGTAAACGTCGCGAGAGGACAGCGTTCGCATTCCGAATTGGGACGCAGCAAGATCCGTCGTGGGAAGCACGGCGAGAAAACGATCTGGCTGCTGGGAGAACACCTCCTCAACGCTCATCCGAAATGACAAAGGAAGCCCAATGGATGAAGCAATGGCCCAGGAATCCTCGCCGATTGAGCAGGTCCCCCACCCCAACGCTCCCCCGCGTGGCACCTTCTCAATCGCTGGCGAAGACGAAAGCAATCTCCCAGACACAATCATCGCGAAAACGCACGAAGGCGAAACCCCAGAAGTCGCATTGGAATCCCGTCTAATCGAGACCGTGACGCCGACCAACCCCTCGCGTGTAAACCTGCTTGGTCCGGAAACCACGCCGACCCCGCAACGACTCCCAACGAAAGCCTGGCCGTGGAATTCGATCAGGCGAAAACTCAAGTGTCTGCCTGAACCCTCGCCCGGTTGGGAAAATGCGGTTCGCTGTCTGGAAGACTCACAAAGCGACCTCTGAACGATCAACTCATAACGACCGCTGCTCAACTCCTCGCCGCCGCCCAGGTCCCCAGTTCCAAAAGCAATTCAGGTTCTCCCGCACTGATCTCCAAACCGGACGAGATCGGTAGGCAATTGTTCTTCCCTGGAACGATCGAGAGGCTGAGCGACCACAGGAGTAAGGGGTGGAACCCTGATAAGAGGCTCCAACATTACCTCCGATAAGCCTGATTTCAAGGCGTTCTCGAGGTGGTGTCAGAGTCTGGACGTGCGATTTCCAGCTTTGAGAAGCCCCCCGCTGCGTCACGCGGGCTCGTCAGGTGGCTGAAACATTGCGAGCAACCTCGTTCCGCAACCCGAAGGACAACATGAACAGACGTGAGAAACAAAAGAAAGCCCGACGCCTCCGCCACTCGCACCTGGAAGAACGTGCGTGGGAGCTGGTCGCTCGAAAGCTCGACCACATAGGCCGGGGAGATGTGTTCCGCTCACTCAACGAAACAGCCAAGCGAGCACTCACTTCGCACATCCCCCCCCCGCCGGAACTCCGAGCTGACCCCTTGTCCGGACTGACCACCCGGGACCGGGATATCGTCATCGAAGCACTGTCCGCCGTAACTGTTCGCGTTGGCCCGAACCCTGTCCCCTGGATCGACGCTTATACGACTCTGCTCCCGCTTGAGCCGCACCTGATGCGTTTCCGAGCCACGACAGGTCGAACCCAGTCCCGGAACTCGCCACGCAACCCCGCCGCTTCCAACCGAAGGAGCGAGCAGAATGACTGTGTGATGGAGAAAACCCTGTGCAACGCCCTTGCATCTCTGACGGGGCGGTTCAGCGAACTCGACAGGAAAATCTTTTGGTATCGCCAGGAACCCAGACCCGGTCGTCGAATGCGGATAACGCTCGGTCTCCAGAAGTCCGAGTGGGTGGACGCGACGATCGACGGGAAGCCACGTCGTGCTTACCGATGCGGCGGGTGTTGGGGAAATCAGGGATTCCGGTGGGCTGACTGCTCATCACAAGAATTCGGTGGGAGCGAATCTGCTCCTATCCCGGTCTACATCCAAAAGCACGCCCTTGACCGATTGCATGAACGACTTCCCCTGGATCGCGGACGTGTTCACCTGTCGCTGCTCCATTCCATCGAGAAAGCCGTAGTGGCTCACCGAGACGCGGATTCTTCCTTCATCGAGTTTCGCTTGGATGACGAGTTGCGAATGGGCTACCTTGTGGCCCGCCCAATCCCCGGTGCAGTGATCCTCACCACCTTCCTCCTGCTCACCATGCAGGGCACGCCCGAGGCGTCCCGGCTTTACGAAGCACTGCGGTTGCAACGCCCGGACATCGAATACACCGGTCTGGACAAGCTGATCTCGTTCGTGAACAGCGATCTGCATGCCGACCCCGAACTCGCCCCGATCTTCGAGGCTTCAGGGTGTAGCCATCTGCTCGCACTCCGAGGTGAGATTGGTCCCGCCCACCGGCCAATCAGTTCGCAGTTCCTGAGGCAATACCTGGGTCGCCCGCCGAGAGGTGAGTTAATGATTCCCAATGACCCAGTGAGTGAATGTACCTCCGGGTAAAGGAAATCGAGGTGACAACATCAATCTCGGTGAGAAGGCTGATCGTTCCAACGCCGTTCCCGCGGAGGTTCCCCAGACGGAGTGAAGCAGCGACATGCCAAAACCAGAGAACGCGTCGTGGGCCGAAGAAGAACTCGCGGACGCAATCTTCCCGCTGATCGACCCCACTGATGTCGACGACGAGCCAGAAGATCACGACGAACCCGATGGGGTCGAAGACGCTGACGCCACCAGGGTATTCGATGAGAGCCCTGCTCCCCCTGATCCAACCCTCAACGCTGTCAGCGAAGCAACCCCACCAATCGAAGCCGCGAGCCCGCAGGAAATCACAGTCGAGCAACTCGTCACGATCCCGCCAAGCCCAGATCATCAATCGTTCTTGAGTTCGCTCCCAACTGGCGAGTTCGGGTTCAGCCTCGGGGTGTACGCGGATCGTGTGGAAGAAGACGGTCTGCTCGACGCCGCTCAAGTCCTGCGTCACCACGATGCGTATCTGGCGTACCTCAAGCACGTTCGCACTCTGCACCGGGCCATCTGTGCCCAGATCGAACGCATCTTCGGCTGCCGCTATGCACCCGAGCGTGAGGTCTCGGACTCTCCCGAACCGGCATGTGACTCGGCTCACCCCAACCGCCTGTACATCCGAACGAGTTCGTTGCGATGCTTCCGGGATTGGCCGCCGCTCTCCGACAGTCGAGTTGGCAGAGCGGAACCCGAGCGCCTCCTCCGTAAGTTTGAACAACGGATCACGACACTCCACCCAACCGAGACCCGGTATCTGATTGTTCGCAAACGGCCGCTGCGGTACGAAGTTGTTCTGCTCCCGTTGCTCCTCGCCTACCTGTCTGGCCTGCCGAGTGAAATCACCACGACCAACCCACAAGCGAGCAGCCAGACGTCGTGAACTCAAAAGGGAGGAGCACAGCTTAACCGACACGATCTTCGCGTGGTTGTTCGAAATCAACCTTGCGAGGGACATTTCATGCTGTGCAGCCCCTTCTCCCGTACCATCGATCCCATGACCTCGAACAGGAGATGATTCTGCGACACATTCTCGCCGACTTGCTCACCGCTTTGTCAGCAGACCACTCGGTTACCGAGCAAGCCGCGCCATGTATTGAAGCGGCTCCAGGTCGAAACGGGCGAGGAAATCATCCCGATCGTGCTTCATCACCTTTTGGTTCGTTGTGTCCAATGCAGAGGTCACCACGCAAAGGTGCCACTTTTGATCACGCTTCGCCGCCCGCACTTCGCCGCGAGTGATCGGGAACGATTGCTCGGCGCCGCTCGTCCCCTTCACCTCCACATGTTCCTCCTGATTGCCTTTCTGGCATTCCAGGTCGTGTCCGCATTTCAAGTGCTCGACGCTCACCACCTGCCACCCTTTCGCTTCGTACATATCCCAGACGGCTTTGCGTGCGGCGGCCTCAACAAGGGCGTTGCTCTCGGCAGAGCCGAATCCACCACCCCCAGATTTCTTCGTTGAGCCACCCTCTGCATCTGTTCGTCGCATTTTTGCAAGGATCGACTGAACGTGTGCCTTTCCTCGATCAGTCAACCGATACACGCCACGACTGAGCATCTGAACGACGCCTTGGAGGTCGGCCCGAACCGTGGGGGCCGAACCGGGTTGGTCTCGCATCCCTTTTAGGACGGGCGAGAAACTACCGGTAGGCACATCTGCCAGCCTGCGAATGTCACCTGCCAGGAACTGCGAGTTCAGGTCGAGAGCGATATGCTCTGCAATTGCCTGAATGATCTTTTCCGCGATGATCACGTCCGTTGGAGGAACCGCAGACGGTTCGGTCGGGGCCACGTACCGGCCATCCTCCAATTGAGCAATTCGGCCCCCGTCACGGAGAAACTTCATGTGTGGGTGGACACGTCGAAGGTTGTGAATCCCGGCCTCATCGCAAATCTGGCGAAGAGATTTCGGCTCGTGATCGATCACGTGATTCAACTGAGCCGCACTGGTCCCCAGCCCATTCCCCCATTTGTCGCAGACCTGAATGCGTTTGCCCCGAACCTTGAGCTGCACCCGGGCATTCATCCCAACTTGCAGGCTTTTGAGGACATGCCCGAGGGTGGACTCTTTCCCCTCACGCGTCAGCGTCGGAGAGAGGTATGCGAATTTCGTCCGTTCAGTGGCATGAATTTTCCCATCGTACCAGCGTTTGCCAAGCTTCAGCGCAACCGGGACCTGCTTGCCCACTTCGTGTGGCAACCCGGCCGCCTTGGATAGCGAGACCCTTATTTCGAGGTTGGGCGTTTGATCCTTATACGGATCGCCCAGGCTGTTCACGATCCCGTGGACTATCAACGCTGCCATCGAAATCACTCCGCTCTGGGGTAAACGGATATTCTCTCACACTGCCTGGAAGACGCAATCAGGATTGGGAGCCAGAACATACTCACGACTAGTCTCGAATTGAGCCAGGTCGGAATCCGAAGGATTCCAACCGCTGCCTGAGATCACCAAGGACCCGACGACGATGAAACGTTCTCTGCGTCAACCCACAAATCCTTCGATAGGTTCCTGGGCACCCGCAAGTCAAGAACATCCGGTACCACAACGAGGTGATCCGGAAGCGGTGGAAGTGAAATCGCTACCCCCAACCTTCCAGGGTTCAGACTGGTCGCCGCAACTCCGCATTCCAAGCAAGTGGGGCGAACATGGTGGTTCACGATATCCCCGCCACTCAGCTGACTTCCCCGCTTCGCGTTTAAGGCGGGAAGTCAACGCGCGGCGGGTGAACCTGCGCTCGCCGCCGAGAACGAGCCACTACGAGACCAGTATGGATCGAAGGAAAGGCGGACGGTGCCACGACGACACGGCGTTAGCGCTCGGCAGCCTTCGAGCCGCAGGCGGGAATATCGGCAAATTCTCGTCGCGTCGCCGCTCCCTTCCTGCGAACCTGGCAACGCAAGCCCGCGTCTGGTAAAGAGAAACATTCGTTCGCGGGGAGGATTTGCCGATGTCAGGTTCGCGAAAGCCTGGGAAACGGTCACCGGAAAGCATCGCCGGTGAAATCAAAACTGAGATCAGGAACATCCTGCACAATTTGTGCGAGTTGCTCCGTCCGCTCAACCAGTTCTACACCTCCCCGCAAAGGCCGCCGGGCGTACCCCGGCACTTCGTCTGTTTCGACAGGAGCACTCACCGGGAAGTAATGGGCCTGCGAAGCCGCATGCTCCGGCTAACGATTCCCATCGAATCGATGTCTGATCGCGTCGCGTTGACCGCAGCCGCCGTTTGGCATCTGAAGGACCGCCTGAATCACTACGCAAAGGCGACCGACTCGGAGGCCGATTCGACCGCGTGGGCTAACAGCAACAGGAATACGCAACTTTGCGGCGACATCGGGAACCATAAGAAACACGGCCACAACCAGAACTTCTCCGGCCGCAGCCCGAAGATCGCCGATGGCGTCGAACTGGACGTGAGTCAGAGCGGCGTGATTGAGCTGTACTACAACGGAGCGACCAAGCTGCGGGAACTCTTGGTCAGCGAGCCCTCGCCGATCCCGTTCCGGATCAACGTGGTCGATTCAACCAACGCCGTCATCGGCAACTCCACCGACATCATCCGTGATGGTTTCGATCATTGGCTCCCGCTGATCGACCAACTGGGGATTCTCGCCGGTGGCGGGAAGGACGACGTAACGCTGCGGGAGGTTCTCTTCCCCGCGAAGGCCGGATAGCCGTTGAAGGGGGTTCGTGTACCCGGAGGAATCATGAGCATCAAGAGCCGAGTCGAAGACGCGATCGTGATGTGGAACGCCGGTCGCAAGGAAGGCGCATGGGTCTTTGCCCTTATCGCCGCAGCGGCCACCTCGCGCAAGCGCTATCCACGACCGATTAAGGACAATGAGTCATTCAAGGCGTTCATCCAGGACATCACCATGACGCTCGTCTACGGCAAGCCCGCGAGCGAGAAACGGCCGATGGTGATTTTCGGGGACAAGCCGCTCGCGGACATTATCTACCAGGACATGCGGTGCAAACTCCTCCACGAGGGTGAGATTGAAGGCACAGTCGTGCTCGACGCGTGCAAGCTGGTAGACGGCAGCATGACGGGGACGATGCGCGTCGGTGGGAACGGCAAGCCGCATGAGTTCCCCGATTTCTGGGCGATCAACCTACTGAAGGCCGTCCGGGAAGCTCCGGAGAACCGCGATCAATTTGAGGAACCTGCGTAACCATGCCAGCAACACCCACATACGTTCCGACAGAACAGCAAAAGAGCGACGCGGCACGCTTCGTCGTGTACGAACTGTGGATGCTGCGATCTGTTGCCTGCATGCCGAAACCGGTTCCACGGGTGGAACGGAACCTGTGGTACGAAGGGATAATCCTTCACACACGTGTGCTTCGGGACTTCTTCTTCACGAAGCACAACAAGAAGGGACGCGCCACGCACGACACTGACATCGTTGCTGTCGATTACTTCACGCTCGGCGCGTCTTCTTGGCCGTACACATCCAAGGTCCTGACGTCCTATCTCGGCGCGCACAAGGACCGCATGGACTGGACGCTGGCGCACCTGACGTACGGGCGACTTGCTTTCACAGGTAGCGAGAAGGATTGGTCCGCAGAAAAACTGCGTTCGGAGATCGGTGAGAAGTGGATCGAGTTCATCGAGAAGCTCCAAGACGCTGAAGGAGCCCTCGGCCCCGGCGTTCATTCAGTGTGCCAAACGGTTAAAGCTGCCCGTCACAGGTGCGTTTTGAAGCTTGGTCAGCTCACCGAAGCGGCCCGATCCACGGCCCGCAGAATAAGGAAACTCAGGAGGACCCCCGCCGCTCCACCCCGACTGATGCCTGTCTACACGACACCCTGCGCGTCGGACCCGATCCAGCTCTATTCCGGGCCGATTGAAGTTACCCCAGACACCTACGTGGGTGCAGGAAACGGGACGATCAACCTGATTGGGAGGGCAGGTCGGTTCGAGATCCCTACACTCCCAAAGGACTTCTCCGCTCGGCCCGTGATCGCGATTCCCGAGCGAACACCAAGAACGAGCGGTGCGCAGAAATTGGCTTGCAGTCTTCAATCCAACGGTTAATGCTGTGTTCACTACGATTTGAGATCCCGAACAACCGAGCAAAGACGGTTGCTTTGCGGCACATCGGAGAGGAACGATGCTCAACAGGCAGCAACTCAGTTGGTTCCTCCAGATGGCGGCCAAGCAACTCCCGGTAATCGGTCCGATTGTCGAAGAAATTCTCAAAGAGCATGAGCAAGGGCAGCAACGAAAAAAAAAAGAAGTTGTCGAAGGAAGCCGCCGATCTGGAGAAGGCACTGTCCAAGTTATCTGACGAGCAACGGACGATCGTCATGGCTGATGCGGCATCACGAGACGGGGTGGCTTCGAACGAGTTTTTGGAAGACGAACTCGAGATTCCGGCGGCTCATGTGCGTGTCTATCGGGGCCGCGCGTACACGATGCTAAGGAAAGAGATGAAACGGCTCGGTCACAACATTCCTGAACCTAGGAAAACAAACTCATGACCCCTGAGGAGTATGACAAGCCCATTCGAGATCTGGTCGCGAAACACTTCCTCCCGCCGGATCTCTGCCCTGCGGCACCCGCTGCGATTGAAGCAATGCTTGATGCCGCCCGCGGGAAGCTACTGAGCACTGAGCAACTCGAACGGATGCTGAAAAAGGCCCGTGGTGAACTGCCGGTCGGCGAGCGAGAGGAGGACAACCAGGACGGGGCTAAAGAGGAGGTGAGCGAGGAGGAAGAACTCCTCGCCCTCCACCGAAACGAAAGCGGCAAACTTCCACCCGACATCGAAGAGAAGCTCCGCCAGCTCCGCGAGCAGGCGAAAAAGAACAATGACACTGTTGAAGGCTAAAAAACCGTGTTTTCGGTGCGGTCTGCCTTCAATTTGTAGGGGAATTTCGAGCCGCCTCCAGCCACTTTAGCCTTCAACAGTGTCGTTGAAAAAGAAACCGAAGGAGGCTGGCGGTGACGACAAACTGGAAGCAGGAACGGGTTCGTCGTGAAGCCGCGTCCGATTTCGCGGAAGACATCGTCAAAGGTCTCGGGATTACCGCCCCTCCGGTCAGCCCATTCCAGATTCTCCAGTCGGAGAAGAAGCGGATTTCAGCATTTGGCGATGATTTCGGCGACGCCTTCGACGGGCGGCTAGAGTATCAGCGGCCACGGTTCCTCCTGTTCTTCAACACCAAGTACGACGTGCGGTCCCGGAAGGGGGAACACCACCCGAGGGTGAACTTCTCCGTCTCGCACGAACTGGCCCACTACTACCTCATCGCCCACCATAACTACCTGGAGCAGGGGGGACGGCCTCACGGCTCAAAAACCGAGTTCGTCTCGGATAACAACTCTGAGCGTGAGGCCGACGCGTTCGCGGCGGGGTTGCTGATGCCCAGGTTCCTGGCGGAACCGCTCCTGGATCAAGGCGAACTCGCCTTCGATCAGATCGCTCGGGCGGCGGACACATTCGACACTTCTCTCGTCAGCACGGCGTTTCGCGCCGTGCAGCTCTCGAGCTTACCTTGCGCGCTTGCCGGGCTTCGGGACGGCAAAGTCGCGTGGGTACTCCCCTCGGCTCGGCTGATCGAGGCGAAGTGCTATCCCAAGAAGGGCGCGATCCGGGCCGCGTTCGTGGCGGCCCGGTGGGCTGCTTTCTTGCGAGGAGATGACGAGCGGGAAACGGTGGATGGAAAGCTGATTGACTGGTTCCAGACGTACGACCGCGAGGAGGACTTGGCCGCGGTCGAGGTCACCCAAGCGATTCTTCCCGTGCGGAGCATGAACACCGTGCTGGTGCTGCTCACGATGGACGAGGAAGACGTCATGCCCGAGGAGCAGGATGAGGAGGACGAATTCGACCGGGACCACCGAGAGAAGTTCGGGTGGTGATGCGCACCCGGCAGACGGGCAAGATACACATCAGTCTGCCGGGTTTTCTTGGGCCGCTGTGGAAATCAGATCCTGCATCTCTGCGTCCGCTTGAGATCGCAGTGGTCGGAGATGTTGAAGTATCGCCTCGGATTGCTCGACTTCACACAGCCTTCGCATGAAATGCCATCGACCCTCGATCTGAGCGCCCCACTCAGTTCGCGGATCAGATCCGATTGTGTGGTAGGCGTGTGTCACCCACTCGACACGGTTTTCGGTGGGTTGCGCCATGTAATGCGAAACTAGATCGGCCAGTTTCGGTGGTGTAATGGCAGCCCGAACCGCCTCGTGACGAACCAGGCGGTCGTAGTCTTTGCGATTGAAAATCTCTCGCAACACAGCAGCGGGGATAGAGTCCTTTGTTGCCTGGACGACAGATCGCTGCACTTCGCCATCACTTCGACAGTACTCGGGCATCTGTTCGAATAGACCGCTATCGCTTAATCCGATCCAGACTTCACACTTTTCCGTATCAGCAAGTAGCTCCACTACCTCATTCAGACCAGGGCGTTCGCTGGGCCACTTTTTGAGCATTCGTCGCGTGAGATTCAGAAGGTATTCCCTTGACAAGTCACCGCCATCCTGTGGAAGTGGTGGCTCACTGGATCGCACGGCTTCGATTATCCGGCTGAACAGTCGGATATCGCTGAAAATCTCCCGCCCCGTCAGTAGGTGATACGCGATCGTTCCGAGCGAGTAGACGTCTGATTTGTAATCGCAGGATTCCGCGAACAGCCATTCTGGAGCGGCAAACCGAAGCGTCCCAAGAAACGCCTGAGTATCAGTCATTGTCGCTTCAGACTCTGGCCGCACCACCCCGAGATCTAACAATACTCCCCTTCCTTCGGGATTTACCATGACGTTTGCTGCCTTCACGTCGCGGTGAAGGATTTTTTCGTCGTGGAGCGCTTTGAGGCCCGTCGCGACATCAAGAAGAAGTTCGCGAATCCGTGTGGTGGGAACGTCGCCTTGTTTGGCGAAATCTTCAAGCGTCTCGCCCTCGATGAGATCCATCAGAAGGTATTGGGGAACGCCGTCCTGCCAAAACTCGGAGGTGTCGGAGACCCTCACGAGAGTGGGGTGGCGAATCGACGAGCCGACGGAGGCTTCGCGAACGCGACGCGCAATCACGTTCACCGAAGGTTCGCGTTTGAAAATCTCGTCCTTGTACCATTTAAGACAGAACGGAGTGCCTTCAGGATTTCCGCCCCAGGGACGAACCAGCGCAACTTTGAATGTGTCGCCAGCAGCTCCACCACCGAGACGGTTGTTGATCAGAAAAGTTCCATCGACAACATCCCCCGGCTTGGGTGTACCGCGATCTGACGCCCTTGAACTTGGTCCAGACATGCCCAACTCCCGAACTGGCGAGACGTGTCGATCACTGGATCCCGAGCTGCTTCTTTTTCTCTTCCCACTCGGCCTGCTCGCGTTTGTTGTCCGAGGCCAGCGGCTGTCCGGTGCGAAGAGCCTCGATCTCAAGCCGGGAAAGCCGAGTTGAGTGGAGGTTGTAGTCGAGAAACGCTTCGGCCGCGATCGGGACGATCAGCTGGATGAGCGAGAACATGGCGTTCGCGAAGTCGCGGATCTCTCGCTGGGCGTGCGGGTCCATCCGGAGCGAGAGGAAGTGCAACAGGTTGTGCAAGTCGATCTTCCAGTACCACTCGGTGTAGACGTTGAGGGGAAGCCCGATCCGGGCAAGTTCGCGGGCGACGCCCTTATCGAGCATCTTCTGGTAGTCGCCATAGTGGGCCTCTACCTCATCCAGGTATTTGTAGAATTCGTCGGCGGTGAGCGAATCGACCTTGTCGGTGCCGCCCTGCCGGTTCGTCACGCTCTGTTGACGGAGGCTCTCCAGCGATGGGCGGTAGAAGCGGTCCTTCACCACCGAGTAGCGGGCCGAGTATTCGTTGACATTCGCAGTCCGGTGCCGGATCCACTGCCGAGCCACGAAGATCGGCATGACGTGATGGAACTTGAACTCGACCATCTCGAACGGCGTAGTGTGTCGGTGGCGGGCCAGGTAGCGGATCAGTCCGCGGTCCTCGTTCACCTGCTTCGTGCCGTGGCCGTAGGACACGCGGGCCGACTGCACGATGGCGAAGTCGGCTGTCTTGCCGATTGGGGCGAAGCGGGGCATGACGTCGACAAGGGCGACGAGCCCATGCTCGTGGACCTTTATCTCCCAACGTCCCGAGCCGCCCATAACGTCGTAGACCTCCCCCTCGGGGGGAGTCTTCGTAATCGGAAGTTCAGAGGGGGTTGGCTCGTTGCTCATCCTGGATCCTTTGCCTTCGGCTGTTTCGGCAACTGGGATCCGTGCTCATCTCGCTGTCCAGCGTCGGATTTAGTTGCAAAGAAGCAGCTTACCAGAACTCCGCCGGGAGAGGAAACTCGGCAGGACGAGTTGCGGTTCCGTCACTCCCGTTCCATATTGTAGCGGAAACGGTCTCCGCTTGTCCGAATGGGGGAATGGGCCGATTGAGGCGGTTTTGAGGCGGTTCCGTTCAAGTTCTCCTGGGCTTCCAGCCGATTTCCGAGTGACAGGTCGGGCCGTGCCCTTTCCCTTGAGCTACCCCAGACGCCGTACACCACCGAGCCCTGGCTGACGGTCTGGAAGACGAAAGATGACCCAGGGGGCTTGAGATGGGACACACGCTGACCGAACCACTTTCTTTCGACTTCAAAGCCGGGATCAGCCCCGACAAAGCCGAACGCATCATCGCAGCCCTCGGTGCGGACGAGTTTCCGAATCGCAACGTCGTCCTAACCTTCAAGGAATACCCCTACGTCAACGCCGGCGTTGCGTGGCGTATAGGGAACGCCCTGAGGCGGTATTCTGGCGGCGCGCTGGAGGTCGAGGTTCCGCCGTTTTCAGAAGGGCAAGGGAAATGGTTCCAGTCATTCACCCGTTCAGCTCTCGGTGACGCTATCGCCGCTCACGCCGCCAGGATCGTGAGCGGTGGCGAGGACATCACAGAGCAAGTTAAGCAGTATTACGCCGCGTTTTCCGAGCGGCAGTCGCAGAACGGAGTGTTGTGGGGCGAGCTCCACCGCGGGATTAGTGTGAATCCCGAGCGGGAGGATCAGTTCCGTGAACAACTCCTGAAGTCTCTTAAATACGTGAACGTTCGCCCGACGCACTTCCACCCCGAACGGCTCCAAGACCTCATCAAGCTCGTGTTCGAAGCGATCCAGAATGTATACGACCACGCAAGGCGTCGGCCGTTACCTAGCGAAACGAAGATCGTCAGCTACTTCTTGCTCAGGTACTACAACAAGATCCAAGACCACCATCCAGACCCTCAGGGCAGGCTGAAGGCGTACACGACTCGACTCCCCGCCCTGACTACCCGTGCCCGCACCGACTTCATCGAAATCTGCGTGAACGACGACGGCGTGGGCATCGCCGCTCGCCAGACGCAAGATCCGACGGTGTATTGGGGGGCGAAAACGCGCGAGGCGGAAGCTGTCCAAGAAGCTTTGAAGACAAACTCCTCCGTGAAATTGCGAGCGCAAGACACCCGGGTCAGAGGCACGCCAGGACAGGGATTTACCTACATCGACGCGAGCCTTCGAGCGCTGCGTGCGTTCGCCGTGCTCCGGACGGGTCGCCTCCTCGCGATCCTGGACGGAACGAGCGAGCTTGCAGAAGGTTTCACGTTACTGGACGTGGAACTCGGATACATGCCGGGGACGACCTTGGACATTCTGGTGCCGATTTTGAAGGACGGGGACGGACTGCCGTCTCTGTTCGCGGATGAGTAACTATGCCGATCACATATGTCCGGTACGTACACCGGAAGCCGGATCCCGAAGCGATTCCGGCTGCATTTGAAGAGCTGGAGCCTGACAGTATCGTACTTTTGTTCGATCCCGTCGCGGAAGCGACCGTGATCCCGGTCGGTGAGTTGTATCGCAGGCTGAGCCCGACCTACCGCGCGAGCGAAATCATCGTCTTCCGCGGGGCCGACCCGAACTTCGTCAAAGACCTCGCCAAAGACACGCTGCTTCCCGGGTTGCTCGGCGACAAGAAGGTGCTCGCTCTCGTCGGTGAAACTGAAACCCCCGGCGCGCCGCCGAGATTGTGTCCGGTCCCTCCGTTCAATCCACCGGGCTCGCCCCTCCAAATTGATAGCCTGCGTGAGGCAGAGTTGTACGCCATTCTGGATCGCAGCCAGGCGATCTTCACGAGTAACGAGTTCCATTACGAGCTCCCGTCAGGGCTGCATGCGGAGAAGTTCGTTCGCTTGGCCGACGCGCTCCGAAGCGTGTTCGACGTGCGACGAATGACCGACTGGATATTGCCCCATCTCACCGGCGACGCCATCGTGCTCGCCGACACCGGATCGATGTTGCCGCTGCTCATCGATATTCGCGAACAGGCGCGCACCCGCTTCAATTGGGCGGTCGAGATCTCGACCCTCGACCGATACCCGCAAGAATTGGGAGTTGTGTCCGACGCGATTGCAGCGGTTCGTAACCGGCCGGCTTACTTCAACGCCGTGGCCGAAGAGCGTGGCCTGCAGTTGCTGTTCTTGATCAGCGTCAACTCAAGCGGGCGCTTGTGTCAGATCTTTCGGACCCTTGCCCCGGAAGGGGCGAAAATCGTGGTTGTGTGCCAAACGTCCGAAGAGCCCCCGGCCTGTGATTGCACGCTGGTCCGCGTTCCGGTCGCCCGTTGGCCCGTTACCCCTGAAGGGAAGTGTCACCGGTGCGACCACATCCCACTCATCCGCGTACACCACGAGTCGTACGAACTGCTACCGAACCTCAAGCGTGATCCGATCACCGTGAGCAAGGACGTGGCCGAGGGGAAGGCCGCGTTCTGGACGATGGCCGACCAAGCCGACGCGGTTCAACTCCATAAAGACGTCCCATACCTCGCGGAAGGGCAGGAGGATTCACGGCACTTTGGGGTTTTCCTCGACACGGCCAAACTCGCCCTTCACGCGGAGTTTCGCAAGATCTGCTTGGCCGAACTACACAAGGTCACCGCTCCAGACATCATCCTTGTGCCGCGGCACGAGAATAGCGAGGTCGTCGCCAAACTCTGCGCGGAAGCGCACTGCGGTTGCACAATCATCTTGGTAGCTCCGGGGCGGTTTCCGCCAGAACTTCAGGCGCGCATGAAGGGAGTGAAACGGGTTCTCGTTGCGGACGATTCCATCGTGACCGGATTCACTCTGTTAAACCTGCGCACCGAGCTGTTTCGGGTTACCCAAGAGAACGGAGACACCCCCGAAGTCAATGTGTTCGTCATCGTCTCCCGTCCGGCAATCAACACCCCACTCCTGGGTATCAAGCGACGCTACCGTGGCCGGGAGGTGACTCGGATTCTGGCAGGTGCCGAATTGTTTCTGCCAGAAGGGCGACATTGTCCGTGGTGTGTGGAGTTCCGCCTTCTGACCTCGTTCCGGAAACGCCTAAAAGGACCGGCCCTCGAGACGGCCGAAGCCCGGATCAAGAAGCTGGAAGGCCAGATTCGACCCCACCTACTGTTGGTGCCTTCAGGCGACGACCGAGCGGACCTTCGTACACTCGGTTCGTTTTTCGGCGAACTGCGCCAAGAAGCGGCCTTCGCAGCGGGAGTGTCTGCCGCCCAGACTCTGATCCAGCAACTCGGCACGCTCGGCGGGGGCATTCAGCTAAAGGTCATCGACCTGGCAATGGCCGTTGATGCCTATTACGAGGGCGTCCTTCTTGCGGCCCTCCTTCGCACCTTTAACGGCATCCACGTCCGTTATCCCGGAAGTGATCCACTTATCGAACAAAGGCTCCAGCACCTCGATCCTGAACGAGCCTACCCAGGCGTCATTGCGGAGTTAGCTCTCGCGGCAATTCAAAACAAGATTCCGAGCAAACAACTACGCGGTCTCGTTGACAAGCGCAAAGGAATGGATCCCTGTTTAGCCCTGATGGCGGACCTGATGGATCTTGTGGGGCAAACCTGAAGTAGTTCCTGATAGCGAGGCGCTCTCCTCAACTCAGGAGCCCGGCGTATCTGACCAACACTCGCAGCCGGGCAGTGAATCGCGTCCAACGTCCTATGATTCGTCACCACGATATAGCAAAGCTCCGGGCCGAAGGTCTGCGTCGGGTCAACGTGCACCGCTCGGTCGAACCAGTCGAATAGGTCGATCATTGCCTCATCTCGCGAGGATTCCACTTCGTCAGCGTGCCGCAATCCGACGGCGATTTCCGCGTCCATGCGGCGTCCGGATACCGCGTCTGGTCCCCATTTCGAACTAACGCTCACGCTCTTCATGACGGCGAGCAACACCTCCTCAACCGACATGCCATCCTCTGCGGCGATCGACGGGGCAATGATATCGCTCGTGCTCCGACCCAGTCGGAGGGGCGTGTTGGCGGTGAGCCACCGTGCGGCCAAGTCCCCAGATCGCAATTCGAGGTGGCTCCCCTTCTTGGTGCATCCCAAACGACGTTACTGCTTCATGTCTCTACAGCGAGTAACTCGCCTGAACAAAGCTGCGCTCTTACCCGAGAACGGTTCACTACAAAAGTCGCTGACTCTCTGAAAGCAAAACTGTCAGTCACGACGAAAACGTTGAGCAGCAAATTCAAATTTGAAATGAAGGTTTTCCTTTTTTTCTTCAATTCCCGCCGAAACAGCGAACGAAACTGCTCGGGGTGTTGGGTGCGTGAGCGAGCAGTGTTCGTTTTCAGAGTAAGGACTCTGAAGGATCCGACGGGTTTGAGATTGCAATGGAATGATCTGGTACAAGGCAGGCGATCCTTGGAGCAACCATAAACCACTTCATTGGGTACATCTTCCCGGAGCCGATGCGTGACTATCCCGTCAACGGAATCGGAGAATGGCGGGTGAACCTCGGAGAGTACAAGCCGAGCGCGGGTGATGCGGGCTTCGTGGTGAGTTGCGGCGTGACGCCAGACAGCCCGGAGCAGAGAGTCGAAGAATATCGCTGGCAGGAGAAGAAGCTCGAACGATCTTTTGGATCTAATCAGAACGAGAGAGGATCTCAACTTGTCCGACACGATCTTCGCGAGGTCGTTCGGAATCAACCCTGCGAGCGACATTTCATACTGTGTACGCCATCGTCCGTACCCCGATCCCATGACCTCGAACAGGTGAGGATCCCGCGACTCTGCCCCGCCTGACGTTAGTTCACCAGCTTACCCCCCCGATGCGGTGAGATGAGGCGAGGTGCAGGTTCCCACAACCCCAGCCTGTCTTACCAACCGAATCTCAAGGGCGAGTGATCAGGTTGAGAGGCTCACCCGTTTGGCAAGTACCTTGAGGACGGCTAATTTTGCCCCTTCTGGTGTTGAGTATGCTGATTGTCCCCACTGTCGTTTTGCGTCACTGTCTTCAACTCGTTTAATCCCCCACACCCACTTATCTGAGCCTTTAGGGTTTTCAAAGACAGCGAGGTTGAAACCCTCAAGATTTAACCAGTACGTACCACGCTTATTTTTCGTCCAAGCAAGCAACCGCCAGGTTTCGACCCGTAGATCATGATTCATGTTCGATTACCAAGAGTATCTGAGTTCATACCCTGTCCGCTTCCCATCTGAATCCTCAATCTCCACTCATTGATTACGAATTTCCGACTCGAACAGATTTCAGGTTCTTCCGGGTTTCGAGTGGGTAAAACGCCGCCTAGATGCCTCTTTCATCATGTTGATTTACCCTATTTCTCAAGCAGTTTCTCGGGATAGAGGCTCAGTCCACCGCAGTGAAAGTAGATGACAATCTTGATGTTCTCCCGGTTGCGGAACCCATAGGCGTTTTTTTGACAGTCTGGATCTTCGAGTTCAGCCCCTCACTCTTGGCATTGGTAATCGGATGATCGCAGTAGCTCAGCACGTTGGCCAAGTGGCTTTTCAGCATCTCCGCAACCTTCACGACCGGCTTCAGCCGCGAATGGGTCGCCCAGTAATACCATTTTTTCGAGAACCGTTTGGCCCAACCCTTACGCCGATACTTCCACAGCTCCCGCAAGCTCTCCTTGATCGCCCAAGCCCGACCCGTTTTTAGATTCATGGCTTTCAAACGTGCGAACTGTTCCGCATTCCGCTCCGGCAGATTCTCCTCCGAGAACAACCAGAGATACTTGGTGCGGCTGAGCGTGTCGTCCCCGTCGTTGTACAAGCGTCGATGTTCCGTCTTCCGCACATCATCAACCGCCTTCGTCATGTGTTTCATGATGTGAAAGCGATCGAAGTCGATCTTGGTGCCTGCATGAGGGACATACTTCCAAGTCGAAGTGATGAACGGTTTCCACATGTCCATAGCCACCGCCTCGATGCCCGCCCGCTGACGCACCGTGAGGGATTCGTAGTAGGCATCCAAGCTCTTGATTTTCCGGTCATCCGAGATGAATTCCACTGTGCCGCGATCCAGATCGCAGACCAACGTGACGTAGCGATGTCGCTTCGCGACAGCCTTTTCGTCAACACCCAGTCGGGCAATGATGCGTCGTTCCTTGGCCTTCAGACCACGGGCGACAGCGCGTTCCATGAAACCCCACGCTTCGTCCCAACTGACTCGAAGCAGACGAGCTGCTCCCAGCACGTCTGCTTCGAGCAGAGTGTCGATGGCGTGTTTCTCGAAGGCCATACTGAACCGCACACCTGGCAATGCCCAAGGGACAATGACTTGTCGGATGCCATGAGCCGAACAGGATACTCGGGGGATGCGGGCCTGGAGCCAAGTCATCCATGAGCCGTGATCCAGATGCCGCCATTTCCGAGGGGGAGTGTGATCGTACAGAGAAAGGGCGACACCAGCAATTCCCGGCGTCGTAAG
>Ga0335397_10002394_pt1 | contig 25587 bp, 17 predicted proteins | sample MAT04_FD_205740 | JGI IMG/M metagenome (GOLD analysis project Ga0335397, IMG submission 205740) | Freshwater microbial communities from Lake Fryxell liftoff mats and glacier meltwater in Antarctica - MAT-04 (spades assembly) (version 2) ... | reverse complement strand
CACGCCGCAAGAGATCAACGCCGTGGCGCGCACGGGGGCCGGCGTCGTGATCTGCCCCGGCACCGAAGCCAACCTGGGCGACGGCCTCATCGACCTGCCCGGTTGGCTGCGCACCGACACGCCCTTGAAAGCCTCGGCGGCTCGGAACGCGGTTTTGATGCTGCCTGACGTGCCTTTCCGGCGGTTAAGAATGTAGAGCCATCGGTTCATCCAGAGACCGTGCTAAGAAGCGATGGCTGTGTGGCCGGAAATGGCTGCCTCTGAATTAACACTCAAAGCGCCAAATCAGTCCAGGTGCGCTTCACGTTGGCACAGCGGGCAGTTCCTTGACCTCGCGTTCCAGCGCTTTGACCCCGCTCGGCGCCGGCCGTGGTGGTGCCTGGGCCGTCCGCCGGCATCGACTTCAATTGTGTGCCCAGTCCCGCAGGGTCGACGGGACGCTGCCCATCTTCGGGGCAATTGTCTCAACTGTCGCCCACAACCCCGGGTCTTCCCCACGTCCCCACGGTGTTCATGGACCATCCGCACGGCACGTTCGCGGACCTCAGGCAAGAACTTGTTTGACTTCTTCAGCGCTCCATCTACTCAAGGGTTGGAGCCTCTACGAAAAACAGGGCGGTTCAACATCGCCGGCCCCGAGGTCAAGGACTGCCTGGTGCGCCACGCGGTGGAGGCCGAGTGCGGCGTGATCGGCGTGACCGGCCCCGAGCGCGGCCAGGTCGGCACCACCGCGACGATCCCACCACCCTGGCGTTCGCCGCCCTCAGCCTCGCCCGCTTGACCCGGCGCCACGAGGTCGCCTCTCATACTCTGGGTCGCGCGCCGGCGCTGAACCCGATTTCGATCACGGCGCTCCGCTCGGCCGGCTGGGTCTGCCTGTACGTGGGCGACTTCGCGATGGCGCTGGCGCACTTCGAGCGTGCAATGCACCTCAATCCGCTCGACCCCGAAATCGGCTTCGTGCTGGGTGGCAAGGCCGTCGGGTTCATCCAGGCCGGGCGCTTCGAGGAGGCCCTGTCGCTGGCGCGCCGTGCGCTCATCGAGATGCCGTCGTTCGCCACCAGCCACATTGCGCTGGCGATCGCGCTGACCGCCACAGGTCGCGCGGACGAGGTGCCAGAGACAACCATCGACAGTCTGCGGCTGCGCTATCCCTCGGTCAGCGCGTTTCGCGCCTTTGCGCCGTTCGTCTCGGAGCCCTACTGCGCCCTGCAGATCGCCGCCTTGCGCCGACTGGGCGTGCCCGAGTGAGGCTGCCGCGAAGCCGCCGCGATTGAGCATAGAAGTTTGGCCCTGTGCTGCCTGTGGAAACCAGTTTCCAGGTGCCTACCTTCGGATCGCTACCTCCTGGCCGCCAACGGCGCGAGCAGGGCCGGCTGAGTTGCCAGGAAGCAGCCGGTCGCCAGCGACTCCTGATGTTTGGGGTTGTCGGACACCTGCCCTTAGGTCGGTGCGGCCCGCGGCACTGCGGCGTGCGCGGGCAGGTGTCCGACAACCCTAAACAAGAGCTGCCGACCATCAGACCAAGGCAGGGCAGCAGGCGCCAGCGTGTCAGACCGCCGCGTGGTACCCGCGCGGGATGGCTGCCAACAGTCGCTTCGTGTAGTCCTCTTTCGGCGCCGCCAGGATCTGCGCCGCACTGGCTTGCTCCACCACCACGCCGTCCTTCATCACCAGCACTTCGTCGCTGATGAAGCGCACCACCGCCAGGTCGTGGCTGATGAAGACGTAGCTCAGGCCGAATTCGTCCTGCAGGTCTTTCAGCAGGTTCAGCACCTGCGCCTGCACGCTCACGTCCAGGGCACTCACCGCTTCGTCCAGCACCAGCACTTCGGGGTTCAGCGTCAGGCAGCGGGCGATGGCCACGCGCTGGCGTTGCCCGCCTGAAAATTCATGCGGATACTTGCCGAAGGCGCGACCGTCGAGGCCCACTTTTTCCAGGAGGCTGCGCGCGCGCTGTTCACGTTCTGCCGTGTCTTTGCCAATGCCGTGAATGACCATCGGCTCCAGCAGCGTCTGGCCGATGGTGAAGCGCGGGTTCAGGCTGGCGTACGGGTTCTGGAACACGATCTGGATTCGGCGGCGCATGACCTGCCGTTCACGGTCGCTCAGCTTCAGCAGGTTCTGGCCGTCGAAGATGACTTCGCCGCCGGTGGGTTCGTGCAGACGCAAGAGCGTCAGGCCCATCGTCGTCTTGCCCGAACCCGATTCGCCCACCACCCCGAGCGTGTGGCCCTTCTTGAGCTTGAAGTTGACGTTCTGCACGGCCTTGAATTCGCGCTTGCCGAAGAGGCCCTGCCGGAGCCAGAAGCTCTTGGCGAGTGCACGCACTTCAAGCACCACCGGCGCGCTGTCGTCCTTGGTCCGGGTTTGCGCCTGCAGCGCGCGGCCCGCGATGTGGTCGTCGATGACCATCAGCCGCGCCGGGTTGCCTTCCAGGCTCGGGCGGCAAGCCAGCAGCGCCTTGGTGTAGTCGTCTTGCGGGTTCTCGAAGATGCCGGCCACGGCGCCCTGTTCGCGGACGATGCCGTGGCGCATGACCACCACGCGGTCAGCGATTTCGCCCACCAGACCGAGGTCATGGCTGATAAACAGCACGCTCATGCGGTGGCTGGTCTTGAGCTTGCCCAGCAGTTCGAGAATCTGGCGCTGGATGGTGACGTCGAGCGCGGTGGTCGGCTCGTCGGCGATCAGCAGCTTGGGCGCACACGTCAGCGCCATCGCAATCATCACGCGCTGTTGCTGGCCGCCGCTCATCTCGTGCGGGTAGCTCGTCAGGCGGCGCTTGGGTTCCGGGATGCCGACTTCGCCCAACAGTTCTTCGGCGCGCTTGATGGCCGCAGAAGCACTCAAACCCAAGTGCTTCATCAGCGGCTCGCACAACTGCTGGCCGACGTTGAAGACCGGGTTGAGCGAACTCATCGGGTCCTGGAACACGCAGGCAATTTCGCGCCCGCGAAGCGCCTGCAGTTCGGGCAGTGCGCACTGCAGCAAATCCTTGCCCTGCCACAGTACCTTGCCGGTTCTTTCGGCGTTGTCTGGCAGCAGGTTCAACAGCGACATGGCGGTGACGCTCTTGCCGGAACCCGATTCGCCGACGAGCGCGATCGTGGTGTTTTCAGGGATGTCGAAGCTGACGCCCTTGACAGCCTGGGCGCGCAGGATTTCGCCTCCCACCTTGCCCATGCGGAAAGCGACTTTCAGGTCTTGAATGCTGAGCAACATCGTCTTATTCCAGCCCACGCAGTTTCGGGTCCAGAGCGTCTCGCAGCGCATCCGCCATCAGCGAAAACGCGGTCACGAACACGGCCATGAATAGTGTGGCCGCGGCCAGCTGCCACCAGTGGCCCAGGATCAGTTCACTCTGCGCTTCAGCCAGCATCGTGCCCCACGACACCTGGTCCACGCGCACGCCCAGGCCCAGGTAGGACAGGATCACTTCGGCCTTGATGAAGCCCACCGTCAAGAGGCTCATGCGCACCAGCACCACGTGGCTGACGTTGGGCAGGATGTGCTTGAACATGCGGCTCATGGTGCTGGCGCCGATGGCTTCCGCACTGCGCACGTATTCGCGGCTGGCGTGCTTGATGAATTCGGCGCGCACCTGGCGGTACATGCTGGTCCAGCCCGTCAGCGCCAGGATGATGACGACACTTTCCACACCGCGCCCCACCACCGCCGCAAAGGCAAAGATCAGCAGGATGTTGGGGATGCTCTCGAAGACGTTGTAAACCCATTCCAGCAGGTCGCCGACCTTGCCGCCGAAGAAGCCGCTGAAGGCGCCCAGCACGACGCCGATCAGCGTGGCGACGGTCGCCGCCGCCACGCCGACGAAGACGCTGATCTCGGTGCCCTTGACGGCCTTTTGCAGCACGTCGCGGCCCAGCCGGTCGCCGCCGAAAGGCAGCGTCTGCGACTTCACGGTCTCCAGCGTCTGAAACTTCTTGGCGCGTTCGTCCCATTCCTTGTAGCGCGGCGCCAGCGGGTCGATGGCCGACAGGTCCACGTTGGGCCCGCTGGGCGTTTCGATCACGCCGCTGGCCTGCGGCGGCGCCGGGCCCAGCAGCGTGGGCGGGGCGTTGGGCACCCCCACTTCACGCTGCCAGTTCTGCGCCACCAGGTTCAGGCCGGACAGCAACACGAGCAGGAAGAAGGCGAGCACCACGAGCAGGCTCAAGAGGCCCACCCGGTCGGCCTTGAAGCGGCGCCAGGCGGCGTGCCAGACGCCTTCGCTGTGTTGCTGGGCGCCTTCTGGCGCGCCGTCGGCGGACAGGACGGCGCTCACTTGAGCACCACCCTGGGGTCCACCACTTTGTACGCCAGGTCCACGACCAGGTTGATGAGCATCGTCAGCACCGCCAGGTAGATCGTCACCGCCTGGATGACCGGAAAGTCGCTTCGGTTCACCGCCAGCAGCACCTCACGGCCGATGCCCGGGATGCTGAAGAAGACCTCGATGAGAAAGCTGCCGACGAAGATGCCAGGCAACAGCAGGCCGATGTTGGTCAGGATCGGGATCAGCGCGTTGCGCAGCACGTGGCGGAAGAGCACCACGCCTTCGACCATGCCCTTGGCGCGCGCGGTGCGCACATAGTCCTGCCCCAGTTCGTCCAGGAAGAAACTACGGTAGAGCCGCGTCTGCGGCGCCAGGCCCACCAGCAGCGCCAAAAAGACAGGCAGCGGCACGTAGGTGGTGAGGTTGGTCCACAGGCTGTCGCTCCAGCCCTGGACCGGGAACCACCCCAGCTGGAACCCGAACACGTACTGGCCGACGATGACGTAGACCAGAAAGCTGATGGACAGCGCGACGGTGGTGACCACCGTCAACGCGCGGTCGGTGAGGCTGCCGCGGCGGTAGGCCACCCACATCGCGATGGGCAATGCCAGCGTCACTTCCAGCACCAGCAGCGGAATCATCACCGTCAGCGTCGCCGGCAGGCGGGTGGCGAAGAGGTTGCTCACCGCTTCATTCGTGGCCCAGCTCTTGCCCCAGTCGAAGGTGACGATCTGCTTGACGAATAGCCACAGCTGGTACCACACCGGCTCGTTCAGGCCCAGTTGCTGGCGGATGGCGTCGATCTGCTCCTTGCTGGCGTTGAGGCCGCCCAGCACTTCAGCGGGGTCGCCGCCGAAGGCCTTGAAAAGGAAGAAGACCAGCAGCACGACGCCCATCAGCGTGGGGATCATCTGCCACAGGCGCCGTATCAGGTATGCGGCCATGGGGTTCCTGGTTGGCGGCCCTGGGTGCAGGGCCTGCCGTCAAATTTCGGGATGCGCGAGTGTAGGGGCCGGCCCCGCGCCCTTCGGCGGGTGATTTCCCCTTGCCTTGCGGGTGATGCCGGGCTGACCATGAGCAAGCGCCGTGCCTGTGGCCGCTCTAGACTCCGCGCTTTCTGCGGAGCGGCGCGTGCGGGTGTGTTTGAGACCACTGCTGGCTTTGACGATGGCGCTGGCGCTGGCCTTGCCAGCACTCGGGTCGGCCGATGCCGCACCAAAGGTGCTGCGCGTGGCCTTCGCCGGCAGCGAAAGCGGCTTCGACCCTGCGCAGATTTCCGACGTCGTCTCGGCCGCCATCGTGGCCAGCCTCTTTGACGCCCCGCTCACCTACGACTACCTCGCGCGGCCTGCACGTCTCAAGGCAAACACCGCGGTGGGCCTGCCCGAGGTGAACGCGGACCACACGCGCTTTGTCTTCCAGATCAAACCCGGCATCTACTTCAGCGACGACCCCGCCTTCAAAGGTCAGCGCCGTGAGCTGGTGGCCGCCGACTACGTCTATACGGTGAAGCGCTACTACGACCCAAAGATCCGCAGCCCCACGCTCTTCCACTACCAGAACGCCGGGCTGCTGGGGCTGAGTGAATTGCGCCAGCGGGCCGTGGACACGAAGGCACCCTTCCCCTACGACATCGACGTGGCCGGCATCCGCGTGCTGGACCGCTACCGCTTTGAAGTGCGCGTGGCCGAGCCGGCGCCGCGCCTGCCCTTTGTCTTTGCCACGCCGGGTCTTTCTGGCGCGGTGGCGCGCGAGGTCATCGAAGCCTACCCCGACGCCAGCATGCAGCACCCGGTGGGCACGGGGCCGTTTGTGCTGGCGGCGTGGCGCCGCGGTTCACGCATCGTGCTGCACCGCAACCCCGCGCACCAGCACAGCGTGCACGACGAGCAGCCAGCGGCCGGCGACGCCGTGGGCCAGGCGATTGCGGCGCAGATGCGGGGCCGCAGGCTGCCCATGCTCGACCGCGTGGAGGTGGCCATCATCGAAGAGTCGCAGCCGCGCTGGCTGGCCTTCCTGAACGCCGAAGTCGACCTGCTGAGCGTGCCGCCCGAATTCATCGACCTGGCCGCGCCCAACAATCGCCTGGCGCCCAACCTGGCCAAGCGCGGTGTGCGGATGCAGCAGGTGGCCAGCACCACCACGCGCCACGTCTATTTCGGCATGGAAAACGCTATGGTCGGCGGCTACACCCCCGAACGCGTTGCGCTGCGGCGCGCCGTCGCGCTGGCCTACAACGCGCCGCGCGAGATCGCGCTGGTCCGCCATGGCCAGATGCTGGCCGCGCAGAGCGTGATGGCGCCGATGGTGAGCGGCTACGACGCCAGTTTTCGCTCCGAGATGAGCGACTACGACCCGGCGCGCGCCAAGGCCTTGCTGGACCTGTACGGCTACATCGACAAGGACGGCGATGGCTGGCGCGACAACCCCGACGGCAGCCCGCTGGTGCTGACCCTGAACACCGAACCCAGCCAGCTGGCGCGCCAGCTGCAGGGCTTGTGGAAGAAGTCGATGGACGCCGTGCACGTGAAGATGACTTTCCGCGTCGCGGCCTGGCCCGAGAACATCAAGGCCAGCCGCGCCGGCAAGTTGATGATGTGGACCACCGGCTGGAGCGCCGCCATCCCCGACGGCACGTATTTTCTCGACCTGATGTACGGCCCCAACATGGGCCAGAGCAACGCGTCGCGCTTCAACCTGCCGGCCTTCAACGCGATCAACGAAGCGCAGCGCGTGCTGCCGGACGGGCCCGAGCGCGATGCGCTCATCCAGCAGGGCCTGAAACTCGGCGTGGCCTATATGCCGTACAAGGCCAGCGGGCACGACATCAATACCTGGCTGATGCAGCCGCGTGTGCAAGGCTACGTGCCGCACCCCTTCATGCGCGACTTCTGGCGCCATGTGGATGTGGCGCTGCCGGCGCCGTGATGACCTTGATCGCATTAGGATTCAACCGCATGAACACCTTCACCTTGATTCGCGCCGCTGGCGCTGCCGCCTTGTTGCTGCTGCTGGCCGCCGCGCCGGTGTCTGCGCAGACCGCGCAGCCGCTGAAAGTGATCCGCTACGCTTTCCTGATCGCCGAAACCGGCTTCGACCCGGCGCAGATCAGCGATCTGTATTCGCGCACCGTGGTGGCGGGCATGATCGAAGCGCCGCTGGAATTTGAGTTTTTGGCCCAGCCCGCGCGCATGCGGCCGAACACGGCCGCGGCCATGCCCGAGGTGTCGGAAGACTTCAAGACCTTCACCTTCCGCATCAAGCCCGGCATCTACTTCGCCGACGACCCCGCTTTCAAGGGCAAGAAACGCGAGCTGACGGCCGAGGACTACGTCTTCAGCCTCAAGCGCCACTACGACCCGCGCTGGAAGAGCGCCAACCTCTACATCCTTGAAAACGCCAAGATCCTGGGCTTGAGCGAACTGCGCAAGAAGCTCATCGACGAAAAGAAGCCCTTCGACTACGACACCCCGGTGGAAGGGCTGCGCACGCTGGACCGCTACACCTTCCAGATCAAGCTGGGCCAGCCCACGCCGCGCCTGCTGCACAACTTCACCGACGGTTCCTTCACCGGCGCACTGGCGCGCGAGGTGGTGGAGCTCTACGGCGACAAGATCGGTGAACACCCGGTGGGGACCGGCCCCTTCGTGCTGAAGTCCTGGAAGCGCAGCTCGCGCATCGTGCTGGCGAAGAACCCCAACTACCGCGAGGTGCTGTTCAACGAAACCGCACCCGCCGGCAACGCCAGGCTTGAAGCCTCGGCGGCGCTGTTCAAGGGCAAACGCCTGCCGCTGATCGATGAAGTGCACATCTCCATCATCGAAGAACCGCAGCCGCGCTGGCTGAGCTTCCTGAACGAAGAGCAGGACCTGATGGACCAGCTGCCGCCTGACTTTGCGCCCACGGTCATACCCAACAACAAGCTCGCACCCAACCTGGCCAAGAAAGGCATCGTGATGGTGCGCTACCCGCGCGCCGACGTGGCCGTGTCGTATTTCGGCATGGAGAACCCGGTGGTGGGCGGCTACGAGCCACACAAGGTGGCGCTGCGCCGGGCCATCAGCCTGGCTGTGGACATCGACCGCGAGATTCGCCTGGCGCGCCGCAGCCAGGCCATCCCGGCGCAGGGCGTCATCGGCCCCGAAACCTACGGCTACAACCCGAAGCTGAAAACCGAGATGGGCGACTTCAACCGCGCCCGCGCTCTGGCGCTGCTGGACATGCACGGCTACGTCGACAAGGACGGCGACGGCTGGCGCGAACAGCCCAGTGGTGAGCCGCTGGTGATCGAATACTCCACCAGCCCCGACCAGCAGAGTCGCCAGCTCAACGAGCTGTGGAAGAAGAACATGGATGCCATCGGCATCAAGATGATCTTCAAGACCGCGAAGTGGCCGGAAAACCTCAAGAGCAGCCGCGCCGGCAAGCTGATGATGTGGGGCGTGGGCTGGAGCGCCGGCGCACCCGATGGCGACACCTTCCTGGCCCTGGGCTACGGGCCCAACAAGGGTGGCGCCAACCACGCGCGCTTCAACCTGCCGGCCTACAACGTGCTGTACGAGAAGCAGCGCCAGATGCCCGACGGCCCTGACCGCCTGGCCATCATGGAAGAGGCCAACAAGCTGATGGTGGCCTACATGCCCTACAAGGTGCACGTGCACCGCTTCTTCACCGACTTGGCGCAACCCTGGGTGGTGGGCTACCACCGCAACATTTTCGTGCGCGAGTTCTACAAGTACGTGGACATCGACACCACGCTGCTGGCCAAGCGCGGCGCCGCGGCGCAATAGTTTTCGGGCGCTGACGATGAAGCGGCGCGACACGCTGGGGCTCGCTGCTGGCCTGGCCGCGGCACCGGTGTTGCCGACGGCGCAGGCCGCGTCGGTGAGCAGCACGCGCGGCGGCGGCAAGACGCTGCACCTGGCCTTCGCGTCGCCCGAAACCACCTTCGACCCGCCGCAGACCAACAGCGACGCCAACACCAGCATCATCCTGGCGCAGATCCTGGAAGCGCCACTGTGCTTCGACTACCTGGCGCGGCCGGTGCGGCTGCAGCTGGCCACCGCGGCAGCGATGCCCGAGGTCTCAGCGGACGGCCGTGTGTTCACGGTGCAGATCAAGCCCGGCATCCACTTCGCCGACGACCCGGCTTTCAAGGGGAAACCCCGCGAGCTGGTGGCACAGGACTACGTCTATGCGGTCAAGCGCTTCTACGACCCGCGCTACAACTCGTCGGATCTCTACCTCTTTGAATCTCTCAAGCTGCCGGGTCTGACTGAGCTGCGTGAACGCGCCGTCAAGTCGCGCAAGCCCTTTGACTACGACGCCGACGTGGAAGGTGTGCGCGCCACCGGCCGCTACACGCTGCGCATCACGCTTGGCATTGCCGACCCGCGTTTCATCTACCTGCTGGCGTCGCCGCAGTACCTGGGTGCGGTGGCGCGCGAAGTGGTGGCGATGTACGGTGACGACATCGGCGCCCACCCCGTGGGCACCGGTGCCTTCCGCCTCAAGAGCTGGCGCCGCGCGTCGCGCATCGAACTGGAACGCTCGCCCCACTTCCGCGGTGAGCAGTACGAAGGGGTGCCCGCCGCCGACCCCGTCGCAGAACGTGCCGCCAGGCACTTGAAGGGCAAGACGCTGCCACTGGCCGACCGCGTGGTGGTGGACATCGTTGAAGAAGGCCAGCCGCGCTGGTTGTCGTTCTTGAACGGCACCTACCACTGGCTGTTGGTGCCGGGCAACTTCCGCCCGCTGGCCGCACCCGGTGGCACGCTGGCGCCGTACCTGGCCAAACGCGGCGTGCAACTGCACAAGCAGCTGCAGGCCGACATGAGCATGAGCTTCTTCTTCATGGACCACCCGCTGGTGGGCGGCTACACGCCCGACAAGGTGGCGTTGCGCCGTGCCATCGGCTTGGCCTTTGATGGCGACGCCTTCGTCAACCACGTCTTCGGCGGCTTCGGCATCCGCGCGCAAAGCACCATCGCGCCCTTCACCAGCGGCTACGACCCGGCCTACAAAAGCGAGATGAGCGACTTCAGCCCGGCCCGCGCGAAAGCGCTGCTGGACCTGTACGGCTACATCGACAAGGACGGCGACGGCTGGCGTGAACAGCCCGACGGCAGCAAGCTGGTGCTGAGCCGCGCCTGCGGCAGCAGCCAGCAGGACCGCCGCGCCAACGAAGTCTGGCGCCGCAGCATGGACGCGGTGGGTTTGAAGATGGAATTCGACATTTCCACCTGGCCCGAACTGCTGAAGAAAAGCCGCGCCGGCACGCTGATGATGTGGGGCTACTCGTGGAGTGCCACCTCACCCGACGGCGGCTTCTTCCTCGGCATCGCCTACGGCCCCAACGCCAGCGAAGCGAACGACCCGCGCTTCAGCCTGCCCGCGTTCGACCGCCTCTTTGAACGCCAGCGCGCCCTGCCCGACGGCGCGGAACGCGACGCCGTCATGCGCCAGGCCAAGGACCTGCTGGTGGCCTACATGCCCTACAAGGTGCACCTGCACAACGTCTATCTGGACGTGGTGCAACCCTGGACCGAAGGCTTCTGGCGCCACCCCTTCATGCGCGACACCTGGCGTTTTGCCGATCCCGGGGAGAGGACGGCATGAATGCGCCGCGGGGTAGCGTCCCCACGCCGCGCCCCACGCCACGCCCCACGCCCCACGCCCCACGCCCCACGCCCCACGCATCACGCCACGCATCACGCTGTACCAAGAGTGGCTGGCGCGGGAGAAGGGCCTGTGCTTCGACAGCTATGACGCGCTCTGGCTTTGGAGCACCACCGATCTGTCAGCGTTCTGGGCGTCGATCTGGGAGCACTTTCAGATCGAGTCGCCCACGCCCTGGCGCTGCGTGCTGGAAGCACCCGTCATGCCGGGCGCCGTGTGGTTTCCCGGCGCGCAAGTCAACTACGCGCGACAGGCACTGCGACATGCAGCCGCAGCGCACACCGCCGGCCAGCCGGCCATCGTCTTCCAGCACGAAGGCATGGCCGCACCCGAAGCGATGAGCTGGCCCGAACTGCGGCGCCAGGTCGGCGCCGTGGCAGCGCGCCTGCAAGGCGCGGGCGTGGTGCCGGGCGACCGCGTCTGCGCCTACCTGCCCAACGCGCCCGAGACCGTGGTGGCGCTGCTGGCCTGCGCCAGCGTCGGCGCGATCTGGAGCGTGTGCAGCCCCGACATGGGCCCGGTGGCCGTGCTCGACCGCTTCCGCCAGATTGCGCCCAAGGTGTTGCTGGCGGTGGACGGCCAGGTCTGGGGCGGCGTCGCGCACGACCGCCGCGCGGTGCTGCATGAAGTGCTGGCGGCGCTGCCGTCGGTCGAACACATCGTGCTGCTGCCGCGACTGGGCGCCGCGCTCTCACCAGCCGACTTGGCCGCCACCTTTGCAACATCCAACCGCACGGCGCACGCCTTTGCCGACTGGACCGCCGGCGATCCTGGAGACTGGCAACCCGCCTGGCTGCCCTTCGACCACCCGCTGTGGATCGTCTATTCCAGCGGCACCACCGGCCTGCCCAAGCCCATCGGGCACGGCCACGGCGGCGTCATGCTTGAAGCGCTGAAGTGCGGCGTGCTGCACAACGACCTCACCCCCAGCGCCGAGACCGGCAAGCGCTACCACTGGTTCAGCAGCACGGGCTGGATCGTCTGGAACGGCCAGGTCAGCGGTCTGCTGGGCGGCACCCACCATCAACCGCCACGGCATCCGCATGGGCACGTCCGAGCTCTACCGCGCCGTGGAAGCCCTGCCCGAGGTGCTGGACAGCCTGGTGGTGGACCTGGAATACCTGGGCCGCGAAAGCTGGATGCCACTCTTGGTGGTGCTGCGCGACGGGCTCACGCTCGACGACGCCCTGACGCAGCGCCTGCGCGGCGCCATCAAGACCGCCCTGTCGGCGCGCCACGTGCCGAACGACCTCTTCCAGGTCGAGGCCATCCCGCGCACGCTGTCGGGCAAGAAGCTCGAATTGCCGGTGAAGAAGCTGCTGCAGGGCGCTGACCCGGCGCGGGTGCTGAACCGCGACGCGATGGCCAACGCGGCCAGCGTCGATTGGTTTGTAGGCCTGGCGCAGCGGCGCGCGTTGCCACGCTGAACACTTTGCCGATCGATTCGCCGCCCACTCCATGGACCCGATCGAACGCGCCACCGTCCGGCTGCGGCACCGGCGACCTGAAGGCTTTTCTCGACGACCGCTTGACCGCGGTGCGTTACCTGGGCGTGGACCAGATGCCCGAATTCATCGACAGCGCAAACGCACGCTACGCCGGGCAAGTCGACACCGCCTTCGTGCTCGGCGCCTTCGACAGACTGGCGCTGCCACGCGCCGACATCGTGGTTGCCAGCGGCGCGCTCGGCTACCGCTGCGCGGACCCGCACTGGGTTTTCAACCTCATTGCGCGGCTGTATGCCGGCGCCGACCGCGTCTTCATCTTCAACGTGCTGGACGCCCGGCACTTCCCCGACCACCCGCTATTGGTGGGGCGCGACGTGGACGCGCTGGTCGCGTTCTGCCGCCACCTGGCGCCGCAGGTGGATGTGGTGCGCGGCTATGCAGTGGATGACGCGACGGTGGTGATTCGACGCAGGTAGACCGGCTACGAGTCTGGCGCTGCGGATCGCGCTGCACCCAACTACACCATGGGCACGTTACCCGGCGTTTGCGGCGGCGGCGCGGAGTTGCTGCAGTTCAGGGCCTGCAGGATCAGGTGCGTCCGCGCCGGGGTGTCGGGGATGACGCTGTTGGTGATCGTGCCTCCGTAAGGTGGCTTGAAGTTGGCCAGGTTCACGTTTGCGAAAGAGATCGCGGCCTGGTTGTCCCACTTGACGTGCACAAGCGCCCAGGGCGCGTTGTTGATGCGGATCTCCATCTCCGCATTGGGCCCTCGATAGTTGTCTGTGGACCACCAGTGACGCGGCAATACCGTCACGATGCCTGCGCTGCGTGCGCGGTCGAAGGCCGCGGCCAGCGCAGCGGCCGTGGGCGGCGGCCCCGGGTGCCACAGGGCCCAAGCTGCGTTGTTGGCGGCCACCAGTTCGTTGGCAGCCGCCTGCAACTGCAGTTGCCGATCGGCCTGGTCTTGCTGCGCAGTGGCCAGCACGTCCACCAGGTCGGCCGCGATGGCCGCATAAGCCTGGTCGCCCGCGATGAACTGTCGCGTCAGGGTGGCGCGGTCGTGGATGGCGCCGAGCCTCTGCACCGCATCGGTCAGCACCGCGTGCTGCTGCGCCTCAGGCAAGTATTGCACCATCAGCAGCGACTGCGCCTCGAAGACGCCGAAGCTGTTGAGCAGAGTCTGCAACTGTGCCAGGCTGCCGTTGATGAAGACGTAAGCCGGTCCCGCCGGCGGACCGAATTGGCGGATCTGGCTGCCTGCGAGCACGATGTTCTGGAAGCGTTGCACGGGCGCCTGACTCGCACGCTGCACATCCGTCTGTGCCTGTGCGTTCAACAACGACCCGAACGCCGCCTGCAACCTGCGCTCTTGGGCCTGACTGCGCGGGCTGGCGTCCAGCGTCGACTGCGGGGTGGCCGTGCGCCGCTGCGCATCCATCGACGGCGGCAGAGCCGCAAACTCTTTGCCACACGTGCCCATGCTCAGCCCTGCTTGTCCCAGATGCCGGGGTTGTCCACGTCCGGCGCCACCGTCGGCTTGCCTTGCGGGCCGTAGTGCACAGGCCGCATGACCCGGCCCTTCTTGTCCTTCTCAGCGTTGGCATGGTCCACGATCCTGAAGACCTCACACACTTTCGCCGTCCAACCGTCGAGGCCGATGTTCTGCTCCACACCGAACATGTCCGCCAGGCCCCGCAACTCAAAGAGAGGCGCTTCCTTCGGCGCCGGCAGGTCCACGTCCTGGCCGCGCGGCAGCGCTTCGCGGTCGGTATCGACGTCTGCCTCCGAACCGGGCAATTCCACCGGCAGAGACGGCAACGCACGCTCCACCACCTGGCGACCCAGATTGGCGATGTCGCTCTCGCTCACTTCCACGTCGGTGGCGTTGCCGTAGGAGCCCATGCCTTCAAAACGCTTGTCGTTGGCTTTGCTCAGCAGATCTTCTTCGGGCATCTGTGCCAGCCAGTCGCGGCGCGTGATGCTGGAGCGGTAGGTTTCGTGCGCGTTGGGCGAGCCCACGTCGGCGGGCAACTTGTCCATCTCGCGCAGGTCCATGCCCAGCACGGGCGTGTCGAGCATTTCATCCTCGCTGCGTTCGCGCTCGGCCGGCACCAGCACGTTGCCATGCATCAGCTTGGGCTTGCCGCGCCAGTTGGTCTGGAATTCGGTGCGCGAGATTTCGGTGCTGATCGACGGGATCTTCTTCGCCACCGCCATCACCAGGCCCACCCACAACTCGCGGTTTTCGGGCTGACCGAAAAATGCATGTTCCGGCACCATCGAAAACATCTTGTCGAATGAGGTGCGCGCCATGATCTTGAAGGCCGCCTTCGGATAGTTCAGGCCGAAGCTGTTGGCACCCTGCTCCATGTAGTTCACGACCAGCATCACAAAGCCTTCCAGCGCGGCTGACGCCTTCTTGCCGCCCAAGTATTTCTTGCTCACCTTGCTGCTGCCAAGCGTCTTGTGCACCGTGTCGGCAAAGCCCTTGTAAGACCGGCCGGAGCCTTCGCGGAAGAGGTCGCCGATCTTGTCCAGTGCCACCGCTGGTGAAGCCTGGAACTTGCCCTTGTTGCCCACCGGTTGGACTTCGACATTGGCGCTACCACCGAAGCGGTCCGCCGTCACGCTGGCCGTATGCGACATGTCCGCCAGGATCTGCTGCGCCACGGCCACGGACGCGGCCGCCGTGCCGGCGTCTGCAAAGGGCTTGGTGACGACTTCGATGGCCGACCGGCCCGCCGCGTCTTCGCCTTCGACCTTGAAGCCGGCGCCGTGGATGATGGGTTCGCCCTTGGCCAGCGCCGTGCCGTCATCGACGTGGCGCGTGTTCCATTCGCCAAACTCGAATTCGAAGCCGATGGCACGCTGCACGACGGCGCCGCCGCGCGCAACGGCGGCGGGGCCGAAGGCAGATTCGATGCGGCGGCGCTGGGCCCGTGCCCGCGGGTGGCTGTCGGCGGCGGCGGCGCTGCCGCACGATGCGTCAGGCTCATGGGCTGCGGCACGCTGCCGCAGGGCATTCGCAGCGGCTGCAGGCGAGCGCACCTTCAGCGGCCCGGGCACGTCGGCACCTTGGAAGGCTCGCGCCGGCTGAGTGCGTAACAGCCCTTCAGGAACTCGATGTTCGAGCCAAAGTCCGGCAGCGGTTTGCCCAGACCCTTCCAGTTGGCGGCCACGGCGTCGCGCAGCGGTGTGACGGCCGCCATGTAGTCGTCGGGGAAGGCGATGATCTCGAAGATCAGCGCAAATTCCACGTACTCCAGCTTCACCAGCGCGCCCAGCTGTTCGTAGTGGTAGTGCACGGCGGCGAAGTCCTCCATGTCCTTGGACAGGTAGAAGTCTTCGCCATTGCCGGCCGCACGAATCAGCCCTTCCGCATGCGGCAACAGTTGCGACAGCTGTGCATGCACGAAGGCGCGGCCGCGGCGGCGCACGGCTTCGTCGGCGACCAGGAATCCGCGCACTTCGGACAAGCCCTGCAGGCGCGCGGACAGGTTGGCGCGCTTGGATTCGTTGACCCACTCGGCCAGCTGCGTCAGCGAAATCAGCACGCCCACGATGACGCTCAGGCCCGTGGCGATGCTGACGAGGTTGCGCCAGACGGCAAAGCGCTGGTCGGCGTCGCGGGTGGCTTCATCCATGGCGGGTTCTCTGCGGCTCACTTCGACGGTGGGTCCTGGGGCTGGCCATGCTGCGCGACTTGTTGAACCTCCGGCACCGGCGGCACGTGCGCCAGCAGCGCGAGGGCCGCGTCGGTGGCGGCCAGGTCGTGCGCGCGCTGGTGCAACAGGGCAAAGACTGCGGGGTCGGGGGCGCGTTCCTGGATCCAGGCGTCGGCCAGTTCGGCGTGGGCCACTTGCAGCGCCTTGCGGAAGGCGATCCAGGCCGCGGTGAAGACTGGGTAGGCCGCCATCGACACCGCCTGGCCGAACGCAGTGCAGGCCTCCAGCAGCGGCTTGGCGTCGCGCACCGCCTGCGGCTCGTCGTAGCCTTGCACGGCGCGGTGCTTGAGCACCATCACGCCCGGGCGTCCGCCGTAGTCCTTGTTCGACGCCAGCTCACCGTAGAAGCTCTGGTCGTCCTTGTCCTTGACCGGCCCGTACATCTTCACGGTCCAGTCGTTGCTGGACAGGTCCGCGTCGCCGGGCTTGCGATCCTTGCCCGGCGCCTTGGCGTAGTTTTCCAGCGTCACGTAGTCGGGCCCGCTGCGCGCCACGACACCGGCAAAGTGCATCGGGAACGAGCCCGCCTTCAGCTTGTCCACGGCCGCATACACCGCCAGCGCCTCGCCCACTTGCGGTTCGGCAAACTGGTTGATGCCGAGTGCGCGCGCGCGCTCGGTCTTGGCGGCGGGGTTCATCTCGCCGTAGGCCTCTTCGGCGTCGTCGCGTGCCACGCCGGTGACCTCGGCGCGCAGGTCGCCCATCACGCGCGTGTCGGTGCGGCCCTGGCCGCCGCTGCCGCGTTTGTCGTAGCGCCGTTCGCTTTCGTTGGCACCCGTGCCAGTGACCACCGCCATGCCACTGGCCATGTTGTGCGGGCCCTGGTTCAGGCCGGCGCCGATCATGTGCTGGCCATGCGAGCTGCAAGCTTCGATGGTGCGCATCGCCTCACCCTGGGTGCCGTCTTCCAGGTTGACCGGCACCACCGCGTTCAGCCGCATCAGCGCGCCTCCGCCCGCCGGCGCCTTGCCCACCAGCGTGCCGCTGCCGACGTTGAACATGAAGGGTGAACGCAGGTCGCGCAGCGCGCTTTCGCTTTGTCCGATGAGCTCGGTGGTGGCCCAGAAGCGGTGCGTGCCGTCGGCCAGGGCCAGCTTGCCGTCGTCCGACACACGCAGGTCCGCACCGGCGTCCCAGTGATCCGGCTTTTGCCGCGCGACGGGCACTCGGGCATAGGCCTGCACCGGCGCGGCGGCGCCGAAAGCAGCGCCCAGGCGTTGCCGCTGCAAGGCCTGGCGCGGGCTCTGGTCCAGCGTGTGCGGCGCTGTGTCCGGGCTGGCGGGCGTGGCGCAGACCGGCGCCTGCAACGGCTCGTCCTTCTTCAAACCTTGGGGGCTTTTCGACTTCATGAGGGGGCGCTGCTGTCTGAATGGATGTCAACGCAGATGGTTGCGCAACAGCACCAGCCAGGTCCGCTGGGGTGTCGGCTGCACCACGCCGCGTGCGTCCACGGGCACACGGGTCCAGACCACACTTTCAGAGATGTTGCCGCCGACCACGCCGACCTCGGTGGGCGTGATGTCCACGACAAGGTCGCAGTGGTAAGGGTAGGGGCGCGCGCGTTCCTGGCGCGTCAGCGCAGACAGCTTGGCAAAGCTCGTGATGCGGGCTGCCGCCGCGTCGCGCGGGGCGCACAGCACGTCGCCGACGGCGGGCACATTCGCTGCGGCATCCAGCGCCTCAAAACCGCTGGCGTTGGGCGCGTCGAGGATGGCGCGGATGTAAGTCCAGTGGCCCTCGTGCGGCGGGAAAAACTCGGCGCCGACACCGGCGGTCTTCATCAGGTAGGACACGAAGACGGCCGACCAGGGCTGCAGCGAGCCGTCTGCAAAGAGCGCGCGCTCGGCCTGGAAGTCGCGGCCTTTGAAGCTGAACCAGTAGTGCAGCACGCGGCTGGCGGCATCGGGCGCGTCTTCGGTCTTCGGCGCCACCGTGGCCAGGCGTTCGAAGGTGTTGGCAGCCAGGTTCCAGCGCGCGCGGCCCCACAGCGTCCATTCGTGCAGCGCCAGGTACTTCAGGCGCTCGGGCAGGGGTGGCACGCTGACACTGCGGCCGCCACGTGCGTCGCCGGCCGCCATCGAAGGCATGGCGATGTAGCCCGGCGGGCCGGCCACGGGCGTGGCGCAGCCGGCAAGGACGATGCCACTGAAGATGAGCGCCAGCCTGGGATTCATCAGGTGCATCAGGCGTGGCCACCTGCCTTGGTCTGCAGCGCTTTGGCGCCCATGGCGTCGGCTTCGCTTTCCAACGCCACGTCGTCATTGACGCCCACCCCGGCCATCTGCAGCGTCGGCTGGACGCGGCCCTGGCGCTGCTGCACGACGTGCCATGCTTCGTGCGGCAGGTGCTGTTCCTGCCCGGGTGCGAGGTGAATGTCGTTGCCCTGGGCGTAGGCCAGCGCGTCGATCCGCGCCGGGGCGTCGGAATTGGCATGCACACGCACGTCGGACAGGTCCATGCCCGACATCGATTCGATGCCGCTCTTCAGGCCTTCAGGCATGCCGGTGCGGTTGGGTGCAGGGGGTTTGGTGGCGGGTTTGGCGGCGGGTTTGGCGGCGTCAAAGCGACCCTGAAGCAGCTCTTCGTCCTCTGCCCGCTGCAGCGTGGAGTCGGCCTTCATCTGCAGTTCATCTTCGGGCCCGGCGCGTTGGGCTGTGCCGCCGAAAGCCGAGTCGATGCGCAGCCGCTGCGCGGCGTCGCGCTGGTTGCTGGCCTGCCCCGCAGGCGTGCTGCGGGCGCTGCCCTCCAGCTGCGCGGCCGCGCGGCGTTGGCGCAGGCGCGCCGGGGATGTTGAGTAGCTCTTCATCGACAGACTCCGGTGGTGGAGGGGTGGACAACGGCTGGGCCATGCCTCAGGGCAAGGCCTCCTTGGGCTTGAGCACGAAGTAGGCCCCCCCGACCAGCAGAAGCCCGATCACGGCATACAGCACCGCGTTGGCGCGGCGCCAGTGCTCCATCGCCGGGTCGCAACTCAGCAGCGCCAGGGCGACGGCAGCCGTCAAGGCCGCGCCCAGCAGCAGGAAGACCTTGTAGGGCGTGCCGATCTTGCGCACCTCGCAGTTCCAGGCGTACAGGCTGACCGACACGGCGCCCACCAGCAGCAGCATCTGCAGCAGCAGGCGCAACGGCACGCGGATGGGGCAGATGTAGTTGCACGCCGTGCCGCCCAGGCTGGCGGTGGGGGCGTAGGTTTCGGCCAGCAGCCGATGGACGGCCTCGCCGCGGCCCATGTCCACCACCGGCAGGGGCCACACACCCACGCCCCCGTAGTTCCACTTGGCGTAGGCAAAGTCGTCGTCGAGCTGCTGGCGGCGTTCGTCCGGCAGGATGTCCGGTTCGCCTTCGCGTTTGTGCAGCAGCACCGGCACCAGGCTCTGCAGCAGCGCCACCCGGTCGTGGCCCTTGACGGTCTTGGAATCGTCGAGCCGGGTGCGCAGCCACTTCTTGAAGCTGGTGGTGGGCTCGTTGAGCAGCACCAGAAACTGCACCGTGATGTCCGGCCCCGGCACCACCTGGTTGGCGGCGTCGCGGAACAAGGCCTTGCGGCGCAGCGTCACTTCCTTTGCCGTCAACACACTTTCGGCCACGCTCAGCACTTCCCACATCCAATCGACATAGCCGGTGTCGTTGAGCACGGCATGGTCGGGCACGACGATGTTGAGCCGGTAGGGCCGCGGCGTGCGATGGGTTTCGACGGCGCGTTCGGGCTGGCTGTCCTTGCCGGCCTTGTCCGGTTTGCCGACCTGGGGCGTGGGCCGCGCCACGGCCGCAGCTGCCGTTGCCGGCCCGCTGCGGCTGGGCAAGGCCTTGCCGCGCATGGTGGCCATCAACGTCGGCACGAAGGCGTGCATGAACTTGCGGAAGTTGGCCCTTTCCGCGTCGCTGCGGCCCAGGTCGTCGAAGTACAGCGTCAGCCCTTCAAAGGCGTAGTCCGACTCGCGCCAGGCGGGGATCAGCAGCGACTGCCAGGACGCGGTGAAGTCGTCCAGTGGTGTCTCCAGCATGCGCACGGCTTCGGTGGCGGCGCGGGCGACGAAGGTGTCGAACTGCTCCGCCGTCAGCGCACCCAGAAAGCGCCAGTCGCGGCGCAGGATGGCCAGGTCCACCCGCGTGCCATGGCGCTGCGCCACACGCACGAAGTTCAGTGCGCGCGGCACGCCGGCATAGGCCGTGGTGATGCCGCCGTCGCGGTCCAGCGCAGCACCCAGGTAGTTCAGACGCGTGTAAAGGCTCAGCTGCGCCGGCTGCGATTCGACCTTGCCGTCCTTGTCCTGCCGGGTGTGCCAATAGCCCAGGAAGCCATGGATCTCGTCAGCCGGGTAGGCCGGCGTGCAGCCGCAGCCGGCGGTGGTTTCGAGCTTGAGTGCCGCCTTCTGCCGAAAGGGCAGTGGCTTTTCAGCCTTGGCCACGATCTCGTCGCGGAAGGCGGGGTTGAGCAGGTCGTCGAAAAACTGGCGCAGCGACGCGCTGCCGGCCGGCGCGGCCTCGCGGCCACGGCTGGGCGCAGACGCCGCAGATGCGGAACCCGCGCCCGGTGCAGCACCCGCCGTGCGCGGCCCAGACACCGCGCGGCCGCCGGCCTTGGCGGGCGCGGACGCAACCGACGCCGGCACCGCGGAGGCACCGGGTGCGGCTGCCGCCACCCACACGTCCCATGGCATGGCCGCATGGCGGGCGCTGCGCGGCGGCGGGCAGCTGCTGTCGACGCCGCGCCCTTCCTTGGCGGCTACCGCCTCCACATGCGCCTTGTAATACCGACATGTGCTGGCCAACAGGGCGTGGCGCAGCAGCGATTCGGTGGGGAATTCCACGTCCTCCAGCGGCCCGAGGATCTGCTGCAGCTGTTCGCCCAAAGGCACGGCGGGCGGCTGGCCGTCTTCGGCATCCTGTTCAGCGCGCTTGGCTGCTTCTTCGCTTGGCAGCAGGAGTTCGGCGACATCCGCCTTGCTGAGCCTGTAGATGCGCGGCTGGTTGGGCGCGGTGTCCACGCTGCGGCCGGCCTGCAATGCCGACAGGCTGGTCAGCGGCGCCGATGCCGCAGGCCGCGGCGGGCCGGTGGGTGGGACGACATCGATGCGGTAACGCTGCTCGAGCGTGCGCCCCGGTTCCACCAGGCGCAGCACGAAGGGGTAACGATCGGCCTTGGTGGGTGCGCCCACCAGCACACCCTCTTCGGTGATGCTCATGCCGGGTGGCAGCGCATCCGAGTCGTACTGCAACGTGTAGGGCGGTTTGCCATAACGCACGAGTGGCAGGCCTTTCCAGTCCTGCCCCAGCGTCAGCCGCACCAGGATCAGCTGCACGTAGATGAGCTCGGGCGCCGATGCTGCAGCCGCGGCCGGCACGGCGCCAGCGCGCGCGCGTGTGGCGTTGGCCACATCCTGGGCTGCTGCCGCCGCCGCGTTGGCGGCCGCCGCCGCCAGCGTGGCCGCGTGGGCTGCAGCGATGGCTGCGGACGCGGCGCGGTCGGCAGCGCTGGGCACCGTGACCAGCGTGTTGGCACTCTTCAGGCCGGCGGCTGGCGATGGTGCAACAGGCGGTGCAGCCGCCGCCAGCGCACCCGGTTCCCCAGGGACCACGGGCACGAGGGTGGCCACCAGCGCCGCCAGCACCGCATGGCGGCGCCACCACAGCATGTGCAGCGCCGCGCGCACGCGGCCGCAAGGCAGGCAGAGAGTCTGGGCAGTGCGGGGCTTCATGGCGGCTTCTTCATGGCGGCTTCACACCGTGCGCCCTTCCTTGCGCAGTTCCTTGGTGATGCCGCGCAGCAGATCGGCAGCGGTCAGGGCCCCGCGGCCGGCCTGCAGCGCGCTGATGGCGGCAGCGCGCACGACATTGGCAATGGCGCCGCCGGAAAGTTCATGCGCTTCGGCCAGGGCGGCCAGCGCAGCCGGCGTCAGCTCGGCAGCGAGCCGGCCGGTGTGGCGCAACATGCCTTCCCAGAGCCGCGTGCGCTGTTCGGCGTCGGGCATGGGAAAGTGCACCAGCGACTGGAAGCGCCGCGCAAAGGCGTCGTCGATGTTGCCCTTCAGGTTGGTGGCCAGGATCACTGTGCCGGGGAAGTCCTCGACCCGTTGCAGCAGGTAACTCACCTCCTGGTTGGCGTAGCGGTCGTTGCTGCTGCTGGTGCTGGTGCGCTTGCCGAAGAGCGCGTCGGCTTCGTCGAAGAAGAGGATCCACCGTCGGCTCTGCGCCTGGTCGAAGACCTGGGCCAGGTTCTTCTCGGTTTCACCGATGAACTTGCTGACCACCATCGACAGGTCGATGCGATAGACGTCCGACTGCGTGGCCTGGCCGATGAGCGTGGCGGTGAGCGTCTTGCCGGTGCCCGGCGGGCCGAAGAAGAGGCTGCGATAGCCGGGCTTGACGGCCTTGGCCAGTTGCCAGTCTCGCAGCAGCATGTCGCCATGTTGCAGCCAGGTGATGAGCGCCGAGACTTCTTCCATCACCTCATGCCCCAGCACCAGGTCGTCCCAGCTCAGGTGGGTGCTGATCAGGCGCGCCGGAAAGGCGCTGCTGAAGTCGGGCTTGTGATGCTGCCCGGTGGTCAGCAGTTCGCGGTATTCGCTGTGTATCAAGAGCGCCGCGCTCAAGAGGGGTTCTCCGCGCGCGTCGTGTTCGACACGCAGGATGCCGCGGCGCTGCAGCCAGTGGCTGTCGTCGAACATCGCGCACACCGCGAAGCGCCGCGCCGTGTCTTCACCGGTCAGCAGAAAGGCCGCCGTTTCGCAGGTGGGCAGGAAGCCGCCATGGGTGCGGCCCTTCCAGCCCCCGAATTCGGTGTAGCCGCGGTCGAGGTTGCGATTGCGCACGAAGAAAGTGTCTAGCAACTGCGGCCGCACATGCGGCGCCAGCGCCAAGGCCAGCAGCGCCCTCTCGTCGAAGCCCCACTCGCTGCCGCGCAGCAAGGTGGCATACGGCCCGTTGCCAAGCGGCGGCGGCGGCGTGATGGCACGCACATCCGTCACCGCGCAAGGCTGGCCAAAGTGCAAGCACAGCCGCGCCTGCAACACACGGTCGAGCCAGTGCAGTTCAGCATCCAGCGTCGCCGTGACAGAAGCGATTGACGGGAGCGAACGCGAGCCGGCCCCCTCAAGCGGACGCTGCGCATCCGGCTCCGCCGGTCCGCCAGCGTCGCCCCCTTGAGGGGGAACGGCGAAGCCTTTGCGGGGGTGGGCCCATTCACCACTGGACATGCAGCACCTCCCGCATCCACGGGTACTTGATGATCGAAAAGCCCCAGGGCAGGCGGTCCATCAGCACGTCGAAGGTCTGCGGCTGCACCTGCAACTGCCAGGTGTCGTCCGAGTGTTCAAGCCGGCCTTCGCGCTGCAGGAAGGTCTGGCGCAGGCCAGCCACCGAGGTCTGGCCTAGCGCTGTCCAGTGGCCGATGATGGCGCGCAGCAAGCCGTCCACCGCGTCGCGTTCGGCAGGGCTGGGTTCGAAGTCGCGCCCCACCGGCCATTCCAGCGGCAGGCCGCAGAGGATCTTGTTCAGCAGCAGCAGCGGCTCGGGTGCCTGCCGTTCGCCCGTCACCGCGTACTGCATCAGCAGCACGCCACGCTCGGCCGCCGCCGCATCGACAAAGGCCTTCTCGCCGGCCAGGCCCAGCATGCTGAAGAGGCGCGGCAGATACGGCGCGGCGATCACGATGCCGGCGTTGTTGATGAAGAGCGCTTCGTTCGGGATGGCGTCCAGCGCATCCGGCGGCAGGGGTGAGATGGTGGCTGGTGTGTGGCCTGCTGTGGCGAAAGGGGTGGCGAAAGGGGTGGTGGATGGGGTCGCGAATGTGGCGGCGGGTGAGGTGGCGGGTGAGGGGGCAAGAGAAACCGGCACGGGCTGCCGCAGCACCGCGGCGCGCCGCAGCGCCTGTTGCGTGCGCTGCAGCAGACCGGCAGGGTCCAGGGGTCGGTCTTCTTCAAAACATTCGCGCAACAGTTGCCGGGCCACCAGCGGCCACGCCGGGTGGGCGAGTGTTGCGGAGGGCGTTGCGGCGGGCGTTGCGGAGGGTGCAGTGACGGCCGCAGCGGACACATCCGATTCATTGGCCAGCGCCTGCAGCGCTGGCCACAACCTGCCCAAGGCAGCCGCATCGGCGGGGCGAAGCCATGCCACCACACACTGCAGTTCGCCAGGATGAAGCCAATGGGCCAGGCGCTGCGCTGACGGCGGCGATTCGAGTTCGCGTGCCAGCGCGTGGCGGGCAACGTGGTGTCGGGCGTGGTGTTCGACTTCACCTTCGGCGTCCCGGTCCGCGGTCAGCCCCGGGCCACACAGGCCCAGCAGCGCGGCGCGCGCGCTTTCGGCGGCTTCGGTGGGCCCCGATGTTGCCGGGCTGCGGAGATGGCTGACCACTGCCCCGATCCAGGCGGCCGACGGCGCCACCTTGTTGCGAGGCCACCGCTCGGCGCGGTCGGCGCTGCGCGCCAGCACCCCGATGTCGCGCGGGGAGCGTTCCGCGACCCAGGGTGCAAACAAGCCTGCAGCCGAAGGCCCGGCCTCCAGGCGCAGCGCCAGTGCCGGCAGCGGCAGGGACAGGCGCCAGGCGGCCTGTTCCAGCAAGTGGCCGTTGACGCTGGTGGCGTCCGGCACTGGCTGCCACAGCAAGGCGGCCAGGGCGTGCTCACGCAAGAACAGCATGGCGTTGTCCCGACCGAGGATGTCGCTCATTTCAAGCGCCAGGCTGTGCTGCGCCTGTTCGACCTGCAGGTCCTGACCCCGGGGCAGGCACAGTGCCAGCAGCTGGCGCCACATCGACCCGTCCGCGTGTTGCACCAGGCCGTGGCGCAGTTGGTTTTGCTCGGCCAGATGGCGCAACGTGCGCAGCGCTGGCCCAGGCCCCGCCGCGAACATGGCCTGCCAGGCCTGCGCCAGGTCCGCCGTGCCACCGGGCTGCAATGCGGCGGCCAAGCGCGTGGCGGCCGACTCGGGCGAGGGCTCCGATCGTGGCGGCTGCGCAGCGTCAGCGGCGGTGACCCGCGCCACGCCTGCCACGCCGGCCACCACGCGAGGTGGCAGCGCCAGGGCCCGGGCGCGGTGCTGCACCAGCTGGCTCAGCACGGCGCCGCCGAAGTCGGACCCGGTGTCTCCGGCCTGCCACACCAGGGCGGCCAGTGCCTGGGCCCGAAGTTCGATGGTGACGGCAGGGTCGGGCGCGGCGTCAAGCCGAAGGCCCGCGGCTTCGGCAGCCGTGGCGCGCAGCCGCGCCAGCTGCAGCAGGCCCGCGGCCAGCCACACGGCAGTCGGCTCGGGCAAGAACAGCCGCAGCAACGCCAGCCACATCAGGGGCGACAGATGGGTGGCGATGTGCCTGCGCGCCGCGGCGCGGCCCGCGCTGTCGCGCACCACGGCACGCAGCGCGTCGGGGTCCGCGTCCTGCAAACGCTGCCAGTCTTGCGCCGCATTGCCCCACGCGTTGCCGGACAGCGCGGTGACAAGGCGCAGGCGTGCCGCTGCGAGA
>Ga0335397_10002391_pt1 | contig 25596 bp, 20 predicted proteins | sample MAT04_FD_205740 | JGI IMG/M metagenome (GOLD analysis project Ga0335397, IMG submission 205740) | Freshwater microbial communities from Lake Fryxell liftoff mats and glacier meltwater in Antarctica - MAT-04 (spades assembly) (version 2) ... | reverse complement strand
TTACGTTGGTGCTGGCTCATTGGCGACTCAAACTCGCCTGTCTGGCATTGATGCCTTGCGCGCTGTGGCTGTGCTGCTGACTTTTGCCATGCACTATTCGTGGTTCTATTCGGCCACGTATCTGGCCCTTGATCCCGAACGCACGACGCTCGCCGGCGCAACAACGCTAGAACAGGCGGTCGCGCTGCTGCCCTACTTCTCGCTCTATGGGGTCTACCTATTCTTCATGATTAGCGGATATCTCATTGGCGGACGGTGGTTGCGAGAGGACTCTCCGCCAATGTTGGACTACGTGAGAGATCGCGCATGGCGAATTTTCCCGGCATTCTGGGCGGCACTTTTGGCCGCATGGGCACTCACCCGTGCGCGCGGAATCAGCCTTGATGCATCGGTCGCCGACGTGCTTTTCAACGCGTCGCTACTGAATTGGTTCGCGCCCGAAGCTCACCCGCCATGGTTGATTGTGAGCTGGTCACTGCAGGTTGAGTGGTTGTTCTATCTTTCGATGCCAATCGTTGCGTGGTTTTTGCGCCGGGTTCCACGCACCGCGCGAGTCTGGGCGCTGTGGATACTCACTGCAATACTGTGTGTGATCCTCAAGTCGTTAGGCGAGCGACATTTTGCTTACCCCGCGTTCTTCGCTGTCGGCATCTTCGTCGCACTTAAAGAAGCCGATGCCAGACATTGGGCGGCGCATATCAGGATGTTTCCGGTGATTACTGCCGTGTTGGTGTTGCAGGTTATGTATGCATTTGCAGAACCCATCGGCGCCAGCAAGCCGCCATGGAGCATGGGCTTTTTTGACGGCTTCTCGCTTTTGTTTGTGTTGGCTGGCGGAGCCTTTTTTGTCAAACTAACTTTTGATCCACCGAGGTGGGCGGTCAACAGAGCCATGGTTGCGTTGGGCCGGATCTCGTATTCTTTTTATTTGTGGCATCTGCTGGTGTTGATCGCAATCTTTGATTTGGCCAACAAAACATCGGTCACCAGCTGGGTGGTCGCCCTGCCATCGTGGCTGCGAGGGTTGTTGCTCTTCTCTTTAGGGTTGGGGGCCAGCGTGATGGTCGCAACGGCATCGTATCGAGTCTTTGAAATGCCGTATTTCAAGGCGCACGCTCGCCGTCGGCAGAGGTAGGGAGAATTGGCAACACGAAGCCAGTTCGCGCTCAATGCGGTGTGGTTGATCGCCGGCACTTGCTACTGTGCGGTCGCTGGGATTGTGTCGATTCGCCTCCTGGTGTGCCTGGCCGTCGTTTCGCTATTTCAGAGCGTGCTTGGCACTCTCATAAGCAGGCGACTGCGCCCGCTTGGCCCTGCCGCAGAGGGCGTTGCTTATACGGTGGCGTGGGTAGTTTCGTCACTAGCGATACTGGTTGCGGCGCTGATCTCAAAAGTGCTAATCGCGGTGTTGATGGCGCTGTTTGTCATGGCGCTCGTGTGGAGATCGAGACCATCGGAGCAGTTGCGCCTGTGGCAGATCCACAGCGCAGCCTCAGTGCCTTGGGGGTACGGCGCAACGTTGGCTGCAGCAGTCGGTGCCATTGCTTCTTTGTGTTGGTCGTTCCCGGCGCTGGTCGCTGCCGCACAAGGATATTCAGCTTTCGACGCGGCTGTCTGGGTTGACGCACCATTTCACGCAAGCTACCTCACCGCTGTGGCGCGCGCGTTGAACGAAGATGGCTATCTCGACATTCATGGCGCTGGACTGCCGACGCAGCTGTACCACTTGGGGGCCTATGCGATTCCCGCCCTACTCAAGGCCGCCACCGGGGCAGCAGCCCTACCCATGGTGCAAGTCCTGACGGCGTGGGGCGGGATCACTTTAGCCGTTGCGGTGTACGCTTTGGCGTCATGCTTTGCGTCGCGTCCGACCGTGGCGGCAGGGGCAACTTCGATCGTATTATTGATGCCCGACTTTGGGCTGCTGACGGGCGGTCACCCTGCGTTTGGCTTTCATTGGTTGCTGAACGTCGCCACGGCGTCGTCATTTGGTTTGGCGATCGCCCTGGTGGCGTGTGCCGTAATGATTCAGGCGTGCAGGCACCGGTTGCTCTGGGGCATCGCGCTGTCGTGGATGCTGGTGCTGGCGGTGGTTGCGTTCAAAGCACAGCTTTTTGTGCTGATAGCTGTTCCGCTTTTCATCTATCCTGCGCTCATGTGGCCCGGCTACCGCTTGCGAACTCGCATTGCCGTGGCGACTCTAATGCTTTCACTGGTTGCATTGGCCACATGGAGCGCAAGCTTTAGTCACGCGCTCCCACTCGTTCGCTTCGATTTTTCCTCGGCGACTCCGCTGTTGAATGCCGTAGCGACGGATGCCCCGGCATGGCAATCGATGAGGCTGTCCAATGCTGCTGCGCTTGGGCGTGTTTTATCTAGCCTGGTGGTCGTGCTGGCGTTTTCGTTCTGGCTGTTCACGCCATGGGTGGTGATCTGGCTTTTCGCCCGCTTTGTTCCGCAAGCCAAGCCCGTTGTGCGTCCAGTCGCCTGGCCGCTCCTGGCCTTCGCGGGAACGTTTATCGTAGTGGCTGCGGGCTTGGCACCTGACAACCGTATGGCCACAGGTGGACCACTGGAGGTGCCGCTACAAGGGCAAGTCTGGGGCTACGCGTGCTTTGCAATAGCCGCTGCCCTGGGTGTGGCAGAGCGTTGTGCGAGTAGGTGGGGCGACCGGGAACGCGGAATGTTGGCAGTCGGCATTATTGGCGCGGTCGCTCTGATCGGCTGGTGCGCGATTGCCCAACCCGTTCAACGCGCCACTCGAATTCAAACGCCTTCGTTGACAATGGCTCCCTCGCCAGAGGAGATTGCAACACTCAGGACGAGCCCGCTCAACTGTGGCTTACTGTTTGTCGCTGATGGCGATCCACTCTTTGTCTGGCAAGGTGCGCTCGAACAGCCATCCTGGTTAACGCTCTACTCACTCAATCCAACGCCGCGCGAAGAAGTGTCCCAGCGCGGCGAAGCCTGGAAAATGCCGCACTCGAATGTCGAACAATGGTTGACTGAGCGCAGCGTCAGCCTGTATGTGATTCCAGACAAATCAGTGCTTCCGATCGGCGCAGTGCCAAAGCGCTCTCCTGATTATGTCGGGCAGCATTTTCGCGCCTGGCGCCTAAGCGGTCTGAAGCCGTGCCGGTGAATCTGAAGCGGGTATCGTCTGGCCATCTTGAGGCAATAGCGCCGCGACAACGGAAGCGAGGACGGGCCAGAGCACGTAACGCAGATCCGCCGTTGGATTCAATAAAGCCATCGGAATCAAGTACATGAAGCCACTCGCCCAGATCGCAATGGCTGGTTGCTGAATAGCTGTCCGAAGTGTGCGCACGCCAGCTTTACGCAGGCGAACAATCAGGTAAAAAAATGGAATCGTCATCCATACGATTGGTGTCGTCCACCACTGCGGCTTCAACCAGTCGATCCAGCTTCGGGCAATGCGTAACAACGCTGGATGCGTAAATTCAAGCGAAGGGTTGTCTCTGAACTGCACATGCCCCGGCTCGTCAGCACCCCCATCGCGCTGAACGTTACGTTTAACCCCAAGCATCTTGGCAAGCACGAATAAACGATGGCTAACGTAGGCGCGCGGGTTGTGCCAGACCGCCCGCCCCCATGCGCTTAGGAGATCCGATTTCTGTGTCGCGGTTAAACCGACAGTCGCATTGGCCCATCGCGCAGTGCTTTTTACGTATAAAGTGACGGCATTTACCGGATCGAAGCTCTGCCTCAGGTCATCCAGTGTGGCGTTGTCACTGATAGACGTGGGCATCAGCATGGCTCCGGAAGCAACCGATAGCGCTTGCAAATCCCAGATAAGTGTTATCGCCCAAGTGTCTGCGTGAGTTTTCGACACAGCGCGTGGAACCAGCGCGTAAACGGTCAGGGCTGTCGCAAACAGCGCCATGGCAATCAAACTAACCAGCCGCATCGAGATAGCAGGAGCCAGTCGGTTGTGTTCGATCCGATGCCATTGCAGCGCCGCCAGCCAGCAAAGCGGAGGCAGCGCGCACCATGCGTTGTGGCGGAGGAGTACGGCATAGACCAAAAGCGCGCAGGCGAGCGTTAGTACGCTGCGACTCGTCCATGGCGAAAGGCGCGTAGAGAGCAGGAAATGGAGCAGGGCTGAGGCCGCAAATAGCCACACGGCAAGCGTGACGTCAGACCAAACGTGCGGCAAACAGATCATCACAGTTGGAGCAAGCGCCAGGAGCGCTGCGCAACTCCAGGAGGCGATCCATCCTGCTTGCCTTGTGGCAATGTAGGCCGCAGCCGCCCAATAGATCAAACCGTTCACAACAAACAGGGTGGTGGGGCCATTGCCGAGCTTGCCGAATGCTTGCAGCAGAAAGACCATCCCCGGAGGCCAGAGTGTGGTGATGTCGCCGGTGCGAGCCTGCCACCACTGATATGCAGAGTCGTGAGTCACGTAGCCAGGGTAGAACGCCATAAGCTGAAAAACTGCAACCAGACTAAGCGCAACGACAACGGCAAGGTTGCGGCGAGCACCATCCGCTCTTCCCCGGAAAGCATTCACCGGCATCACTTGTCCGCGCATTGGCGGTGGACTTGTCATCAAGATTTACCTGCGCCCGCGATGGTTGCCATCACCAGATCATACCGAGCCGCTAGTGCCGGTTCCGGCAAGCTACCCAGTGGAATTTTGGACATCACACTGGCGCCGTAGGCAATGTGCCCGTATTGAACCGCTCGCTCCGCTAGCGCGAGCAGCCCGGCGGGCTCCTTGCTCCAGCGTTCGAACTGCTTGCGCCACTTGTGTCGAATCCGAAGCGTGTTGCGTTCTTGTTCGACACGATTTGCATTGCCAGCGTAGCCCATTCCAGATGTGCCGGAAAACGCGTGCCAGGTGCAGGTCACTTCCGGGACGAACAGGAATTCAGTCCGGGTTCCACAGGCCACAAAAAAATCCAGATCCTCCAAACGGTCAAAACTCACATCAAAACGCAGCCCCTGATCGACGAGCTGTCGGGAAAATAGTGCCGCGTGAATGGCAAATCGATTTTGGTGAAACATCATCAGATGATGCCCGGGCTTTCCAAGCCTGCCGACATCATTGCCGGCGTCGTCGAACACCCGGCAAACCGAATAGGCGAGACGCATATTTGCTTGCGTTTGAATTGCCTCGACAAGGGTTGCAACGTGATGCGGCATCAGCTCGTCATCATCATCGAGAAAATTCAGGTAGCTGCCCTGAGCGTTAGCGAGCAGCATATTGGCAGCGACCGGGCGCGACAGCGGTGCGCTGGTTGACAAGAATCGCAGCGGCGTACCTTTCCACGAGTTTTCTAAGTGGGGGTGTGTCGCGCCCGATGCGGCGACCACCACTATTTCAACATTCGACCACGATTGGGCCGCCGCTGAATCCAGCGCCCGCTCAAGCGTGTTTCGATTCGAACTGCGAATCAGTATGGAGACTTTAGGAGCGTTTTCAGCGTTGGTCATCGATGAATGAAATCTTTGAGCGGACGGTTTGCATGGCGCTGCCCGGCAGGTTGACCGCAAGTTTTAAGGCGCGTCGCCTTCCGCCGCGCCGCCCCCCGGACATCAAATATGCATCACCGCCAAAGCGCCGACCACTACCCCCAGCCCCGCCACACCAAACATGCCGTACTCCACCCAACGTTTCTTGGTAAGCAGAGCAATGGCAGCAAGCGCAATTGCGATTTGCAGAACGGTCGTTGCCTGCGCCCAGCGGTGATGCTGATGCATCTCGTCGTCGCTCTTCTTGTCCCACTCAGTTGACGCTGCTTCAAGCTTCTCTGCGTCTTTCTTGATGTCCGCTTTTTCCTTTTTGTAGCGGGCTATTTCTTCCGTGTAGAACGCCTGCTTCGTCGGCGGCGCAAGTTCAATTGCAAGCTCGCTCAGGTTCTGCTTGCTGCTCTTGGCCTGATAGTAATTCCACTGGTTTGATGCTTCGGTCTTCTTGATCGCTGCGTTGTTTTTGTAGAGACCCGCATTGGCCTGCGTCGCGCCGCCCATATAAGCGAAGATCGCGCCGATGGTGGCAATGATGGCCGTGACCACAGCGATAGCGCCCGCATGCGTATCACCATGCTGCCCCGCATGCTCCAGTTCGTGGTCGTGAGGTCCGTGTACGTGAAATCCGCCACCCGACATGGTGTGTCTTTCTAGTTCAATGTGACTTGTTGAGTGACGTGTCCCGCGCGGTCATGCTTCGCGGAGAGGGAAATGGCGCTGCCTGCTTTTGCACGCACGATCCACGTGAAGCGCTGTCGATCCTGCGTGGCATTGGCACCGGGGAAAAAGCTTACCAGCGTGTGATTGTTATTTCTACCCTCGAGCTGGGTGCCTTCGATGCGCGACTTGCCTTCAACCAGCGTCGCGCCCTCGGGCAGTGTGATCTCGCCGATCACACCACGCACGAGTTTGGATTTACGTGTGACTTTGCTCACGTCGCTCGGCAGATAGCCGGTGTTGTGTACGCCGAAATCGATACGCCACAAATCATTGCCTAGCGCGGTGACCTTGGTCGAATGGTGCTCCAGCTTGGGTGACATCAGCGCCTGAAAAATAATCCACTCCGGAAACTTTTCTACCTCTTTTTCCATGAGGTGTGGCGGCGGATTGCTAAATGTGTAAATGCGATTCCAGCCGCCGAGTTCGACCTTGCCAAGCTCCGGGTGGTCGTACGAATACCAGTCGACGTAGCCCTTGCCCTGATGCGTTTCGTCCGTCCACTTGAGGAGCTTCAAATCGTCTTCGACCGGATGATCGCGGAACCAGTCGATGTACTTGTAGCCTGTGATCCCGGCCTCGCGCATCGGGCTCCAGATTTCCACCACCCAGGCGTATGAGCCAAGCACGGTGTAGAGCCAATCCTGAGTCCCGGTGATCACCTCCTTCGGGTGATATTTGAACTCGTGGAAGACGCTGATCGCGGGGTATCCCGTGAGTTCAGTGCCCTTGTCGCCCTGCGTTTTGAACACCCACAAATCCTCTGGCGTCATGTCATCGTCAGACTTTGTTCCATGTGGGCGCAGCAGCACGCCGCTCCACGTGTGGAAGAAGAGACCACCACAAATGTTCCGATGTTTATTGATGAACTCCACGCAGGCTCGTACTTCCGGCTCGCTGGTCGGGAAGTCGCCCGCGCCGAGCTGCTCGCCTTCGCCGCGCCATTCCTCAGGGAAATTGCGGTTGAGATCGAGGCCGGTTTTGACGCGTGCGACGGGCAGGTTGAAGCCGTCGTAATTTTTGATGCGACCTTCGGAGACGATGCGGAAGTACTCGCCACCCATTTCGACCGGATCGCGGCGGACCATGAGACGCGTCTCGGTCGCATGCTTCTTCCACGGGCCGTTGACGTCGGGGATACGCATCATCAGGATGCGGCCATCGCCGTCGATATCTTCGGCTTCCAGACCCTCAATGGCGTCCTCGTTGTAGGGATACGGCCGCGTGGATGAACGGATGTACTTTGGCTTGTCGGCCATCGCCCATTCCGCGCCGTCCGGGTTGACGCGAGGGATTACGTAAATCGTGCGGGTGTCGAGCAGCCGCGTGATGTCGACACGTTTGCCGTAATTAGACACCAGCGTATCGATCAGCTTCAAAGCGGCTACGGAGCCGGAAAGCTCGGTCGCGTGAATGTTGGCGTCGACGTAGAACGCGGGCTTGGTCAGCGGCTCGCCGGTGGCGTAGTTGGTGACGGTGACGCACCAGATCGAGCGGCCCTCGTGGCTGGCGCCGATCGACGCCATGCGGGTCAAATTCGGGTGGGCATCAGCGGCTTTGCGCAGCAGGGTGGTAAGTTCTTCAAACTTGACAAAGCGATCGTAGGGGAACATGTAACAGCAGTTTAAAAAGCACAATCGGGCATTGTGCCAAACGCGTGGTGATACAGCGGTGCATAGGGGCGATTAAGGTGCAACTTAACGGATTTCGGAGAAACGGCTTTGTCCTCAAATGACCTTTGCATCGGGGCTAAACGAACAAAACGACCGAAGTTGACTTCAGTAGAAAATAAGCGCTATCCCCTGAGCAGTAGGGCTTCCAGCGAAAAGCTTATTCGCTGAACCGTGCCTCAAGTGCCGCCACCGCAGGCAACGTTTTGCCCTCCAGAAACTCCAGAAACGCCCCGCCCGCTGTCGAGATGTAGCTCACCTTGTCGGCGATGCCGAACTTGTTGATTGCAGCGATGGTGTCACCGCCGCCAGCGATGGAGAAAGCAGTTGATGCAGCGATCGCAGCCGCGATGGCCTTGGTGCCACCCGCGAACTGATCGAACTCGAACACGCCGACCGGGCCGTTCCAGACGATGGTGCCTGCGGTTTCGAGCGTGTGGGCGAGGGCCGCGGCGCTCTGCGGGCCAATATCGAGGATCATGTCGTCGACCGTGACTTCGGCCAGCGATTTGGTCGTCGCCGTTGCGCTTGGCGAAAATTCGGTGGCGCAAACGACATCGGTTGGCAGCGGCACCGATGCGCCGCGCGCGGCCATCTTGTCGATGATGGCTTTAGCCTCGTGAACCAAGTCAGCTTCTGCTAGTGATTTGCCGATTTTGTGGCCTTGTGCCAGAAGAAACGTGTTGGCAATGCCGCCGCCCACAATCAGCTGATCCACCTTGTCGGCGAACGACGCGAGAATGGTGAGCTTGGTGGAGACCTTGGAGCCCGCCACAATCGCCACCAATGGCCGTTTGGGCGCGAGTAGCGCCGCGCCGAGGGCAGAGAGCTCTCCTGCCATCAACGGGCCCGCACAGGCCGTTTTGGCGAAGCGTGCCATACCTTCGGTGGTCGCCTCGGCCCGATGCGCCGTCCCGAACGCGTCATTCGCGTAAACGTCGCACAGCGCGGCCATCTTTTTCGCGAGCGCTTCGTCGTTCTTCTTCTCACCCTTGTTGCAGCGGCAGTTTTCCAGCAGCACCACTTCGCCGGGTGCAACTGTGAATCCGCCGTCCACCCATTTGGCAATCAGGCGCACCGGTTGACTCAGCAGTTCGGAAAGACGAATGGCGATGGGCGCGAGGGAGTCCTCAGGCTTCACTTCGCCCTCGGTCGGTCGTCCCAAATGCGAAGTGACCATCACCGCCGCGCCCGCCTTCACGGCAAAGGCAATCCCCGGCACCGAAGCGCGAATCCGCGTGTCATCCGTGATGTTGCCTGCATCGTCCTGCGGCACGTTGAGATCGGCGCGGATGAAGACGCGCTGGTTTTTGAGATCGAGGTCGGTGAGTTTTTTGAAGTTCATGATTGCGGTTACGGTCGTTGCAGGAGCGGCGCGAGCCGCGAATAGGTGGCATTCGCGGCTCGCGCCGCTCCTACAGAAATATTGACATCTCGATGATGTCGGAGGTCACGCCGTCGAGCTTCCATGCGCCGATGCGACGGCCGTCCTCGACGAAGCCGCAGCGCAAATACAGTTTGTGGGCGCGTTCATTGTGACTGTAAACGTTGAGCTCGATCCGTTCCCAGCGACCTTTGCAAGCGGCGAGCGTCGTTCGCAACAGACGTTCACCCAGCCCGCGACCGCGATAATCGGACGCTACCGACATGCCAAGCGTTGCCACATGCGAAAGGGCGGCCATGCGTGGCGGGGCTGCAGGCACGACGTCGCAAATCCCCACAACGCGTTGGCCGTCCAGCGCCACAAAATGCGGATGTCCAGCGGCGACGTTGGTCGCGTGATATCCGATGGCCTCGCCGATCGGAACGGCCTCGACAATGGCCAGGAATCGCCGTTCGAGGAAGACCAGATTGACGCATTCCACGAGCGACGGTAAGTCGCTGAGTCTCGTCGGGCGAATGTCAATGGTGTTCACGTCAAAGCGCGACGAGTCATTTCAGACGGCCAGCTACTTCGCGCTCATCAACGCAACCGTCGTATCCAGCATGCGGTTCGAGAAGCCCCATTCGTTGTCGTACCACGAGCAAACTTTCACCAGGCGGCCCGACACTTTCGTGCATGTCGCGTCAAACACCGAGCTGTGCGGGTTGTGATTGAAGTCGCTGGAGACGAGCGGGCCGTCGCTGTAGGCGAGCACGTTTTTGAGCGGGCCGTTGGCAGCGGTTTTCATGATCTGGTTGATTTCGTCGACGGTCGTTTCGCGGTTGGCGATGAATGACAAATCGACCAACGAAACGTTGATCGTCGGTACGCGGACCGAAAAGCCGTCGAGCTTGCCACTGAGTTCCGGCAGCACGAGGCCTAGCGCAGCCGCAGCGCCCGTTTTCGTCGGGATCATGTTGTGCGCGGCGGCGCGAGCGCGACGCAAATCCTTGTGGAACACGTCGGTCAACACCTGATCGTTGGTGTAGCTGTGGATGGTGTTCATCAGGCCGTTGACAATGCCCACTTCTTTGTGCAAAACCATTGCGAGCGGGGCCAGACAGTTCGTCGTGCAGCTTGCGTTTGAGATGACGGTGTCGCTCGCTTTGAGGATGCTGTGGTTCACGCCGTAAACCACCGTTGCGTCAACGTCTTTCTCACCCGGAGCAGAAATTACGACCTTTTTCGCGCCACCGGAAATGTGCGCTCCCGCACGCGCTTTGCTGGTGAACAGGCCTGTGCATTCGAGCACGACGTCCACACCGCATTCGCCCCACGGAATTTCAGCGGGATTGCGAATGGCAAACACCTTGATGTGATCGCCTTCGATCACGAGGTTGTCGCCGTCGACCACCACCGACTTGCCGAACGGGCCATGCGTCGTGTCGTAGCGCGTGAGATGCGCGTTGGTCTCGGAGTCGCCGAGATCATTGATCGCGACGATTTCGATATCGGTGCGGCCAGATTCATAGACCGCACGGAGGATGTTGCGACCGATGCGACCGTAACCGTTGATGCCTACTTTGATTGCCATTTTTTTTTCCATGTAGGGTGAGCACCCCGTGCCCACGTCGTTCACAAAAGGTGGGCACGGGGTGCCCACCCTACAAAAACTACAGCAGCGTTTTCGCCTTCGCGACCACGTTCTCGACTGTCAACCCAAAGTGCTTCATGAGCACGCCCGCAGGTGCCGATTCGCCGAAAGTGTCGATGCCGACCACCGCGCCGTGCTGACCGACATATTTCCACCAGCCATCCGTCACGCCTGCTTCAATCGCAAGCTTTGGCACATCGGGTGGCAGCACCGCCAGTTTGTAATCCACGCTTTGCTGATCGAATAATTGCGTGCACGGCATGGAGACGACGCGCACTTGCACGTCCTGCTCGGCGAGTGCTTTTTGCGTGGCTAGCGCCAAGCCTACTTCCGAGCCCGTAGCAATAATCACCAACGCGGGCGTCAACACTTCTGACACGATATAACCGCCGCGACGAATCAGCGCTTCGTGCGAAGCATCACGTTTGATCACGGCGGTGTTTTGCCGTGACAGGCAGAGCACCGTGGGGCCGTCTTTGCGCTCGATACCGCTCGCATACGCAACGGCGCTTTCCAGCGAATCGGCTGGACGCCACACATGCAATCCAGGAATCAAGCGCAGCGACGCGACATGCTCCACCGGTTGATGCGTCGGCCCGTCTTCGCCAACGCCAATCGAGTCGTGAGTGAAGATGTAGAGCACGCGAATCTTCATCAGCGCGGCCATGCGCACGGCGTTGCGCGCATAGTCGCTGAAAACGAGGAAGGTGCCGACGTAGGGAATCACGCCGCCGTGCAACGCCATGCCGTTAGCAATCGCGCACATGCCGAATTCGCGCACGCCGTAGCCGATGTGGCTACCCGTGCCATCGGCTTTGACCGCGGTCGACTGCTTGTGATTGGTCAGATTTGAGCCGGTCAAATCAGCGGAGCCGCCGATCATTTCCGGCATTGCGGGGCCGAAGAATTCGAGCGCGTTTTGTGCGGACTTGCGGGTCGCGACTTCCTTGTCAACGGCAATGGCGGCATCGACCGCGTGCTTCAGAATGTCCGCGTAATTCGCTGGCAAATCATTCGCGAGGCGACGCTTCAACTCGGGATCGGCGCTCGCGAAAGCTTTATTCCAGTCCGCTTCCAGCGCCGCGCCGCTCGCTTTAGCGTCGAGTGCGGCATAAGCTGCCGCAGGCATCTCAAAGGGTGGCAACGTCCAGCCGATGTTCGCTCGCGTCGCCGCGATTTCGTCGCCCATGACGGCTGTACCGTGTGCCTCAGCCGTGTCGTGTTTGTTCGGTGACCCGTGTCCGATATCGGTTTTACAGATGATGAGTGTCGGTCGTGATGTTTCCGCTTTTGAGGCGACGATGGCCGCGTCAACCGCGTCAATGCTTTGCCCATCAATCGGGCCGATCACATTCCAGCCGTAGGCGCGGAATCGCTCTGCCGTATTGTCGCGAAACCAGCCTTCAACGTGGCCGTCAATCGAAATGCCGTTGTCGTCGTAAAACGCAATGAGTTTGTTCAGGCCAAGCACGCCAGCGAGCGAAGCTGCTTCGTGCGAAATGCCTTCCATCATGCAGCCGTCGCCCATGAAAACATAGGTGTGATGGTCAATGACCGAGCCGTACTTCTTCGCCAATAATTTCTCGGCGAGCGCCATGCCAACCGCGTTGGCGAAGCCCTGACCCAACGGCCCGGTGGTCGTCTCAATCCCCGGTGTTACGCCAACTTCGGGATGCCCCGGTGTTTTGCTGTGCAGTTGACGAAAATTTTTGATCTCCGACATTGGCAGGTCGTAGCCCGACAAATGCAGCAGCGCATACGGCAGCATCGAGCCGTGGCCATTCGACACCACGAAGCGGTCCCGATTCGGCCAGTGCGGGTTGGACGGGTTGTGGCGCAGGTGTTTGGACCACAGGGCAACGGCGATTTCGGCCATGCCCATCGGCATGCCCTGATGCCCGGATTTGGCTTGCGCGACGGCGTCCACCGCCAGAATGCGGATGGCGTTGGCGGCGGTGTGAAGATCGGAGGGAGAGGAAGTAAGCATGCAGGTAGCTGAAGGTAGAGCACCGTAGGTGCGGGTTAGCGCTCGATTATCGCTGAGCGGAGATGACTTTGCGCTGACAGATCACAAGGTTCGCAGTGGTTTGTCGCGGGACATGTTTGAGGTTCGACTTTTTGCTGAAAACGCCGCTGCACCAGGGCTAGAACCAATAAAAGCTAAAAGTCGATATCAGGCGAAATGCATCGCTAGCCCCAAGACAATAGGCCTTCTAGATGAAAGCTGCAAAGAGTAACGTCCCTGCGCGACGATCGCTACATCTGCGCCCAAGGCAACCCGTCAAACCGCCAACCACTCTTGTGGCCGCGATGAAAGTTCTCGTCGAGATCACCTTCGAAGCCGTGCAACACGTTGTACACGTCAGAAAACCCGGCGTTTTCCAGCACTTTGCCCGCATCAATCGAGCGCTTTCCGCTGCGACAGATCAGCACCACCGGGCGCGTCCTGACGCCTGCCACCAACGCCTTCACATGCTGCGCAAACTCCGGCTGCACATCCCAGTCTGGCGGCTCCTGCCAGGCGATGTGCTCGGCCCCAACCGGATGACCCACGTAGAAAAATTCAATTTCTGAGCGCACATCGACGAATACCGCATCGGTGTTCGTGTGAATGAAGTCGTTCGCTTGTTTCGGCGTCAGGTGTTTCATGATTTTGGGGCAATGATGGAACGGGGCATGCGCGATGTTAAAGCGCCAACCATCGCCAGCAGGGTGACCAGTGCCAGAATGATCGGCACGACGACTGACGATGCCGGAAACCACCACTCGCCGCCCGCGCTCGAAACCACTTGCAGCGCAGTGGGCACGGCAAGATACATGAACAACAGGTAGAGCAGGATGACCGCTGAGCGTCGTCGCGGCGAGGTTGTAAAGGTATCGGCCAGCAATGTGAAGGCGAAGTCGCGGATCAGTACGAGCGCGAGCCAGAGAAAGGCCCCGGCATGGCTTGTTAGGCTCAGCTTGCTGGACATCGTGGTTTTCATGAAGAAGCCCGTGGGCTGAACGCCGGCGACTTCCGCGCCGCTGGACATCGCGTTCATCACCGCCACCAGCAACGCACCGACCACGGCGCACAGCACCACGCCGGTCGCGGCGCTGGTCCCCGCAACCGCGCGCGCCTGCTCGCCCGACGCCCAGTGCGCGCGAATGCGCCGCCACGCGAACAACGATTGCGGCTCCCACAGCATCAGTACCCAGGACGCCGCGGCTAGCGCGAGCGTTGCGCCAATCAATACTCGGGTGACAAGTGACGTGTCTGATGCGCTGGCATAGCCCGCCGCCCACACGCCCATGAATGCCAGGAATGCCGGCAAAGCCCACGGCAACTGCTGCACCTGCAACGCCTGCCGCATCGCCCGCCACGCTCCCAAAATGCCCCACGCGGCTAGGCAGAGCGCGGTCCACATCGCTAACAGTTGTGGCGTGGTGCTTATGCCAAACCATTCGGTGCCGACGTCTTCACCACCGCTGCGCGACGCGCCCAGCGGTGCCGCCTGAAACAGCACAAACACCAGCGCAAACACGACAATCGACGGCACGCTGACGCGCGGCTCACCGTTGCCGCTTTGAAACGCGAGCGGTGCCATCAGCGCCACTGAATGTGCGAAGAGGCCCAGCGCGAGAAGGAATACATACTCAATCGCGGGGTTGTGCGGGTCAAGGCCGCTGGATGCATCTCGTCCGCTGACTATCGCGACCAGCGCACACAACAGCGCCACATACCAGACGTAGCTTGTGGCGCCGAACAGTTTGCCCGACGTCAACTGCCACGGGCTCAGACGCGACATCCGTTGCTGGTTCCAGGTGCGCCCGGTGATTTCGTCGCGAATGCTGGTGCCAACGACGCTTGTGCCCCAGAACAACACGGTGAGCGACAATGCGACCCAGGCGGTTCCGTGGATCGCGTTCGTCGTTGGCCCGGTCGATGCGAGAAGCGCCACAACAATGGCGATCACCACCGGTGCAAGAATCAAACGCGTGGCGCTGATCTGTAACCATAGCTGGCGGCGAAACTCGGGGTTGGGCTGCATGCTCATTGTGCGCTCCTGATTTCTGTCGCGTCGGTTGCCTCAGTCTTCGGCGCGCCGGCAATCGACTGCTCGTAGCTCGCCGCCAATGTCTGCCGCGTTTCGCCAAAGCTCAACACGTGTGCGCCACCGTTCACGAGTTGTTGCAGCAACGCGGTTTGCCCGGCATCGTCGAATTCAGCTTCTATTTGTAGGTGCGTCGCGTCGGTCGTCACGGTGCTCTCAGGCGCAAGCGTTCGAATCTGCACGCCACTCAAAGGCAACGTCGCCCAATCACGCCAGGGCACTTGCAGCACGACTTCGAGGCTTCGCTCGCGGCGTTCCGACTGTAGCGGCGCAGCGCTCGCAGCGACGTTAGACAGTGAGCGGTACTCAATCATCCGCCCCGCGCGCAACACCAGCATGTGCGTCGAATACGCCTCAAGCTCGGTCAGGATGTGCGATGAAACCAGCAGCGTGATGCCATCGGCCTGCAAGCGCCGAAACAGCGCAGCCAGGCTCGCACGCGCCTCGGGGTCAAGGCCGGAGGCGGGCTCGTCGAGCACCAGAAGCTTGGGCGCGCTGATGATCGCCTGACCAATGGCCACGCGCTGGCGCTGCCCGCGCGAAAGTTCCCGTACGCGTTTGGGCAGGCAGTGCGTGATGTCGAGTTGTGCTGCGACCGCGTCCGTGCGGGCGTCGAGATTGGCGTCCGGCACGCCGCGCGCTGCCGCAGCGTAATGCAGACATTGGCTCGCAGTCAGCTCATCATAGAGCCCGAATTCGTCTTCAAGAAAACCGATGTCGCGATGTGCGAGCCGGGGGTTGTCGGTGATGGCGACGCCATTCAAATACACCGCGCCCGAGAGCGGTTCAGCGAGCCCGGCGATACAGCGCATCAGCGTGCTTTTGCCTGCACCGTTCGGGCCGACCAGCGCGGTCACGCTGCCGACGGCTAGCGCGAACGTTACGTCAACGAGCGCGGGATGATTCGGGTAGTCGAAGCAGAGAGAGCGGACTTCAAGCAAAATGGGACTCTTGCGTAGAACGGAAGAGCGCCATTGTAGGGAGCGTGCGCCCTTTTACGGTGTCGACGTCCAGCCGCCGCCGAGCGTCTTGTACAACGTCACCTGATTTTGCAGTTGCGCCAGTTGTACCTGAATTGCTGACTGTTGCGCAACGTATAGCGAGCGTTGTGCGTCGAGCAAATCCAGATAGCTGGCGACGCCGCCGCTGTAGCGTAGATCGGAGAGCTTGTAGCTGGCCTGTGCGGCATCAACCTGCGCCTGGGTTGCGCGATACTGCTCGCCGAGCGTGCTGGAGCCCGCTAGCGCATCGGCAACTTCACGAAATGCGATTTGAATCGCCTTTTCGTACTGCGCCACTGTGATCTGGCGCGTGATCTTTGCTGCTTCGAGATTAGCCTGATTGGCTCCCATATTGAACAGTGGCACCACCAGCTGCGGCGCAAACGCCCAGCCGGTTCCACCGCTCAACAGATTGCCGAGTTCAGAGCTAACCTTGCCCACACTCGCAGTTAAAGAAATGCGTGGGAAGAAGGCTGCGCGTGCTGCGCCAATGTTGGCGTTTGCGGATAGCAACTGTTGCTCGGCGGCGCGAATGTCTGGACGGCGATTGAGCAGGTCTGACGGCAGACCTGCGGGCACGTCTTTCAACATTTGCGACTGTGTGCCGAGCTGACCGGCCACCGGCAAGTCCGCGGGTAACGATTGTCCGAGCAGCAGCACGAGCGCGTTTTCATCCTGAGCGCGTTGCCGTTGCAACTGCGCCAGATTGGCGCGTGCACCTTCAACCAGACCTTGCGCCAGACGCAAATCAAGCTCAGAGGTCACGCCATTGTCAAAGCGTAATTTCGAGAGCTTGAAAGATTGCTCGCGCGTGTTCAACGTGTCACGCGTCAGCGCCAGCAACTGGTCGTCCGCCAGCATGCTGAGGTAAGTATTGGCGACTGCGGCGATCAAACTGATCTGCACGGTCTTGCGCGACTCTTCGGTCGACAGATACTGCGCCAACGTAGCTTCTTTCAAACTTTGAAGGCGACCAAAGAAATCCAGTTCGAACGAAGTAATGCCAACGCCCAGGGTGTAAACATCGGCAGTCCTTGCCTGACGCTGTCCCCCTAACGCCCCGTTAACTGCCGGGAATTGCGCCGCACGTTGAATCTGATACTGCGCCTGGGCTCTAGAGATATTGAGCACCGCAACTTGCAGGTCGCGATTGTTCGTGAGTGCGATTTCGATGAGCTTTTTAAGGCGCGCATCAGCGAAGAAATCCTGCCACGCCAGATCTGATGCGGCAACTTGACCCGTCGCAGCCGCTGCACCCGGAAATGTCGCGGCCACAGGTGCGGCTGGGCGTTCATAAGCGGGTATGAATGAACACGCGCCAAGAGCGCCCGCCAGTGCCATCGCGGCTGTTACGTGCGTGAGGCGCAGTGCGTTAGTGAAATTCAGTTTAGTCATCACCTGCAACTCCCGCTTCTTTGGCGTGCGCAACATAGCGTTCACGCTGACGTTCGCTGCCTTTGAAAATACTGCGCACCACAACGAAGAAGATCGGCACGAAGAACACAGCGAGGAAGGTCCCGACCAGCGCGCCACCGAGCACCCCCGTGCCCAGCGCGCGTTGACTCGCCGAACCCGCGCCGCTGGCGAGCACCAGAGGCAACACGCCAAGCATGAAGGCGAGGGAGGTCATCACAATCGGTCGAAAACGCAAATGGGCCGCGGCAAGTGCTGATTCAATGACGCTCTTACCCTGCGCCTGCAAATCTTTCGCAAATTCGATGATCAGAATCGCGTTTTTCGCAGATAGCCCGATGATCGTAATGAGACCCACCTGAAAGTAAACGTCGTTCGACAGACCACGCAAAGTAATGCCGAGAATCACGCCGAGCACGCCCATCGGCACCACCAGAATGACCGACAGCGGGATTGACCAGCTTTCGTAAAGCGCGGCAAGCGCGAGAAACACCGCCAGAATCGCGAACGCATACAGAATGATCGCCTTGGAACCTGCCAGCTTTTCTTCGCGCGTTTGACCGGTCCATTCAAAGCCGAAACCCGCTGGCAGTTGCGCCGCGATACGCTCCATTTCAGCGATTGCGTCACCCGTACTAAACCCCTTCGCAGCATCGCCGGAGATACGCATCGCTGAATAGCCGTTGTAGCGAACGGTTTGCATGGCGCCGGTGATCCAGCGGGTGGTGGCGAATGCCGACAATGGCACCAGCTTGCCCTGACTGTTCATTACATTGAGCTTCAGGATGTCGTCGGGCTGCATCCGTGCGGGCGCGTCGGCCTGCACGACCACGCGCTGCAAGCGGCCCTGGTTCGGGAAGTCGTTGATGTAGGCCGAGCCTAATGCGGTGGAAATAACACTGTTGACGGCGGCGAAATTCACACCCAGCGCATTCGCCTTGTCGCGATCCAGATCAACCTGAAGTTGCGGCGCATCTTCAAGACCGTCAGGTCGCACACCCGCAAGAATCTTGCTTTGTGCAGCCATGCCCAGCATCTGGTTGCGTGCGGCGACCAATGCGTCATGGCCAGCGCCTCCACGATCCTGCAGGCGGAAGGTAAAGCCGGAGGCTGTACCGAGTTCGGGAATCGGCGGTGGACTTAACGGGAAGATGAATGCATCGCGAATGCCTGACAGGGCACCGAAGGCACGACCGGCAAGCGCCTGCGCTGAATTCTCAGGTCCCGTGCGTTCCTTCCAGTCCTTGAGCGTAACGAAGGCCAGACCTGCGTTCTGCCCTTGTCCGGAGAAACTGAATCCCATCACGCCCACCATGCTGCGCACTTCGGGTTGTTTGAGAATGAATGCCTCTACCTGCTCAATGACAGCCTGAGTGCGCTGTAACGTCGCCCCAGGAGGTAGTTGGATATTGATCAGCATCGTGCCCTGATCTTCGTTCGGCAGGAATGAAGACGGCAGGCGGACGTACAACAGACCGGCAGCCACAATCACCGCCACGTAAATGATCATCATGCGACCGCTCCATCGCAGGAAGCGGGAAACGACACTCTCGTATCCGTGCGCCGTACGCTTGAAGAAGCGATTGAACCATCCGAAAAAGCCACGCTTCTCAAGGTGATGTCCGGCTTCAACAGGCTTCAGCAACGTTGCACAAAGCGCTGGTGTCAGTGATAGCGCCATGAAGGCCGAGAACGCGATCGACACACCCATCACTGCGGCGAACTGCCGATAAATATTGCCGACAGAACCGCTGAAGAACGCGAGCGGTACAAACACCGAGATCAGTACGACTGTCACGCCAATGATGGCGCCCGAGATCTGACCCATCGCCTTGCGCGTGGCGTCAAGCGGCGATAGTCCTTCTTCGCTCATGATGCGCTCGACGTTCTCAACCACAACGATTGCGTCGTCCACTACGATACCGATTACCAGCACCATACCAAACATGGTGAGCACGTTGATCGAGAAGCCCATCGCGAGCAGCGTTCCGAACGTACCGAGCAGCGCCACCGGAACGACGATGGTCGGGATGATGGTGTAGCGGAAGTTCTGCAGGAACAGAAACATCACGAGAAACACCAGGACAATAGCCTCGACCAGTGTTTCAGCCACTTGCGAAATCGAGATTCGCACAAACTCCGAACTGTCATACGGGATGCTGTAGGTCACGCCTTTCGGAAAGAAGCGCGACAGTTCTTCCATGCGAACGCGAATCGCCTTCGCAGTCGCGAGCGCGTTGCCCGAAGGTGCCTGCTGAATGCCGATACCTGCCGAAGGCTTTCCGTTGAGTCGTGCCGATGTGGCGTAAGCCTGAGCGCCGAGCTCCATGCGCGCGACATCTTTCAGTCGCACAGTAGAGCCATCGGTATTGGCGCGCAAAATGATGTTGCCAAACTGCTCGATGTTGCTGAGCTGACCGGGCACCACGACGGTTGCCGAGATGGTTTGTCCCGGCGAGTTCGGAAGGTCACCCAGCGCGCCGCCAGCAATCTGTGCGTTCTGCGTCTGTACGGCGGAATTCACGTCCGCTGAACTGAGATTGAAACCGGTCAGTTTCGCCGGGTCAATCCAGATGCGCATGGCGCGTTCAGCGCCGAACAACTGCGCCTGACCCACACCGGGAATTCGCTGAATCTCCGGCAGCACGTTGCGCGATGCGTAGTCGGACAGCGCAATCACGTCGTATTCAGGATTTTCAGAAGACAAAATCGTGAACGCAAGGAAATTTGATCGCGCTTTGTCGACGCGCACCCCTTGCTGCACGACAGCGGAGGGCAGTCGCGGTGTCGCCCGAGACAAGCGATTCTGCACGTCAACCTGCGCCAGATCGGCATTGGTGCCCGGCTCAAAGCTCAGATTGATAGTGCCCGTACCGTTCGCCTGACTCACCGATTCCATATACGCAAGGCCTTGCGCACCATTCATTTCGCGTTCGATGACGGCGAGCACACTGTCTTCGAGCGTTTGCGCCGACGCGCCGGGATACGCTGCCGACACCACGATGGTGGGCGGTGCCACAGGCGGATACTGCGAGATCGGCAGTTGCGTGATTGAGACCGCGCCCACCACAATGATGAACAGTGCGATGACCCACGCAAAAATAGGTCGGTCAATAAAAAACTTGGCCATGAATCTGCCCCTTACTGCTTCGCAGCCGGAGCAGCGGCACCTGTCATCGCGGGCGCTTTGGTATCGGTCGTCGCTGCCTTGGTATCGGGGGCGGCGGCGGGAGCTTTGTTATCCGAAGGTGTCGCGGGTTTCGCGGCAATCGGACTCCACGGAACTGCCTTCACGGGGGCCGCACCGCGCAGTTTCTGGAAGCCATCGACCATCACTTGCTCGCCAGGTTTGAGGCCCGACAGGACAACCCACTGGTTGTCTTTTGCGGCGGCCACTTTGACCGGTCGAGGGCTGACTTTTCCGTCTGTGCTTACAACCATCACCGAGTCGCCCTGATTGTTGCGCGTGACCGCCTGCTGCGGCAACGTGATCGCGTTGTTGGCCTGCGCCTGCTCGAGGCGAACGCGTACGTACAGACCTGGCAATAGCTGACCAGAAGGATTCGGCACTTCGGCTCGTAGCGTAATTTGGCCGGTTGTCGCATCGACCGTAAGTTCGGAGAACAGCAGCTTTCCGGGTTTCAAATAGGTTGATCCGTCTTCGAGCACAATGCTGACAGTAGCGGCGTCGGCCCCCGCAGCTTTCTGTAGTTGTCCTGTTGCCATCGCATTGCGCAGTTTCATGACTTCGCCAGCCGACTGGGTGAAGTTCACATACATCGGGTCAATCTGCTGCACGACTGCGAGTTGAGTCGCTTCGCCCTGACCCACCAGTGAGCCTTCAGTCACTAAAGCGCGTCCGATGCGACCGGAGATGGGCGCGGTCACCGAGCCGTAGCCGAGCGTGATTGCGGCAGAGGTGACGGCCGCTTTTGCCACAGCGACGTCAGCTTGTGCTGTTTTCTGGGCTGCCTGCGCGTTGACGTAATCCTGCTTGCTGATCGCGTTGGCTTCAACCAGCGGTTTGAAGCGCTCGGCCTGAGCGGTCGCTTGCGACAAATTTGCCTCTGCACGAGCCTGAGACGCCTGCGCGCTTTGCAGCGCTGCCTGATACGGCGCGCTGTCGATCTGGAACAGCGCCTGACCGGCGCGAACGTCGCTGCCTTCGCGGAATAGACGTTTCTGAAGTATTCCCGCTGCGCGCGCACGAACTTGTGCGACGCGTGAGGCTTCAAGACGACCCGGCAGCTCGGTGATGAGTCCAACGTCGCGGGTGGCAACGGTGACGACGCCTACTTCGGCTGGCGGTGGCCCGCCCGCTGCGCCACCGGCGGCCGCTGGGGCATCCGCCTTTTTGCTGCACCCGGCGACGAGCAGCGCCATCAGCAGCGAGCTGATTATGAGTGACGCGCTTCTGGATTTGAGCGGAGGGATAGCAGACATGAAATTCCCCGGGAATTGAAAGGAAGCTGTTGAAATTCTTGCGGCGATGACGTCACTGGCGCGGGCGCATTCGGCGGCACCTATGAAGTGCGTGAGGGCGGGCCAAGAATTGAGTATTGGTCGCGTAGTAGTGTACATACAAGCGTGAATGTATGCGTTCGGCGCAGCCCAAAATTTCGGAGGCTACGACGAATTTTGACGGGAGACTTTAGAGGCATGGTCCGAAAGACTAAGGAAGAGGCGCTCGCGACTCGCTGTTGACTGATTGACGCGGCTGAACTGGTGTTTCTTGAGCGCGGTGTGTCGCAGGCTTCGCTGCATGAAGTCGCTAAAGCGGCTGGAACGTCGCGCGGTGCCATCTATTGGCATTTCAAGGACAAAGCCGCGTTGTTCGATGCGATGATGGATCGTGTGACGTTGCCTATGGAATTGACGCTCGAGCGGCAACAGGCCAGTGATTCCAGTGATCCATTGACTACATTGCGTGACATGTTGTCTACCATTTTGAAGACGATGGTGAGCGATGATCGTGCTTGTCGTGTTTTTGAGATTGCCACGCATAAAGTCGAATACGCCGGAGAACTGCTGTCGCTGAAGGATCGGCAGCAGACGGGCTGCAAAAGTTCGTAGGCATCGTCGAGTCAAGCCTTCGCGCGGGTGCACGGCAGCAATCGGTACGTATGCCGATGTCTGCTGAAATGGCGGCGCGAGGATTGCACGCGATGTTTAGCGGTCTGATCCAGGACTGGTTTCTTAACAATTTTGATTTCAACATTATTGAAAGCGGCCGGAAATTTACAGATACTTTTTTGCGCGGTTTGGGATTGGATCTGGACAAGTCCAACGCCCGCCGCTGACGCCGGCACGCCTTCCTGATCGGCGCATCACGTCGAGATCGTTCGATTTGCTGTGGATCGACTACAAAATCGACCAAGCAACGGGCATTCTTGAAAGTGAGAAAATAGCGATCCATATCCCGCTCCACTGCAACCGCCCATCATGAATCGCCGCAATCGCATCGCAGAACTGCTCCGCCAACGTATCCTCGTCCTCGATGGCGGTATGGGCACGATGGTTCAGCAATACAAGCTGGGCGAGACGGACTATCGCGGCCATTTGTGTCGTGATCACTCGTGCGACGTGAAGGGCAACAATGACCTGCTCGCGCTGACCAAGCCCGAAGTGATTCGCGAGATTCACAACGGTTATCTGGCGGCCGGTGCCGACATCATCGAGACCAACACATTTAACGGCACCTCGATTGCGATGGCGGATTACAAGCTGGAGCACATCGTTAAAGTCTTGAATCGCGAGGCAGCAAAACTTGCGCGCGAATGCTGTGCCGAGTGGACGAAAAAAACACCCGATAAGCCGCGCTTTGTTGCAGGCGCGCTGGGTCCTACCAATCGCACCGCCAGCATCTCACCTGATGTCAACGATGCGTCCAAACGTAACGTCACGTTTGACGAATTGGTCACTGCCTATGTCGAACAACTCGAAGGCTTGGTTGAGGGTGGAATCGACCTTGTGCTCATCGAAACCATCTTCGACACGCTGAACGCGAAAGCCGCGCTATTCGCCTATCAGACGGTGTTTGAGGATGATCGAGACCCACCGCCGCTCATGATCTCCGGCACCATCACAGACGCCTCGGGACGTACGCTGTCCGGACAAACTGTTGCTGCGTTCTGGACAAGTGTGAAGCATGCGCGTCCGCTGTCGATTGGCATCAATTGCGCACTGGGCGCAGTCGCTATGCGACCGCATATCGAAGAGCTTGCGAAGATCGCACCCGAGACGTTTATCAGCGTATATCCGAACGCAGGGTTGCCGAATCCGCTGTCGGAGACTGGCTACGATGAGACGCCCGAGATGACGTCGGGGTTTCTGAAAGAGTTCGCGCAAAGCGGGCTGGTGAATATTGTGGGTGGATGCTGCGGAACCACACCGGGTCATATTGGCGCAATTGGCGCAGCCGTCGCGAAGATTTCGCCGAGAGCGGTCACGGCCTAGCCTCGTCGTTGATCAGTCCCCTGTCCCTTGAGGGAAGAGGGTTAGGGAGAGGGTGACGGTGGCATCGCTCCTTCTCGTACGCGATGAGCAACCCGCCGTTCGCCCGGAGCCCGTCGAAGGGGCAGGTGGAATGAGGTGGTTTGTATGCCACCCGCTGCTCATGCCGCAGGGCCGTCACTTTTCTTGCTTCGCCATGAAAAGTAACCAAAAGAAGGCGACCCCGACATTCGCCCCCGGCCTTCGCCCCCGGCCTTCGCCGGGGCAGGCTCTGATCCGAGATTTGAAGCGAAGACGTCGCGCGGTCCGAAACTCGTTGCGCCCAAACAACGGACCGCTTCATCGACGTTTTTACTCCAAATCTCGGGCGCGAATACACGGGGACCCCGTCGAACCGATGTTTGATCGCTTTGCGATGAGCACTACGGGAACCAGGATGCGAGCATCCGGGCTACGCTTGCTGCTTTGCAACTGCTCCACAGCAATTTACGTTTCAATATCCCTGTATTTAAAGAGTACGTCGTCTGCTTCAATTAGGGCAACATCGCTTCGGTATGCCAATTTTCTGTTTGGCTCATCCACCAATAGTTGCGCAACATTTCTCTTCAAGGCGTTTTCCACGTTTTCACAGTTCCTTTCTTCACCGAACAGCCCAACACATCGAATACTGTGATTCCATTCGACTGCCCACGACCACGAATCTTCGCTTGGGTGCTTTCGAATAGCGAGCTTGTAAAAGCCGTCTGCGATAGGCGTGGTGCATAAGAGACGTGGTTCCCATTCTTTTACTGTTTCTGCGAACGATACGAGTCGCCTACTGCCCCAGTCAGATCGTTTAGCGTACTGGATGCCCATGAAGATACCTGGCCAGAACCCCCCGCGCTGGGAGTTGCGATCAAAAGTGAGCATGTAAAAGAAAGCGCACATCTGCAATCGACAAAGTTCGAAGACCACCTCGGATGAAACCTGCGGCGGTGCCGTAAGCGAAACGGATACCAGCAATCCAGACGGATGCTGTGACTCGAATTTCAACTCCTCGCCGCTCCCGCTAATTGGACGACCGGTTCGACTACTAATGCTCCTCGCTGACTTTCTAGTTGCTTCAGCTTTCAGTAAATCGTCATCAATTGCATATTTGCCATAGGAATCTGGCTGCATCGATATGGCAGCAAGTTCATTTTCTAAACGCGCTTTTGCGTTGTTGCAAGTGGTGCATGCATATGCGATCAAGTTCCAACCACCAGCGTGCTTGCCCTTTGGAACGAATCGTCTGGCGACAACGTGCTCTTTAGTGCGAGTTGATTTTGAAAGGCCTACCGCGCAGTAAACACAACTGACATTATCAAGTACCGTCGGTACTTTCACAGGGAAGCTCGCCAATTCTTCCGAGTCAAAGAGCATTCTCGATTGCATACTTCATTCGCACTTTTGCAAAGGTGTTTCGTCACTGAATAGTAAGGGTACTTTGGACGATCGCATCACGTTTTAGTAATTCTCATCGCGAAGTGATCGAAATCGGTTCGACAAGGTCCCCGTGTATTCGCCCCCGAGATTTGGAGTGAAAACGTTGATCAAGCGGTCCGTTGTTTGAGCGTAGCGAGTTCCGGGTCGCGCGACGTTTTCACTTCAAATCTCGGATCAGAGCCTGCCCCGGCGAAGGCCGGGGGCGAATGTCGGGGTCGCCTTCTTTTGGTTACTTTTCTTGGCGAAGCAAGAAAAGTGACTGCCCTGCGGC
>Ga0335397_10002389_pt1 | contig 25615 bp, 19 predicted proteins | sample MAT04_FD_205740 | JGI IMG/M metagenome (GOLD analysis project Ga0335397, IMG submission 205740) | Freshwater microbial communities from Lake Fryxell liftoff mats and glacier meltwater in Antarctica - MAT-04 (spades assembly) (version 2) ... | reverse complement strand
GACTGGCACCGGAAGACCGGGAACGTCTGGGTGACGCCGTCGGCGGTGGCGACCCGCACGACCGCGCCGATCCCCTCGACGTTGCCCGCCTCGCCCCGCGGCAGCAGTTTCAGCCACCGACGGGACGGGTCGGCCGGGAGGTCGTTGCGGAGAAAGGTCGGGGTCTCGTTCATGCTCCCGACGAGCACGTCCACGTCGCCGTCGTTGTCGAAGTCGTGGAAACACGCCGTGCGGTTGCACTTCTTCACCTCGAGCCCGTCGCCCGCGAAGACGTCCTCGGGCTTCAGCCACGCCGGGGGCTTCGCGCTCGGGCCCTTGAACGGCTTGGGCCCCACCTCGCGGTAGCGCAGCTTGGCGGCATCGAGGCACTCGAAGACCGCCGAGTACTGCTCGTACGCGGTGCCGGTCTTGTCGAAGAGGTCGACCTCCTTGTAGACGTGGCCGTTGGCCACGAAGAGGTCGAGGTCGGCGTCGAGGTCGAAGTCGTAGAAGCCGCAGCCCCAGGAGAGGTCGTAGAAGACCGCCTGCCCCATGGTCTGCTGCCCGCGGTCCTTGAACGACACGCCGCCGGGGTAGCGGACGCCGATGAAGATGTTGTTGTAGTCGTGGCTGAAGTTCGTGACGAAGATGTCGAGCAGGCCGTCGCGGTTGAGGTCGGCGGTCGTGCAGCCCATGGACGCCTGCGGATTCTGGTTCTGCCCGAACTTCACGCCGAGTTCCTCCGAGACGTCGCGGAAGCGGATCTTGCCGTCCTTGTCGCGCGACTGCTTCCAGAGGAAGTTCTCCTCCGAGTCGTTCGCCACGTAGACGTCGAGCAGGCCGTCGTCGTCGTAGTCGAAGAAGTACGACGTGAAGCCGTACTTGGGCGCCTTCGGCACCATCCCGACCTCCTCGGTCACGTCCCGGAAGGTGCCGTCCTCCTGCTGACGGTAGAGCGAGTCGTGCTGGCCCACGAGCCCCACGGGTCCGCAGTAGGCCGGCAGCCCGCGCCAGAGGCACGCCCGGCCGGGGATCTCGGTCACGGGCGTGCCCTCGGCGAGCTTCCGCGCGACGCGCTGCTTCTCGATCTCCATGGCCGGGTCGGCGTAGCGGGCGACGAACAGGTCGAGGCGCCCGTCGCCGTCGTAGTCGCCGCACGACGCGCACGAGTTCCACGACGTCGCGTCGCCGACGAGGCCGAGCTCGGGGGCCACGTCGCGGAACGTGCCGTTGCGCTGGTTGTGATAGAGCCGGCACGCGCCCAGGTTGGAGACGAACAGGTCGGTCCAGCCGTCGCCGTCGTAGTCCCACGCGAGCGCGCCGAACGACCACCGGTCGTCGGCGACGCCGGCCGCCAGCGCGACGTCCTCGAACGTGCCGTCCCCCTTGTTGCGGTAGAGGTGGTCGACGAGGGGCTTGGGCTTGTCCGGCTTCGGCCGGAGGACGGGGCGGACCTTGCCCGGGGCCTTCGGGTCCGATTCCTTCACGAGGTCGTAGTTGTCGAAGACGTCGCCGTCGGGGACGTAGACGTCCATCCACCCGTCCCGGTCGAAGTCGAGGCACGCGAAGCCGGGCCCGACGGCCTCGAACAGGTACTCCTTCACGCCCGCCGTGCCGCTGTGGTTCACCGCGGTGATCCCGGACGCGGCCGTATGGTCGGAGAAGCGGAACGCCGGGGGGGTCCGTCGCTCCTGGGCCTGCGCCGCGCCGGCGCTGGACGGCGGGGCGTTCAGCCCGCTCTCGGCCATCCCGCTCTTCATCCCGCTCTTCATCCCGCCCTTCGTCGTGCCGCCGTCCGCCGGCTTGGGGGCGTCCGTCGTCTCGCCGCACCCCGGCACCGCGAGCACCGCGGCCAGCGCGGCGGCGGCGAGGAGGCGGAGGCGGGACGAACGTGCGAGGGCGGACGTGACGATGGGCGGCATGAAGGGGACCCCCGGGACCGGAAGAACAACGCGGCCCCCGGGCCGATCATCCCATCCGGGGCCGCCCGGCGGCGACCACGAACGGGTCCGTACAATCCGCGCGCCCCCGGAGCCCCGATGCGGCTGCGCCTCGCCCCCCTCCTGCTCCTCACGCTCGCCCACGTCGTCGCCCGCCCCGTCGCGGCGGGCGACGACGGCCCCCCGGCCTTCCGGGTCGCGGTGATCGCGCCGCTGTCGGGACCGCTGGCGGCGTGCGGCGAGGAGGCCCTCGTGGGCGCGCGAGCCGCGGCGGCCTTCCTCGGCGGTCGGGCGACGCCCCGCCGCGTCGAGATCGTCGCCTTCGACGACGCCGACGACCCCGCCGCCGCCGAGAAGGCCCACCTCGCAGCCTTCGCGGCGAAGGTGGACGCAATCGTGGCCGCCTCCACGGGCCGGACGGTCGACGCGGTCGCGGCGCGGGCGCGGAAGACCAAGTGGGCGCCGCCCTTGGTCTTCGTCGGGGGCGCCGCGCCGACGCGACGCAGCCTCGACCCCGGCGACCCCGTCCTCACCCTCGGCGCCGGGCCGGTGGACGAGGCGATCCACGTCGCGAACGTCCTCGTCGTCCCGTGCCGGGCGAACGCCCCGGCGCTCGTCGTCGAGGACACGCCGCGCGGGCGCGACCGCGAGGCCGCCCTCGTCCGCAACCTCGGCCACGCCAAGCGCTTCGCCGCGGTCGTGCGCGTCGCACCGGGCGCGGGGCTCGCCGAGGCCGACGTGCGGGCGCTCCGGGACGCGAGGCCCGACCGCCTGGTGGTCGCCGGCGAGCCCGACCTCCTCGACGCGGTGGTCGCCGCGCAGCTCGACGTGCCGCTGCTCGGCGGCGTCGGCACGCTCTCCGCCGGCAGCGCCGCGGTCCGCGAGGGCGCGGCGAAGGGCGCGTACTTCGTGGTGGGCACCCCGCAGCGCACGCTCGACGGCGCGCCCCGCCCCCTCTACGACGCCGTGGAGGCGGCCACGCCCGCCGGGCGGCCGGTCTCCATCCTGCCGCGCACCATCGCCGCGTACGCGGCCGTAGACCTGCTCGTCGAGGCGCTCGCCGCGGTCCCCGCGAAGGGGAAGAAGCCCCCCACGGACGCCCAGTTGCTCGCGTCGCTCCGGGACCGCCGCTACGGCGCCGACGAGAGCCGTACGCCGGTTTTCGACCTCGCGGGGGGCGCGGCGCTGTACCGGTGGGGCCTGTGGACGCTCGGCGACGCGGGGGCGCAGCCCGTCGACGCGGGGCGGCTCGCGAACGACGCGTTCGGCCCGTTCCTCGGGCTGCGCCGCCCGTCCCTCTACCGCGCGGAGCCGGGGACGAAGGTCGTGTGGGTCACGTGGGGCGACGCCGAGAGCAAGCCCGCGCGCACCATCGAGAAGGACCTCGCCGACCTCGGCCTCGGGACGCGCGGTTACGAGGGGTCGCTCGACACCTTCCTGCTCGACGAGCTGATGGCCCGCGCGATCGGCAAGTTGCACCGGCTGTTCCTGCGCAACGAGGACGGCACGCCGATCCCGGGGATCTCGTTCAACGTCTCCTTCACGGCGGAGCGGCCGACGGACCGGAAGCCCCACGAGGTCTGGACGATGGTCTGCGCGGGCGACGACGCGGAAGCAGGCGGGCGCGCGTTCCCCGGCGACGGCCGGGCCGAGGTCTACGCGACCTTCCTGCGGCGGACGATCTTCCAGGCGGGCGCGCTGACGCCGCGCGTGGACCACGACGACCTCGCGTGGGTGAACGGGACCCACCTCTGGCAGGGCGTGAAGCTCGAGCACCTGCGCGCCGACCAGATCCGCGCGCTCGTGGACGGCTACGCCGGCGCCTTCGCGCTCACCGGCGCGCACGAACTCGGGCACCTCGCGGGCCTCGGGCACGACGTGAGCGACGAACGCTCCATCATGAACGTCGCCGAGGGCGCGGGCCTGCGCGAGAGCGCGGCGTTCTTCATCCCCTCGCACGCGTCGGTGCTCGAGCGGCTGATGGGCCGCGCCCCCGTCCCGAAGGAGCCGAAGAAGTGACCCGTCGCCCCGCCTCCGTCGTCGAGCCCCGTCGCCTCGGCCTCCGCCCCGGGCTCCGGCCCGGGCTCCGCCGCGGGGTCCTGGGGAGGGGCCTGCGGGGGCTCCTGCTGGGCGTCTTGCTGGGGGCGCTGCCGGGCTGCGCGTCGCCGTCCGACGACCCGCCCGTCGTCCGGACGAAGATCGACTACGACTCGACGCGGGACGGCCCGCGCCCCGAAGTCGTCGACGAAGGCCTGCCGCGGCCGAAGCCCGACCCGTCGACATGCACCCATGCGTGGGAGGCGGTGCCCCGCGGGACGCACGCCTACCCGGACCCGTCCGACCCGCTCGGCTTCGCCGTGGCGATCTGCACGCCGGTGCTCTGCACGAAGTGCGGGCGGGTCCGCCACGAATGCCAGCGGCGAAATCGCCGCTGACCGCGGCGGGGCCCGTCCGCCCCGCCCCCGCGCGGTGAATCGGTTCGGGCCCCGGCGGGCCTACCTTCATGCCGTGACCTCCGCGCCGTCCCCGACCGTCGAGCGCCTCCTCGCCCACCGCGCGGGCGTCACGCGCGTGGCGTGGGCGGTCGGCGCGGCGCCCCACGACGTCGAGGACGCGGCGCAAGACGCGTGGGTCGCGTTCCTCGAGCGCCCCCCGCCCGACGACGCGAACCCCGCGGGCTGGCGCGCGACGGTCGCGCGCCACGCGTGGCTGCGGCGGCGCCGGAGCGCGCGTCGCGCGGCACGACGGGAGGCCGCGGTCGCGCGACGCGAGGCCCAGCCCGCGACGGCCGACGTGGTGGCCCGCGCCGAGGCGGCGCGGCGCGTCGCCGCGGCGGTGCTCGCGCTCGACGAGCCGTACCGCACCGCGCTCCTGCTCCGCTACTACGACGGCCTGCCGCCGCGCGCCGTGGCGGCGCGGACCGGCGCGCCGGTCGCGACCGTGCGCACGCGGCTCGCCCGCGGGATCGCGCGCGTGCGCCTCGCCCTCACGACGCCCGGCGGCGGTCGTGCGTCGTACCTGGCGGCCGTCGCACCCGTGCTGCCGGCGCCGCCCGCCTCGGTCCCCGTCGATGTCCCCATCGATGTCCCCATCGATGTCCCCATCGATGTCCCCGTCGATGTCCCCCTCGGTCGCCCCGTACCTTTCGGAGGGTCCCTCGTGCGCCTGTCCTCCCTCGTCTCGAACGCGGCCGTCACGGCGACGCTGACGGGGCTCGCGCTCCTCCTCTCGGCGTGGTCGGCCTGGCGCGTCGCAGGCCTCGCGTCGGAGATGGACGACCTCACGCGGCGGCCTGCGGCGCTCGTCGCCCAGGCCCCCCTGGCGGAGGGCTCGATCGCGAGCCGCCCCCCGCCGCCGCTCGCGCCGTCGCCGCCGCTCGCGGCGGCCGACGCCGTGCGGCCGCCGGTTGCCGATCCCGCGACCGACGCCCGCCTGCGCGCGATGCAGGAGGAACTGGCGGCCACGAGAGCCGCCCTCGACGAGTTGTTGGCCGAACGTCGCGAAGCGACGATCGCCGAGGCCGAGACCGCCGCCGTCTCCACCGGCCGCAACGTGATCATCGCGAACGCGCAGGTACAGACGTCCGCGCGGATCGACGTGGACCGCGACGGGACGGGCGAGTACGGCGGGTTCCTCGAACTGGCGGGGGCCGTGGCCGGCCGCATGTCGGCGCCCCTGAACCCGCCCGTGATGTCCCGGGCGTTCCGCACGCTCTCCGCGGCGGGCGAGGTCGAGCGCAACGGCTACCTCTACCGCCTCTACCTGCCCGACGCCCGCGGAGTCGGCGTCGGCGAACCCTCGACCGGGTTCGACGCGCGCAGCGTCGACCCCGACCTCGCGGAGACGACGTGGTGCCTCTACGCGTGGCCCGTCGCGTACGGACGCACCGGACGGCGGACGTTTTTTGTGAACCAAGGGGGCGACACGCTCGCGACGGACGCGCCGGCCTACGACGGCCCGGGCAAGGGGCCTGCGCCCGACGCGGCCTTCCGTCCCGCGGGACGCGGCACGATCACGGGCCCGGTCGCGATCGGCACCGACGGCAACGACGGCCGTCCGTGGAGATAAGTGAACTGACGCGCACGGGGCGCGGCAGGGCCCGCCGGGCGGGTGAAACGCCGAGGCATCGGATCGCCGACAGCGCCCAAATCGAACGCGACCGGTCCACAATCTGGGGCCGCCGCACGGCCGTTCCCGACGACGTTTCCGCCCCGAGGGGGCGTATTCTGGGGGCCGCTACGAAACCATCGCGAGGGACTCCCATGAGCGATCCCAAGCACGCGGCCCACGGGCCGCACCCCGTTGCAGCGGGCGGTTGCGGTTCCGCGTCGCACCCGGCCCCGGGCCTCGACGCACTGCTCGAGGTGCTGCCGTTCCCGGCCTACACGATCGACGCGGACAACCGCGTCGTCTCCATGAACTCCTTGGCCCAGGCGCTGCGAGCGCCCGGCGCGGCATCGCCCGCGGGGCAGGTCTGCCGCGACGTCTTCCAGTGCCAGATGTGCGCGGTCACGTGCGCGGCCCAGGACGCGCGCGCCACGGGCGAGATCCGGCGCGAGTTCCCGGTGGACATGCACCCGCCGGGCGCGCCGGCGAAGCGCGTGCGCCTCGACGCGGCCCCGCTCGAGGACGGCCGCGTCGTCGTGATGCTCCGCGAGGTGCACGACGTCGCCGCCGACGCCAAGCCGCCGGAGCCGGACGTCGAGCGGATCAAGGACGCCCTCGCCAAGACGGCGGGGAACGTCACGCTCGCGGCGGCGCTCCTCGACGTCCACCGCACCACCCTTTGGCGCTGGATGACCGAGAAGGGCCTCCACCGCACCGAGTTCCGCCCCACGCACACCTAGGCCCGGGCCCGACGGCACCTGCAACGGATGTGTCGCGCGGAGCGTCGTCGGGACGCGAGACCCGCGCGCGTACGTTGTCCCCGACGGCGCGTGCCGGAAGCGCGCCGACGAGAACCGCGTGCCCGACCCCGTCCCGCCGACGTCCCTCGCGAGCGTCAAGCTCGACCTGTTGTGCCTCGGCGCGCGCCTCGTCTTCACCGGCGGGGCCACCGACGAGAGACTCGACGAGAGACTCGACGAAAGACTCGACGGGAGACTCGACGGGAGACCCGACGGCCCCCCCCACCCCCCCTCCGCACCGGGCCGCGGGATCCTCCGGACGCGCGCGGGCCTCGGGTCGGGCCTCGAACTCGTCCTCGGCCGCGACACGTACGTCAACGTGCCCGTCGTCGAGCCGTTCGCGCGGCACAGCCCCTACACGCTCACGGTGGCGCCGTCGGGCGGCGTCGACGTCACGCGCGACGGCCGCCCCGTGCGCCGGGGCCGCGTCGCGGCGCGCCCCGCGTGGTACGACGCGCACACGCCCGGCGGGCGCCCCCTGCGCCGCATCGCGACGATGCAGGGCACGGTGCTGGCCGTGTACGCCGGGCGCGTGTGCGACTTCTGGGTGCGGTCGGCGGAGCGGGCCACGCGCGAGAACTGCCGGTTCTGCGCCGTCGGCCTCAATCTCGGCGCCGACGACGACCCGGCCAAGACCGAGGCCGAGATCCTCGCCACCGTCCACGCCGCGCGCCGCGACGGGCGCCTCGCGTACGTCGACTTCAACTGCGGCCACGCCGACGACGGCGCCCACCTCGACCGGCTGCTCCCCATCGTCGCGCGGGTGAAACGCGAGACCGGCCTCCTCGTCGGCGTGCAGACGCCCCCCCATCCCGACCGCACCCGCTGGGCCGCGCTCCGCGCCGCCGGGGTCAACCGCGTCTCGTTCTGCGTCGAGCTGTTCGACCCCGGCCGTTTCCGCGAAGTCTGCCCCGGCAAACACCGCGTCTACGGCCAGCGCGCGTACCTCGACGCCGTCGAGACGTGCGTCGCGCTCGGGCGCGAGGGCCCGCGCGGCGAGCCGTGGGTCGTCAACGGCGAGTTGGTGGCGGGGCTCGAACCCGCGGCGTCCACGATCGCGGGCATCGACTGGCTCGTCGCCCACGGCGCGGTCCCCACGGTGTGCGTCTTCCGCCCGCTCGTCGGCACGGACCTCGCCGACGTCGCGCCGCCGTCGCCCGAGGCCATGCGCCCGGTGTTTGCCGCGCTCTACGAACGGTGCGTCGCCGCGGGGCTCCCCGTCGGCGCCGCGCGCGACGTGCGCCCGAGCCTCGTGTTGCTCGCCGAGGAGTGCCGCGATCTCGTGGACGACCCGGTCGTGCGCCGCCGGTTGCGGCCTGCGGAGCGCCGGCTCGCGCTCCGGCGCGGCTTCCTGCGCCCCGCGCTCGCGCTACGCCGCCTCGCGTCGGCGGCGCTGCGCCGGCCGCGCGGGCCCCGCGTCCCCGACGGAAAGAGCCTGTGAAGGAATCGAAGATTCCGTCACCGCCGCGAAGTGCGGAACCGCAGGGGCCGCGCGCCGAGCGGGTTTCCGGGGGGCTGGGCCCACCAGAAACCGAGCGAAGGCGACGTCCCCAACGACGCTGCCGGCCACCCGGTGGCGTCAGACCGGCGGCGGCGAGATCGTCCCGGCGACGGGCGGGACCTCGAGCCGACGGCGCGCGCGCGCGTCCGGGACGACCACGCTCATCAGCGCCGCAGCGAGGTTCTGCCGCACGTCGGACGAGAACTCGATCGTCATCTCCCGCGCGACCTCTTCGGGGATCTCCCGCACGTCGCGCCGGTTCGCCTCGGGCAGCATCACGTGGCGGATCCCGGCGCGGCGCGCCGACATCACCTTCTCCTTGATCCCGCCCACCGGGAGCACGCGGCCCCGCAGCGTCACCTCGCCCGTCATGGCGAGGTCGACGCGGACCGGCTTGTCGGTGAAGAGCGACACGAGCGCGGTGACGAGCGTCACGCCCGCGCTGGGTCCGTCCTTCGGCACCGCGCCCTCGGGCACGTGCACGTGCACGTCGTGGCGCTGGAACACGGCGTCGTCGATGCCCAACTCGTCGGCGTTCGACCGCACCCACGAGAGCGCGAGGTCGGCGCTCTCCTTCATCACGTCGCCGAGCTGGCCGGTGATGTGGACGCGGCCCGCGCCCGGCATCGCGATCGTCTCGATGAACATCACGGTGCCGCCGCCCGACGTCCACGCCAGGCCCGTCGCGACGCCGACGGCCGGCTCCCGCGCCTTCGTCTCGTCGTGGTACGGCGCCGCGTCGAGGTAGCGCTCGACGTCGGCCGGCGCCACGACCACCTTCTTCGCGGTGCCCTCGGCCACCTGCCGCGCCGTCTTCCGCGCGATCCGCCCGAGCAGCCGCTCGAGGTTGCGGACGCCCGCCTCGCGGGTGAACCCGTCGATCACCGCACGCAGCGCCTCGTCGGTCACCTCGAGCTGCTCGGGCCGCAGCCCGTTGTCGGCGGCGGCCTTCGGCAGCAAGTGCCGGCGCGCGATGTGGAACTTTTCCTCGCGCGTGTACCCGGCGAGGTGGATCACCTCCATGCGGTCGCGGAGCGGCCCCGGGATGTCCTGCAGGACGTTCGCCGTACCGATGAAGAACACCCGCGACAGGTCGAACGGGACGTCGAGGTAGTGGTCGACGAACGTCCCGTTCTGCTCCGGGTCGAGCACCTCGAGCATGGCCGACGACGGGTCGCCGCGCATGGCGTCGCGCCCCATCTTGTCGATCTCGTCCACGATGAAGACCGGGTCGCGCGTCTTGGCCTTCTTGAGCGCCTGCACGATCCGGCCCGGGAGCGCGCCGACGTAGGTGCGCCGGTGGCCCTTGATCTCGGCCTCGTCGCGCATGCCGCCGACGGACACCCGGACGAACGGCCGCCCCACCGCCTCCGCGACGCTGCGGCCGAGGCTCGTCTTCCCGACGCCCGGCGGGCCCACGAGACAGAGGAGCGGCCCCTTCGGGTCCTTCCTCAACTTGCGGACGGCGAGGAAATCGACGATGCGCTCCTTGACGTCGTCGAGCCCAAAGTGGTCACGGTCGAGGACGGCGCGCGCCTTCACCAGGTCGAGGCGACCCTTGCTCGTGGCGTTCCACGGCAGGTCGAGCAGCCAGCCGACGTACGTCCGCGCCACGTGGTACTCGGCCGACGACGACGACATGCCGGCCATGCGGTCGAGCTCGCGGTCGGCCGCCTCGGCGGCCTCCTCGGGCAGCCCCGCCGACTTCAGCCGCTCGCGCAGGTCCTCGACCTCAGCCTCGCCGCTCTCCTCGCCGAGTTCCTTCTTGATGGCGCGGAGCTGGGCGCGCAGGATCGCCTCGCGCTGGCGCTGGTCGAGCTCGACCTTCACCCGCTGCCCCACCTCGGCCTCGACGCGGCTGCGGCCGATGGACTCCTCGAGCACGTCCTCGATCGCCTTCAGCCGGTCGCGGACGTTGGCGGTCACGGCCACCTTCCGCTTGACCGGCAGCGGCAGGTTCACGTGGGCGCCCACGAGGTCGGCGAAGCGCCCCGCGCCCGCGATGTTCATGCGCAGGATGTCGACCATCTCGCGGGGGTAGCTGCCCTCGGTGCGGACCAACTCGTCCACCATCTCCATGCAGCGGTAGACGAGCCCGTCGATCTCCGGGCCGCGCGGCTCGCGGGGCGCCAACGTCTCGACGCGCATCTGCATCCACGGGTCGGCGGCGAGGACCTCCTTCGCCTCCACGCGGCGCAGCCCCTGGAACACGACCTGCATGGTCTCGTTCGGGAGCTTCATCCGGTGGATGACGCGGCAGGCGACGCCCACCGGGAACAGGCCGTCGAGCCGGGTCGGCGCCTCGCCGTCGGTGTCGCGGGGGAAGAAGCACCCCACGATCACGTTGTCGCCCGGGTTCGCCTCGAGGAGTCGCACGTCGCGCGGCCGGCTGACCTGCACCGAGACCACGTCGAACGGGAACACCACCGTCGTCGTGAGGACGAACGCGGGGACCACGTCCGGGATCGGCGCGTCCTTCAGCGGAGGGGAGTCGGGGGTCGCCATGGGCGTCGCCCCCTGATCCTATCGCTCTTGTCGCGGTCTCCGCCGGATCGTCGCCCGGCGACCGCGTCGGCCGGCTCCCGTCGGCGCGGGGGCACGCGCGGCGCGGCGGCCGCTGGGCCTCGCGTGCCCCCGCCGGCGGGTCGGCCCCGTCCGGCATCGCGGCGGCGCCGAGGGCCCACCGGCAGGTCCGATGGGGCAGATCGGGGGCCGCTTGCGGGAACAGGACAGGTCCGCAGGCCGCCCGTACCCTCACCGCGTCGCCCCTCGATGGAGTCCTCGCCGCCATGACCGCCTCCGCCCGCGACCCGTTCGGCGCCCGCGCCACGCTCGACACCGCCCTCGGCCCGGTGGACGTCGTCCGCCTCGACGCGCTCGCGCGCCGCGGCGTGACCGGCGTCGACCGACTGCCGTTCTCGCTGCGCGTGGTGCTCGAGGCCCTGCTGCGGCACGTGGACGGGTTCACCGTGACCGAGCAGGACGTGCTCGCGCTGGCGGCGTGGAACGCGAAGGCGCCGGCGTCGACGGAGGTCCCGTTCACGCCGGCGCGCGTGGTGCTCCAGGACTTCACCGGCGTGCCCTGCATCGTCGACCTGGCCGCCATGCGCGACGCCATGAAACGCCTCGGCGGCGACCCGCGGAAGATCAATCCCCTCGTCCCCGTCGACCTCGTGATCGACCACAGCGTGCAAGTGGATGCGTTCGGGCACGGCGACGCGTTCGCGCAGAACCTCGCGACCGAGTACGCCCGCAACGACGAGCGATACCGGTTCCTCAAGTGGGGCCAGCGTGCGCTGCGCCACTTCCGCGCCGTGCCGCCCGGCACCGGCATCGTGCACCAGGTGAACCTCGAGTACCTGGCGCCGGTGGTGGCGACGCGCGACCTCGGCGGGCGGCGCGTGGCGTTCCCCGACAGCGTCGTCGGGACCGACTCGCACACGACGATGATCAACGGCCTCGGCGTGGTGGGCTGGGGCGTCGGCGGCATCGAGGCCGAGGCGGTGATGCTCGGCCAGCCCATCTACATGCTCACGCCGCGCGTGGTGGGCTGCCGCCTCGTGGGCGCGCTCCCCGAGGGCGTGACAGCGACCGACCTCGTGCTCACCGTCACCCAGGTCCTGCGGAGAAAGGGCGTGGTGGACCAGTTCGTCGAGTTCTACGGGCCCGGGCTCGACGCGCTGTCGCTGGCCGACCGCGCGACCGTCGCGAACATGGCGCCGGAGTACGGCGCGACCATCGGCTTCTTCCCCGTGGACGCGACGACCCTCGCGTACCTGCGCCTCACCGGCCGCGACCCGAAGCAGGTGGACCTCGTCGAGCGGTACACGAAGGAGCAAGGGCTCTTCCGGACGGCCGCGTCGCCCGACCCCGTGTTCACGGACGGCGTCGAGGTCGACCTCTCGGAGATCGAGCCGTGCCTCGCCGGGCCCAAGCGCCCGCAGGACCGTGTGGCCCTCGGGAAGGTGAAGGACGAGTTCCGCCGCCTGCTGCCGGTCCCGCTCGCGGACCGGGGCTTCGGCCTGGCGGCGGACGCGACGGCGAAGACGGCGCCGATGCCGACGACGCCGCAGACGTCGTCGCCGGCCGCGGTCGCCGGGCCGACGACCGCCGTGGGCCACGGGGCCGTGGTGATCGCGGCGATCACGTCGTGCACGAACACGAGCAACCCCGCGGTGCTGATGGCGGCCGGGCTCCTGGCGAAGAAGGCGGTCGAGGCGGGCCTGACGCGCGCGCCGTGGGTGAAGACCAGCCTCGCGCCGGGGTCGCGCGTCGTGACGGACTACCTGGCCAAGGCGGGGCTCACGCAGCACCTGGACGCTCTCGGCTTCCAGACGGTCGGCTACGGCTGCACCACGTGCATCGGCAACTCGGGCCCGCTGCCGGAGGCGGTGAGCCAGGCCGTGCGCACGAGCGGGATCGTCGCGGCCGCGGTGATCTCGGGGAACCGGAACTTCGAGGGGCGCGTCCACCCGGACGTGAAGGCGAACTACCTCGCGAGCCCGCCGCTCGTCGTGGCGTACGCGATCGCGGGCACCGTCGACCTCGACCTGTCGAAGGAACCCCTCGGCACCGGCACGGGCGGCAGACCCGTGTATCTGAAGGACGTCTGGCCGACGTCGACGGAGGTCGAGGCCGCGCTCGGGGCGGTGACGCCCGAGATGTTCGGGCAGCGGTACCGGGCCGTCTTCGACGGCGACGCGCGGTGGAACGCGATCGACGCGCCTTCCGCCGAGACCTACCCCTGGGACGCCGCGAGCACCTACATCCAGGAGCCGCCCTTCTTCCAGGGCCTCGCGCCGGAACCGGCCCCGGTGGCGCCGATCCGCGGGGCGCGCTGCCTCGCGGTCCTCGGCGACTCGGTGACGACCGACCACATCAGCCCGGCGGGCGACATCCCGAGCAAGGGCCCGGCGGGCGCGTGGCTCGAGGCGCGCGGGGTCACGAAGGTCGACTTCAACTCGTTCGGCGCGCGGCGCGGCAACGACCGCGTGATGACGCGCGGGACGTTCGCGAACATCCGGCTCCGCAACCTCCTGCTCCCGGGGACCGAGGGCGGCGTCACGCAGCATTTGCCGACGGGCGAGACGCTCTCGATCTTCGACGCCGCGACGCGGTACCAGGCGGCGAAGACCCCGCTGATCGTCCTCGCGGGCAAGGAGTACGGCACCGGGTCGTCGCGCGACTGGGCGGCGAAGGGCACGCTGCTGCTCGGCGTCCGGGCCGTGATCGCGGAGTCGTTCGAGCGCATCCACCGGAGCAACCTGGTGGGCATGGGCGTGCTGCCGCTCGAGTTCGAGACGGGGCAGTCGCGGACGACGCTCGGCCTCACGGGCCGGGAGGCGTTCGAGGTCCGCGGCTTGGGGGACGTCGGGGGCAAGGTGACGCCGCGCTCGACGCTCACCGTGGTGGCGACGGCCGAGGACGGGCGCGTGACGACGTTCCCCACCCGCTGCCGGATCGACACGCCGGTGGAGGCGGAGTACTTCCGCCACGGCGGCATCCTTCCGTACGTGCTCCGTCGGTTGGCCAAGGAGGCCTGACGCCGCACGGCGACCGCCGACGCGCCGCCCGACCGGGCCGCTTGACCCCGCGACCGGGGCCCCCGCCGGCGAAGCCTCCGTCTCCGACACCGTTGCGTCGGCGGCGGTCCGGTAGGGTGACGACGTGTTCCTCACCACGGACCGCGGACGGGACGCCCTCGAGGCCGCGCACGGGTTGCGCGGCCAGGAACCGCTCGCCCGCCGCGCGGCGCTCGAGCGACGGGGCTTCACGGCCCCCGAGATCCGCGCGGCCCTCGCCCAGGACGACCTCCGCGTCCGCGCCGCCGCCAAGACGCCGCTCGCCGACGTCCTCCTGTTCACCCGCGACGGCCTCGAACAGGCCACCACGGCCACCGTGGCCGACGACCGCGCCCGCCGCTTCGCCCCCTTCCCGAGCGTCGCCGACCTCGGCGCCGGCCTCGGCCTCGACACGATCGCCCTCGCGCGCGCCGGCCCCCGCGTCGTCGCCGTCGAACGCGACCCCGCGCGCGTCGCGATCCTCCGCCACAACGTCGTCGCCGCCGGCCTCGCCGAACGCGTCACCGTCGTCGAAGGCGACGCCGTGGCCGCTCCTCCCGCCGCCGACGCCGCGTTCCTCGACCCCGACCGCCGCCCCGGGGGCCATCGCACGCGCGACCCGGACCGCTTCGAGCCCCCCGCCGACGCCTGGCCCGCGCTCGCCGCCCGCTACGCCGCCCTCCTCGTCAAACTGCCCCCCGCCACGCTTCCTCCCGCCACACCGCCCCTTGAGGGCGGCAGGCCCCCCGCCGCCGACGCAGGCCTTGAATGGGTCTCCCTCGACGGCGAGATGAAGGAGTGCCGCCGCGGCTTCGGCGCGCTCGCGCTCCCCCGCCCGCGCCGCGCGCTCCTCCTCCCCGCCGGGACCGTGGTCGAGGGCGAGGGCCGCCCCTGGCCCGCGCCGCGCGCCCCCGCGGTCGGCGACGTCCTCCTGCTGCCCGACCCCGCCGTCGTGGTCGCCGGCCTCGTCGGCGACGCGGCGGCGGCCGCCGACGCGAGGCCGCTCCACCCGCGCATCGCGGCGCTGGTCGGGCCTCGCGTCGTCCCCTGGGCCCGGGGCCTGCCGATCGACGCCGTGCTCCCCGCCGACCCGCGTGCGATCCGGCGCGCGTTCGACGCCGCGGGCTGCGGCGAGATCGAGGTGCGCACGCGTGGCGTCGAAGACCCCGCCGAAACGTGGCGTCGGCGGATCGGCCCGCCCGCCTCCCCGCGCGCCGGCGCGCCGCGCGGCGCGGTGCTCGTCACCCGCGGTCCCGACGACCGCTACGTCGCGCTGCTGTCCTACTTGGCGGGCTGCACCGGCGGGGGCGCCGCGATGGGCGCGCGGCCGGCGGGCATGCCGTAGGTCGAGCGGAAGCGGTCGGAGACGTCGTGTCCGAGGAAAAACGACTCGACGCCGTAGACGATCTGCCGCTCCTTGTCGAACATCCGCTCGCCGTCGGTCCACTCCGCCCGGCCGATGTTCATGGGCTGCTCGATCTGCGTGTTCACCTGGCGGATCACGTTCGCCTCGACGGCCCAACGGTCTGCCTGGTTCGGGATCGGCACCAGCGTCACCGTCGCCTGCTCGCGGTAGCCGCGGCCGGAGAACGGCGCGAGGTGCGTGTTCCAGCGCGACGTCATCACCTTCGTCTCGCGACTGGAGGTCTCGCTGTCGGGCGTGAAGCCGGCGCGCCCGAACTCCTTCCGCGCGACGTCCCAGAGCATCTCGAAGTTCGGCGCGTAGAAGCCGGCGGACGTCTGGCCGGTGCGGTCCGCCTTGCCGGACTGGCAGCCCGGCAGCGCGGACAGGGACACGACGACGGCCAGGGCGGCGAGGACGGTGCGCATCGGACCTCCGGGACGCGACGGTCGGGGCCGCGGGTCACCGCGCCGTCACCGTCGTCGCCACCGATCCTACGGCCGGGCGCGCGGGCGCCTACCGCGTGACGCGGGGGTCGAGCGCCGCGCGCAGGGCATCGCCGAGCAGGTTGAAGCCGAGCACCGTGGCCGCGATGGCGAGGCCCGGCGGCACGAGAATCCACTGCTCCTTCTCGCGCATGTACTTGGCCCCCTCCTCGAGCATGCGCCCCCACTCGGGCTCCGTGGCCGGCGGGCCGAGGCCCAGCCACGAGAGGCCCGCCGCGGAGAGGATCGCGCTCCCGACCCCGAGCGTCGCGAGCACGAGGATCGGCGCGAGGCAGTTCGGCAGCACGTGCCGCAGCAGCGTGCGCGACGCCGAGAGCCCCGTCGCCCGGCAGGCCGTCACCCAGTCCTCGTGCCGCGCGGTCATGACGGACGCCCGCACCTGCCGCATGAACAGCGGCACCTGCACGACCCCCACCGCCAGCACGAGGGTCCAGACGCTGCCCTGCCCGGCGGCCGCGGCGATGGCGATGGCCAGCAGGATGCTCGGGAACGCGAGCATCACGTCGGTCGCGCGCATGAGCAATCCGTCGGCGAACCCCCCGCGCCAGCCGGCGACGGCGCCCAGCGGGACGCCGACGCCGAGGGCCAGGGCGACCGCGCACAGGCCCGTGAACAGGCTCGCGCGCGCGCCGAACAGGAGGCGGCTCCAGACGTCGTACCCGTTCTCGTCGGTACCCAGCGGGTAGCGGTCGTTCGGCGCCACGGGGGCGCGCTCGCCCTCGAGGGTCACCCGGCGGTCGGGCGCGTGGCTCGACAACGGCGCGGCGAGCGCGGCCATGAGGACCACGGCGAACACGAGCGTCCCGCCGATCCAGAAGAGCGGGTCGCGGCGCAGCCGCCTCCAAGCCCGGGCGCCCCTCACGTCGCGCCTCCCCGTCGCAGCCGCGGGTCGACGAGGACGTACGCGATGTCCACGAGCAAGTTCACGACGACGAACGTGGCCGCGAACGTGAACACGCCCGCCACGACCACGGGCCCGTTCCCCGACCGCACGGCCTCCGCGACGTACCGGCCGAGGCCCGGCCACGCGAACACCGTCTCCGTGAGGACCGCGCCGCCCAGCAGCGCGCCGGTCTGCAGCCCGGTGACCGTCACGATGGGGATCAGCGCGTTGCGGAGCGCGTGGCGCGTCACGACCCGGGTCTCCGGGGCGCCCTTCGCCCGCGCCGTCCGCACGTAGTCGCGGCCCAACTCCTCGAGCATGGTCGCGCGGGTCATGCGGGTCACGACCGCCAGGGGGATCGTCGAGAGGACCATGGCCGGCAGCGCCAGGTGGGCCAGCGCCCGCCCGACGGCCCCGAGGTCGAGGCGCGCGATCGACTCGAGGAACAGGAAACGCGTCGCGTAGCCGCCGGGCCCCGCGTCGGGCGCGATCACGCGCAGCGACCAGTCCGGGTGCGGGAGCCACTCGAGTTTCACCGCGAACAGCAGCGACGCCATGAAACCCAGCCAGAACACCGGCACCGACGCGCCGACGAGGGCGAACACCTGCGCCACCGCGTCGGCGAGCCGCCGCGGGAAGACGGCGCCGAGCGCGCCCGCCACGAGCCCGAGGACCACCGCGAGGAGCATGGCGGCCAGCGCCAGTTCGAACGTCGCCGGGAACCGCGACCGGATCCCCGCCCCGACCGTGGTGCCGTCGTCGCGCACGATGTCCTCGCCGAACTCGAGCGTCGTCGCGTCGCGGACGAACCGGCCCCACCGCGCGAGGAACGGGTCGTCGAGCCCCTTGCGCGCCCGGAACGCCGCCACGTTCTCCCGGGTCGCGTGCTGGCCGAGGCGGGCGATACTCGGGTCGGGCAGGAGCTCGGTGAGCGCGAAGCTCACCAGCGACACGACGAGGAGCAGCGGGACCGCGACGAGGACCCGCCGCCCGACGTAGCCGAAGGCGCCGCTCACGAGGGGCCTCGCGTCCCGGTCACTTGGCCTGCGCGGCCTTCGACGTCCAGGCGAACCGCGGGCTCGACACGGGGTCGAGCACGAAACCCTCGACGCCGGCCGCGGTCGCGGCGGTGCGCGGCATGGCGACGAGCGGCACCAGGGGCGCGTCGTCGAACGCGACCCGCTGCGCGTCCGCGTAGAGGCGCCGGCGCTCGCCCGGGTCGTACGCGCGCCGCGCGGCCGCCACGAGGCCGTGGAACCTCTCCGACCGGTAGAACGAGACGTTGTTCGCTGGCGGGACCGCACCCTCCTTGTCGAGGAGGACGTACAGGTAGTTGTCGGCGTCGGGGACGTCGGGCGTCCAGCCGAGGAGGCCCAGCTCGTGCTCGCCGTTCTGCATCGCCTTCAGGTGGGAGCCCCACTCGTCCTTGCGGAGCTCCACCTCGAGGCCCGCGTCGCGGAGGTCGTCGCGCAGTTGCGCCGCGATCGCGCCGGGGTCGGGCGCGTAGGGGCGCGGGTTGCCCATGTAGCGGAGGGTCACCTTCGTCCCCACCGCCTTCGCCTCCTCGAGGAGGCGGCGGGCCTCCTTCACGTCGCGGACCCGGTCGGCGAGCGGCGCATGCCCCTCCACGCCCGGCGGGACCAGGGTCGCGATCGGGGTCGCGAGACCCTCGTAGGCGGTCGCGGCGAGCCTCGGCTTGTCCACCGCCAGGGCCACCGCCCGCCGCACCCGCACGTCGTCGAACGGCTTCCGGTCGTTGTTCATGGCGAGGTAGCAGACGGACAGCCCGGTCGCGACCTCGTGGACCTTCACCGCCGGGTTGGCCTTCGCGCGCGGCACGTCCTTCGACGCCAGATTGTCGACGCCGTCCACCTGGCCCGACTCGAGCCGCGCGTAGGCGTTCTTGAGCTCCGGCACCACGACGAAGACCAGCTTGTCGATCGCGGGCTTGCCGCCCCACCACGACGGGTTCGCCGCCAGGGTGATCTCCTCGTTGTCGCGCCCGACCCACGTGAACGCGCCCGTGCCGACCGGGTGGGTCTTCACGTACCCCGCGCCCCGCGCGAGCGCCTTCGGCGAGACGATGGAGCAGCTGAACATCGCGAGGAGCGAGAGGAAAAACGGCGGCATGGGCTCCGAGAAGTCGAAGCGGACGGTGCGCACGTCCACGACGGACGTCTTCGCGACCGACCCGAACATGTCGCCCCAGTAGGGGTAGCGCGCGGGGGGCTGGCCCGGGGCCGTGAAGTGGAAGGGGTGCGCCAGGTCGCGCTGCCGCTCGAAGTTCGCGACGACGGCCGCGGCATCGCAGGGGGCGCCGTCGTGGAAGCGCACGCCGTCGCGCAGCGTGAACGTCATGGCGCGGCGGTCGTCCGCGGCCTCCCAGCCGACGGCGAGCGCGGGCTCGACGGTGGCGGCGCCGTACTTGAAGCGCACGAGCGTGTCGTAGACGTTGACGAGGACGAGGGCCGACTCGCCGTCGGTGGCCTCCGCCGGGTCGAGGGTCGGCGAGTCCTTGCCGCGGGCGTAGACGAACGTGGTGCGGCCGCCCGCCGAGGCCCCGCCGGCGGGGCCGGCCTTGCCGCAGCCGAGCGGCAGGGCGGCGAGCCCGAGGGCGACGAGGGCGAGGGCCCGGCGCGTGGTCGACGTCATGGGTCGCGAGGTCCATCCGTGGGGTGTCCGGGCGACCCTACCACGAACGCCCCGCGACCTCACTCCGGCTTCGGGCCCAGCCGGTTCTTCGACTCCGAGCGCATGCGGGCCTTGAAGTTGATCTTCAGCGGCACGTCCGGGAACGGGAGCATCTCGCGGAACCGGTTCTCGAGGAACCGCTTGTAGGCGTCCTCGAACATCGCGGGGTCGTCCACGAACAGGACGAAGCTCGGCGGCGAGACGTCGACCTGGGTGCCGTAGAAGATCTTCCCGACCTTGCCCGACACGGGCCGGGGCCGACGCAGCGTGTAGGCGGCGCGGACCGCCTTGTTCACGTCGGCCGTCGTGACGCGGGTCGTGGTCTGGCGGTGCAGCGAGCGCGCCACCTCGAGCACCTTCGCCACGTTGCGGCGCTTCAGCGCCGACACGAACAGCACCGGCGCGTAATCGACACCCTTGAGCGTCTTGTTGATGTAGTCGACGAACGTCACGGTCTGGAGGCCCTCGGGGGCGAGGTCCCACTTGTTCGCGACGATGACGAGCGGGTGGCGCTCGGCCACGGCGTAGCCCGCCACCTCGCGGTCGAGGCGCGCCACGTCGGTCACCGCGTCGAGCACGAGCACCGTCACGTCGGCGCGGCGCATGGCGCGCTCCGTGCGGCGCTGCGCGTAGAACTCGAGCGAGTTCTGGACGGACTTCTCCTTGCGCATCCCCGCCGTGTCGATGAGGACCACGGACTCGCCGTCCTTCTCGAGGCGTACGTCGACGCTGTCGCGCGTGGTGCCGGGCACCTCGCTCACGATCATCCGCTCCTCGCGCAGCAGCGCGTTCATGAGCGACGACTTGCCCACGTTCACGCGCCCGACGATGGCGACCTTGACGGCCGGCGGCGGCAGCTTGTACGGCGTCGTGGGCCCGATGGGCAGGCGGGCGGCGATCAGCGCCTCGAGCTTGTCGAGGGCGAGCCCCTCCTTCGCCGAGATGGCCACGGGCTCGCCGTAGCCGAGCGCGCTCATCTCGCCGAGGTTCCACGTGACGCGGTTGCTCTCGGCCTTGTTGGCCACGAGCAGCACCCGGTCCGTGGCCATCCGCAGCCGCTTCGCGACCTCATGGTCGAGCGCCGTGATCCCGTCCCTGGCGTCCACGACGAACAGGATCACGTCGGCCATCCCGATGGCCGTGTCGACCTGCCGCTCGACGTGCGGGGCGAGGCCCTGCGCGTCCACGATGCCGATGCCGCCCGTGTCGACGACCTCCACGGTCCGCTCCGCCAGGGTGGTCAGCACGCCCACGCGGTCGCGGGTGACGCCGGGCGTCGGGTCGACGATGGCCACGAGGCTGCGCGCCAGCGCGTTCAGCAACGTGGACTTGCCTACGTTGGGGCGCCCGACGATGGCGACGAGCGGCGGGCGGGCCTTCGGGTCGCGCTCGAGCTTCTCGACGCGCTTCGAGCGCCGCTCCACCTTGTTCCGCGGGCCCTTGTGGCCGGAACGGTCGCCGCGCTTGCCCGACGGCGAGCGACGGTAGGGCTTGGCGGGCTTCTGCGGACCGGTGGCCATGGGGTGAAGGATGGTACGGCGCCCCGGGGCGCCCCGGGCATCGGGCCCGACTCGCCCCCCGGAGGCCCCGCGACCTCGGGGCCGCCGGAGCCCGGCGCGCGACGCCGCGGTCGGCCGCCCCCCGACGCGTCCGCGGAACGCCGCGCCGGGCCTTGCGCGCTCGGGCCCGTCAGCGGACGCCCAGGAGCTTGTGCGCCTGCGGGATCACGCGCACGTCGGGGTGACGGCGGCGCGCGGCCGTGTGGAGCCGGAGCAGCAACGCGGCAGGCGGCGGCGGCGGCGCCCCGTCCTTCGCCGTCAGCGGCTGCAGCACGAGCGGCGCCGACGGCACGTGTTCGGCGCAGAACGCCGCCGCAACCTCGAGCTCCGCCTCCGTCGTCGTCGCGGCAACGACCGCCTTCACGCAGAGCGCCTTGCGGGCGCCCTCGAGCAGCCGGAAACACGCGCGGTGGGCCTCCCACGGCGTGGGCACGCCGCACGCGCTCGCGAGTTTCAGGTCGGGAGTCGCCTCGTCGATCGCGTCCAGCACGTCGCGCAGCGGCCCGGGCCGGTGGCCCCCGGTCTCGAGGTGGACGCGGAGGCCCCACGCGCGGCACGCGAGGCCCAGCGCGCGGACGGCCTTCGGGTGCAGCAACGGCTCGCCGCCCGTGATCGACACGGCGCGATGGAGCCCGCGCGGCGCGTCGAGGCGCGCGACGGCCGCCGCGAGGTCGGCGACGGACATCGGGTTCGACGGGGCGTCGTCGGCATCGGCGTCGGGCGCGCACTGCACCCGCGCGCGGTCCGGGGTCGGGTAGCTCTCCGGCGTGTCGCAGAAGGCGCAACGCAGGTCGCAACGGGCGAGCCGCACGAAGACCTGGCGTTCGCCGACGCGCGGCCCCTCGCCCTGGAACGACGAGAACACCTCGAGCACCGGGACCGTGATCGCGTCGGCGCGGACCGTCGCTCCCGGCGCGTTCACCGCGTCGGTCGCTTCGTCGGCACGCCGATCCGCGAGACCTCGACGAAGCCGGCGGCCTCGGCGTCCTCGAACACGGGGCCCGCGGGCGCGGTGCGGAGGCGGTCGGTCGGCACGCGGTCGATGCGCTCGCGCAACCAGAGGTAGGCGCCCGTCCGGCCGCAGATCACGCGGGAGGCGAGATCGGCGAGCCAAAGGGACGCGAGGCCCGCCGCGACGGCGGCGAGCACGAGGCCCGGCAGCACGTCGGCGACCGGGACGCTCCCGCCCGTGCCGAGCGCGCGCAGCGCCGCGAGCCAGCCGTCGAAGCGCTCGCGCCCTGCGCCCGCTTGGAGCGCGACGCCCGCGACGAAGGCGGTCGCGACGGTCCGGAGCAGCCGCCAGGTCGCGCCGAGCAGGACGCCCCCGAGGAATACGAGTCGGACCCCGAGGAGGCGCGGCAGGCCCGCCGCGGCATACGCGAACACGCGGCTCACGGCGTCGAAGGCGTCCGAGTCTTCGACGGCGATCGTCGGGCCGGCGATCCACGCCGCGAGCGCGCCGAGGCTGCCGGCGATCACGGCCACGAGCGCGAGCACGGGGACCGCCGCCACGGCGACGACCGACAGCGCGGTGCCGAGCGGGCCCGGCACGCGCGCGAGCAGGCCCGCGAGCATCGCGAGCGCGAGCGGCACGAGCGCTCCGGCCCAGAGGACGGCCTTCGCGCCGACGAACCCGCGCGCGTGGCGGCGCGCGAACGCGAGCGCCTCGCCCGGGGCCGTGCGCCGGCCCGTCGCGAGGTCCACGGCCGCCATCCGGGCCACGGCGCCGCCGAGCACGCCCCACGGCACCGCGAGGAAGAGCGCCGCCACGAGGAGGAACAGCAGCGAGCCGAGGACGTCGTCGCGCATCCATGCGTCGCGGACGGGGTCCACGATGTACGCGAGAGGACGGCGCAGCGTCGCGAGGGCGACGTCCGCGCCCGTGAGGAGGCGGCCCACGACGCCGGCCGCGACGAGCGTGGGCGGGGTGGCGAGGACGGCGTACAGACAGAGCAGCCGCTTGCGGTCGTCGCGCGCGGCGCGTCCGGAGCGGTGCCAGAGGTCAGCGAGCGGCGTCGTCGTCGTCGTGATCCGCGGGGGGCGGGAGGTCCGGCGGCTGCGGGAGGATGAGGTCGGTCACGTCCTCGTCGTCGTCGCGGGCAGGGATCTTGTACCGCCCCGCGAGCCAGTGACCGAGGTCGGTCATCTTGCACCGTTCGGAGCAGAACGGACGGAACGCCGCCCCCGGCGCGACCCAGTCGTCGCAGGACGGGCAGCGGAAGCCGGGGTGGGGCTCGGTCACCGCTTCTTCGACCCCGACCGCGTCCCCGACCGCGTCCCCGACCGCGTCTCGGGCCGCGTCTCGGGCCGCGTCTCGGGCCGCGTCTCGGGCCGCGTCTCGGACTTCGGGTCCGCCTTGGAAGACGACGCGGGGGTCGCCGCCGGCTTCGGGGCGGCGTCGGCGGCGCAGGTCCCCGGGGTGGCAGCGGGGGCCCCCTTGCCGCCGGGCGTCGAATCCGTCGTCGACGCGGTCTCGGAAGCCGGGGGCGACGTCTTCTTGTAGTCGGTCTGGTAAAAGCCGCTGCCTTTGAAGATGATGCCACCGCCGGCGCCGATCTGCCGGACGAGCTTCTTCTTCTTGCACTTCGGGCACGTCGAGAGGCGCTTCTCCGACATGTGCTGGAACTGCTCGAGGGCGTGGCCGCATGCGTCGCAGACGTAGTCGTAGGTGGGCATGGGTCAGGACCTCGCGTCCGGCTCCGCAGCGCTCGCGGCGGGCTTGCTGACGACGACGTGGGCAGCGCGCACGAGGCGGCCGTGGAGCGTGAAGCCGGGCCGCACGACCTGCAACACCGTGTGCGGGGCGGCGGGGCTCTCGACCTCGAGGACGGCCTCGTGCACCGCGGGGTCGAACGGCTTGCCCGCCGCGTCGATGCGGGCGACCCCGTGGCGGGCGAGCCCGTCGATCAACTGGCGCTCGACCATGCGGAGACCCTCGGCGACGCGGCGCTCGTGCTCGTTGTCCTTGAGGCCGTCGACCGCACGGTGCAGCGCGTCGGCGACGCCGAGCACGTCCTCGACGACGGGCTGCGCCGCGTAGCGGACACGCTCGTCGGCCTGCCGCTGCACGCGGCGCAGGTCGTTCACGAACTCGGCCTGGGTCCGGCGCAGGCGGTCCTCCAGCGAGGCGACCGTCGCGCGGAGCCCGGCCACGTCGCTCACGAGGTCGTCCGCGGGCGCGGCCCCCTTCGGGTCGGAGGGGGGCGTCGCCCCGGCGGGCGGCGGACCGTCGGTCGGGGGCTTCGGCGCGCCCGAGGCGGGGTCGTCGGGGCTCGTCACGGCTGGCTCCTCGTACGCACGTTCACTTCTTCGCCTTCTTCTTGTCCGCTTCGCGGCGGTGGTCGCGCAGCAGGTCGCCGTACCGCTTGCGGGTCGGCCCGACCTCGTCCTTCTCGGCGGCGCGGAGCGCCTCGAGCGCGTCGCGCACGCGGCGTCCGGGGCTCTCGGGCAGGTCGAGCACGATGAGGACGTCGAGGTCGCCGCGCCCGCCGCGGTCGATGCGGGGCAGGCCCTCGCCGCGCACCCGCAGCCGGCGGCCCGGCGCGGTGCCCGGCGGCACCTTCACGCCGATGATGCCGGACAACGCCGGCACCTCGAGCTCGCCGCCGAGCGCCGCGGTGGAGATCGGCGCGGGCACCTCGACGACGAGGTTCGGGCCGTCGCGGTGGAACAGCGGGTGCTCCCCCACCGTGACCTCGACGATGAGGTCGCCCCGGGCGCCGCCGCGGCTGCTCGCCTCGCCCTGTCCCGGCACGCGCACCGCCATGCGGTCCTCGATCCCCGCCGGGATCGCCACCGCGACGTCGACGCGCGCTGCCTTCAGTCCCGAGCCGTCGCAGTCGCCGCACGGCGACGACACGGTGGTGCCGGCACCGCCGCACGTGGGGCACTCCTGCTGCACCGCGACGAACCCGAGGCTGCGGCGCACGACGCCGCGGCCCGCGCAGGGGCGGCACGCGACGGGCGCCTTGCCGTCGCGGCTGCCGGTGCCGCGGCACGTGCCGCACGCGTCGCGGCGGCGGACGGGCACGGTCTTCGTGACGCCCTCGGCCATCTCCTGGAACGAAAGCTCGACCCGCGCGCCGACGTCGGCGCCGCGGTCATTGCGGCGGCCGCCGCCGCCGCCGCCGCCGCCGAAGAGCGACGAGAGGACGTCGCCGTCGAAGATGTCGCGGAACGCCCCGAAGATGTCCTCGGCGCTGCGGAAGTGCGGGCCGCCGCCGCCGACGGCCGCGTGGCCGTGGCGGTCGTACGCGGGGCGCTTGTCCACGTCGGACAGCACCTCGTAGGCCTCGGCGGCCTCCTTGAACTTGTCCTCGGCGGCCTTGTCGCCGGGGTTCTTGTCGGGGTGGAACTTGAGCGCCAGCCGCCGGTAGGCCGACTTGATCTCGTCGGCCGTGGCCGTCTTGCCGACGCCCAGCACCTCGTAGTAGTCGCGCTTGTCCGCCATGATCCCGCGCATCCTACGCTGTCGCGTTGCCGCGTCCCCGAAACCGCGCCACGGCGTCGGTTGCGTCCGACCGCCGTCCGACCGCCGTCCGCCGTCCGCCGTCCGCCCATACGTCGCGTGCCGCGCGCCGCCGACGAGTGCCCCCGACGCGCGCCGGCCCTCGTCCGTAGGGGCACACCTTGGGGGTGCCCGCCGGTGGACTCGCCGCTCCGATCGGGCACCACGAATCAGCCACC
>Ga0335397_10002387_pt1 | contig 25623 bp, 23 predicted proteins | sample MAT04_FD_205740 | JGI IMG/M metagenome (GOLD analysis project Ga0335397, IMG submission 205740) | Freshwater microbial communities from Lake Fryxell liftoff mats and glacier meltwater in Antarctica - MAT-04 (spades assembly) (version 2) ... | reverse complement strand
TGACCAGGAACTCGACCAGGTGAGCGAGACGGTTACAGTGTAACCAGGCAGACACCGACACCAAACGCCCGCTATTGCGGGCTTTTTTGCGCCTGCCGTTTCTGCTGGCGTTGATTCGGATATCTCGGATTCGCTTACAAAGTGCTTACAAAGCTGGCGGGCAAGAAAAAGGCCACTCCTAAAAGTGGCCTAAGTCGTTGTTTTTTTGGTGGCCAGAGGCGGAATCGAACCGTCGACACGCGGATTTTCAATCCGCTGCTCTACCAACTGAGCTATCTGGCCACGTCCGAGGTCGGGGAACCCGACCGAGGAAGCCGCGGATTAAATAGAGATTCCGGCTATTCGTCAAGATAACCAGAGGGCGGGAACAGGACAAATTTGTTCTGGTTGTAACGATTTTATTTTCCGTCATTGATGAATCTGCTAGCTTCCCAAACCCGCGCGCGGATCAGGTGTTCTAAAAGAAACAAAGGCTTATGGTTTTGTTCCTTGTAAGCGACGCGTCTTTTGTTAGCGTGAGAGCGGTGCGGATCGCCAGTCTCATCTTCTTGGTCTTCATGGTGTTGTCGCGCCAGCCGTCCATGCGCGCAGCCTGAATCGCTGCGTCCACCGCCAGCGCCAGCCCCTCGTCCTGTCAGTTTGTTGTAGAGCGCCCGCTGCGCCGCCGTCTTCAAACTATTTGGATAAACGTCCTTGTTGCGGCCGTAGAGGCTCTTGCTGGTGTCCGTCGCTACCTTGTTCAATTCCTGCAGCGCCCGGTTGATCAGCGCGTCGCTGACGCCTTGTTGGGCCAGTCAACGCCGCAGCACGTTTCCTCGATGTTGCGGTTGTCGAGGTCGGTCTTGTCGACGAGGTAGTGAGTGTGGTCACCCGAATTGATGTTCTGTTATTCACGAACGGCGATGGCAGTTGCAGGCTTTTTTATGGTTTATCGCTGACTGCCCGCCCCCGGTTTGTCATGGCAGTAAGCGCGATACTGCCGCGCTTACTGCCATGACAAAGGGTATCGCCCCTACGCCGCGTCAAGGGTGCGCTTCGCCAGGCGGCAAAAAGACGCCGCCTGCCCTTGACCCGGCTACGGGGCTTGCAAACCACCGGCAATAAACGTGCCAAGCACGCCATGGCAAGTAACTGATAACACATTGGTTTTTATGGTCACGATTGATGATGACGATTTACCCTAATACATCGCCGAACTTGACCAAAAATGGCTTACTTTCCATCGTGATTGGTGACCGTGCTCAGTAGTCGTAGTTGAGGCGTTCCCGGAACAGAGCGACCATGCGGGCCTGGGTTTTCTTCTCGATCTGGCCGACGCTGGTCATGGGGCATCCCGAAGGTGAAAAAACCATCTTGTCATTCGTCGTTCAGGGCGAGATCGATTTGCGGCCCAACAGATGGCCATGCGCCCGCAGCGACGCGCTGTTCAAACCAACGGTGCATCGCGGCATCGTCAACCGCGTATTCACTATGCGCCGATTTCCATACCAAAGCCGGCATGCCTTGGCGCAGGGACACCAAGGCGTTTTGTGCTTTTTAAGCGCTGGACCGACGCGCCTGATTTTTCCTGATAAAAACCGCAGTGCATCGCCATCGTAGGGACAAAGCGCTGGCCTTGTTCGAGTAATCGCCAAAGTACGGCCTGATCCAACGGTTTGAGCCCCAGATAAGCCAACTCCATTTGCGCCTCGTCATCGGCCAGTCTTTGCCTGGCGGCCATCTGCACGGCCGGCTCAAAGCGGATACTCAGCCCCGACAAGGGGCTCAAGGCATTTCCCAGCACCTCCATGAAAAACTGCGGGCGGCTGCCCAACCCCTGAAATGCGTCAAACAGGATTGCGTGAGCACGGTCAAAGACCATTGGCTCAGTTGGACTTTCCGAGGGAGGACCAGGATTGTGCCGGCGCGTCTATTGGAGCGATTATTTTTTGGCGCTGTGCCGTGAGTGTGCCGCGAGCCACAAACAAAAACGGCTTCCTGCCTGGGAAGCCGCATAGATACTGGAGGCGCGTGCCGGAGTCGAACCGACCTACACGGATTTGCAATCCGGTGCATAACCGCTTTGCTAACGCGCCGCGATGAAGTTGTGTTTCTAAATCGCTGATCTGAAACGAAAAGGGGAAAGCTGTTCAGCTTTCCCCGGTAATGCTGGAGCGGGAAACGAGACTCGAACTCGCGACATCTACCTTGGCAAGGTAGTGCTCTACCAACTGAGCTATTCCCGCATCGAAGTGGAGGCGCATTATAAAGCTGGAAGCCAGCCTGTCAACCCGCAGACTCGTTTTTTAGTGTCTTCCAGGCCATGTGCAGGTAATGCAGCATCGACCACAGCGTCAGGAAAGCAGCCAGGTAAAGCAACCAGCGGCCAATGATCGGGGTGAACGGTTGGCCGAAGAGGGGATCGTGATAGAGCAGCAACAGGATGGCGACCATCTGTGCAGTGGTCTTCAGTTTGCCGATCATCGATACCGCGACCTTGCCGGCCGCACCGACTTTGGCCATCCATTCGCGCAGTGCGCTGATCGCGATTTCGCGGCCGATGATGATCAGCGCGACATCGACGCCAGCGCGGTCGAGATCGACCAGCACGATCAATGCAGCGGCAACCATCAGTTTGTCGGCGACCGGATCGAGGAAGGCACCGAATGCCGACATCTGGTTCAGGCGGCGGGCGAGCCAGCCGTCGAGCCAATCGGTAATTGCGGCGAAAGCGAAGATCAGCGTGGCGGTGAGATTGATGGCGTGCTTGGGAACCCAGCCATCGGGCAGGTAGAACACCACCACGAACAGCGGAATCAACAGAATGCGCAGCCAGGTCAGGCTGTTCGGCAAGTTGAACGGCATCAATGCAATTCTCGGTAAATTCGTTCCGCCAGTTCGTGGCTGATGCCTTCGACCTGGGCCAGTTCTTCCACTCCGGCATCCACCACACCTCGCAGGCCGCCGAAGGTTTGCAGCAACTTCTGACGCCGTTTTGCGCCGACGCCGGCGATATCTTGCAGGCTGGACTGGGTGCGCGTCTTGCCGCGCTTGGCCCGGTGTCCGGTGATCGCGAACCGGTGCGCTTCGTCGCGCACCTGCTGAATCAGATGCAGTGCCGGGTGATCCGACGCCAGCCGCAACGGCTCGACTTCACCCGGAAAAAACAATTGTTCCATGCCCGGTTTGCGTTCTACACCCTTTGCTACCCCGACCATCGGCAGGTTGCCCAGCCCGAGTTCGGTCAACACATCCACCGCCATGTGCAACTGCCCTTTGCCGCCGTCGATCAGCAGCAGGTCAGGCAACTTGCCTTCACCGGCGGCGATCTTGCCGTAGCGGCGCTCAAGCGCGTTGCGCATCGCGGCGTAGTCGTCACCCGGTGTAATGCCGGTGACATTGTAGCGGCGATATTCGGATGACTGCATCGCGCCCTGGTCGAAAACTACGCACGAAACGACCGTCGCTTCGCCCATCGTGTGACTGACGTCGAAACATTCGATGCGATTGATGCCTTCCTCGCCCATCACCTCGTTCAGCGCGACCAGCCGATTGGCCTGGTTCTCGCGCAAGCCCTCGCGTGTGGCCAGGGCGAGCTCGGCGTTCTTGCGTGCCATTTCCAGCCAGATGCGGCGCTCTTCCTGTGGATGAGTGACGATGTTGATGCGCCGTCCCGCCTGTTCTGACAGCCAGTCGGCCAGGCCTTCGACCTCGCATTCCAGCACCAGCGTAGTCGGGATTGGCCGGCTGACATAGTGCTGGCCGGCAAAGGCTTCCAGCACGGCGGGTAGATCGGCGTCTTCGACGTGGGTCGGAAAGAACGAACGTCCGCCCAGGCTGCGGCCGCCGCGCACCATGCTGAGGTAGACGCAGGCAACACCACCCCGGATCACACCGGCGATGATGTCGGCGTCCTGGTTCGAGCGGCTTTCGACGAACTGGCGTGCGCGCACCGCCGACAGCGCCTGGATCTGGTCGCGCAACACGGCGGCCTGTTCGTAAAGCATTGCGGCGGCGGTGGCTTGCATACGTGCGGAAATCTCGCCGATCACCTCGTTGTCCTTGCCGTTGAGGAACATCTCCGCCAGCGCCGCATCGCGCGCGTAATCGGCATCGCTGACCTGACCGACGCAGGGCGCGCTGCAACGCCGAATCTGGAACAGCAGACACGGCCGCGAGCGGTTGCTGAACACGCTGTCCTCGCAGGTGCGCAAGCGGAACACCTTTTGCAGAATCTGGATGCTTTCGCGCACCGCCAGCGAGTTCGGAAACGGGCCGAAGGTGCGATGTTTCTTGTCCGGCGTGCCGCGAAAGAAGGCCAGGCGCGGGTAGGCATGGCCGGTGAGTTGCAGATACGGGTAGGACTTGTCATCCCGAAAAAGGATGTTGTATTTCGGCGCCAGCCCCTTGATCAGGTTGTTTTCCAGCAGCAGCGCTTCCGCTTCGGTACGCGTGACGGTGGTCTGAATCTCCTGAATACGCGCCACCATGTGGGCAATGCGCGGGCTGAGATCGGTCTTCTGGAAGTAGCTGGAAACCCGCTTCTTCAGGTCGCGCGCCTTGCCGACGTACAACACCGCGTCGGCTTCGCCGAGCATGCGGTACACCCCCGGCAGGTTGGGCAGTCCGGCCAGGAAGGTTTTGTGATCGAAGCGGGCGGGTTCAGCGGTGCTCACAGTGAGTGATTCAGTCTTCCTCGTCGAGCAACTGGCCGGCAATCGCCCAGTTCTCGTCCGGCAGTTCCTCGAACGCGATGTAGGTATAGCGCTTCGGTTTCAGCGCGTGGCGTTCCAGCGTGTCGGTGATTTCCTCGGCGATCTTTTTCTTCTGGTCGCGGCTCAAGGTGCCGGCAAGTTTGATGGTGACGACGGGCATGGCTAACTCCTTTGGACCGAAGCAATTTGGGCGAACACGGCGCGAAACATCTCCGGCGTCAGGCGTCGCGTCTGGGTGTTGTAGCGGCTGCAATGATAAGAGTCGTACAAACGGCGCTCGCCCGGCAGCGCGTGCGATGCAGCATGCGCAAAGACATGGCCGGATGCTTTCAGGCCGAGCGCCATCAGCACCGCTTTATGCGCAATCAGGCCGAGGGCGAGGATGGCGGTGCCCGCCGGCAAGGCCGCCAGTTCCTGCTTCAGATATTCGTTGCAGCGTTTGATCTCGCCAGTCTCCGGCTTGTTCTCCGGCGGCACGCATTTGACCGCGTTGGTGATGCGGCAACCAGCCAATTGCAGGCCGTCATCCACCGCCACGGAAACCGGCCGGCTGGCATAGCCGAAGGCGTACAAGGTTTCATACAACAGGATGCCGGCATGGTCGCCGGTGAACGGGCGACCGGTCTGGTTGGCGCCATGAAAACCAGGCGCCAGGCCGACGATCAGCAGACCAGGAGCGTCACCGAGTTGCAGATCACCGAAAGCTGGCACCGGCTTGCAGTAATAACCGGGATATTTCAGCCGGCCGGCTTCAAGAAACGTCGCCAGACGCGGGCATGCGCGGCAATCGGTGCTGAAATCCATGCTCAATGCAACTGCGCCGGCGGCGCATCCTGCATCTCTTCCGGCAATTCGGCGTGCACGTTTTCAGCTTCCGGGCTGGGAAACAGCGGCGCACCGCAATCGTCGCAATATTCCATCGGCATGCGCGTGTTGAGGATGCGCACCTCGCCGATACCGGTACTTTTCAGCAGCGCTTCGATCTCCGCGCCGAGGTCGGCGTTTTCGTCGTCATCCCCGAGCAACGGCCAAGTGACGCCATGCACGACATCGTCGGAACCGGCACGCAGGAAACTGATGCGCCATTCTTCCAGGCCCTGTTCGTAATACGGCGCGGCCACCGCGCGGATGCCGCCGGCAGGCAGATTGAACAGGGCTTGCAAATAGGCGACAGCGGCTTTCAGCGCGAACGGTCGGGTTTCCATATCAGCCTGACGCCAGGCGGAGAAATAGGCGTCCGGGGTCAGCACTTCATAGCTGCAACCGGTCAGCAAGCTCTGAAAAATCGGCCCACCCTGCTGCTGCCAGTTCACCAACGCGGCGGCGCGACCACCCTCGACCTCGTTCCAGCGGAACAGCGGCCGCCCGTTTGGCACCTGCACAACAGCAATCAGATAACGCACATCGGAGACGAACATCTGGCTTTCCGGCAGCGTTGTCGCTGCCACGTTCAAATCCTGGCCGGCGGCGGCGGCGCTCCACAGCACATCGGCAAACGCCCAGGTATCGGCATAGCCCTGCGGCAACTGGTCGGGGCTGAACAGGTAATCGGCGAAAGTCACCTTTGCATCGGCAGCGAGGATGTGCGCTGAAAGCTGCACACGCAGCGTATCGAGCAACGCTTTCGGCAGGTTGCGCGTCGGAATCGCATAGCGCGACCAGGCCAGCACCGGAATCGCAATCAACAGGCTCGATTGCTGATCGCCCTGCTTCACCTCGCAGGCCGCTTCAACTTGATCGGCGAGTTCGTCATAAGCGCGTGGACTGGTCTCGCGCAGCCGATCCAGCGCCTGGTTCAGCGCATCCTCGTCGGCAGCCTTGAGCTGTTTTTCGATCAGCGTGCGCATTTCCGCTTCCAGCCAGACATCTTCCAGACGGCTGCCGGAATCGGCCAGACCTTGCGCCAACCAGGCGAGACGCTCGGCATCGCGGGTAAGACGGTGGCGACCATAAAGGCGACGGCGTTTCATGTGAAATCCTTGAAAAAATTAACGCGGGCCAAGTTCGGCCTGCAACGTGACATGGCGAATGCCGTGATGTTTGTCGAGATGCGCGCGGCTGACATGCAGAATGCGATCCCAATCCTCGAAGCTGTCGAGTTCGAGATGCGCCGAGAGCGCGACCTGACCGGAAGACAGCGTCCAGATGTGCAGGTCATGCACGCGCCGCACGCCGGGAATGTCGTCCAGATCAAGCAACACGTTTTCCAGGTTGACTTGCGCTGGCACGCCTTCCATCAAGATGTGGATGCTTTCCGCCAGCAAGCGCCAGGCGGAAACCAGGATCAAGCCGGAGACCAGCAACGACAGGATCGGATCGATCGGCATATAGCCGGTGGCCCAGATCACCGCGCCGGCAATCAACGCCGCCAGCGAACCGAGCAGGTCGCCCAGCACATGCAGGAAGGCGGCGCGGGTATTCAAGCCATCGCCAGCGTGCTGCAGCATCCAGGCCACCACCAGATTGACCAGCAGGCCGATGAGCGCGACCAGCATCACCGTGCCGCCCATCACCGGCTGCGGGTTACCTAGCCGCTCGATGGCCTCGATCACGATGAACACGATCAGGCCGAACATCAACAGGCTGTTGAACAACGCGGCGAGAATTTCCAGCCGCACCAGCCCGTAAGTGAATTTGTTCGACGGCGGCTTGCGTGCCAGCCAGGCCGCGAGCGCAGCCAGGCCAAGGGCGGTGGAATCGGTGACCATGTGGCCGGCATCCGACAACAACGCCAGCGAACCCGACCAGAAGCCGGCGATCACTTCGATTACCGCGAAGCCGAGGGTAAAGAACAGCGCCTTGAACAACACATCGCCGCCGTGCTCATGCCCAACATGATGCTCTACCTGTGTGGTATTTCGGTCGAGCGAAACCCGTTCGGCGGCGTCGTGGTGATGCGGATGTGCGCTCATCCGCCGATCATCCTCTCAGGCCGCAGGTGTTGGTTGGATCGGCCAGCGCCAGTTCGGCGTCGACCTGGCCGACGCCGCCGAGGTGATGCAGCGCATCGGCATAACGCTGGCTTTCCTTCAACGCGATGCGCGACGGCGGATGCGGCCGACCATGCATACGGGCGAGCCGGATCAGCGACATCGGCGGCAGCGGCCATTTCAATTTCGCCAGCAATTCATCGGCCAGTTCCGGCCGGTTGCACACCAGCACCATATCGCAGCCAGCCTGTAATGCCGCCACCGCGCGCTGGCGGATATCGCCCGCCACGCTGGCGCCTTCCATGACCAGATCGTCACTGAAGATGACGCCTTCGAAGCCGAGTTTGCCGCGCAGTATCTCAGTCAGCCATTGATGCGAAAAGCCGGCCGGCTGCGCGTCGACGCGCGGATAAATCACATGTGCCGGCATCACCCCGGCCAGCCCCATATCGACCATTTGGCGAAACGGCAGCAGATCGGCGAATTCGATGTCGGTCAGGCTGCGCTCATCGACCGGAATCGCCAGATGCGAATCCGCCGAGACATAGCCATGGCCGGGGAAATGCTTGCCCACCGCGCTCATCCCCGCCTCTTGCTGGCCGAGTACCAGCGCGTGGGCGAGATCGGTGACCGCTTGCGGGTTGCGATGAAAGGCGCGATCGCCAATCACGCCGCTGTTGCCGTAATCGAGATCGAGCACCGGCGCAAAGCTGAAGTCGACACCCACCGCACGCAGCTCGGCGCCGATGATGTAACCGGCATCGCGCGCCAGACGCCGCGCCTGTTGCGGATGGCTATCCCAGACCTGGCCGATGGCGCGCATCGGCGGAATCGCGGTAAAGCCGGTTCGGAAACGCTGCACGCGGCCGCCCTCGTGATCAACGCCGATCAGCAGATGCGGGCTGCGCAGGGCGTGAATCTCCTGGCACAACGCGGCAAGCTGCTGCGGGTTTTCATAATTGCGCTGGAACAGGATGACGCCGCCGAGATTCGGGTGAAGCAAGCGGGCGCGCTCGCCATCGGTCAGGCTGAAACCAGCGACATCGGCCATGACCGGGCCGAGCGGAAGGTGAAGGATGGTATTCATGCGTGCTCCGCTACGACAAATGCGACGACATATTCCCGCTCGTCCGACAGACTCAGGTGAATCGAATGGATGCCGCGCGCTTCAAGCCACGCGCTCAGTTCCGGCGAATAGACCAGGCCGGGCTTGCCGTGCGTGTCATGCACCACGCTGATGGCACTGAACGATACTGGTACGCGCATGCCAGTGCCGACTGCTTTTGAAAAGGCCTCCTTGGCGGCGAAGCGTTTGGCGAGAAAGCGTTCCTTGTGATTCGCCACCGCGTAATCGCCCCATTCTTCCGCCGCCAGGATGCGATGCGCCAGTTTGCCGTCATACCGGGCATGCAGTTCATGCATGCGTTTCACCGCCACGATATCAGTGCCGATGCCATAGATCATGTCGCCACGCTTCCGCGCGTCCGCGCCAGTTTTGCCAAGCTGTAGTGGGTAAAAGCCAAACCCATGTAGACCGGCGCGAAAAAGTTCAGCAACGGCACGAAATGCAGTAGGCCAAGCAGCGCCGCCAGCAGATACCGCGGCCAATCGCCGTCACGCCGCAATTGCCTGAGTTCGGCCGACGACGCATGTTCCGACAAGGCATCGTAGAGGAACATGCGTTGGTTCAACCAGGCATTCAACAACACCGAAATCGCCATCCCGAACGGACCCAGCAACCAGAATGGCAAGGTAATCAGCCAAAGCACCAAGTACATGCTCAACGCATACAAGCCGTTGCCCAGACTGCCGGCGAAACTGCCGCCTTGCTGACGTTGCAGGGTCGGGTAATGCTTCTGCGCCACAATGCCGACCAACATCGGCATGAATACCAGCGAGGTGATCAGCAACGCAGTGATGTAGATCATCGGCAACAGCAGCAGCGTCAGCAACATGAAACCGGCAAACCCCATCAGCCAGTCGCGCATGGAAACCCCCAGCCATGAAGGCATCAGCGACTCGGCGACAAAACCTTCCAGCCCGGCCAACCAAACGCCGCCAAACCACCAGGCCAAACCGCCCCAAAGGGCGAGCGCGCCGAGCATCGGCAAGAACATCACCGACAGCACGCGCGGCAGCAGCAGATCGGCGGCGGCGCGACGAAGAATCTCGAAAATGAAAGCCATTCAGGATGGGATGTAATAGATCAATACGGAGGTCAATACGGGGCGTCAACGGTGTAATGCTAAGCGTCCGGCTGCGGCTTATAAAGGTGAAAATCAAAACTGAAAATCCATCGCCGGCAGGGCCGCACACGCGTTCAGGCGTTTACTTCAGTCAGTCACCTCAGTACGTCGGCCTGCATCGCCATCCGCACCAGTTCCGGCACGCTGCGAGCCTGCATTTTTTCCATCATGCGCGCCTTGAAGACTTCGACAGTGCGCGGGCTGATGCCGAGGTCTTCGGCAATTTCCCGATTCGGCTTGCCGGCGACAACCAGTTGCATGACCTGGTTTTCACGCTCCGACAATCGTTCGATCCGGGTCGCGATCTCGGCGACCTGGCTGTGTGTGGCGTGTTCGCGCGTGTCGCGCTCGATCGCCTCCGCCACCGCTTTCAGCAAATCGGCTTCCTCGTAGGGTTTTTCCAGGAAATCGACGGCGCCACTTTTGAGTGCGACGCGCGCATGCGCAAGGTCGCCGTGACCGGTGAGGAAAACAATCGGCAGGCTGCTACCGCGTTGCAGCAAAGCCTGTTGCAACGCCAGGCCATCCATGCCGCCCATGCGCAGATCGAGCAGCAAGCAACCGCGCCAATCTGGCCGCCAGGCTTCCAGACAGGCTTCGGCGCTGGCAAAAGGACGCGTCCGGTAGCCGCGGAAATTGAGCAGCAACGCGAGCGAATCGCGCACGGCTTCATCATCATCAACCAGGGTGACGATCGGTTCGGTCATGTTTTGGGGCCTGAAATCGGCAAGGTGAAACAGAAACGGGTCGGCTGGCTGCCGACCAGCCAGAGTTCGCCGCCGTGCGCCTGCACCAGCGTGCGGCTGATCGCCAGGCCAAGTCCCATGCCTTCCGCTTTGCTGGTGGCAAACGACTCGAACAGGCGGCCCTCCATTTCGCTGCTGATGCCGGCGCCATTGTCGGTGACGCAGACCTTGATCATGTCACCTTCGACGCGCTTTGCGCTGATCTCGATTTCGCGCGGCTCGGGGCTGCTGACGTGCGCTTCGATCGCGTTGGAAAGCAGGTTGTGCAGCACGGTGCCCATTTGCACGCGGTCGGCCATGACGCTGGGCAGGCTTTCGTCGAGCGCCAGCTTGAACTGGATGCCCTGGCGTTCGCCGCGGCGTTTGACATAGGACAGGCTTTCATTGATCAACTCGGTCAGCGTGAAGTTTTCGCTGCGCAAGCCACCGCCACGAAAAAACTCGCGCAAGCGGCGCATCACCTGGCCAGCGCGATTGGCTTCGCGGTCGATCTTCTCCAACGTTTCGGCCAGCAACGCGCCATGCCGCGCCGGATCATCCAGCATCGACCGACTGGCGCGGGCATAGTTGGCGACAGCAGAAAGCGGCTGATTGAGTTCGTGCGCGATGGCCTGCGCCATTTCTCCTGCCGAAGCCAGGCGCATCGCCTGGTTCAACTCCGCCTCCCGCTGGTGCAATCGCTCTTCGGTAGCGCGGCGTGCGGTCACGGTCATGCCGAGAAACAGCATGGTCACCGCCAGACCGAGCATCAGCATCTGGAATTCGACCACCGTGATGGCATGCGATCCCTGCCAACCCAGAATCATGTTGATGCCGACATGGCTCGCCGCCAGCGCGATGGTCGCGCCTTGGATGCCATGCCGCATGGCGATCCAGATCATCGGCAGGAACAGCAGATAGAAAAACTTGAATTCATCGGTGTACTTGAAGCCGAAGATGATCCACAGCGCGACGGCGATGGCGATGCCTTGCAGCAGAATCTCGCGGGTCAGATTCCAGCCCCCTGTCCAACCGGAACGCGCACGCGACCAGTCCCAAATCGGCCAGTTGCGCCAACCGCGCCAATCGACCTTCGCATGCACCAGCACCAGTGGCATGATGATCAAGATGCGAATCAGCGCGCCGACCCAGAAATTGACCAGATCCGCCATCCAGGCCCAGGCATCGGGCGCCGCTTCCGGGCTGCGCGAGAAGACATGCACACTGGCATCGAGCCAGGCCGCCGCCACCGCCACCATCAACAGCAGCGTCAAATCGCGCTGCGAACCAAGGTGCGGGTCGATCCGCCAGACCTTGAGCAACAACCCAGCCAGGCCCCACAGCCCGAGCATCAACAGACCCGCCGCCCACAATGCCGGCAGCCAGTCCTGCGGCACGCCATAGATCGGCATGTTGGCCAGAAAGGTAACGCCAATCAGCAGCGGCGCGTAATGCAAGCCATACAGCAACAGGAAGGCCAGGGTCAGTCCCGGCAGCGGCGTCCACGGCGCCAGCGCCAGCGGCAACACGGTTTGCGGATTGCTCAGCACATCCAGCACCAGGCTGGCGAGGCCAAAAGCGAGCAAAACCCGCCAGGAAATGTTCAGCTTGATCGCGTGCAAGATAAGGTCAAAACAATCAGCGGAGAGTCAACACGCGGTCAGGCAACGTGCATCGAACGGAATGAGCCAAGCCCGATGAAGCAAGCCCGATGAGGTAGGCCCAATGAGGTAAGCCCAATGTACCAAGCCCTGTCCAGCAGGCTCAGGCGAAGGAAGAAAAACCGCTGTACATATCGGCCGATTTATCCATCGACACCCCGAGCGAGTCCTTGCCGGTAAAGGTGAAATTGATGTGCGAGGGGTCGATGGTGGCGGTCACGGTATCGTTCTGGCGGAGGTTGAACAACACGGTCGCGGTCAATTCCTTCTGGTCGTAATACACCGCATGCGGCTGTGCCGGCAACGTCACTTCGGTGTCCTTCAACTGCATATCCAGGTTGTACCCGTCGCCACGACCGGAACCGGTGGCGCGCGCAATGCTCCAGTTGAAAATATTCTCCACCGAGGCCGCATCCATCGGTTTGCTGAACTGGAACACCATGGAAAACGTGAGCTGTGCATTCGCCGTGTTCAGATAGGCGTTCAAGCCGGCCAACTGCGTGCCCGGCCCCCGCGTCGAGGTAAAAAAAGCGTACATCGGACTGACGTAAGTCGCCGTCATCTTCGGTTGCGATTTCTCGAAAATGTACTGGCTGAGCTGAGCGGCCAGCGCCTCGTCGTTGGTCGCCATGGTTTGCGCGATATCGAGCGCCTGCAAAGGCTCGCCGCTATCCACCAGGGCAAAGCCTTTTTCCGCATAGGCTTCCCAATAATCGCCCTTGATCGCGATTGCCGCATCGAAGGCTTCAATCGCAAAATCGAAACGTTCCTGCCTGGCATTGACCAGGCCCAAGCCGAAATTGCCAAACGGTTCGGTCGGCGACAACTGACGCACCAGTTCGAATTGCGCCTTGGCTTCATCGAGTCGGCCGGTAGCCAGATAACCCTGACCGAGTGAATAGCGATTAGCCGCGGTGGGGTTCTTGGTCACTGCCTGTTCATAGGACGCCATCGCGTCCTCGAAACGCTGTTCGGTGGTGTAGATATTGCCCAGCAACGCATGCAGGTCATCGCGCGTCGGATCAATCTTCAACGCCGCCTGATAAGACTCGATCGCAGCTTGTTTGTTGCCCTGGCCGAGTAACGTCCGCGCCTTGAAGTCATACGCATTGACGGCCGTGTTGGTGCCGGGAGAGAGGCGGATTGCCTTGTCGAAATAGTCGATCGCCAACTCGTAGTTTTTGCCGGTGAACTGGCTCAGGCCCTGGTCCAACTCGCGCAAGGCAAGATTGTCCAATTGCGCCGAGCGATTCGAAGCACCGCCGTAAATCACGTTGATGATCGCGGTGTTGTCGGCAATTTCCATCTCAAGCCACTCCTGAAAACAAGATCAATGATTATGATTTAGCACAGGTTTTCCAATCCAGCGCGGGCAATTCACTGAACGCCTGCTTGATCCGCTCACCCCAGGCCTCGCGCAAACTCTTGAAATAGGGATGATCCGCCGCAATGCGAGCACGGTGGTCCACGTTCAGACTGTCCCGCGTGTAGCACAGCATATCCAGCGGCATGCCCACCGACAGGTTCGATTTCAGCGTCGAATCCATCGAGATCAAGGCGCACTTGGCGGCCTCTTCGATGCTGCTTTGCGAATTGAAGATGCGATCCAGAATCGGTTTGCCGTACTTTGATTCGCCAATCTGGAAATACGGCGTATCCACCGACGCTTCGACAAAATTTCCGGCGGCATAAATGCTGAACAAGCGTGGCGCCCCGCCCTTGATCTGGCCGCCAAGCAAGAAAGCGACGTTGAAATCAATATTGAAGCCAGCCAACGCAGCGGCATCGCGGTCATGCACCTCGCGCAGGCAATCGCCAACGTGGCGCGCCGCCTCGAACAGATTGGGTGCGGTCAGCAGGCTTTCGCCCTCCCTGCCCTGACGTTCGAACAGCAGGCTCACCACCGCCTGCGTGATCGCCAAGTTGCCGGCCGAGAGCAGCACCAGCACGCGTTCGCCCGGCTGTTCGAAAACGCTCATCTTGCGGAAGGTGTTGATCTGGTCAACTCCAGCATTGGTTCGAGTATCGGAAAGGAACACCATGCCGGCTTCCATCAACATTCCTACGCAATAAGTCACGATCAATTCCCTAATCGAAAAACGTGTTGAGCATAGCAGGCGAGCGATCAATCGTGGCGGTCGCCTACGCCTGGCACGGTCCTTGCGAAGATCAGCTCCATTAAAGGAGCTTTGCCATGAACACCCTGACCAAGGACTACGCAGCAGGCGAATTCTTTGATGAATTCTTCGATGAACTCATCGCGCCCGATTGCGAACCCCGCACCGCCGCCCGCACCCTGTTCGAACACCTCGACACGCTCGATGCCGCAGATCTGGAAGAGCGCCGCCAGGCGGTGAACGCGGCGATCATGACTATGGGCATCACCTTCACCGTCTACAGCGAGGCGGGCAACATCGACCGCGCCTGGCCGTTCGACATCATCCCGCGCGTGATGGCGAAGAAGGAATGGACGCGCATCGAGGAAGGCCTGAAGCAACGCCTGACCGCGCTCAATCTGTTCATCAACGATCTTTACAACGAGCAGCGCATCGTCAAGGACGGCGTTTTTCCGCTTGAAGTACTCGATGGCTCAAAGAATTTCCGTGCGCAATGCAAGGGCATGACGCCCCGTTTTGGGGTCTGGGCACATGTCTGCGGCACTGACTTGGTGCGCGGTGGCGATGGGACGGTCTATGTGCTGGAAGATAATTTGCGCGTGCCGTCCGGCGTTTCCTACATGCTGGAAAACCGCCAACTGATGAAACGCCTGTTCCCGGAATTGTTCCAGGCCTCCCACATCATGCCGGTGGACGACTACCCGGCGCGGCTTTACGACACCCTGGCCGCCCTGTCGCCGCGAGAAGGTACGCGCCCGGTAGTGGTGGTGCTGACCCCCGGCATATTCAATTCGGCCTATTTTGAGCACAGTTACCTGGCGCAAAAAATGGGTGCGGTTCTGGTCGAAGGCAGTGACCTGGTGGTGCAGAAAGACAACTGCGTCTACATGAAGACCATTTCCGGCCTGCGCCGGGTCGATGTGATCTATCGTCGCATCGACGATGATTTTCTTGATCCGGAAGCCTTCCGCGAAGACTCCGCGCTCGGCGTGCCCGGTCTGATGCGGGCCTGGCGCGCGGGTAATGTCGGCATCGCCAACGCGCCCGGCGCCGGCGTGGCGGACGACAAGGTGGTCTACGCCTTCATCCCGAAGGTGATCAAGTACTATCTAGATCAGGAGCCGATCATCCCCAACGTGCCCAGCTATTTGTGCATGTACGAGGATGAAAGAGCGTATGTGCTGGCCAATCTGGACAAGCTGGTGGTGAAGCCGGCCAATGAATCCGGCGGTTACGGCATGTTGATCGGCCCGCGCGCGACGCAAGAAGAACGCGACCAGTTTGCCGAACTGATCAAGGCCAACCCGCGCAACTACATGGCGCAGCCAACGCTGGCGCTATCCACCGCGCCGACCTTGATTGACGATCATCTGGAACCGCGTCACCTCGATTTGCGCCCGTTCATCCTGCAATCCAACAAACTTTACTGCACCACCGGCGGCCTCACCCGGGTCGCGATGCAAGCCGGATCGCTGATCGTCAATTCGTCGCAAGGCGGCGGCGCCAAAGACACCTGGATCATTGATGTCGAGGAATGAAATCGTAGGGTGCGCCATGCGCACCACTGAACGGTGCGCATGGCGCACCTTACCCAAGCGGAGTTGAATCATGCTGTCCCGAGTCGCTGAAAGTCTGTACTGGATGGCGCGTTACCTTGAACGCGCCGAAAACACTGCCCGCTTCATCAACAGCACCACCCAGGTGCTGCTCGATCTGCCGCGCGGCGCCTCGTTCGGCTGGGACACCCTGCTCAAGGTGGCGGGACTCGACGCGCTCTACAACAAGCATTACGTCACCGCGAATGAGGCCGACATCATGCGGTTCCTCATCCTCGACGAACGCAACCCCGGCTCGATCTTCGCCAGCATCCATAGCGCGCGCGAGAACACCCGCACCTTCCGCGAGGTGCTGCCGATGGAAATCTGGGAGCGGATCAACGGCCTCTATCTGTACACGCGAGAAAACGCCGCCCACGCGACGCACGGCCGCAGCCAGCGCTATGAGGTACTGAACGGCATCATCGAGCGCCGGCAATCGGTGATCGGTCTGCTGGTCGGTTCGATGAGCCATGACCTGGCCTATCAATTCCTCCAGCTCGGCCGCAACCTGGAACGCGCCGACATGACCACCCGCATCATCGACGTCAACTCGGCGGTCAACCTGCCGGTCGACGCCACCGCCGACATGGCGCGCGAACGCCTGTGGATGAGCACGTTGAACGCATTGTCTGCGTTCCAGATGTATCGCCAGCACGTCGGCGTCCACGTCAACGGCCCGGCGGTCGCCAAATACCTGCTGACCGATCCGCACTTCCCGCGCACGGTGACCTTCTGCCTGAGCGAAATCGAAAGCTCGCTGTCGGTACTGACCGACTACCAGGCCCCGTTGCAAGCCGCCCGCGTCGCCTGGCGACGGCTGGAGGCAATGAATTTCGACGACGTCTCACCCTTCAAGCTGCATGAACACATGGACCAGATTCAGGCGGACCTGGCCCATCTGCACGATGCCATCTCACGCAAATATTTCTCCCTGCATCAGCAGACGCAGTTTCAGGAACAGCGCATGACCTGACAACCACGCGCCCATGCCGTTCAGCCGGCGTCATGCCGGCAAAAGCTGGCATGACACAACAACCGCATCAACAGGACTCCCGCCTTCGTGGCAATGACGACTCACCCGGACCCGAACCATGATTCCCCATTCTCTCGACCTCCCCCGCTACGGCGACAAACTGAACTCCGATTTTTTCGAGGAATTCCTCGTCCAACTGCTGGAAGAGCGCGACCGCAGCGGCCTCACCAACATGATCCGGCAGATCGACGCGCTGATGATCACGGTCGAACCCGGCCACTCCATCGCCTACGTCGGCGAGCTGTGCCTGATGACGCCGTATCACTACCTGGTGACGCTGGAATCGGAAACGCATTTCACCCACATCCTGCGCATCGACATGAGCGCGCCCGACGTGCTGGTGCGCGAAGTGAAAGACCCCAACACGCGCGGCATCTTCCGCAGCCTGAACGAGGTCTACCCGATTGGCGCTCAGAAACCCAACTCGCGCTACATGGGCGAAATCTTCCGCGTCACCAGCCTGCACGACGTCGTCGAACTGCAGAAATCGCGCGACATCCGCTTCTTCAACCAGGACCAAATCCGCAAACTGGAACTGCCCGGCAACATGGCGGTGGTGAAACCCAGCCCGTACACCCACAACATCGTCGGCTACTGGGAACGGCCGGAACACAACATCCGCGTCTACGCCCTCGGCATGACCAGCATCCGGCCAGATGTGCAGGCCGCCTACGAAGCCGCCAAGGAAGCGCAGGAAAAACTCGGCCTCGACCAGATGCTGCTGCCGATCGACCACCTCGCCACCCGCGTCTACAGCCAGAACCGCGAAGCCGCGATCCTCGAATACCTGACCCTGACCAGTTATTACTACTGGGGCTCATACGACATCGCCGACCAGAACTCGTCGACCAACGTCACCAAGAGCGTGCATCACAGCAACGAACTGGAAAGCCCGGCCAAGGTATTTACTGCCGCCAACCACCCGTATTTCGTCAATCACCTGCTGCAATTACCCTCACCCACCGAAGCCTTCGTGCGCAACTACGGCCCGCGCCTGCACCACATCGCGGTCGCCGTGAACGACGGCCATACCGGCGAGGGTGACAACATCAAGGCCAACATCGACTACGTCGTTAAAGCGCTGCGCGACTGCGGCCAGGATTTCCTGCTCGACGTCATCGGCAGCGAAGAAGAAGGCCTCAAACAGATTTTCTCCAGCGCCTCGGAGTACTCCAGCCTGATCATCGAATACGTGCAGCGCTTCGGTGACTTCCAGGGGTTCTTCACCAAAGGCAACGTCGCCCGCCTGACCCATGCCGCCGGTGTCGAGGAAGGCCTGCGTGCGATGGACAAAGCGGCACACAACGCCGACGCAACGGGGTAGGGCAGGAGAGAACCGGGGTAGGGCGCTGGAGAACAAGTGACAGCATCGCTGTTGCAGTGTAGCGCCGCACTTCCCCCGCCCGTGGCGCATTCGTACCGCCACATGCATCGCACTCAGCAACGCATCGCCCAAAACAATGCGGCCCAGGACAGCAGCATCAAGCTCGTATAGAGCCAGAAGTAGCCGGTTTCCGCCCAAGCGGAGGGAGAAGGCCTTTTTTCATTGCGGCTTGTTTCATTGTGTTTCCTCTCGGCCCGCCGTTTGCGCAACGCAAGAAACTCGCTACTGGCGACCAGGGTAAACACCAGGCTGAGCGGGGCAACCATGACGATCACCAGCAAGCGCGCATTGTTCAGTGTTTTCGTGCAGAGCCTGGGTTGCAAGCGCAGAAACGTGTCGTGCTGGCTGACCGCGAACCATGCCAGTCCCAACAGCATGCTGCTCGCCAGCACCACCCAGATCAGGCTGAACCAGAAATCCGGCTGTCGCAGCACACGGATCAGCTCGCCGACGCGTTGAAGGAATGCGGCTTCCCAATCGGCAACCCGACGCGTGGTTGAGGTTCGAAGATTCCGCCACCACGGCGTCCACGCCCAGTTACGCCAACTCATCGCCGCCAGCGCCCGGGATTGGTCAAACCGTCATGCCGGCGTCGCCTGCAACACCGCCAGCGCCTGCGCCCAACGCAGTCGATTGGCATGCAGGTCGAGGATCGCGGCGGCTTGCCGAGTACGCCAATCCTCGCACCGCGCCAAGTCGTCGATGCGGGCGTAGCAAGGCGAAGCCGTGCCGAAGTTGTGTTCGATATTGGCGGCAAAATCGGCAAATCTGGCGCACGCTGGCGCTAAATCAGCCCCCTGATTCCACCCGCATGCCGGGTCATGCAACAGGCTTTTCAGCCGCGCCAACCGATCCAGGATCGCGCTTTGCTTGGCGCGATAGGTCTCGCGCATTTCCTGCTGCATCGCGCCCAGCGTTGCCTCCACCGTGCCGACTGCCAGCGTCGCAGCCGGGTAGCCCAGCGCGGTCAGCCGCTGCATCGAGAACAGCATCACATCGCCGTGAAACTGACGCTCGAATTCGCCGCACAGATCGATCACCGGGCGCTCGACGGCATCCTGCAGCCTGTCGGGACTTGGTCGTCGATAGCGAAAATCGGCCCCAGCGAGGCCATTTTTCGCCGGATTCGCTGCCGCATGGTTGTTCCATGGGGCAAGAATCCGGTGAAAAATGGGCCGCTGCGGTCGATTTGCAGCCGACGATTCCAAAGTCCGACAGGCTGCCAGCACGCCAGGACGGAATTCGGATTGGCCGGTGGCTTCCAGCGTCCGCTTGTGCAGCATCGGCAGATTGGCGGAAACAAATCGCGCGCCGAGTTCGGCTTGCAGCAATCGCCCCATGGTCGGGCCGGACATGCGCAGACGCAGCGGCGCGTAGGGAATGAACCAGCCTAGCGCCTCGGGGCGGAAGACATAATTGCCGGTATAAACAGTGCGCGCCGGCTGCACGCTGGCGACCGCTTCGGCATATTCAAACCAGGTGATCCGGGTGGGATGTTCGCCATGGAAGAAGCGGTTCAGGCGAGTCGAAAAGTCGGCGAAGCAATCGGCGTTGCTGGGCATTCCGGGCAAAGCGCAGCGGTAACGGTAGGCGCTATCCGCCTGTTTGAAGCCGAACAAGTCGGCCATGTCGTGATACGCCGCATCGCCGCCACTGGTTTTGCCTGGCTGGCGATAGGGCTGCTCCGGTTCGGCGGTGGCCATTTCATGCAGAAAGCCGATCACATCCTCGAGGAAATTGCCGGCCATCACGGCGGGCGAAACCGGCGGATCGCCGACCACCTTGCCGGTCAACACATCGACTTCGGCGTGGCTGAAAATGGCGTCCAGGTGATACAAAAAATTGACCGCGCAGACCTCGCGCCCACCTTCGGGGGTGGCCACCTTGACCTTGAATTCTTGATCCGCGTCGAGGGTGTAGAACAGCAAGTGCTCTTCACTCAACTGTTTTTCTTTCACCTCGGCACATTTCAGATACGCGATGTTGCGCATCATCGCCTGACCTTTGTGGCCGTAGGCGCTGCGCTCATGTTCGCCGACGATGCCGGTCAGATCGATGCCGGAAAGCGAATCCATCAGCGCCAGTTGTTCGCTCAGCCCGAAATATTGCGTACTCAGGCCGGCGGCATCGAATTCGGCGGCAATCACGCGCTGTTGTTCGATCGCGCCGGCATCGCTGGAATCATCCGCCAGCAGCACGCAAACCTTGCGCCAGCGGCCGTGTTCATCCTGGCCGCCATAGCCATAAGCGCGACAGAGTTCGAGCAGGCTGGCGAGGCAGTCGCGCAGATGAATCGGGCTGTCGGCGACCGGGATGATGATGACGAAGTGGTGTCTTTCCGTGGCTTGTTGTTCAAGTAGTGCTTCCAGCCTGCGCCAGGCCGATTGATATGACGCCAACAGGTTTTCATTGAAACCGCCGTCCCACAACGCCGCCTCGAAACGCGTAATGACCGCATGTTGCGCGGCGATCTGTTCGGCCGGATCAGCGAGCCGACAGGTAGGAAGGGAAGGCATTCTTGTCGAGCAGAATTTCGATCAGGTTGATCGATCCGGTCAGGTCGGCGTTGGCAAACAGGGCGTCCAGCTCGGCTTCGGTTTCGATGCGGTGATGCTGAATGCCGAACGACTGCGCCAACAGCGCGAAATCCGGATTCACGAAGTCGCAGTCGATGTAGCGCTCGCCGTACAACTGGAACTGGTTCTTGCGGATCAGACCCATGCTGGCGTTGTTGATCACCACCACGTTGAGCGGGATTTGGTAGTTCACCGCAGTCATGATTTCCATGCAGCACATCTGGAAACCGCCATCGCCGAGAATGGCGAAAGTCGGCGCACCCGGGGCAAAGAAATGCGCGCCGATAGCAGCCGGAATCGCATGTCCTAAAGAGGAAATGCCGGAATTCGGGAAATAGTGATTGGCGTCGGAAACATCGAAAAAGCTCTGCGCGAAGACGATGTTGTCGTCAAAGATCAGCGCATCCTGCGGAAAGCGCCGCGCCAGGCCGCTGAAGAACGCTTCCATCAGTTGGAACTTGGCGCGCTGCGCGGCGGCGGCCTCGGCCAGCGGCTGGCTTTCGTTTTCACGATGATCGTCCAGCTTGTCCAGGCGGCCCCGTTCAGTGCCTTCCAGCGTCGTCAGCAATGCCGTCAGCACCTCGCGGATATCGCCGTGGATGGCGATATCCGCCTTGAACACCTTGCCCAGCTGGCCGGCGTCGCGGTCCACCTGCGCCACTTTTTTGCCGCTGAGCAACTTCTTGTCCCACAGATAACTGGTGCGCTCGTTGAAACCGGCGCCGAGAAAAATCACCAGATCGGCGTGTTCGACGATGTAACGATAGGCCTGGCCATTCGAGGTGACGCCAAGGCAACCGAGCGACAGCGCACTGCCTTCGCTGACCACGCCCTTGGCTTTCAAACTCGATGCTACCGGGATGTGCAGCGCCTGGCTCAGCTCAGCCACCAGTTCGCGCGCGCCGGCCTTGATGCAGCCATAGCCGGCGATGATCACCGGATATTTTGCGGCCTGGATCAATTCCACCAGCTCGCTCAAAGAACCCTCATGCGCTGCCGCCAGCATGGTCTGGCGCGGTGCCGGCACTTGTAGATGCAGGTGATCGAGCACATCGGCATCGACCATTTCCTTCTGCACGTTGTACGGAATACTCAGCAGCACCGGCCCCGGCTCGCGCGAAAACAGCGCCCGCGTGGCCTGATTCAGCACCTGGCCGAGGTAATCGGTGCGTTCGATCAGCTTGTGATAACGCGTGATGCTGGAAAACAGCACGCCCTGGTCGATCGCCCCGCCCTCGCCCGAGCTTTCCTGCAAGCCGCCCTTGCCGAAAATGTAGGTCGAGGTTTCACCCGTGATGATCAGCACCGGCAAACGCTCGGCATAGGCGTTGGCGATGCCGGTGACCAGATTGGTCGCCCCCGGCCCAGCGGTGGCGATGCAGGCGGCGATCTTGTCCCCGCCTTGCTGATGCGACACGCGCGCATAACCGCCGGCCATGAACGCCGCGCCTTGCTCATGCTTGACCAGCACGCTTTTGACCTTGGAGTCGCGCAACTGGTCGTAGATCGGCAGCACATGGGCGCCAGGCATGCCGAAGATGACTTCGACGCCGAGGCGTTCCAGATAGCGGACGATCAATTCGCTGACGGTAATTTTCATGCTGTGGCGGGAGGGTACGCTTGGCGCGCTCTGCATTGGTGCGGCGGAAGGGCGGGATTTGAGCACAAGACGCCGCCTGCGGGAACCTTGCCGCGTGGCGGAAAGGCCGTTCTGATCAAGCGGTTATCGTCAGGCCACGCAGGCAATCATCATTCCGACCGCATCTCGAACGCCTCCGGCTCATGCCGCGCTACTTCCAGGGTCAGGGGATTAGGGTGTCAGTTCAAACATTCCAGCATTTCCTTTCGGCCAACAGAAACGTCAATCAAAGAAAAATTGGAATATTAGAACGGACCCCTTTGGGACTGTCATCAAGCCTGTCCGCCCGGCGTCGGCGGCATCAGCGGCCAGCGTGGTCATATCCAGCGTGCGCCCCATCCCGCATAAAGCGGCGCGCGCGGCGCACCCTACCTTTGCTCCATCATTCCGGCACTAGCCGGGGTGACGAATGAAGAAAATTAAAGGGGCCAGGGTCAAATTAAATGTTTTATTTCGTGGCCATTCAGCCTAACGGGCGGGTCAATCGGGACGCTCGAACATCCGGCTTCACTTCGAGCAGGCCGTCCCACTCGCGCCCCTTACCCTAAACGTTGGGCGTCACGTGAATTGATCATGACACATGAAGAAGCACAGAAATTGTGGCATGACTAATCAATATATTTACGGGCCGGTTCAATACCCTACGCGCTAGACCCCAATGGGAAGTGTCGTAAGTTAAGCCACTGGCGGCTGCAAGCCGCCTTGACCGCATCACGCGGTCATCACTTGCGGCTAAGCTTGCGCCACTACACAGCCAACGACCCTTTCGCCTTTATGCCCGCAGTCCCTCAATTCAATAACCCAAGCAACCTCATTGGCAACCTGTCCGAGCCCTGGCTCTGGCAAGTCATCACCGTAGTTCTGGTGATCATCACGATCAACGTCGGCGCCTATTACCTGCTGCGCCATATCGAAAAAATCGCCATCCGGACACGCTCAGTCTGGGACGATGCGCTGATCAAGGCCGCGCGTTTACCAGTCACGATGCTGCTGTGGACACTCGGTTCATCGGTTGCGCTGCGCATTGTCCACCAACATACCGGCATGCCGTTCTTTGACTGGGTCGCGCCCGGGCGCAACGTGCTGGTGATCAGTGCACTGGCCTGGTTGTTGATTCGACTGATCAGCAACGCGGCACAAAACATCATCACGCTGCGTCTGCTCAGCGATGAAACCGTCGACCGCACCACGGTCGACGCACTCAGCAAACTGGGCCGCATCTGCGTCATCGTGATTGCGCTGCTTTCGATCTTGCAAACGCTCGGCGTCAGCTTGGCAGGCGTGCTCGCATTCGGCGGCATCGGCGGCATCGCGGTCGGTTTTGCCGCCAAAGATTTGTTCGCCAACCTGCTCGGTGGCCTGACGATTTACCTGGACCGGCCCTTTTCGGTCGGTGAATGGATTCGTTCACCGGACAAGAATATCGAAGGCACGGTCGAGCAGATCGGCTGGCGCAACACCCGCATTCGGGCCTTCAACCGAAACGCCATCTACGTGCCGAATGCGCTGTTCACCAATATCGTGGTGGAAAACCCGTCGCGGATGACGCATCGGCGGATCAAGGAAATCATTGGCTTGCGTTATCAAGACATCGGCAAGATGGCAGCCATCATCGACGACGTCAGAAGCATGTTGAAGAACCATCCCAAGATCGATATTGAAACGACGTTGATCGTCAACTTCACCACCTTCAGCGATTCCTCACTCAATTTCTTCATTTACACCTTTACCAAAACCACGCTTTGGGAGCCGTATCACGTGGTCAAACAAGACGTATTGCTGAAGATCGCCGACATCATCGCTGCGCATGGCGCCGAAATCGCGTTTCCCACTCGCACGCTACATATTGAATCTCAGCCGGAAACGTCCTGCACACCCCCCGGCTGAATCTCAACACCGACGCCGAAAATAAACCGTGGCCCCCCCCTTTAATTCCCGCATCGATTCATCAAGAAGCAGCAGGCCACCCCGAAAGCTAGCGCGCAATCGCTTGAAGAAGTTGAGAAGGTGATGAACGTGAGCAAGAAAATCATCGGCAGCAACTTCGACGACTTCCTGAAAGAAGAGGCCACGCTTGAGGGAGCCATCGCCGTGGCCTGACCCTGACCACCCTGGTCAGCACCGCCGCCCTGGGAAAAACAGTCAACATCCAGTTCGCTCCGGCGTGAAAGGGGCGCGCGGGATCAGACACGGCAAATTTGTTCTAACTATCATGGCGTGGGTCGTCCCCCCAAATCATGAAACCGTTCGCCCTGAGCTTGTCGAAGGGCCCCACGATCGAAGTGCCCTTCGACAAGCTCAGGGCGAACGGAACTGTGTGTTTCACGTTAAATGCACGCCGGAATGACGATGTTTTGGTTAGAACAAATTTACCGTGAAAAACCTGGCAGGGTGTGCACGGCCCACCCTACTGTGCTTCTTGAGGAGTCAGCAGCCTTTCGTCATAGCGCCATTTCCTGAGTTTTATCGCGCTCAGGCCGGATGCGTCCGGGTGTTGCGGGTTGATCAGGATATTGCTTTCTTCCGGCACCACAATGGACTGCACGACCAACACGGCCGAGGCCAACGTGATCAGCCAGGCATCGCCGAAATCCAGGCTGACCTTGCCGGTCGGCAGCGCCCAACCCACCGGGGCGGCCTGCATCGACAGACTCTGACGCCGCCGCCAGATCGCCTGCGGAATATCCACGCTGACCAGATAGCGATTCAGCGGCAAACCGCCGGCGCCCAGGTGAACCAGTGTCTCCATGGCGGCCAGGGAAATCGACTCGGCGCAGTAAACCATCGGCGATCCGGCCAGGTTCCAGCGCCCGCCAGTCGTCTTGGCGCCCAGCCCGCGCAAATCGTCAGCGGCGTAGGTCGGCGTGTCGGTTGCGATGCGCCAGACCCGCATCAGGCATAGGCTCAGACAACCTGATCTCTATCCAGATTGTTTGACCTCATGCTTGCCAAAAAACAGTTATAAATCAATGTGAAATGTTGAGTTTTTAAACCGGCTGGGCAACGCCAACGGCAACACA